>ERZ791803.1390-NODE-1390-length-11351-cov-2.729727_pt1 | contig 11351 bp, 9 predicted proteins | sample MGYA00510307_ERZ791803 | MGnify/ENA primary metagenome ERZ791803 (study PRJEB30046, sample SAMN00791963) | human gut metagenome | study: EMG produced TPA metagenomics assembly of the A metagenome-wide association study of gut microbiota in type 2...
ATACCCTTTTTCCCTGAGGCGCAGGTCCGCGTTGTCCTGTCTGAGGAGCAGGCGGTATTCCGCTCGGCTTGTCATCATTCTGTAAGGTTCATGGTTTTCCTTTGTTACCAGATCATCAATCAGAACCCCTATATATGCCTGTGAACGGTCCAGAACCACAGCCTCCTGTCCACGTATCTTCATTACTGCATTCACACCAGCCATGAACCCCTGGACGGCCGCCTCCTCATACCCTGAGCTTCCGTTAAACTGCCCGCCTGCAAACAGACCGGAAATCTTCTTAAACTCCAGAGTCGGCTTAAGCTGAAGAGCGTTAATACAGTCATATTCAATGGCATAGGCATTTCTCACTATCTTTACCTTTTCAAGTCCCGGAACCGTACGGTACATTGCATACTGTACATCCTCGGGAAGGGAACTGCTCATGCCTCCCAGATACATTTCATTGGTATAAAGACCTTCCGGTTCCACAAAGACCTGGTGCCGCTCCTTGTCCGGGAACTTCACCACCTTATCTTCAATGGATGGGCAATACCTTGGTCCTGTGCCTTCAATGGCCCCTGAAAACAGGGGGGACCGGTCCAGGTTATCACGTATGATGCCATGGGTCCTCTCATTGGTATAGGTCAGCCAGCAGGACACCTGTTCCTTCTGCACGCTTTCAGGGTCTGTTGAAAAAGAAAAAGGAACCACGCGCTCATCCCCCTGCTGCTCTTCCATTCTGGAAAAATCAATGCTTCTTTTATCCACCCTGGCCGGGGTACCTGTCTTAAACCGGAACATCTCAATCCCATTGGCCTTAAGGGAATCCGTCAGGTGGTTGGCTGCCTGCAGCCCGTTAGGTCCTGTAGGGTTGCTGACATCACCGTAGATACACCTTGCCTTCAGATAAGTACCTGTGCAGAGTATGACGCATTTCCCCTTATACAATGCTCCTGAAAATGTCTTGACGCCCCTGATTTCCCCTTCTTCAACAACAAGCTCCGACACCTCGGCCTGTCGTATGGTAAGATGCTCCGTATTCTCCAGGGTTCTCCTCATCTGCCTGCTGTAATCCTGCTTATCTGCCTGGGCCCTAAGGGAATGCACTGCAGGGCCCTTGGATTCATTCAGCATCTTGGACTGGATAAATGACTTGTCAATATTCTTTCCCATTTCCCCGCCAAGGGCATCCAGTTCCCTTACAAGGTGGCCTTTTGAACTGCCTCCCACATTGGGATTACAGGGCATCAGGGCAATGCTGTCCACACTGACCGTAAACATGATGGTTTCAAGGCCCAGCCTTGCGCCGGCAAGGGCTGCCTCGCAGCCTGCATGTCCGGCCCCCACAACAATGATATCATAGGTTTCTTCCAAATATGGCATACGCTTTCATTCCTCTTTCATTTCAATCATTTTCCCATACAGAATCTGGCAAATATCTCATTCACCAAATCATCGTCCACTGCTTCCCCTGTAATCAGCCCCAGCTGTTCATATGCGTCCATAAGGTCAATGGAATAAAAATCCTCCGGCATACAATCCTCAATACTCCTCTTTACCATCATAAGGCTCCTAAGGGTCTGTTCCAGTGCCTCCTTATGCCTTACATTTGTTATATAGACCTGGTCGTTAAACTTAAGTTCTCCACGATAAAAGAGCCGTTTAATCTCCTGCTCCAACTCCTCAATCCCCTGCTCCTCCTTGGCGGATACAGGAATCACCTTCTGTCCCGACATGCCTTCCAGTTCATCCTTACCCACCACAATCTCAAGATCGGATTTATTCAAAAGGATAATGGACTTCCTGCCGCGGATGAAATCCATGATTTCCCTGTCGCTTTCATCCAGTGGACGCGAGCCGTCTACCACAAATATGATAAGGTCCGCGTCACCGGCAGCCCGCCTGGCCCTGTCAACGCCAATCTTCTCCACCACATCCTCAGTATCCCTGATACCGGCCGTGTCCACCACGTTAAGGCTGATTCCCTGGAGATAGATATGCTCCTCCAACGTATCCCTGGTGGTTCCGGCTATTTCAGTTACAATGGCCCTCTCCTCCCCTAAAAGCACGTTCATCAGGGAGGATTTTCCCGCATTTGGCTTGCCAAGTATAACTGTCTTAACCCCTTCTGTCATGACCCGGCCGTCGTCCGCTGACGCCAGCAGACCCTCTACTTCCTCCACCATGGGATTCAGCAGCTCCATAAGCTTCCCATCGTACCCATCCAGGGAAATATGTTCCGGATCGTCCAGTGCGGATTCTATAAATGCAATCTGATACAGAATCCGGCTTCTCAGTTCCTTTATGCGCTTTGATACAGAACCGCTCAACTGGCTCACCGAACTTTTCAGCGCATACTCATTGGTGGCATTAATCACATCCGCCACGGCCTCGGCCTGGGACAGATCAATCCTGCCATTGAGGAACGCCCTCTTTGTAAATTCTCCCGGCTCCGCCGTCCTGGCGCCTGCATGGATGACCGCCTCCAGTATCTTCTTTACCATCAGGATACCCCCATGGCAGTCAATCTCCACCGTATCCTCAGCCGTATAACTGTGGGGCCCTTTCATGATCAGCACAAGGGCCTCATCCACTTTCTCATCCCCATCATAGATAAACCCATAATGGACCGTATGGGATCTGGACTGGCTTACCTTTACCTTCCTGCCGTCCTTATTCCTGTATAACTTATCAATCACAGTAAATGCCTCATTGCCGCTGATCCTTACAATCCCGATTCCCGAATTGCACATTCCAGTGGCAATGGCTGCAATTGTATCTGTCCTCATCTGATATCCTTTCAATTCCTGCCGGACACGGGCCATTCCATGCCGGACAAATAGCGCAAAAGGCCGTCGCACCCTGCAACAGCCTTTTAAGCTTAAAATCTGTCAGTTATTCCTCATCTCCCGCAGCTGTCTCTTCTGACGCGCCTGATGAAGCTGTTGAAGAATAGTGGCTGCGGCGGTTATTACCCTTATATCCGCCGGAAGACCTGTCATAGCGCCCGCCTTTATTCTTGTCATAACGTCCCTTCCGGTCACCGCCGGACGCTTCCTTCTTAAGTGCAATCACCACATGGCGGAACGGCTCCTCGCCCTCGCTTCTGGTGGTAACGTACTTATCATTCTGCAGGGCCGCATGGATGATCCTTCTCTCATAAGGATTCATGGGTTCCAGTGAAACAGGCCTCTTGGTCCGCTTCACCTTATAGGCAATATTCTTTGCCAGGGTCTCAAGGGTTTCCTTCCTTCTCTCACGGTAATTCTCAGTATCCAGCTTAACCCTCAGGTACCCTTCGGTGCCCTTATTCACAATCAGGCTTACAAGGTACTGGAGGGAATCCAGGGTCTGTCCCCTCTTTCCAATCAGGATGCCCATGTCGTCGCCTTCCATCATAACCTGAAGTTCCCGCTCGGAAGCATCATAAACAGTTTCAATCTTAACGGTCATTCCCATCGCGCCGAAGACCTGCTCCAGGAATTCTTTTGCAGCTTTCTTAACAGCCTCTTCGTCAATCTTTACAGCAGGTTTTTCCTTCTGCTGGGAATCTTTATTTACTGTATCCTTCTTTTCCGGTTTGGAATAGGACTTCTCGGAAACTGGTTTCTGAGAAACTTTTTCCTGTGTCTTTCCGGATGCTGGTTTGGAAGATGCTTTTAAAACAGCGGCCTTCTCTGCAGCCTTTTCGGCTGCTGCTTTCTCTGCTTTTGCCTTCTCTGCCTTAGCCTTTTCAGCTGCTGCTCTTTCGGCGGCTGCCTTTTCTGCAGCTGCTTTCTGAGCGGCTTCCTTCTCAGTTTTTGCTTTATCGGCTGCGGCCTGCTTCAAAGCTCTTTCTTCCTCTTCACTCATAACTCTTGCACGGATAATACACGGCTTTGAACCAATGAGACCCAGAAAGCCGGAGCTTTCTTTCTGTATTACTTCATAATGCAGATGTTCACTGGTAGTCTGCAGCTCGATCAGAGCTTTCGTAATTGCCTCATCCAATGTCTTCGCAGAGATTGTAATCTTTTCGTCCATTGCTCCGTACCCCCTTACTTGTTATGCTTCTCGTTATACTTTGCAACCATATTGGCCTTTGCTGCAAGGCTGCCGGGTTTCGCATTGCTGTTATAGTAGCTGGTGGATTCTTTTACCTGCTCTTTTGTCTTCTCAAGCTTCTGCTCTCTTTGCTTCCTCACGTTCTGCAGCTGCCTGCATATTCTTCAGGCTTGCTGTCGCATTCTGGTTGATCTTCTGAGGCGGAAGGCCTTTTTTGGCACGCTTTTTATTTGCTTTTTCTACATTCTTACGGATCAGCTCGTCCATATCAACTTTATTCAGATATGCATTAACGCCAACCTGCTGGATGATCTGGAACACACTGCTGGCTACCCAGTAGATACCGATCGCCGCCGGGAATGTGAAACAGAACCAAACGGACATCAAAGGCATTACCAGGTTCATCTGCTTCATCATCTGTGATCCAGGCGCATCTTCATTCTGAGGCTGGTTCGCCATCATCAGCTTGGCGCTAAGCCACTGAGTAAGACCTGCCAGGATCGGGATCAGCCATGCAACTGTCGGGATCCAGCTGCCGTTAAACGGATTGGATGCCAGGTTGATTCCAAAAAAGGAGTTCATGCTCTCGATCGCCTGGGAATTGGTTGTAATCACGTTTGCCGCATGAGGGAACGCCTGTCCAAGCTCACTCCACTGTGCGGGATTTAACTTGTAGAGGATATCCACCATCTTATTTCCGAGGGCATCACCGGTCACTCCGGTTAAGTCGCCGATCGCATTCATACCGGTCAACGGTATATTGTGGTCTGTGGCAAACTGTACCAGATTGGCTGCCGCGCCTTCTGTTAAAGCGCCTGCGCTGGCTGCGCCGGTTATGGCGTAAACTACCTGCATAAAGCAGTCTTTTACGGATGTTACATAGGCCGGGATACTGTAGATCACCCGGTACAGGGCAAGCAGGATCGGCATCTGGATGACAAGCTGGAGACAGCCGCCAGTCATGGATGTTCCGTACTTTTCATAGACAGCTTTTGTTTCCACGTTCATCTTCATCATGGAATCATTGTCTGTTTTACCCTTATACTTATTTTGAATTGCCTGCAGCTCTGGCTGCATCACTGCCATCAGCTTGGATGATTTCTGCTGCTTGATGGTCAGCGGGAACATGATTAATTTCACAACTAAGGTAAATAAAATAATTGATAGACCAATGTTGAGCACACCGAATGTACCGGTAAACTCAAATAATGCATTCATGATCCATCCCAATGCCTGGGAAAACGGACCAAGGAATCCCCCTACTTTTGTCAAAACTAAGTAATCCAATCTGTTACCTCCTCATACGTTACGGAACTGGGTCATAACCGCCTTCTGCCCATGGATGACACCGTAGTATCCTCTTGATGGACAACCATAGTCCTTTCACCACACCATACTTTTGCAGTGCCTCAATGGCGTATTGGGAACACGTAGGTGTGTAAATGCAGTGAGTCCTTATCTTTAACGGCGACAGGAATATCTGGTAGCCGCGGATAAGAAGGATGAATAATTTTTTAATCATAGTCTCACTTCGATTCTTTTAAAATGTTATGCAGTCCGCACAGGTGCAAATATGCACGCTCAATTGTTTTATAGTCTGATTCTTTTGCGGCAGGCCTTGCTACCACTACGATGTCTAATCCTGGTATTAATGTGTTTTTGTGAAGCTGGAAACTTTCGCGGATGAGACGGGTTACATGGTGTCTGACTACGCTGTTTCCTACTTTTTTACTGACGGATATCCCGATACGATGGGTATCGGTATCTGTTTTTTTGACGTACATGACCAACTGGCGGTTGGCATGGGATTTCGCAGATCTGTATATGGTCTGGAAATCTGAATTTTTTTTAATGCTTGGGAATCTTTTCATTTTGGTTTTTTTGTCCGTTAATTTTTGGGGCGAAATTTTTGGGGAGCTTGGGAAGGGGGAATGAGGGGTCGGATTGGGGCGTGCTGGTTTGCTACGATCGATGACGCTTCGCTTATCTCTCTTGCAAACGGCGCATGGGGGAATGGTTCGTGCTGGTCTGGGGGTAAGATGGCGCTTCGCTTATCTTACGCCAGACGGCGCACGGGAAGTTTGTGCGGTGTTCGACCCCGCAGTGCACCTCCATTGCGCTTCGCTCCATGTCGGTCACGGGCTTCGCCCTATGAAAAAATGCAAACAAAAATCTGCTTATGTGCAAGCACAACGCAAATTTTTGCTTGCATTTTTTCGCACTGCTCATTGCCTTCGTGAAAAAAAAGGTCACAATTTCTTGTGACCTTGGTTCATTAAGCTGATAATTTCGCTCTGCCTTTTGCTCTTCTGGCAGCTATTACTTTTCTTCCACCCGGAGTACTCATTCTAGCTCTGAAGCCATGAACTTTCGATCTCTGCCTGTTCTTAGGCTGGAAAGTCATTTTCATCTTGCGGCACCTCCTCTTACAATAGCTTATCTGATAAACACATTACGACTATTTTAATTAAACATCTTCTCAATTATATAGAAAACATGCGGCTTCGTCAAGCTTTTTCTATAAAATTAAAGTTCCTTATGTTTTAACACCTACAATATGTATGTATGAAAAATATGACAACAACATTTAGTGTTTCTTCCTATTATATATAAATGCCTTTTTATCAGCTAAACTTAATAACTCTTAATAAAACGATTCCAATCGCCGTTACCAGGACAGCGGCCGCTATCGCTTCTGGAATGCCGGATGCGGTTATGGTTGCCATGATCAGTCCCCATACTGCGTCCACAACTACATTCTTTTTTTCGGCATACTCCTGGGCAAAAAGTAAATAGATGCTTCCCATGACTAAGATCGTATTCGTCATCGATCCTAAAAAACCAGTCACTGCCAGTGCAGCCGGCTTGGGTATTTTTACTTTTTTAAATAAGATCCACAGCCATCCTGCAGCTACCCCGATCAAGATCCGGCATCCTACTGAAATCCAGATCGACTTTGCCGCGCCGGAGATTCCTGCAATCCCGATACTTATAAAGGGTGAAAATGCAAATGATAAAAATGTTGGGGCCATGGTATTGCTGATCAGGGAACAGATACCAAAAACGCCTCCAAGGATCGCTCCCGCCAAAGGTCCAAGTAAAATTGCTCCTAAGATCACGGGAATGTGCACAGTTGTCGCCTTTATAAGCGGCAGATAGATCATGCCCAGCGGCGTATTCGCCAACAGGATCACAATCGCTGCCATAAGTGCAACACTGGTAAGCCAACGAGTGTCTTTTTTTCTCTTATTCATTTTTTTCCTCCTGCTACTGTTCTTATTAATTAAGATACAATGCAATTACAGGTATATTGTATACACCAGAAAAGTTCCTGTCAATCAAAATTTGCCGAACCTCCTCAAATTTTAGAAATGTGGATTTCCCGAGTTATCCACATCATGTGTATAACTTTGTTGATAACTGTCTGGATAACTGTTTTCTTTCCACACATTGTCTGAATTTTGCGCTATTTTACGATATTTGTCCCCTGTGAACAACTGAAGTTATCCTTATCCACAACTGTGGATAAGTTCTCATTGAAAAAATAGCCGTTTTGTTATAGAATGAATAGTAGATTGGGTTAATTTGCGCTTTTTTTCAGAACTTATAAGAATTAGGAGACAGGGATATGTTAGAAACACTGAAAGAGAAATGGGATGAAATATTAAATTATTTAAAAGTAGAGCATGAAATTTCGGATGTTTCCTTTAATACATGGCTGCTTCCTTTACAGATCTATTCCGTAGAACAACCTGGCAATATCGTGAAGATCATTGTACCCGACGCCAATTTTCTCGGATATATCAAGAAGAAATACAGTTTTCTTCTGACCATCGCCATTGAAGAGATCACCTCTATCAAATGCGATGTTGATTTTATTGTAAAAGATCAGATCAAGGAAGCTTCATCAAAAAACAACCAGCTGATCAATTCCAACCAGAATACGGTCAGCCCTGCAACCCTTCAGAATGCAAATTTAAACCCTAAGTATACGTTCGATACTTTCGTAGTTGGCGCCAACAACAACCTGGCCCACGCAGCTTCTTTAGCGGTAGCGGAATCACCGGGCGAGATCTATAACCCTCTTTTTATATATGGAGGCGTTGGACTTGGCAAGACCCACCTGATGCATTCCATTGCGAACTTCATCTTGAAGAACAACCCGCAGGCCAAGATCCTGTATGTCACTTCAGAGAAGTTTACCAATGAGTTGATCGATGCGATCCGTAACAAAAACAATATCTCGACCACAGAGTTCCGTGAAAAATACCGCAACAATGACGTACTTCTGATCGATGATATCCAGTTTATTATAGGTAAAGAAAGTACTCAGGAAGAGTTTTTCCACACCTTTAATGCGCTCCATGAATCAAAAAAACAGATCATCATCTCCTCAGATAAACCGCCAAAAGAGATTGAGACACTGGAAGAACGTCTCCGCTCCCGGTTTGAATGGGGCCTGACTGTGGACATCCAGTCGCCTGACTATGAGACCCGTATGGCGATCCTCCGTAAAAAAGAGGAACTGGAAGGCTACAATATAGATAATGAAGTCATCAAATATATTGCAACCAACATCAAATCCAATATCCGTGAACTGGAAGGTGCGCTGACCAAGATCGTCGCACTATCCAAGCTGGATAACAATAAAGAGATCAATATCGCACTGGCTGAAGAGGCTTTAAAGGATATCATCTCCCCTGGGGACGCCAAAGAGGTGACCCCGGAATTCATCATTCAGGTTGTATCCGACCACTTCAACCTGACGCCTCTGGACATCACATCCCAAAGGAGGAACAAAGAGATCGTATACCCGAGGCAGATCGTGATGTACTTATGCCGCAATATGACAGACACCGGACTGCAGAATATCGGAAAGGCACTGGGCGGAAGGGATCACACTACGATCCTTCACGGTATTGAAAAGATCACTGCCGACTTAGCCGCCAATCCTACTTTACGGAATACTATTGATATCCTGAAGAAAAAAATAAGCCCTCAATAAGCGTTTTTACTTATACACATTTTTTTGTGGACAATCAGTGTATTTCATGTGGGCGCTATGTGGATAAAGTTTTCAAAAAAATTCAATCATTTTGCATTGTGGAAAACTCATCCGTCATACCTTAAATTCAGAACAGTTTTCAACATACTTATGAACTGCTCTAAACCCTGCATGTATAATGGATAAATTGACTTTTACACAAACCCACAGCCCCTACGACGATTACGACGGAATTTAACTATATTTTACTTTATCAAAAACCGCCAACAGACAGAAAGGAAGTTATCAACATGAAGCTTACATTTAAAAAAGACGCATTAGTAAATAGTATCAGTATCGTTTCCAAAGCAATCCCTTCTAAAACAACCATGTCCATCCTGGAATGTATCCTGATCGACGCAGGCTCCAATGAGATCAAGCTGACCGGCAATGATATGGAACTTGGGATTGAGACAAAAGTGGAAGGCTCTATCTTAGAGCGCGGAAAGATCGCTCTGGATGCAAAGCTTTTTTATGAGATCATCCGTAAGCTGCCTGATGGAGAGTCTTATGTGACGATCACCTCTGACAGCAAATATAACACCACGATCGAATGTGAAAATGCCCTGTTCAATATCCAGGGACGGGATGGGGAGGAATTCTCTTATCTGCCTTATATTGAGCGGGACCAGTATATCTGTCTGACCCAGTTCACCTTAAAAGAAGCGATCCGGCAGACCATATTCTCTATCTCACCGAATGACAGCAACAAGATGATGGCCGGTGAGCTTTTTGAGGTGTCAGATGATACGCTGAAGATCGTTTCTCTTGACGGACACCGCATTTCTATCCGCAATATTAAGTTAAAAGACCATTATGAGAGCAGGAAAGTCATTATTCCAGGCAAGACCCTGTCTGAGATCAGTAAGATCTTAAATGGTGACAATGAAAAAGAAGTTCTTATTTTCTTCAGTAAGAACCATATTTTGTTCGAATTTGACGATACCCTGGTCGTATCCCGCCTGATCGAAGGCGAATATTTCAGGATCGACCATATGCTTTCCAGTGATTATGAGACGCGCGTCAAGATCAACAAGCGGGATTTCATGGACAATATAGACCGCGCCATGATCCTTATAAGGGACAGTGACCGGAAACCGATCATCCTGAATGTGGAAGAAAACAATGTAAACATGAAGGTGAAGTCTTCCTTCGGTTCCATGAACGCGGATGTGATGGCTCATAAATCCGGTAAAGACATTATGATCGCATTTAACCCGAAATTCCTGCTGGACGCTTTGCGCGTGATCGATGATGAAGAGGTGGAGCTTTATATGATGAACCCCAAATCCCCGTGCTTTATCAAGGACGAGGAAGGAACCTATATTTATCTGATCCTGCCGGTTAATTTCATCAATGAGTCATAACATGTTTGGAAAGGGAAAAAATGGAAATAATTAAACTGAGAGAAGATTATATCAAACTGGGCCAGGCTTTAAAAGCAGCTGGTCTCTGTGAATCCGGAGTCGATGCCAAATACGCCATTGAAGACGGACTGGTAAAAGTAAACGGCGCCGTGGAAATCCAGCGTGGTAAAAAACTGCATGCCGGTGACGTGGTAACCTATGATGGAGAGACCATTCGGATAGAATTATGATCATTGAGTCGATTGAACTGAAGAATTATCGGAATTACGATGAATTACATATGGAGTTCAGTCCGGGGACCAATATTTTGTATGGCAATAACGCCCAGGGAAAGACCAATATCCTCGAAGCGGTGTATGTCTGCTGTACCACCAAATCCCACAGAGGCAGCAAGGACAGGGAAATGATCCATTTTCATCAGGATGAATCCCACATCAAGCTGAATATCCGGAAAAACGACGTTCCCTACCGGATCGACATGCACTTAAAGAAAAATAAGGCAAAAGGCGTGGCGATCAACGGCATTCCGATCCGAAAAGCCAGCGAGCTGTTTGGGATTGTAAACGTAGTGTTCTTTTCACCGGAGGATTTAAATCTGATCAAAAATGGTCCTGCGGAGCGGAGGAAATTCATCGACCTTGAGTTATGTCAACTAAATAAGCTGTATGTCCATTCTCTGGTCTCTTATAACCGTATCCTGATGCAGAGGAACAAGCTTTTAAAGGATCTGTTTTTTCACCCGGAGTATGAGGAGACCCTGGATGTATGGGATATGCAGCTTGTGCAGTATGGCAGGGAGATCATCCGTTACCGTGAGGAATTTATCGGGCAGCTGAATGAGATCATCAAAGAGATCCACTGGCAGCTCTCCGGAGAAAAAGAAAATCTCACTACCTTATATTACCCGCCGTTTT
>ERZ791803.1392-NODE-1392-length-11340-cov-2.552858_pt1 | contig 11340 bp, 11 predicted proteins | sample MGYA00510307_ERZ791803 | MGnify/ENA primary metagenome ERZ791803 (study PRJEB30046, sample SAMN00791963) | human gut metagenome | study: EMG produced TPA metagenomics assembly of the A metagenome-wide association study of gut microbiota in type 2...
TATCCGGGCTTTGCGCTCAGTGAGGTTTCCATGACGCTGCCAAGGGGAAGCATCATGGGTTTTATCGGAGAAAACGGCGCGGGAAAAACGACCACGATCAAGATCATGACCGGGCTTTTAAAGCCTGACGGCGGAAGTGTGGAGATTGACGGGATCAGTGCGGTCAGAGAGCCGCACCGCCTGAAAGAAAAGATCGGGTATGTGCCTGACCATTTTGGTGTGTATGATAATCTAAAGGTATCGGAATATATGGAGTTTTTTGCCGCCTGCTACGGCATAGAAGGGTTAAAGGGGCGCAAGAGGGCGCAGACGCTGCTGGCGCAGGTGGGGCTGGGCGACAAGGAGGATTTCTTTGTGGACGGCCTGTCACGCGGCATGAAGCAGCGCCTGTGCCTGGCGCGGGCGCTGATCCATGATCCGGCGCTGCTTATCATGGATGAGCCGACGGCGGGGCTGGATCCCCGGACCCGGGTGGAATTCCGGGAGACGGTGAAGGAGTTAAATGAGCAGGGGATGACCATATTGATCAGTTCCCATCTGCTGTCAGATCTGTCAGAGCTTTGTACGGATATCGGTGTCATCGATGCGGGCAGGATGATCCTGACCGGAAGTATCGATGAGATTATAGACCGGATCCATACCTCCAAGCCGGTGATCATCACGGTCCAGGACCGGATGGATATCGCCATGGGGCTTTTGAAGGAGCACCCGCTGGTGCAGACCATCACGGTGCGGGATACAGATATTATGGTGGGATTTATGGGGAGTGCAAGACAGGAGAGCGAGCTTCTCACGGCGCTGGTAAATGCAGGCGTGATGATCCGTGGTTTTGTGCGGGAGCCGGGCAGTCTGGAAGCGATCTTTATGCAGATCACCAATCACGAGGAAGAAAGGGTGGTATTGTCCTATGAGGATGAATCCGGTTTATAAACGGGAAACCATGGTCAGCTCCAGGAGCATCAAGCTGGCTTTGATCCTGATGGTTTTCAACGGGATCCTGGCGATGGTAGCGCTCCTTAATATGTATTCGACCCTGGCGCAGGTGCGGGTGACTGCGGAGATCCAGTACACCAGCTTTCTGGACCTGTATCTGTTTGTGGCTGTCCTGGAATTCGTGATGCTGATCTTTATCATGCCGGCCCTGACGTCGGGAAGCATCAGCGGAGAGCGGGAACGTCAGACTCTTGAACTGATGCTGACGACGAAAATGCGTCCGTGGGAGATCGTGCTGGGGAAGCTGGCGGCATCTTTGAGTACGATGTCCCTGCTGATCATTTCCAGCTTTCCGATCATCGCCATGGTATTTGTATACGGCGGTGTCACGCTGAATGACATCGGGTTGCTGCTGCTCTGTTACATAGCTGCCGCTCTGTTTGTGGGAAGCCTTGGGCTGTGCTGCTCCGCGCTGTTCCGCAAGACAACCCTGTCTACAGTGGTGTCCTATGCGGTCATGGGACTGGTGGTCATCGGCACCTATGGTATTAACCAGTTTGCCTATTACATGAGCGGAATGCATGTGGACAGTTACTTTGCGTCCATCGGGCAGTCGCCTGCCCACGCCACATCCGGAGGGCTTTTATATCTGCTGCTGATCAATCCTACCACAACCTTTTTAGTGACGATCAGCCAGCTGACAGGACAGGCGCAGGTGACAGCCAATGTTGGGCAATGGTTTGGAGGCCACAGTGCAAGCCCGGTGTTTGCCCAATGGGTTGGCGTGAGCGTGGTGATCCAGCTTTTGATGGCGGCGCTCTTTGTGTGGATTGCCATACGTGCTATTTCCAGCGGAAAACAGTCGTAATTAATGAAAAAAATATTGCCAAAATCTCGATTTGTTAGTACAATTTTAATGAGTAGGGGGATGCAGAATGGAAAGCGTCAGCTTTGCAGTCCGTGTCCCCTGATTAAATTTTATGGAGGAGGAATCTGTATATGGAGATACTCAAACTGATAGGCGTAGTAGTTGTGATCATCGGATTCATGCTGAAATTCGATGCTATGGCGACGGTAGTCGTGGCGGGGTTAGTCACCGGCCTGGTGGCAGGGCTTTCGCCGATGAATATCCTGGATATCCTGGGAACTGCATTTATTACCAACCGGACGGCAACACTATTTGTGCTGACCCTGCCGGTCATCGCGCTGTGTGAGCGCAACGGGCTGAAGGACAAGGCGGTGGATCTGATCAAGAAGCTTAAGAATGCCACCACGGGTAGGCTGGCTTCGGTGTATCTGGTCATCCGTGCGATCGCGGCTTCTTTCTCCTTGAGAATTGGTGGTCATCCCCAGTTTGTACGGCCGCTGATCAATCCGATGGCGCAGGGTGCGGCTATTGCAAAATACGGTGAGATCGATGAGTTGACGGAGGATGAGATCAAGGGTCTGTGCGCGGCCAATGAAAACTATGGCAACTTCTTTGCGCAGAACTGTTTTATGGGTGCATCCGGAACACTTTTGATCGTATCAACACTGACGGAACAGGGGTATGAGGTGAATGCTCTGCAGATTGCCAGCCAGTCTGTGCTGATCGCAGCCTGCGCGGTTCTGGCAGGCATCTGTTTCAACCTGATCTATGATACGAAGCTGAACCGGCGTTTTTCCGGTAAAAAGATGAAGGGGGCGGATAAAGCATGACTTGGACACTGAGTACGATTGTTGCTGAGGTATTCTATTGTATTATCGGACTTATCTTTATTTTGACAGGGGTGAAGGCTCTGAAGGATGCAGAATTGAAAGCCCGTTACTATACGGCGGCATTCTGGTTTATCCTGGCATTTACTTTTATTGCAGGACCCTATATCCCTAAATGGATCGTGGGGCTGTGTGTGATTGCAATGGCGGCTATAACTGCCATGGGCAGGGTACGTCAGAGTAAGAGTGATGTGCCGAATCCGTCAGAGACGCGCAAGGCGGCGGACAAATACGGCAACGCAGTGTTTATTCCGGCACTTAGCCTGGCTATTGTTGCAGTTCTTGTTGCAACCTTCTGGAGTTCCCTGGGAGCAAATAATGCGATCGGCGTATCTGGTGCAGCTGCTCTTATTGTAGCGTTCGTGATCTTTAAATGTAAACCGGCTCAGGCTGCATCCGACGGGACCCGGCTGATGGACAATGTAGGTTCGGCAGGTATCCTTCCGCAGGTTCTGGCTGCATTGGGCGCGCTGTTTACAGCGGCAGGCGTAGGCGATGTGATCGCTGCGGGCGTCCGTCATATCATTCCGGACGGGAACCGGTTTATTGCCTGCGCGGTGTACTGCGTGGCGATGGCGTTATTTACGATCATTATGGGCAACGGTTTTGCTGCATTTTCCGTGATCACGGTGGGTATCGGCATCCCGTTCCTGATCATGAACGGCGCAAGCCCGGTGGTAGTCGGCGCGCTGGGACTGACGGCAGGTTTCTGCGGGACCCTGCTGACTCCCATGGCAGCGAACTTCAATATCATGCCGGCAGCGCTGCTGGAGACGAAGGATAAGTATGTGATCATTAAAAGCCAGGCGCCCATGGCGGTCACCATGCTGATCATACACATCCTGCTTATGTATTTCCTTGCATTTTAAACGTAAATTAAACGGATTTTGGGACGGGAGGTCCCGGAAAGGACGAGATATGAAACTTCTTTTAACTGCATTTGATCCATTTGGCGGAGAGCCTGTGAATCCGGCGCTGGAGGCGGTAAAGCAGGTCCGGGACAGGATCGGTGACGTGGAGATCGTGAAGGTGGAGGTGCCTACGGTTTTCGGGAAATCCATCGATACGGTCACTGCCGCAATTGAGCGGGAGCTGCCGGATGCGGTACTTTGCATCGGTCAGGCGGGAGGCCGTTATGACCTGATGCCGGAGCGCGTGGCGATCAATCTGGATGACGCCCGTATCAAGGACAACGAGGGGAACCAGCCGATCGACCAGCCGGTTTTTGAGGACGGAGCGCCCGCATATTTTGCAACGCTGCCGATCAAAGCGATGGTGAAGCGCATCCGCGAGGCGGGGATTCCATCCAGCGTTTCCAATTCGGCGGGAACCTTTGTGTGCAACCATCTGATGTACGGGGTTTTGTATACCCTGGATAAAAAGTACCCTGGCGTGCGCGGCGGTTTCATGCATGTACCCTTTATTCCCAGCCAGGTGGTGAACCGCCCGTCGCCTGCGCCAAGCCTGGCGCTGGCGGATATCGTGCGCGGAATCGAGGCGGCTGTGGAGGCGATCGCGGACAATCAAAAAGACATTGGGACGGCGGAGGGCGCCACCCATTGACGTAGAAGCTATAGAAGGTTTTAAGACCTGGAGGAGGTAAGAGATGGGCATTATCAAAGCAATTGCAAGCGCGGTAGGCGGATCCCTGGCAGACCAGTGGCTGGAGGTCATTGAGGCTGACAATATGGGAGACCAGACCGTATTCACCAGCGGTGTGAAGATCCGCAGGGGTTCCAACACAAAAGGCACAGAAAATACAGTATCCAACGGCTCCGTGATCCATGTGTATCCCAACCAGTTCATGATGGTAGTGGACGGCGGCAAGGTGGTGGACTATACTGCGGAGGAGGGGTATTACACCGTGGACAATTCCTCCCTGCCGTCCCTGTTTAATGGAGAATTCAAAGATACCTTAAAAGAGACCTTCAACCGCGTGAAATACGGCGGATCCACTCCCACGGTCCAGAAGGTGTATTATGTAAACTTGCAGGAGATCAAGGGGATCAAGTTCGGAACCCGCAACCCGGTCAACTATTTTGACAGCTTTTATAACGCGGAGCTGTTTCTGCGGGCTCACGGCGCTTATTCTGTGAAGATCACCGACCCGCTGTTGTTTTATGAGCAGGTGGTCCCGAGAAATGTATCGCGGGTGGAGATTGATTCCATCAATGAACAGTTTATGGATGAATTCCTGGAAGGTCTTCAGGTAGCGATCAATAAGATGTCCGCGGAGGGAGAGCGCATCTCCTTTGTGGCATCCAAGGGCACCGTGCTCAGCCGGCATATGTCGGAGGTTTTGGATGAAAACTGGAAGCGGGACCGCGGGTTTGAAGTGATGAACGTGGGACTGGCCAGTATTTCCTACGATGAGGAGTCCCAGAAGCTGATCAATATGCGCAACCAAGGAGCCATGCTGGGCGACCCGGCGATCCGGGAAGGCTATGTGCAGGGTGCAATGGCGCGGGGCATGGAAGCGGCAGGCTCCAACGCAAACGGAGCCATGGCTGGCTTCATGGGCATGGGCGTCGGTATGAACGCAGGCGGCGGATTTATGGGGGCGGCGTCAGCAGCCAATATGCAGCAGATGCAGATGAACCAGGCGCAGGCAGGGCAGATGCCCCAGATGAACCAGGCCCAGATGAACCCGACGCAGGGGAATCCGGCCCAGGCAGGCCCGATGCAGTCCGGCCCGGCAGGCAATGCCGGTTCCTGGACCTGCCAGTGCGGTTCGGTAAACAGCGGTAAGTTCTGCAGCGAGTGCGGCAGTCCGAGACCGGCTTCCGGGCCATGGACCTGCTCCTGCGGAACCGTAAACAGCGGTAAATTCTGCAGCGAGTGCGGGAAACCCAGAAGCTGACGGTCCGGCTGGATATAGATAACAGAAAAGTACCAGTGAATTTCTAATCAGAATCAGGAGGAACCATGGCAGTTATTACATACAAATGTCCCAATTGCGGCGGGGATCTGCGGTTCGATCCGGAGTCGCAGAAACAACGCTGTGAATACTGCCGGTCTTTGTTTACCAAGGAAGAGTTGGGCGCCGTAATGGGTGAGAAGGACAGCGAAACTGCGGTCCTGTACAATTGCCCCAGCTGCGGCGCGGAGATTGTTACAGATGAAAACACGGTGGCTACCTTCTGCTATTATTGCCACAATCCGGTGGTGCTGTCAAGCAGGATGCAGGGCGAATACCATCCGGACTATGTGCTTCCGTTTGCGGTAGACAGAGCGAAGGCGCTGGACATTTTTGATCAGTGGATCCGCAAAAAGAAATACATTCCAAAAGCATTTTATACGAAAGACCAGATAGAAAAAATGACCGGTGTTTATTTTCCTTACTGGCTGTACAGCTGCCAGGTGGACGGGAAGCTGGATGCGGAAGGTGTGAAGCGCAAGATCTGGACCTCGGGCAATACCCGGTATACCCAGACACAAAAGTATGATGTGAGCCGGGAAGGCCAGATGCAGGTGGATCACGTTACCCGCAACGCTCTGTCCAAGGCCAACCGCAAGCTGGTTGAGGGAGTGCTGCCCTTTGAGATGGAGAAACTTCAGCCGTTTTCCATGAGCTATCTGTCCGGTTTTATGGCAGAGAAGCGGGACATGGAGGAGGATAAGTTCCAGGTCACAGTGAGGCAGGAGGTCAAGGACTTTGCCGGAAATGCACTTCGAGCCGGAGTCAGCGGCTATGATGCGCTTCAGGTGCGTCAGCAAGATACGGAGCTGAGGGATGAGAAATGGGACTATGCTCTGATGCCGGTGTGGACTTTAACCTACAGGGACCCGAAAAAGGATAAAGTATATTACTTTGCCTGCAATGGACAGACCGGGAAGGTCTGCGGGGAGCTGCCGGTAGATACGGGACGTCTGATGATGTTGTTTGCGTCTGTTTCTGTACCGATATTTCTTGTTTTGCTGATTGTGGGGTATTTCTTATGATGAGACAGGAAAAAAGATTATGGGTGGCAGTACCTTTGCTTGCGTGTGTGTTGTGGATGGTTACAATGGTCTTATTCCCGTTTTCAGCCATGGCTCAGGTAAAGGAAGCCAGTTCCCGTGTCAGTGACGATGCCGGGCTGTTCACTTCTGGGGAGATCCGCGAGATGGAAGCGCAGATTGCGGCTTTGCGGGAAGAGATGAATATGGACGTGGCCGTTGTGACTACGGACTATACAGGCGGGATGTCTACAGAAGAATATGCGGATGAATATTATGAGGCCAGGGATTACGGCACAGGGAAGAACCACAGCGGAGTCCTTCTTTTGCTGGATATGGACAACCGGCAGGTCTATGTATCCACAGAAGGCGCGATGATCCGTTTCCTGGAGGATGACCGGATCGAGACTATGATGGACCATGCCATTCCCTTTATGCAGAAGGAAGACTATGGCGGCGCGGCAGTTTCTCTGCTGAATGATGTGCAGACATATTATAGAAAAGGTATACCAGGCAATCAGTACAACTATGACCGGGAGACCGGGACAGTCAGCCGCCACCGCAGCATCCGGTGGTATGAAGGGCTTTTGGCTGCCGCTGTGGCGGTATTCTGCGGCGGAAGTGCATGCCTGTCCGTGAAAAAACAATATGCCATGCAGGAGGAACAGCGTCAGGCTGCCAATTATCATATGGCTTACCGGGCTAATGCGCAGTTTCAATTTCAGGATCAGAACGACGCGCTGGTGGATCAATATGTCGCCCAGAGCCTGATCGCCAGCGCGGTCAGAGGCGGTGGCCGGCCTGGCGGCGGAATAAGCGGTGGTGGAGGTGGAAGAAGCACTACCCATTCATCCTCCAGCGGACGGACGCACGGAGGAGGCGGGCGCCGCTTCTGATCCTTGGGAACCATACGGATCTGCTGCCTGGCCGCCATTTCTGTAAAGTGGGTGCAAAATACGGGGAATCCAGTTGAAATCTGGTTGCGGAGCGTGCGCAAGTGAAGTAAAATGTAGGTAGAAACAGGCGGATACAGACAGAAGCAGGTTGATGCAGGCGAATGTGGCCAGATATAGGCAGATATGCCCGGCAGCTGCCTGTCGAAATTTAGAAAAGGAAGGTATTGTGGTATGAAAGATGTAAATTGCGCGTATTGTATGCAGGGAGAACTGGTTGCAAAGTTTGCGTACCCAGTTTGTAAAATGGACACAGGTTTTCTGTATGTTTTTAAGGAGCAGAGTCATCCTGGCCGCCTGATCCTGGCGCATGATAAGCATATCAGCGAGATGATCGAGCTGACGGATGAGGAGCGTAATGCATTTTTTGCAGATGTGGCAAAGGCTGCCCGTGCGATCCACAAAGTGTTCCATCCCAACAAGGTGAATTATGGCGCATACGGGGATACCGGCTGTCATCTGCACATGCATCTGGTTCCCAAATATAAAGATGAATTTGAGTGGGGCGGTACATTTGAGATGAATCCGGGGAAGGTGACTCTGACAGATACAGAGTATGAGGATATTGCTGAAAAGATCCGCCAGGCGCTGTAAGCGTAACAAAGATTAACCACCCGGCAGCGGCTGGATTTTGTTCCGCTGCCGGGTGATCATGTTTTTGCAGGTCACAGAAAGAAAGCAACCAGTTCCGAGGCGCCGGTGACCATCAGGCACAGGCATATGCCGATAAGTGTCGGAAGAAGTATGGAGACTGCAGTCCATTTCAGAGACCCGGTCTCTTTTTTTATGGTCAGGACCGTAGTGGAACAGGGCCAGTGAAACAGGCAGAAGAAAATCATGCAGATCATGGTTTTCCAGGTCCAGCCGTGAGCGGCAAAGAGCCCGAGCAGGGCGGATGGGTCCGCCATGTCAGTTAATGTGCCAGTCTGTAAGTATGCCATCAGGATGATCGGAACCACAATCTCATTGGCAGGGAAGCCCAGTATGAATGCCGCAAGGATCACTCCGTCCAGTCCCATAAGGTGTCCCAATGGTTCAAAAAAGCTGGTGACGCAGGCCAGCAGGCTGGGCGCTGTGGTGACAGTGGCAGCAGCTGAGATGCCGGAGGCCGCAGTGAAGCCAGAAGCGGCTGCGCTGCCGGACAGGATGAACCAGCCATTTTCCGGACCTACGTACAGGATATTTGCCAGCAGCCAGATGATCAGACCGGCCGGAGCAGCAACAATGACAGCGCGGCCAAGTACAAACAGTGTGCGGTCAAATACAGACCTGACAATGACTTTGCCAATCTGTGGACGTCGGTAAGGCGGAAGTTCCAGGGTGAACGAGGAGGGGATACCTTTTAATAAAGTGTGGGATAACAGCCAGGAGGCGCCCAGGGTAGTGCCCACGCCCAGCAGGATGACCAGAGTCATAAGTACAGCTGACAATAGGGGCGTGATGCCAGGGGACAGCTTCATGGACATGAAAAGCAGGGTGATCATCAGGAACAGGGTGGGCAGCCTGCCATTGCAGGGAACCAATGAGTTGGTGAGGATCGCGATCAAACGTTCCCGAGGGGAATCGATGATTCGGCAGCCTGTAACTCCGGCAGCGTTGCACCCGAACCCCATGGCTGTAGTCAGGCATTGCTTTCCACATGCCCTGCAGCGGTGAAATGCCCGGTCCATATTAAAAGCGACTCTCGGCAGATACCCCAGATCCTCCAGGAGGGTAAAGAGCGGGAAAAAGATAGCCATGGGCGGCAGCATAACCGATACGACCCACGCCAGGACCCGGTATATGCCGTAAACCAGCATGCTGATCAGCCAGGCCGGCGCACCAGCCTGTGCCATGGCATCCGCCATCCGGCCTTCCAGCCAGAAAAGTCCATCCCAAAGCACCGCCGATGGTCTGTTAGCCCCTGACATGGTCAGCCAGAATACACCTAAGAGCATAAGAAACATAATGAGTCCGCCGGTGACAGGCCCGGTGACGATCCTGTCGATCAGTTCCTCTCTCCGTCGGTAGTTGGGCCGTGTGTATCGAACGGTTTCTGCTGCCAGTTGTTTTGGACAAAAATCAAGGCAGTCATAGGAGAAATGCTGTCCGACAGTATCAAGAAGGGTCCTGCGGATTTCTCTTAAGGAAGAAGAACACCGCGCACAGCAGCAGATGACCGGAATCTGAAGTACATCCTGAAGCAGTTCAAAATCAATCTCAATGCCTTTTTTTCGCGCTTCGTCACAAAGGTTGACACAAAGAATCAGAGGCGCGCCGGATTCTTTTACATAATCCAGCGATACAATCTGTTTCAGCAGATGAAGGCCCCGCTCCAGGCAGGTGCCGTCGCATACGATCATTGCCATATCTGCTTCCCCGGAACAGATATAGTCACGGGCAATCATTTCCTCCTGGGAATGTGCAGCAAGCGAATAGGTACCCGGTAAATCTACCAGCAGAAATTCCTGCCCTTCTACGAAAAAACTGCCGCGGGCAGAGGCAACGGTGACTCCTGGCCAGTTGCCGGTGTGCTGCCTCATCCCAGTCAACCCATTAAAAATCGTACTTTTCCCCACGTTGGGGTTTCCTGCCAGCGCCACGGTGATGGGCCGGCTGGCAGACGCCTGTTCGGGAGTTAGCTGACTTTCAATCATATAGATGCTCCCATCCGCAATAAGTCTCTTATAGATTAAATATGTGTGGGGTGAAGGCGCGGTGCCTGTATGAGGAGGCAAAAAAATCATGGACAGTTCATAGAATGAAAGAAAAGGAGTTTTTTATGAAGATCTGTCTGGATGCAGGCCATTACGGCAAATATAATCAAAGCCCTGCAGATAAAACATATTACGAATCGGAGCTGGTATGGAAGCTGCATTTGCTTCAGAAAAAGTATTTGGAGGCATATGGGATAGATGTGATAACTACCAGGAATAATCAGAAGACAGACCGGGGGCTGTATGACCGGGGGGCGGCATCGAAGGGCTGTGATCTGTTTATCTCAGATCATACCAATGCAGTGGGAACCACCATGAATAACCAGGTTGATTATCCGGCAGCGTATTGTGCCATAAATGGGAGCGCCGATGGAATCGGGATGGCTCTGGCCCAGTGTGTGGAGGTGGTCATGGGAACCCGGCAGCCAGCCCGTATTGAACATAGGAGAGGAAATAATGGGGATTATTATGGAGTACTGCGTGGAGCTGCAGCAGTAGGGACTCCGGGACTGATCCTGGAGCATTCATTCCATACTAATGCAGAAATTGTCAGATGGCTTCAGGATGAGTGGAATTTAGAACTGCTTGCCCAGGCGGAAGCAGACACGATCGCACTTTACTATGGGCTTCTGACTCCGGAACATAAGACAGGTTGGGTTGAGGAAGAAGGAGGCTGGCGTTTTTATCTGGACAGTGCGGGAAAATATGTTATCAATGGTATAAGGACGGTGATAAATGGTACTGGTTTGATGGAGCAGGTATGATGATCGCCAATAATTGGAAGACGGGATCAGACGGAAAATGGTATTATCTGACTGACACAGGAGCTATGGCAACAGACCAGTGGGTGGTATGGAAGAAAAAACTGTACAGGGTAACAGAGGATGGCAGTTTGTTCAGTGGGAGTATTTCCCTTGCTACGGATGAGGATGGTGCCCTTGTACCATATTGTGAGGAGCAGGATCCAGAACGGACAGCAGAGCGGAATGCATCAGAGGAAGGAGATGCATGACTGGAAACGTAACTGGCAAATAAAATAATCGGGCAGCAAAACAGCAGGCATT
>ERZ791803.1393-NODE-1393-length-11318-cov-2.054781_pt1 | contig 11318 bp, 10 predicted proteins | sample MGYA00510307_ERZ791803 | MGnify/ENA primary metagenome ERZ791803 (study PRJEB30046, sample SAMN00791963) | human gut metagenome | study: EMG produced TPA metagenomics assembly of the A metagenome-wide association study of gut microbiota in type 2...
ACTGCCACATAGATTTCCGCGGCATTTCCCACACCGGCCTCCAGATAGCTTCCGCCGCTGGTGTGTACATCGGCGATCACAGCCATGTTCTTATCCGTGTCCGATTCCACCAGATACCAGTTTCCGGCCTCTGCGATGGAGCTGCTCATAAATTCCAGCGTTCCGCCGTAGGTCACCAGGGAAGAGTGCTCCTCCGGGCTTAAATCCTCCCCGTTTAGCTCCTTCTGTGCGCATTTTTTCAGGAAATCCAGCGTATCCTCGAAATCCAGCATCTTGTACTTCAGACTGTCGCTCAGCAGTCCACGCTGCTCCAGGCTTTCCCTGGTGACCTTTGTCAGCCACAGAAGACGGTTGAAAAATTCAGGGTTGGGCTCCACGTAGCCCAGCACCTCCGGCGGCTCGTTTCCGCCGCACTCCGCCGCGGACTGTTTGCCGTACAGGATGGTGTCATGGCGTATTTCCGCCCAGCTTCCCAGGGCGGTGGACAGGGATTTGTCCTCCCAGGCGGTGTTTTTCATAAAGGTGGGGTATGCGCCGTCCACCCGATTCACCAGACTCTTCAGGCAGTACAGCCAGCCGTTGTACAGGTTGTTGGTCTGCTGCGGGATGGTCTGGGAGTCAAATTTGATCATCAGCTGGTCAAAATTGTTTTGATATTCGCTCCATTGCTGTCTGGGCTGGTAAAATTCGTCCAATATCTCATCCGCCCGCTCCGAGCCGAACACGGCGAATACATCCAGACCCGTGGGAACCGGCCGGTCGTACGGGTCCGAGAGCTTTTGCAGAATCTCTGAATCCGGGATATAGCGCTGTCCCATAAAGCGCATCTGGAGATTGGTTTCCGCCTTCGGCACCTTCAGTACAATGTCTGGCTCCCTCATCTGATCCACTTCCCGGTAGAAATCATCCAGCTTATCCGGTATTTCGTTGAGATCGGGGGTGTCGGAATATACTTTTTTTACAGCCAGGGCAACCTCATAGGGGGTGATGTCGTCGGACTCGCCCACGAAAAAGCTGGTGGTGCTGTAAATATTTTCCCAGAGCGAGACGCCGTCCTTGGCAGGCGCCCGGCACAGGGAAATAGCTGTCACGATGGCCCTCACGGCCGATTCCTCATCCCGTACGTTTAACCCGTCGTAAAACGGCATAGGCACCAGACCGTACCAGCTCATGGCCCGGAAGAATTTCCCCAGCTCCTCGCTGCGGGTATAGTGCCCCCTCACGGTAAACAGAGAGTAGTCCAGTTCATATCCAAACAGCGGCGAGACAGCCTTTCCTGCTGCATTCTCAATCAGGCGATACTCCTGGCGGGCCAGATTGGCAGTTTCAGGCGGAAGATCCGCCGGCAGCTCCTTGCCCAGGGCCAGGTTTGCAACGCTGAAATAACCCAGCATTTTCAGAACCGCGTCCTTCACCTCTTCGTTCTGCACTACCTGGTAATGCGCCGACAGCTGCCCGATCATGCTGCTGTTGAGCTGGATCAGGTCGTCGTACAAAAATTCCGTCTCCAGATTGCGCAGAGAGTAATCGTAGAAAATGTGATAGAGCTGCAGCACGGAATCCGTGGTCACAAATCCGGGTATTTTTTTGTACGTGTTATCTTCATATACATAGAACAGCTGCTCCGAATCCGTGGGAGACACCACAAATCCGTTTTTGGCGATCAAATCCCTCTGGGCCTGGGTCAGGTTGGCAAACTGGTCCAGATTCTCAATATTGGACAGGTCGGCGTTCAGCGTGTACTGAGGGGCGTTGGGGGTAATGGACAGGGGCGTGTACGCATCGGCCGTGACTGTAAACCCGGGCTTGAAATCCAGGTTCATAAGACCCGAATTGCCGCCGTTCGCCGGATTGCCGCTATTCGCGCCGCCGCCATTTGTCCCGCCATCTGCCGTATTGCCGTCCGCCGTACCACCCGCAGCCGCGCTGCTGTCAGCGGTTTCATCTCCCGGCGCATCGGCCGTCCCGCCGTCCGGCTCGGCGTTCTTGTCCTTTGATTTGTCCGCGTTGGTCACCCAGGCTTCCTCCGAAACGTCCTGTCCGCCGGAAGGCTGTCCGTTATTGCCGCAGCCGGCCGCCGACAGGGCGGATCCAAGAATCGCAAGTGTCAGTGCGGATGCCAGTAATTTCCGTTTCAACATACATTCCCTCCCTACTGTTCGGCTGTGAGCGTGTCGCCCTCCAGCCGCAGACTGTGTTGTGTTCCTTCTATATTTACCAGTATCTCGTCCTGCCGGGTGTTCGTGTTATTTAAAAACACGATCTCGCCCTGGTACTCATCGGAAATCGCCTGTACCTCAAAGCCGAACCCCTTCCAGTCGTACAGCGCCAGCAGCCGATTGCCGCTCTGCACCGATTCAATGGAAAGAATCTCGTCCACACCGTCCCCGTCCAAATCAAAGAGCCGGTAATCGTCAAAGGGCCGGGCCAGCCTGGAGCCCAGCCAGATCGGCTGCAGACGGCCGTCCTGCAATGCGTAGAAAAACGGACGTTTTGCGGGAACCGGATGGAATTTGGCGGTTTTATAAACGCATACCCCGATTTCCACCCGGCCGTCCCCGTCGATATCCCCGGCCAGCACCTTAAGGGGCTTGATGGAGGCCAGGTCAAAGACAGCCTCCGGTTCGCCCTGTACCACGGGCCTGTTTTTCCGGATTTTGTAAGAATTGTACACGGCCAGCGTATCCCCGTATTCCTCCCCTGTGTCCAGCCGCAGATCCGCGCTGGCGGCGGTGATCAGCAGCAGTTCCTCCCGGGAATCCCCGTCAATGTCGCATACATACCAGGAGACAATATTGGGCTGAGGGTGGCGGGAGAACAAAAGGGCCGCGCCTGCGGCCAGTAACAATATGGTTAGGTATAAAATGCGTTTCCTGGTTTTCAATTTCTGCGCTTCCTTTGCTGGGATCAGTTTGCCGCCGCGATCAGCCGCCGTCCTGTCTGATACCATAATTATAAACGACGAGGCGGATAACCACAAGCATAATTGGAAGAAGCAGGGAGAACGCGGCCGCCTCCGGTTATAGCAGCCATGCATGAATTGTATACCCGTTTTCCCAATCCCCCATTGATTTTATTAGAAGATGCGCTTATAATTGGTAAAAATACATTTATAACCTACAGGAATGGAGGATACGATTATGGAGAAGAAAGACCTGGACTGGGGGAATATCGGCTTTACCTACATGCCCACGGACAAGCGCTATGTGGCTGACTATAAAGACGGAGAGTGGGGCGAGGGCCGCCTGACCGCAGACCCCACGGTGGTGATCAACGAGTGCGCGGGCATTCTTCAGTATTGCCAGGAGATCTTTGAGGGACTTAAGGCCTATACCACGGAGGACGGCAGCATTGTCACCTTCCGCCCGGACCTGAACGCGGAGCGCATGATGGATTCCGCGGTGCGTCTGGAGATGCCTCCGTTCCCGAAGGAGAGATTTCTGGAGGCGGTGGATGCGGTGGTCCGCGAGAACGCGGCCTGGGTTCCGCCCTACGGCAGCGGAGCTACCCTGTATCTGCGCCCTTACATGTTCGCCACCGGCCCGGTGATTGGCGTCAAGCCCTCCATGGAATACCAGTTCCGCCTGTTCGCAACCCCGGTTGGCCCCTATTTCAAGGGCGGCGCAAAGCCTCTGACCATCTGTGTCAGCGATTTTGACCGCGCGGCTCCCAATGGCACCGGACACGTAAAGGCCGGTTTAAACTATGCCATGAGCCTGCACGCCTCCGTCACCGCCCACGCGGCGGGTTACGATGAGAACATGTTCCTGGATCCCGGAACCAGAACCTTTGTGGAGGAGACCGGCGGCGCCAACTTCCTGTTTGTCACCGGGGACGGCGAGGTGGTAACGCCCAAGTCCGATTCCATTCTGCCCTCCATCACCAGGCGCTCCCTGGTCTATGTGGCAGAGCATTACCTGGGTTTGAAGGTAACCCAGAGACCGGTGAAGCTGGCGGAGCTGAAGGATTTCGCGGAGTGCGGCCTGTGCGGCACCGCGGCGGTGATCTCCCCGGTGGGCAAGGTGGTGGATCACGGCCAGGAGATCTGCTTCCCCAGCGGCATGACTGAGATGGGACCGGTGACCAGGAAGCTCTATGACACTCTCACGGGCATCCAGATGGGCAGGATCGAGGCTCCGGAGGGCTGGATCCGCAAAATGGTATAGGCCCGCAAATATGCATTCCAATTCCTCTCAAGATGGTTTATAATAGAATCAGAAGAGAAAGACGCGTGATTTTTTTCAGTGAGAGGGGTGGATCGCATGAAGTGGAATCCGGTAGTTGCGATTGGCAGACAGTTTGGAAGCGGCGGACATGAGATTGGCGAGCGTGTGGCAAAGAAGCTGGGAATCCCTTGCTATGACCGTGAGCTGGTAGACCAGGCTTCTGAGAAGCTTGGGGTGGACCAGTATGATTTGGAGCAGGTGGACGAGGCGTCTTTGAATAAATTTTTGGCGTCTTATCAGATTCCGGCAGATTCTAATCCTGTCACGGGATATGGTTTGACGCTGAATGACAGTCTATATCTGGCCCAATGCGCCTGTCCATGAAGGGCCCCTGTGTGATCGTAGGCCGCACTGCGGAGACAGTCCTGCAGAACAACCCGAAGTGTATCAGTGTTTTTATTTCCGCATCGAAGGAAGATCGTATCAGGCGGATCGCTGCCCGCTATGAGCTTTCGGATCGTGAGGCAGCCGATGCAGTGCGCCGTGTGGACAGGAAGCGGAAGTTCTACTATGAGAGCCATACCGACAAGACCTGGGGCAGTCCTGATTCGTATCAGGTGATGCTGAACGTAAGCCTGCTTGGTATGGAGCGTACTGTGGACTGTATCAAGGCTATTTACCGGCAGATCAGCGGGAGCGGGCCGGAAAACTAAGATATGAAGAACAGCTCAGACGGCGGAGGATATGCCGTCTGAGCTGTTACAATATGGAAATGTTGTAAGAATAACGTAAGCACAGGCATCTTGACATCGCGGCCCGCCGGTGTTACAATAAGGTTCCACCGATGAGTCGCGGTGAACCAGTGAGGGGTTGTACTGGTTTCGACGGGGGTCATGCAGCTGGTGAAGCTATCCGCATGCGGTGCGTTAAACGGCAAAATTAAAATTAAACGCTGAAGACAATTTAGCATACGCAGCCTAATGGCTGCTGTCAGCCTTAGTGCACTCACACATTAAGAATCTGGCATCGACTATGTGAGAAACGACTTACACTAAGCTTTGCGTGTATGGGCGTATCATGAAGCTACTGAAACCGTAAGGGTGTCTGTTCCCGTGCGGCAGAGGGAATGTTAAATAACCGACTATGATAGTAGAAGAACAGGGAATTGGTTTTCGGACAGGGGTTCGATTCCCCTCAGCTCCACTTTATGAAAAGCCTTGAAAATGCGTGTTTTTCCTTTAAATGCGTGGGTTTCAAGGCTTTTTTGTTTGTATTAAAATACTTCCAAAAGTATAAAAATAACCATTAGTTTTCTATACCATAAAACGATTACGAGGCAGCTCCACGCTGCCTTTTTTTGAAGGACATGTACCTGAAATATTCACTGCGAGTTTATGATTTTCTTTTAGTTATTCGCCTCATGAAATAGGTCATTCACAAGAAAACATTGAATATCACATTTTGATTACCTAAAATAAAACTAATTATAGTGCAGAGGAGGATTTTGTATGGAGAGAGTACAAAAGAAAGAAGAGCAGGTAACTGGTCAGGTGATGAGTTCTGTACAGCTGGCTAGGGTGATGGGAAATCAGGCGGTGGTACAGATGAAAAGGTTATATAAAGACAGAAATGGGCCGGGTGCACAAGGAAATCAAAATCATCATATCCTTCCAAATCAAATTTTAGAGGAGATGATAAGAGATTATGTTGCAGCGCATAATCATCCGACACGAGCTTGGTTAGAGGCAGAATTAGGAGATAATTTTGACCAGCCGGCGGACGTCATTGAACTACCGATCGCAGTTCATGCTGCACCTCATGCGAACTATAATAATACAGTAAGAGCGGCTATTCTAGGGTTCGGGAACTTGAGAAATATGATAGAAGAGTATGTAGATGGGGATGCGGACATAGAAGATACAATTATGGACCAGTTCAAAACGAGGGTTCAGGGGGATCTTGCAGCCAATCAATCAATAAACTATTAATATTCATAAAAAACGAGAAGCTACCTGTTTGCTCCTCGTTTTTTATGAATCAATATTAAAACGAAGACAAAGCTACGAAAACCCCAGTTTATGCAGCTCATCCATAAATATGTTCATTTTTACGGGCCGCAGAACCAGAGTTACGCTCTGCGGGACCTCCATGCCTGGCTGCAGGCCGGTGAAGCTTTTTCTGCCAACATAACAAAAATACTCGATATCTTCCAGCAATGATTTCGCCATGTTTATCGAGGCGCCGGCCAGACCGCTTAAATTGCCGGGCATATTTGTGGTTCGGAATTCAAGTCCCCAGTATAAGATCTGAGCGTATACCGATGCAATGTCATTAGAAGCCCTGACTAGTCCAGCGGCATCGCCTGGTAAACCGGGCAGACCCAGTGCCTTTTGCAGATCACAGGAAAAAATGCGGTTCAGGGAAGCGGTGCATTCCGGAAGCTTCTGTAGTTTTTGGTTCATCCACTTTATGTAAGGCAGCAGGTTCCTTTCAGATTCGTTCCCCAAAAACGGTATGGGACTGAATAATTCCGTTTTGAGCCCGTGTGCCTTATGGATACCGGAAGCGATCACGGCAAAAATCAGTTTGTGTTCCCAGGCATAGGGCCTTGCGGAAAGAATGTGCTGGATCTCGCCATCTAAACTGGTGCTGAGTGATATCTCATCATCTATTAGAGAAGAACCGCAATAATCGCAAATGCCATAATGCAAAGACGCTTCATAATGTACGGGGGCGCCGCAGTTTTTACAAATATATGTTTTCAAAATACAGTATCCTTCTTTCTATGATTGGCATATGGCTATTATAGCAGATGATATGGTGATTTTCCATATATTTGGATTGGTAACGGCTGATCATGTATTACCCTGGATTTCCGGCTCGTCAGTAGGACCAGGGGATACGGGCCCTGGCCTCTGCCGGAAGGGCGCATCCCGGTCCTCCGGCTTTTTGGACAGCTGCTCATTTATATACTGCCTTCCGCGCATCAGCCTCATGCGGCAGGCGGGTTCTGAGATCCCCAGGATCTGGCTGACCTCCTTCATTGGTCTCCCCTGGATCAGGTAAAGCAAAAAGATGATCATCCAGTCATTTTTCATTGCTTTCAATATATCCAGGATCTCCTGGCGTTTTTGGCGTTCCAGCACGATATCAAGAGGATTTTTCTCCGGCGGCGTACCCAGGGATTTCCCTTCCGCGGCCAGGATGGCGGAGTCTACATAGATGACAGGATGGGTACCTTGTCTTCTGAAATAGTCGGTACAGAGATTGCGTATGATCCGGGCAAGCGCCGCCCGTATCTTGTATTCCGGCCATGTGACCGGATAATGGGTATAAAAAGACGTGAAGGTTTCCTGCACCAGGTCATCGATCTCGTCGTATGGAATGGATTTACGGCTGGCGATCAGACGCAGCAAGGGCATGTAGCGGTCGTATATAGCGCGAAATCTCTCTTCTGTATTTTCCATGCTTCTTCCCCCTCGTCTTATTTCTGGTTACATTTTATCACATGCAGTCATATTTTGAGTTGATATGTTGAACCAGCCTTAATGTCAGGTGCCAATGAAAAATTCCTGCAGCTTGCCATTTTGATGAATCCGCGTTAAAATAATACCAGTATATGATTTGGAATGGAGATGCGGTTATGCAGGAGCAGGGGGAGTCAAGAAACGATTTTTCCAAGGGCAGTATTATCATGAATATTTTGAATCTGGCAGTGCCGATGACGCTGGCACAGCTGATCAATGTGCTCTACAATATAGTGGACAGGATCTATATTGGACGCATACCGGGGCATGACACCCTGCCGCTCACGGGCCTGGGCCTGTGCCTGCCTATTATTTCCATGGTGATCGCCTTTGCCAACCTGTTCGGGATGGGCGGCTCTCCGCTATGCTCCATTGAGCGCGGACGGGGACGCAACGATGAGGCGGAGCGGATCATGGGGAATTCGTTTTGTCTTCTTCTGGTATTTGGCGTGGCGCTTACGGTTCTGGGGCTGATCTTCAAGCGTCCGATGCTGTATCTGTTCGGCGCCAGCGACCAGACCTTTCCCTATGCAGACAGTTATGTGAGCATTTACCTGCTGGGCAGCACCTTTGTGATGATCGGACTTGGGATGAACAGCTTTATCAACTCACAGGGATTTGGGCGTGTGGGGATGATGACGGTCCTTTTGGGGGCTGTCACCAATATCATCCTGGACCCTGTCTTCATCTTTGCGCTGAATATGGGGGTTCAGGGGGCGGCGCTTGCGACAGTGATCTCCCAGGGATTGAGCGCGGCCTGGATCGTATGGTTTTTGACAGGAAAGAAGACGATCCTGAAGCTGAGAGTCTCCTGTATGAGGCTTAAGAAGGAGCGTGTGAAAAATATCGTAGCGCTGGGATTTTCCGGATTTACCATGGCGATCACCAACAGCCTGGTGCAGATCATGTGCAACGCCACGCTCCAGCAGTATGGAGGGGATCTTTATGTGGGCGTTATGACCGTGATCAATTCGGTGCGGGAGGTGGTGTCCATGCCGGTTCAGGGTATCACCAACAGCGCCCAGCCGGTCATGGGCTTTAACTATGGAGCAGGAGAGTACCGGCGGGTGAAAAAAGCCATTGCTTTCACATCAGTAAGCGCCATTGTCTATACCACATTTATGTGGATGCTGATCCATGGGTTTCCAGAGTTTTTTATCCGTATTTTCAACAAGGATGCGAACCTGGTGGCGGCGGGGGTTCCTGCCATGCAGATTTATTATTTTGGTTTTTTCCTGATGTCTCTGCAGTTCTCAGCTCAGGCGGTGTTTGTGGCGTTGGGTAAGGCCAAGCGCGCGATCTTTTTCTCGATCTTTCGTAAGGTGATCATCGTGATACCGCTGACCTGGCTGCTCCCTCAGATCGGAGGGCTTGGTACCAACGGCGTATTTGCTGCGGAGCCGGTTTCCAATCTTGTGGGCGGATTGGCGTGCTTTATCACGATGCTGGTCACTCTGCTTCCGGAGCTTCGTGAGGATGCTTCCGGTATTGACAAAAAGCGGCTTGTGCCTTAAGATTCAATAAAGAATGCCCGGTATTGGAAACGCCGGCAAAGAATACGTGGGGACGGAATATGAAAAAGAACAAAAGATACCGGAAAATATGTGCGGCGGCATTGGCTGGCATTCTGCTGGCAGGCTCCTGTCCGCTGCAGAATGCGGAGGCGGCGCCGCCGTCTTATTTAAAGGCAGCTACCTATGTGTCGGACGCCTGGGTCTCCAATTTCTGGAATACGGAAAGTGACCATATGGAGGAGGAGCTGGCGCAGATTGCGGCAGAAAAAATCATAGAGATGATCCGGGAAGAGAAACTGCAGCCGGGAGACCGTCTGCAGAATGAGTATGATTTGGCCAAGAGGCTGGAAGTGGGAAGAAGCACAGTCAGGGAGGCCATCAAAAGTCTGGAAACCAGGAACATTTTAACGATCAGAAGAGGAGCCGGAACTTACCTGTCCAGCCGGGAGGGGGTGGCGGAGGATCCTCTTGGGATTGCGCTGATGGGAAAAGACGAGGAGATTGCCCTGGAGCTTTTGGAGGTTCGCATGATTCTGGAACCGGAAAGCGCGGCGATGGCGGCGGTCCATGCTTCTAAGGAGGAGAAGGCTGCCATACGCAGGCAGAATCGGAGAGTTACTGCGATGATTGAGCAGGGGCTCAACCACACGGAAGAAGATTCCAAGTTTCATCAGCTGATTGCAAAGGCGACGGGAAACAGGATTATCGCCAAGCTGATTCCAATTATTTACCGATCGGTCAGCCTTACCATTGAGATGACAAACCGCCGGCTGTCGGAGACAACCATCCTGTTCCACGAACAGATTGTGGACGCCATTGAGCGCGGGGACGAGAGGGGAGCGAGAAGCGCGATGGTGGCGCACATGAGTGAAAACAGGCTTTACATCATTAAGGAGATCGAGAGAAAGAACCGTTTCCAGTAAACGAAAAAGAGCAAAGAGAGACAATTTAGAGATCAGACGTATCTGAAAAGAAAAAAACGAGCAGAAACAGCGTAAAACAGGCAGGTTGAACGCTTTTCTGACTCGTTTCTTTTTTGACGATTTTTAAGACATCAGACAAATTTAGGGCGGTTATTTGTATATAATACATATAAAATACACTTAAAATCGTGTAAAAAAGAGAAAAATATATACAATATTGCTAAAAATAAGTGTGTAATATATAATAAAACACATAAAATAAATCAGACATATTGCGCGAGGAGGAGAGCAAATGAAAGCGTTAGTGTATGCGGGACCTAAAAAAGCGGAGCTTCGGGACGTAGAGACAGGGGAAAAGAAGGAAGGCCAGATAAAGATTGACATAACCTACTGCGGCGTGTGCGGATCGGATATTGGAATTTATCTGGGAACCCATCCAAGGGCAAAGGCGCCTCTTGTGTTTGGACATGAGTTTCTCGGAGTGGCTGCGGAAGACGGAAAGAGAATCAAAAAAGGAGACAGGGTTGTGCCTTATCCGTTATTGTCCTGCGGACACTGCAAAGCGTGCAGAAACGGAAATGAGCATGTGTGCAATACGCTGGGGCTGATCGGAATTGACGTGGACGGGGGAATGTGCGAAAGCGTTTATGTGGACGAGGACGTTCTCTACAAGGTGCCGGAGGGAGTCAGCGACAAGGCGGCTGCAGTGATTGAGCCTTTGGCAGTGCTGGTTCATGCCATCCATATGTCAGGGTTTGAGCCTCTTGATACGGCAGTGGTGGCAGGCGCCGGCCCTATTGGAATGCTCTGCGCAGTTATGCTGAAACATGCGGGAGCCTCACAGATTTTTATTTCCGACGTGGCGGAAAAGAGACTGGAGGCTGCCAGGGAGCTGGGCATGATTCCGGTCAATCCGCTGAAAGAGGATTTGGAAGCTGTGGTAAAAGCGGCGACGGACGGAGAGGGATGCGACGTATTTTTCGAGTGCAGCGGAGCTGCGGCTGCGGCTGTGCAGATGACGGATGTCACGAGAGTGCGGGGAAAAATCTGCATGGTTTCAGTCCACAAGCAGCCCCATGAAGTGAATCTGCGGGATGTGAATTTTAAGGAACAGACACTGGTGGGAACCAGAGTTTACACGAAGGATGAGTTTGGCCAGGCCGTGGAGCTGACGAAGAAGCTGGAAAG
>ERZ791803.1395-NODE-1395-length-11295-cov-2.260053_pt1 | contig 11295 bp, 8 predicted proteins | sample MGYA00510307_ERZ791803 | MGnify/ENA primary metagenome ERZ791803 (study PRJEB30046, sample SAMN00791963) | human gut metagenome | study: EMG produced TPA metagenomics assembly of the A metagenome-wide association study of gut microbiota in type 2...
CCTGACGGCCCTGGATTTTAACGAGATCAAGTTTGACAAAACCCTGGTGGATGAACTGGAGAAGAATCCCAAGAGCCAGGTGGTCATGCAGAACAGCATCCATATCTGCAGAGATTTAAAAAATACCCACTCCATCGCTGAGGGTATCGAGACCCGCGGACAGCTGGACCTGCTGTTGGATTATGCATGCGACTACGGACAGGGCTACTACTTCTCCCGTCCGCTTTCGGAAGAACAGTTCAGCAAGCTGCTGAAGGAGCAGGCAAAAAGCAGATAACCGCCCGGTTATCTGCTTCCTTTTTTAATGAACTGAATCAGCGCTTCCTCATCCTCGAAGCCATCGTAGTCGCCGCTTATCCCTTCCCGGTGATAGACAACGCCCTGACCTTCATTCCTCTCCAGACAGTCCAAAAGCTCCCCACTGCCATACTGCTTCACAAAACTGGTAAAACCATGTGGTTTAGCCTTGCCCAGCAGTCCTTTTCGGCAGTCCTCACTGCACTCATAACAGCCCTTCAACCCTTTTTCCATGGAACATCTCCGGTTCTCACACCAGGCGCTGCCGGAACAACCGTCTGAATCACAGCCCGCACAGGTCTCATTCTGTGAACACAGTGCACATGCCAGACCACATCTTGCAATCCCTAATTCCCGCTTCATACTTTATGCTCCTTTTTGTCACATATTGTTGCTTCTTGTTCCTATCCCGATTATATCATATGTAATTGCTTTTTTTCTACATATTTTGTATAATGGAAAGACTTATGGAAAAAATACTGACTTTGGGGGTAACTATGAAAACAAACAACAAATGGGCCAGCAAGATGGGCTTTATCCTGGCTACGGCAGGAGCTGCCATCGGTCTCGGCAATCTCTGGAAATTTCCCTACCTGATGGGGCGTAACGGAGGCTTTCCGTTCCTTGTGGCATATCTGTTTTTTATCTGCATTCTGGGAGTACCGGTCATGATCACGGAAATGTCACTGGGACGCAAGACCGGACAGAACCCGGTACTGGCCTATGATTCCATCCATCCGCACGCGAAGATCGTAGGCTATTTCGGCGTGCTGGCAGCTTTCGTCATCCTGTCCTACTATGCGGTGATCGGCGGATGGATCATCAAATATTTTACCAGCTACGCTTTCACGGCCCACGCTCCGGCAGATTTTACCGCCTTTATCGCAAAACCCACGGAGCCTCTGGCCTGGTTCTTCCTGTTCATGCTGATGACCGGGATCATCTGCTATTTCGGGGTGGACGGTATTGAGCGGGCAAGTAAATTCATGATGCCTGCACTGTTTGTCATCCTTTTGATCATCATTGGCCGCGGCCTGACCCTGCCAGGCGCGTCAAAGGGGCTGGCTTTCATCTTCAAACCTCGGTTTGACGATTTCAGCGCCGGTTCCGTCAGCGCCGCACTGGGACAGGTGTTTTACTCCTTAAGCCTCTGCATGGGCATCACGATCACTTACGGCAGTTATTTGAACCGGCATGTGAGCATCCCGAAAAGCTGCATCCACATCGCGCTCCTTGATACGGCGATCGCGGTACTGGCGGGGATCGCTATCTTCCCCGCAGTATTTGCCTGCGGCCTGGAACCGGCGTCAGGACCAAGCCTGATCTTCGTCACCCTGCCCCGTGTATTTGAATCCATGACGGGAGGCTCCCTGTTTGCGGCCCTGTTCTTCCTGCTGGTATTCTTTGCTGCCGTGACCAGTGCCGTAGCGCTCCTTGAGGTATGTGTGTCCTTTGTTATGGGCTCCTGGCATTGGAGCAGGAAAAAAGCCGTCCTGATTTTGACGGCTGTGATCTTCCTTCTGGGCACGCCCAGCTCCCTTTCCTTCGGACCGCTGGCTGATGTGACCATCTTAAACTATAGTATTTTTGACTTTGTATGTATGTTGACCGACAACATCTTCCTGCCCTTCGGCGGGATCTGCATGTGCTATTATGTGGGCTGGAAGTGGAAACCGGATATCCTGCTGGAAGAGATCAGGCAGGATGGAGTCCAGTTTAAACTGGCGAAAGCATGGCTGTTCTTAATTCGCTTTATAACACCGGTGATGGTCGCGGTGGTGACCCTGACGGGATTCTTCGGCGTATATCAGACCATCATAAAATAATACTGTCCCGGGGAGATATCAGACTTCAAAATCTTCGGATTTGAAGCTGCTGTAATATCTCCCCTTTTCTGCGGTAAAACGCAGCACACAGTAGTCCGGGTCTGTCACTCCGCCGGGATAATACATGGTATCGCCCTCCCGCCAGATCATCTCCTTACTTTCGCTGTCCTCTAAGACCTCCATCGTTCCCTTAAGCATCACTCCCCTGAAAAAGCGCCTGTCACAAAAGTAGATGCAGGCCCTGGGATTCTTCCTGTATTGGGATACTCTCATGGAAGATGTGTTCGTCGTAAAGTAGAACACCCTGAGTCCCTCCCTCCTGCGGGGCGGCAGCATGGCCTTCGTGTTGGGATAACCGTCTGCATCGACAGAGCTGATAAATGACACCCCCTGTTTATCGATCAGGTTCCCGATCGTTTTTTCTGCATCTCTCATTGGATCTTCCTCCTTATGCTTCCTTATAATTTCATTATAGAAGCACTTCTCCTCCAGGTAAAGTACAGACTTTTTTGTAACTATAATAATCCTTTCTCTCTAAGCAGCTCAGCTTTCCCGTCTTCCAGCATGATCTCAATCCCCACAGTCTGCATGATCGCAACCGCTTCAAACACCTTTTTCCCACGTTCCGTCAGATAGTAATCTACCCGGAGCGGATAACCGTCATATGTATTTTTTTCCACAGCGCCGCAGGTTTTCAATTCGCTTAAATGTTGGAGAAGCATCTTCTGGCTGATGCCTCCGATCTCCTTTTTCAGGGAGGACAGGGACTGAGGGCCTTTGCTCAGCTGCCAGAGAATGATCGGCTTCCACTTGCCTTTGATCATATCGTGAGTCAGTTCCAGAGGGCAGGTGTATTCATCGCGCATCTTCATAATTTCTCCTTTCCACGCTTCCATTGTCACCATAAAAAGAAACAGGGCTGCTGCGCAGCAGATGGCACGCATCCACAGCACAGCAGCCCTGCCGTATGATCATTCTCTTAAATATCCCGGAGATATTTCTCCATCATCCCGCACCCGTCCAGGGTGATAAAATAATCTCTGGGAGTCTCCGCCCTGCGGATCATCTGCACGCTTCCATCCTCTTTTAAAAGCAGCTCCGCAGATTTCAGTTTCCCATTGTAGTTATATCCCATGGCAAAACCGTGGGCGCCGGTATCATGGATATAGAGCAGGTCACCTTTCTGGATCTCCGGCAGCATCCGGTCGATGGCGAACTTGTCATTGTTCTCACAGAGGGAACCGACCACGTCGTACATATGGTCGCAGGGCAGGTCCTCCTTGCCCATCACCGTGACGTGATGGTAAGCGCCGTACATGGCGGGCCGCATCAGGTTCACCGCGCAGGCGTCCACGCCCACGTACTCCTTGTGGGTGTGTTTCTCATGGATCGCTTTCGTCACCAGGCTTCCGTACGGCCCCAGCATAAACCGCCCCAGCTCCGTATAGATCTCCACGTCGCCCATGCCTGCCGGCACCAGCACTTCCTCATATACCCTGCGTACGCCCTCACCGATGACTTTGATATCATTCGGCTCCTGATCCGGACGGTAGGGGATACCGATCCCTCCTGACAAGTTGATGAACTTGATGTGAGCGCCGGTCTCCTCGTGGAGCTGGACTGCAAGTTCAAACAAAACCTTAGCCAGAAGTGGATAATATTCGTTAGTCACAGTGTTGCTTGCCAGGAATGCGTGGATGCCGAACTCCTCCGCTCCTTTGGATCGCAGGAGCTTATAGGCCTCAAACATCTGCTCTGTGGTCATACCGTATTTGGAATCTCCCGGGTTATCCATGATGTCATTGCTGATCTTGAACAGACCGCCCGGATTGTAGCGGCAGCTGATGGTCTTCGGAATATAGCCCAGGACCTGCTCCACACAGTCGATATGGGTGATATCGTCCAGGTTGATGATCGCCCCCAGCTCCTCCGCCAGCTTAAACTCCTCCGGCGGCGTGTCGTTGGAGGAAAACATGATATCATGGCCGGTAAGCCCCACGGCCTCCGACATCATCAGCTCTGTGGCAGAGGAACAGTCGGTCCCGCAGCCGCACTCCTTCAAAAGCTTCAGGATGTATGGATTGGGTGTGGCCTTTACTGCAAAATATTCTTTATATCCCGGATTCCAGGAAAAAGCCTCCTTAAGACGCATGGCATTCTCCCGGATCCCCTTCTCATCGTACAGATGGAACGGAGTCGGATAGGTCTCTATGATCTCATCTAATTGTGCTTTTGTTACAAATGGTCTCTTTTCCACTTCGATTTCTCCTCTCATGTTCCCGGCCTGCAGCCTGTACGCCATGCGGCAGCCGCCTAAGCCGATATTAAATATCAAAAAGAAGCCTGAAACAGGCTGCAATCATAATCCTTTCGATTGTAACCCAGATCAGACTTCTTTGTCCAGCTATTTCTTTATCAATCTATGAACCTCAATCTACAACTACAACGCGCATGATGTTGGTGTGGGTCGCCGGTTCGTGGCGGCTCGCTCTCATCACCACGCCCGCCGTAAATACAGTCACATCTCCGCTCTCGATGATCCCTTTGTTCTTTAACAGATCCAGGGAGGAATCGATCAGAAGGTCCGTTGACTCCGCGCGCTTTGCCTGGAACGGTTTTACGCCCCAGTAGATCTGCATCTGACGCACTGCCGACGCGCTCGGGGACAGGCCGATGATCTGCACTCCCGGTCTCCATTTGGAGAGCAGGCGGGCGGTAAATCCGCTGATAGTCGGCGCAACGATGACCTTTGCGCTCAAGTCGTGTGCCGTGGATACGGAGGAATAGCAGACCGCATTGGAGATGTTGCTGGCATTCTCATCGGATACCTTCCTCTGGCGGTATGCACTGTAGTCTAAATACTGCTCGGATGCCTCGCAGATCTGCGCCATCATCTTGAGCGCCTCCACCGGGTACTTGCCCATGGCGGTCTCGCCGGACAGCATCACCGCATCTGTCCCGTCGTACACTGCATTGGCCACGTCTGTCACCTCGGCCCTGGTCGGTCTTGGATTGCGGATCATGGAATCCAGCATCTGGGTAGCCGTGATAACCGGCTTACATGCCAGGTTACATTTGCGGATAATGGTCTTCTGGATGTGCGGAACCTGCTCCGCCGGAATCTCCACGCCCATATCACCGCGGGCTACCATGATCCCGTCGCTGGCCTCAATGATCGCATCCAGGTTCTCAATGCCTTCCGCATTCTCGATCTTTGCGATCACCTGGATGGTGGAGCCCGCGGCATCCAGGATCTCACGGATCTCACGGATCGCATCTGCGGTCCGGACAAAAGAAGCGGCAATGAAATCAAATCCCTGCTCAATACCAAACTGAATATCCGCCTTGTCTTTATCCGTGAGTGCCGGAAGCTTGATCTTCACATTCGGTACGTTTACGCCTTTTCTCATGCCAAGCTCGCCGCCATTGATGACCTTACAGATGATATCGGTGCCGTTTACCTCCTGGACCTCCAGTTCAATGAGACCGTCATCGATCAGGATCTTATTGCCTGCCGTCACATCCTCATTGAGGCCGCTGTAGTTGATATGGCCGATCTTATCATCACCGATGATCTCGCGGGTGGTCAGGGTATAGGTCTGCCCCTCGGTCAGAGTGACCTTTTTCTCATCCTTTAAAAGCCCGGTACGGATCTCCGGCCCCTTGGTATCCAAAAGCGCCGCAACCGGCAGGCCCAGCTCCTCACGGATGCTCTTTAACATATCGAGACGGCTCTTCTGCTCCTCGTAATCTCCGTGGGAAAAGTTGAAACGCGCGATATCCATGCCGTTCTCGGCAAGCGCTTTCATCAGATCCCTGTCATTGGTGTTCGGTCCCATGGTGCAGATAATCTTGGTTTTCTTCATTGATTTTTCATTTCCTCCATTTACTGTTGTCCGGAATCCTTCGTCACATGCTGATGCGTGTACAGATGGTCCTGGCAATACTCATAATTTCCCTCACATTTGGAGCAGTAACGGAACTCCAGATGGTCCCCGTCCTGTTCCGTTCTGCCGCATACCGCACAGCGGTGCCGGGTCTTGCCCTGCGGCAGGATCTTGACTTCCCGCTTGAAGTCCTTTCTGCGCTTGATCTCCTTCGGCGCATACCTCTTGTAGTTGCGTGTCATGAGCACAAAGATGATCACGTTGGCCAGGGAGATCGCGATCTCGACCCTGGTGCTCAAGCTGCCGAATACAAAGCTGTACAGATATACGGCGCACTCCGCCACAGCCAGCCATTTGGCCTTGATCGGCAGTACAAAGAACAGCAAAAACTGCACATCCGGAAAATAGATCGCAAACGCCAAAAAGATCGAGAAATTCAAAAATCCTGTCGTCATGGCAATCCGCTCACCGAATACCAGATACGCCACCAAAGCTGCGATCACCTGTCCCAGCACGCCCATGAAAAAGAATACATTGAACCGGAACGGCCCCCAGATATTCTCCAGCGTCTGCCCTAAGTTATGATACAGAAAGAGTGCGATCACCCCCAAGAATACACTGGTAAATACCCAGCTCCCCATGGCCGGCGGATAGATGAGAAACGTTACGATCCGCCAGATCTGCCCGTGCAGGATGGCTTTCGCGTCCAGGCAGAGATACTGCCAGTACAGATACGGCTGCACCAGCTGCAGCACCAGACCGATCCCGTACAGGATCACGATATAATACATCAGGTTCGGTATCGCGTACTTATGATATTTTCTCTCAAAATCATTAAAAAATTTCATCTAATATCCTTTCAGCTTCATAATTCTTTAAAAAAGATCCTTTTTAGAGAAGATGAAGGCAACTACGCCGGAAAGCACCGCCGCAAATCCCAGTACGATCCAGAATCCGTACGGGCTGTCCGCAAAGGGCATCCCCACGTGGTTCACATTCATGCCGTATAAGCTTGCCACCATGGTCGGAATGGACATGACAATGGTGATGGTCGCCAGAAATTTCATCACGATATTCAGATTGTTGGAAATGACCGATGCAAACGCATCCATCGTCCCGCTCAAAATACCGCTGTAGATATTGGCCATCTCGATCGCCTGCTTGTTCTCGATGATAACATCCTCCAGAAGATCCGTATCCTCCGGATATTTTTTGATCTTCTCACTCTTTAACAGCTTCTCTAAGACCACCTCATTGGAACGGAGGGAGGTGGTAAAATACACCAGACTCTTCTCCAGCTCCAGAAGCTCGATCAGCTCCCGGTTCCGCTGGGATTTGTGAAGCTCCCGCTCCACCACTTCACTTTTCTTGTCGATGATGCGAAGATACTGCAGGTAGAGAGATGCGTTCTTGTACAGGATCTGCAGGATGAACCGGGTCTTCATATACGTATAAAAGTCTCTCACCCGTCCATCCATGAACGCCGTCAGCACTGGCGTATCCTCCAGGCATACCGTAACGATGATATCATTCGTCATAATGATGCCCATGGGGATCGTTACATACCAGTCTTTTTCATTGCGCTCCTCGATCATGGGGATATCCACCAGCACCAGGCTGTAATCCTCCTCGCTCTCGATACGGGAACGTTCCTCCTCATCCAGAGGGGCTTTTACATGGTCGGGATCGATCCCGTACCGCTCCGCCACCTCAAGGATCTCTGTAGCTGTCGGGTTGGTAAGTGCGATCCAGCACCCGCTCTCCGCCTCGTCCACCTGATGGATCATGCCGTCTTCTGTCTTAAAAATACGAATCATGTCAGTCTTCCTTTCCCTTATTTAAATAGTATTTGCTGCCAGAGCGCTGTGAAACCCGCACTGCAGCCAGGGAGAAGAAAAACCGTCCGGCCTTTCTTTGCCTCTTTAAGAATGCAGTGCAGGTATGCGCTTTCGTCCGTCTTCAGTTTCCGCGTGATAGTTCGAACCACTGTCCATAGCTGCTGCTTCCTTTCTTTTTTATTTCAGGTGATTTCCGTCTTTTACGCTGATAATTTCCCTGCGACCTTACCATTATAATTTCTGCATGCCTGTTTGTCAAACCCATTGACAGCCATTTTTCAAATCTCACATAATTTTAGCTATTTCTTAACTATTTTTTTACGCCCCTGTAAATTGTAAAAATCACTGTTTTATGTTAAACTTAAGCTCAGTATGCCCATATGTATACTTTTTTAGATAAGGAGGCAGGGGTTTTCCCCGCACATATGAATTTACATAATACTTTAGGAATCGATATCGGTTCCACTACCGTAAAGATCGCTGTCTTGAACAGCGAAAACCATATATTATTTGCTGATTACGAGCGTCACTTTGCCAATATCCAGGAGACGCTGGCCCTGCTTCTTAAGCGGGCCGTCGAGGCTCTGGGGGAAATGGAGCTTTATCCTGTGATCACCGGCTCCGGCGGACTTACGCTTTCCTCCCGCCTGGAGGTTCCGTTTGTTCAGGAGGTCGTAGCAGTCGCATCCTCGCTTCAGGACTATGCGCCGCAGACGGACGTGGCCATTGAGCTGGGCGGAGAGGATGCCAAAATTATCTATTTCACAGGGGGAATCGATCAGCGCATGAACGGCATCTGCGCAGGGGGAACCGGTTCCTTTATCGATCAGATGGCGTCTCTGCTGCAGACGGACGCCTCTGGTCTGAACGAGTATGCCAAAAATTACAAGGCGATCTACCCGATTGCCGCCCGCTGCGGCGTATTTGCCAAATCAGACATCCAGCCTCTGATCAATGAGGGCGCTACCAGAGAAGATCTGGCCGCCTCCATTTTTCAGGCAGTTGTCAACCAGACTATTTCCGGCCTTGCCTGCGGTAAGCCAATCCGGGGACATGTTGCGTTTCTGGGTGGTCCTCTGCACTTTTTATCAGAGCTGAAAGCTGCCTTTATCCGTACTCTGAAGCTGGATGAGGAGCACACCATTGTTCCGGAAAATTCTCATCTTTTTGCGGCCATTGGCTCTGCCCTCAATGCAAAGGAAGAAGTGGCAGTTTCTCTTACGGACTTAAAAGACCGGCTCCGACATTCCATTAAGCTTGATTTTGAAGTAGAACGCATGGAGCCTCTTTTTTCTTCAGAGGAGGATTACAGAGAATTTACAGAACGCCAGAGTTCTTACAAGGTTTCCACCGGCGAGCTTTCCACCTACAGCGGAAACTGTTATCTCGGCATTGATGCAGGAAGCACCACCACGAAAACTGCCCTTGTAGGCGAAGACGGAAGCCTTCTTTATTCCTTTTACAGCAGCAACAACGGAAGTCCTCTGAATACGGCCATCCGCTCTATTCAGGAGATTTACTCCCGTCTGCCAAAGGACGCTCACATTGCCTATGCCTGTTCCACAGGATACGGAGAAGCTCTGATCAAGGCTGCGCTTCTTCTTGACGAGGGAGAGGTAGAAACCGTTTCCCATTATTATGCTGCTGCATTTTTTGATCCGGAGGTAGACTGTATCCTTGATATCGGCGGTCAGGATATGAAATGCATTAAGATCAAAAATCAGACCGTGGACAGTGTGCAGCTTAACGAAGCCTGCTCCTCCGGGTGCGGTTCCTTTATTGAAACCTTTGCAAAGTCTCTGAACTACAGTGTGCAGGATTTTGCAAAAGCGGCTCTTTATGCAGAACATCCCATTGATCTCGGAACAAGATGTACGGTATTTATGAACTCCAAGGTGAAACAGGCTCAGAAAGAAGGAGCAGAGGTTTCTGATATTTCTGCCGGACTTGCCTATTCCGTTATCAAAAATGCGCTTTACAAAGTAATCAAGGTTTCCGACGCCTCTGAGCTCGGAAAGCACATTGTGGTACAGGGCGGAACCTTTTATAATGACGCAGTTCTCAGAAGCTTTGAAAAAATCGCCGACTGCCATGCAATCCGTCCGGATATTGCAGGGATCATGGGAGCGTTCGGCGCGGCTCTGATCGCCAGGGAGCGTTACGAAGAAGGCAAAGAAACTACTATGCTCCCTATTGAAAAGATCAATTCCCTGAAATATACAACCTCCATGGCAAACTGCAGAGGCTGCACCAATAACTGCCGGCTGACTATCAACAAATTCAGCGGAGGACGCCAGTTTGTCAGCGGGAACCGATGCGAGCGCGGAATTGGCAAGGAAAAGAACAAAGAACATATTCCGAACCTTTACGAATACAAATATAAAAGAATTTTTTCCTATGAGCCACTCTCTGCAGACAAGGCAGTCCGGGGCAGGGTAGGAATCCCCCGTGTTCTTAATATGTTTGAGAACTATCCCTTCTGGTTTACCTTTTTTACAAAGCTGAATTATGAAGTAGTTCTTTCACCTACGTCCACCAGAAAAATTTATGAGCTTGGAATTGAATCCATTCCCAGTGAATCCGAATGTTATCCGGCAAAAATGGCCCACGGGCATGTAAGCTGGCTTTTGAAAAAGGGCATAAAATTCATTTTCTATCCCTGCATTCCCTATGAGCGCAACGAGTTCCCGGATGCAGTAAACCATTACAACTGCCCTATTGTCACTTCCTATGCGGAAAACATCAAAAACAATGTGGACGAGCTTCATGATCCGGAAATTGATTTCCGTAATCCTTTTCTTGCCTTTACCTCAGAAGCGGTGCTTACTGACCGCCTTGTAGAAGTTTTTAAAGATCTGCCGGCTCAGGAAGTAAAAGCTGCTGCTCACACTGCCTGGGAAGAACTGGCCGCTGCCCGCAGAGATATTGAGAAAAAGGGTGAAGAAACTCTGGAATACCTGAAAGAAACAGGGCGCAGGGGCATTGTCCTGGCAGGCCGTCCTTACCATATTGACCCGGAAATCCATCACGGTATCCCGGATCTTATTAACAGCTACGGACTTGCTGTTCTCACAGAGGATTCCATTTCCCATCTGGCAGACATTGAGCGTCCGATCCGCGTCAATGACCAGTGGATGTATCATTCCCGGCTTTATGCTGCCGCAAGCTTTGTAAAAACAAGGGAGGATCTTGACCTGATCCAGCTGAATTCCTTTGGCTGCGGCCTGGACGCCGTTACCACGGATCAGGTAAATGATATCCTTTCCGGTTCCGGCAAGATCTATACCTGCCTGAAGATTGACGAGGTCAACAACCTGGGAGCTGCCCGTATCCGTGTCCGTTCTCTGTTGGCTGCGATCCGCGTACGGGAACAGAAAAAAGAAGAAAGAACCATCCGTCCTTCTTCTATCGAAAAAGTGGCCTTTACCAAAGAAATGCGGAAAGATT
>ERZ791803.1399-NODE-1399-length-11277-cov-2.179023_pt1 | contig 11277 bp, 7 predicted proteins | sample MGYA00510307_ERZ791803 | MGnify/ENA primary metagenome ERZ791803 (study PRJEB30046, sample SAMN00791963) | human gut metagenome | study: EMG produced TPA metagenomics assembly of the A metagenome-wide association study of gut microbiota in type 2...
GAGCTTTGACCGGAGTGCTGGAAGCAGGCCTTTCAGCAGCAGGCGCATCTGATTGGGCATATTCCTTAGTGATCGACGGCGTGATGGAAGGGATCGGGGCTGTAGCCGGATTCCTGCCGCTGGTACTCGTATTATTCCTGCTCCTTTCATTTTTGGAGGACAGCGGTTATATGGCCCGTGTAGCCTATGTGATGAATGAGATCATGGGACGGGTGGGGCTTTCCGGCAAGGCGTTCCTGCCTATGCTTCTTGGATTCGGGTGCACGGTTCCTGCGGTGATGGCGTCCCGGGCGCTTGCAAGTGAGCGGGACCGGAGACGGACCATACTGATCACGCCGTTTATGTCCTGCTCGGCCAGGCTGCCGATCTATGTGTTGTTTGCGGAGATGTTCTTTCCGGGGAAGGCCCTTATGGTGGCATATTCCCTGTATGTGATAGGTCTGGCGGTAGCCATCCTGGTGGCCTTTATCCTCCGCAGGATGGACAGGTCCGGCACGGAAGACACGCTGCTCATAGAGCTGCCGGAGTACAAGACGCCCAACAAGCGGACCGTCTTCATCTATGTATGGGATAAGGTGAAGGATTACCTCACAAAAGCGGGAACCACGATCTTTGTGGCATCCATTATTCTGTGGTTTGTGATGAATTTTGGCATCCACGGTTACATATCAGATGTGACCCAGAGCTTTGCTGCCATCGTAGGGAAGGCGCTGGTTCCGCTGCTGAACCCGGCGGGACTGGGAACCTGGCAGATCGCCGTGGCGCTGATCTCCGGTCTGTCGGCAAAAGAAGTGGTAGTATCCAGCTTTTCCGTACTGTATGGGATCAGCAATATCAACTCCGCAGCCGGTATGGCAGAGCTTACCTCCGGTCTTGCGGTGGCGGGGTTTGGCAGTGCCAGCGCTTATGCCCTCATGGTATTCTGCCTGTTGTACTCCCCGTGCGTGGCGGCAGTTGCCACCATTAAGCGTGAAACAGGATCCTGGAGGTTCACGCTCGGCATGGTGGCATTCCAGCTTCTGGTGGCATGGACAGCCGCGGTGCTGGTATATCAGATCGGAATCAGGTTATGAGCATAAAGGGAACCGGGGAGTGATCCCATCAGTTCAGTGATGCCGCGCCGACTGTTTTGGCAGCGTGGGATACGATGCGGAGCTGGTCGTCCGCGCGGGTGTAGAGATACACCTGATTGGAAAGCTGGTCCTCCATGGGGACCTCCTGACGGTTGATGCTGGTGACCATATAACTTAAATCTTCATAAGATGTCCCGGACAGATCCGGGGTAATCAGAACTTCGTGGATACTGGACGGGAGGATGATCAAATCCCGGTCCAGGGAATCTGCGAAGTTTTTTAATACGTCCTGGTATATGATGCATCCGGCTCCATAAAGCCCGTTTATATTAGAAAGCACATACAGCGGGGAGACTCCCTCCTCGTCATCCAACAGCGCTTCGATCAGCTCCTCATCAATACCGTCTGCAAGATTCTCCCTTGCGATCTCCTTCATCATGTCGGTCATACTCTGGATCTGGGCGGGATATTCCCGGGGGGTGTTTTCAAGGGCCAGTTTCCACAATTCTTTCTCCGTAACATTCCAGCGCTTCACATGGTCGTTGTGGATCAGAGCGGTCATCTGGCCGGAATCATTGCGTTCCAGAAAAAGATAAAACAGGATGGACAGATCCAAAAAGGGCAGGTTCGGCACGTCTGACAACAGCTTCTGGTTGGAGGCAGTGTGGACGATCCGGAACATAATCCGGGATTTCAGGGCTTCAAACTGCGAAAGGTCTGCTTCTTTTAAACAGTCCGGCGCCGGTGTGGAACGGTAAAGCTTCAGGATGTCAGCCAGGACCTCCTCCATGTTCATCCCCAGTTTAAACTGCTCATAATAAGGATTTAAATAGATGGTAGGCGCCATATCGATGTCGGGCCCGCAGATCGTAAGCCCGTCCAGTATGACCCCGTTGTTTTTGGGAAGCGGACGGATCGTCATGTGGTAATCCTCTCCCAGAGCTGCCTGTAAGTGACTGGTGACCGTAGTGAGAAATGTCTCGTATACCATAGTATACCTCCTTTAGTAGAAAATCAGATTGTTGCGTGACATGCAGGGAACATGATTCTGATGAAAAATGGTAACCTGTGAATGCCGAATACCAGAAATGGTAAGCATCATTATAGCTGATTTCCGGCTGGCGTGCAAGCGGAAAATAAATTTAATAAAAGATTTTGTTGTAGTTTCGATGGAAACCAGATAGAATATGAGAGTGCAGGACATTCTGTCCATACAGAAATGAAAACTGCATTTGAAGAAACCAACAGAATATATAAGTGAAAATATAAGGATACGGACGGTATGAGTCAGATAATAAAGAAAGTCGGGATTTTATTTGGAATTTTTGCAGCGGCACTGCTGGTATATTTTTTTGCTGCCAGAAACAACGAAGGGCAGGCCAATGAAGTATATGTAGCCATGGGAGAGGCAGCTTTGCCGGTGGTGAACGCCGAGATGTACGGGCGGAGCATGAACCGTATGGCAGGATATTGCCGTGAGATGGACAATTCCGTGGCGGGAGATGTGCTGACGATCCTTCCGGAGGACCGGGCGCTGGCGCTGGATATCACCGGCGGAGGCGATAAGGTGCTGGGGATCAGCTATGAGATCCGGAGCATGGACCGGGAGCGTCTGGTGGAGCGGACCCGGCTGGATGACTGGGAGGAGACAGAGTCTGGTCTCCGGGTAGTCCTGCCGATCCAGAACCTTCTGGCAAGAGACAGGCAGTATCTGCTGCGGCTGGAACTGAATACGGAGCAGCATGGTCCGGTCTATTATTATACCCGGATCCTGTGGACAGAGGACGCCACGATCCAGTCCATGATAGACCTGGCGGTGGATTTTTCTGCAAAGACCTTCAACTATGAACAGGCCAGGGATCTGGTCACTTATCTTGAGACCAATGCCACGGAAGATAACAGTACTTTCGGGAAAACCTCCATACGCTCCAGTTTTTCCCAGCTCACATGGGGAAGGCTTAAGATGCAGCCGATGGGCGAGGTCCAGGTAAAGCTAAAGGAGCTGGATGGGATCATGTGCAGCGTTCAGCTCAACTTCCTGGCATCCCGGGAGGGCGAGGAAGGCATCATGGAGACTTACGAGGTAGAAGAGAACTTTACCATGAAGTGGAATGAGCTTCGCACCTACCTGATGGATTATGAGCGGGAAGTCAACCAGGTTTTTCAGGGGGAGCGCACGGATTATTCCGGTAAACGCATCCTTCTGGGGATCACAAATGACGACAGGGTGGAAGTGAAGCGCAGTCTGGACGGGAAGGTGTATGCTTATCGCGTAAACCGTGATCTGTGGACCTACCGGCAGGATGGACATGAGCGTCATGCGGTCAAGGTATTTTCCTTCCGTGACGGGAATACGGCGGATGTACGCAGCAATTATGATCAGCATGATGTGAAGATCCTGTCTGTTGCAGACAGCGGAGATGTGGATTTTCTGGTGTACGGATATATGAACAGAGGCAACCATGAGGGCAGCACAGGCGTGGTGGGATATCATTACGATGCCGGGGAGAATGCGCTGGAAGAGCTTTTCTTCATTCCATTTTCAGGCTCCTATGAGGCTCTTGAGGATGATCTGGAACAGCTGGTGTACCGGACCCAGGCAGATATGCTGTATCTGTTCGTGGATCATGCAGTTTTTGGGATTGATCTGAAGAGCCGTGAGAATATGGTCGTGGCGGACGCTCTCGCGGAGGGCAGCTATGCCGTGAGCACAGATAAAAAGCGGATCGCATGGCAGGACGGCGGGAAGCTTTATGAGTCGAAGACTGTGCATCTGATGGATTTAGAGACCGGGGAAAAGCGGGAAATACACGGAGCTGACGATGAGTATGTGAGGACGCTCGGGTTTGTTGGACGTGATCTGGTATACGGGATCGCGAAGGAGACGGATGCCTGGCTGATCAATGGGCGTGTGGAAGACCTGCCGATGTACAGTGTGAAGATCATAAACGATCAGATGCAGGAGGAGACCAGCTACGAAAAGAGCGGTTATTATGTTTCCGGCGTGCATGTGGAAGAGAGCCGTATCCATTTAAGGAGGGTTACCCGTCTGTCTGAGCAGAGCTATGTGGAGGCAGAGGAAGATACGATCGTGTGCAACGTGGATATGGGGCCGGGGAAGCTGGACGGCATCGGCTGGTACGCTTCCCAGGATAAAGGAAAGCTGTACTTTGTCCAGTTGGACGGGGAGACGAAAAACAGCCGGAATATCCGCCTGTCAGTGCCGAAGCGCGTAAGCTTTGACCAGGCAGATATCCTGGAGCTTAAGTCCAATTACCAGGTACAGGGCATGCAGTTTTATGCTTATGGCAGCGGACATCTTTTAAAGGTCACCATGGATTTTGCGGAGGCTGTGCAGCTTGCCTATGACAAAATGGGGTTCGTGACGGATGCTAACCGCCAGATGCTGTGGAACCGGGTGAACCGGGGGACGATCAAAAATATCCGCGATCCCCTCACGGCCTTTGCGCCGCTGGAGCGTCATCTGGAGGGATTTACTTCGAGCAGGACCTATAATGACGGGGTGGTGCTTCTGGACAGCAGGGGCTGTTCCATGATGCAGATGCTGTATTTCATCGACCAGGGGATTCCGGTGCTGGGCTACACGGGAGAGGGGGAATACCTGATACTCTGTGGTTTCGACCAGTACAATGTGAATGTCTATAACCCGTCTACCGGTGAGATTTACAAAGCGGGATTAAACGACAGCACCGAGTTTTTCCGGCTCCGTGGGAATGACTTTATCTGCGCGGTTCAACTCCAGTAATGCGCGTTTTACTTTACAAATCAGATATATGTGGTATAATCATTTAGAAACTTAAATAGAAAATTAATGATTTTGTAAAGAAATTCATATATATGGGAAATTTTGAATAGAAATTGGCTGAGGTGTGGGATGAATCAATATATTATGAAGGGCGGCAACCCGCTGGTTGGAGACGTAGTGATCGGCGGAGCGAAGAATGCTGCGCTGGGTATTCTGGCGGCTGCGATTATGACAGATGATGACGTTATCATTGAGAACCTTCCGGATGTGCGGGATATCAACGTGCTGCTGGAAGCGATCCAGGAGATCGGCGCCAGTGTGGAGCGTCTGGACCGCCATACGGCGAAGATCAACGCATCCACGATCCGCGAAGTATCGGTGGATGACGAGTACATCCGTAAGATCCGTGCATCCTATTATTTTATTGGAGCGCTGCTTGGTAAGTACAAGAGTGCGGAGGTTCCGCTGCCGGGCGGCTGCAATATCGGCAGCAGGCCGATCGACCAGCATCTGAAAGGTTTTCGCGCGCTGGGAGCAAGGATTGATATTGAGCGCGGTGCGGTAGTTGCACACGCGATCGATCTGGTGGGGGGACATATTTATCTGGATGTGGTATCTGTAGGCGCTACGATCAATATCATGATGGCGGCGGCCCTGGCAGAGGGAAAGACCACCATAGAGAACGCAGCGAAGGAGCCGCATGTGGTTGATGTGGCAAACTTCTTAAACAGCATGGGCGCCAATATCAAGGGGGCAGGCACGGATATTATCCGCATCAGCGGCGTGCGCAGGCTTCATGGCACGGAGTATTCCATCATTCCGGACCAGATTGAAGCCGGCACGTTTATGTGTGCCGCAGCGATCACCCGCGGAGACGTCACCGTAAAGAATGTGATACCGAAGCATTTAGAAGCAATCACTGCAAAGCTGATCGAGATTGGCTGTGAGGTGCTGGAGGGAGATGACGAGGTCCGTGTAGTGGGAAGGCCGAAACAGCGCTCTACCAATATAAAAACACTGCCATACCCGGGATTTCCTACGGATATGCAGCCGCAGATCACCGTTGCGCTGGGACTTTCCCAGGGGACAAGCATTGTTACCGAAAGTATTTTTGAGAACCGTTTTAAATATGTTGACGAGCTTGCCCGCATGGGCGGCAATATCAAGGTGGAAGGCAATGTTGCAGTCATTGACGGCGTGAAGGGATTTACCGGCGCCCAGGTCGAGTCACCTGATCTGCGGGCAGGGGCTGCACTGGTGCTGGCAGGACTTTCCGCAAGCGGTTATACGGTGGTGGATGAGATTGGCTATATCCAGAGGGGTTATGAATGTTTTGAGGAAAAGCTCCAGGGACTGGGGGCCATGATTGAAAAGGTAGATTCGGACAGGGAACTTCAGAAGTTTAAGCTGAGGGTTGGCTGAGACTGGCTGATAGAAGGATAGTGAAGGGACGCAGGCTTTGCACATAGGGATGTCTATATGTGTGAAGCCTGCGTTCTGTATTAAGCGGAATGTAATGAAGCAGGGGAAAGGGATGCGTGATTAATCGTCCGGTTCCGCCTCCCATTCGGTCAGCGCGCCGCTGTAGGCATCCAGTTTGAATTTATATTCCATGCCGTCATATCTTATCCTGCCTTTATATTCCAATCTGCCGTCGTCTTCCTCCAGCCTGATTGATATATCGCTGTTACTGGCGCCGGGTACCCTGGCAAGGACAGAGTCCATTGCCTGGGCCTGGCCAATCCTGGCTGTGGCTCCCGGCGGGGACGGCTGGTTGTAATCATCCAGGTCATGTTCAAGACTGATAATCCGGCCGCTGTAACGGTCGATTTCATACTCATATTCATTGCTGCCGCTGGTCTTAAATTTTACCTTATACAGCGCAATTCCGTCATCGTCCTCTTGTTTTACCTCAATTTGAGTGATGTCCTGGCTGGATATGCCGGAGTGGGTTATGGCAATATTACGGGCCTGCTGTTCATCTATTGTGCTGGTGTCGGTATTGGAGGGTGGTTGCGTGGAGCCGGTCAGGCTGCCGGGGGATGGTGCCTGTTGGGAGCCGGACAAAATTCCGGAATCCTGGGATTGATAGCCGCCGGATGCCTGAGAGGCATCATATGCCTTGCCGGAACCGGAATTCAGATTTGATTCTTCCTGAGTGGTTCCGGTAATCCGGGATGAATCAGACGGATTACTCCCCCCATCGGCCAAAACAGGAATCCCAGGGTCCAAAGGCCCCTGGATTACAACTCCGGTGAGGGCGTCAATGGCGTATTCGTACTCAGTTCCATCAGAGGAAAAGCAGATCTGGTAATAAAAGATACCGTCCTTTTTATCCAGGCCGGCAGTGGTGAATTCAGCCTGGTCCGGCGACAGGCCCGCGGATTTGAGGGCAATCCCTTTTGCGGAGTCAATGCCTATATAATCAGCCGCAGGCGGATAAGGCCAATGTAATGGAAAGAACCAGGCAGGCCGGTAAATACTTATGTTTCATACGATCTCCTTTCAGTTACAAAACAGGTCTTTCTCCTTTGGGAAGGATTACGGTAAAACAGCTCCCCGCACCGGGCCTGCTGCTTACACGGATATCCCCGTCATGGAGGCGCACAATCTGACGGACCATGGACAGACCCAGGCCAAGGCCGGAACCATCCTGTCTGGAGCTGTTTACCTGATAAAAACGCCGCCATATCTTATCCTGATGTTCCGGTGCGATTCCGATGCCGTCATCCTCCACTTCTAATATGAGATTATCCCCATTATCATAGAGTTTTACCCGGATGTGTCCATTATCATGTCCGTATTTGCGTGCATTTTCCAGCAGGTTCATGACGGCCCTGGAGAGGAGATGGGCATCTGCCTGGGCGTGAAGCTGCTTTTTTATGTCCCTTTCCAGGGAAATGCCTCTGACGCCGGTATCCTGTTCCTCACACAGGGTTTCCACCAGCAGGCTGACATCCGTATCCTCCTTTGCCAGTTTTCTGGTACCGAATTCCAGCCGTGTCATGTCCAGGAGGCGGTTTATGAGCAGGGACATCTTCTGCGCCTGCCGTTCAATGACAGCAACACCCTCCAGGTATTCTTCCTCGGTACCGGCGTATTTCCTGATATAGCTGCATTGGGCCAGGATGACGGCGGTGGGGGTCCTCAGTTCATGGGATGCATCGGAGGCAAATTGTTTTTCTGTTTCAAAGGAGTGTTCCAGGCGTTCAAACATATGGTCAAAGCTGCCGGCCAGGCGCAGGGCCTCATCTGAGCCCCGGGAAAGCCCGATACGGCGCGTCAGGTCCCGGCCTTCGGTAATACTGCCTGCTGTCTTTGCAATCTGTTCTATGGGCTCTAGGGCCCTTCTGACGATAAGATATCCTCCAAGGGAGGCTGAGAGGATGATAAAGGGCAGTATGAGGAAGAACATAAACAGTATGCTTCCTGCTTCCTGGCTGCTGTTATGGCGCTGGATGGCGCCTCGGATCCAGACCCCGTCCTCCCATCCCCAGGGAACCCACAGGTCAGACACGTAAAAGCCGTCCTCTGAGCCGGAAACTGCCTTTGTTACACCGTTTTCCAGCTCTGCGTCCACTGGGAAATAGGGAGGGGCCTGACCGGACAGAAGGGCCTTGTTCTTATTATACAGTAGGATGTAGACCCCATTTTTATAAAAACTGAAATCATCATCCAGGGCAAGCTGGCGGTTATGGGCCAGGCGCACCTTGTCAACATTTCCCCTGACCGTGTCAGAAAGGAGCCTGTAGGCCTGGTTCCTGGCAACCTGGCTGTCAATGGTCAGTATAAGGATCAGGCAGATGGCGGAAATGATGGTCATGAAAGCGGTAAACCACAGGGTTATCTTAAGCTTGACCGACATGCCTGCCCTGGCTTTCCCTGGCCCTGCGGATATCCTTTTCATGCGTCCTCCTTCAGCATCCAGCCCGTTCCCCATACCGTGCGGATGAGTTTCTTTTCCTCACCGCTGTCAATTTTTTTGCGCAGGTAACTGATATACACGTCCACCACGTTGGTTCCGCCGCTGTAGTCAAAATTCCAGACATGGTCCTCAATCTGTTCCCTGGACAGGACCCTTCCCTGGTTCAGGGCCATATACTCAAGGATTGCATATTCCCTGGAGGAAAGCTCAATGGCGCGCGCGCCACGGATGACGGAGTGGCTGCCCGTGTCTATTTTCAGGTCACTGATTGTAATGACGCTGGTCCTGTGTGTGCTGCGCTTTCTTGTCAGCACCCGGATCCGGGCAAGCAGTTCATCAAAATCAAAAGGTTTGATAAGATAATCATCCGCTCCCAGATCCAGCCCGGCGACCCGGTCCGCAATGCTGTCACGGGCAGTCAGGAATAGGACCGGGGTTTCTTTTCCAAGACCGCGCAGGTGTTTTAAGACCTCATATCCGTCCCGCCGGGGCATCATGATATCAAGGATTGCGGCGTCGTAATCCGCACTGTCAAGATAATCAAGGGCTTCGTCCCCGTCATGGCAGGAATCTACCCCATAACCTTCTTTTTCAAGGGTCCTGGTTATCAGACGGTTCATATCGCGTTCGTCCTCAGCAACTAATATCCTCATATGTCCCTCCTTTGTTCCATTGCCTTTTGCCATATGGCTGCAGTCCAGACAGCTCCTCATGTCTGCTGCTGACATTATACATAAAAAAGTGCATGATTCATATCTTCTAATAATATTTTAATATTTAATTTTTAAAATATCATTAACAGGACAAAAACCATAACAAAATGTGACCAGCTTTTCGGCAAACTCTGGTTCTACACCTATCCCTCTTCGAAACAGGATGGGCTGACGCTCGGCGACTGCACCTTTTACGGGGTGAAGGACGGCGAAGTGGTCGCGATTCCCTATTCCGAGGTCCGGGCGCAGCGCAGCTGGGTTTTCTACACCCGGGAGGAGTTCTCGTCGAATATCGCCTCCTACAAGCGTTACAAACTGGGCGTATTCCCCAAGGGGTTGAACCTCGGATTCGTTTACATCGGCAACAGCACGGTGAGCAACGGCGGATTCCGTTTCACCACGCCCTGGCTCAACGAGCGCGTGCAGGATTATACGCTGACGTACCAGGACGACAAGAAGACGTTCCGGATCGTCGACCGGCATCTGGCCAACGGTTATATCTGCCACGTCACGGAGGGTGATTTTCAGGGCAATATCCTCGGCATGGAGAACCGCGTGGTGACCGAGAGCGCGAAGTACGACGGCGACTACAACGACATTCTCTGCATGATCGAGAGCAACCCGAGGACCATCGCCCCCGGCGAGGAGGTCGAGATCGGCAACAGCGGCAACAAGGACCCCGAGGAGATCGCCTGCAAGACCTCCGTCGGGCTTTACCTGTTCGAGGACAATTATCCGTACCGCGGCGATTTCGACTTCAACGATGCGGTGGTTCAATATGAGATCAGGGATTACTACCAGTCGAAAAACCGGGCCAAGCAGATCACCGTGCAGCTGATGGCGACCGGATCGCATATGTCCAACAGTTTCGGATTCCGGGATTCGAAGGGTTTCCAGCCGTTCCTTTCCGGCCTGAAGGGCTATCGGAACGTCTATGCGGCGCAGGCTTTCGAGCCCGTCGGCGAGCCTGTCGTGCAAACGCTTTACGGCGACGTGGTCCCCTGTCTGAAAAACGAATCGGAGTATTATATCTATCCGTCGAGCTTCAATACGGCGGAGTATCCCAGCGTGCTGGACATTCCGCTTTCGGACCCCGACGATGCCTCGTGGAAGTTCGAATGGCCGCAGGAGATGCAGAGCATCGACGACTGCTACTGGTTCCTCAAAAGCGCTTCGGGCGGTTCCCGTGAAAAGGACTGGTACAAGCGTCCGAAGGATGCGACCCTGCTGTTCGGGCGTTGACGTTCCCGGTTTGTGAGCGGCTTTCCGCACAAACTGTTAAACGGGGCGGATGGACTGTGCGTGACGTACGTTCCATCCGCCCCGTTTTTTTCGGTGCGCGAATCTCCTCATTTGAATTTGGGACCAGGCGGAGGCTCTCCCGCATATTTGCCGCTTGCGGCATGAAGGGCTTTCCGGAAAGCCGGGATGCCCGGTTTACGGGGCTGTCCGCCGCTTTGGCGGCGACCGTGTGATGCGACTGCTGTGGCGGCCCGTTGTTCGCGCGCAGCCTCCGACCGCTGTTGTAACGACGGCGGGAAGGGGGCGGAAATGCCTCCGGTCCGGTTCGGAACGCGAGGGCCTGCCGGCTATTTAGTGGAAAATCGTTTTGACGATGATGCCTGTGGCTCCCTGGTGGCGGGTGGTGTAATCCTTGGCGATGCGGCTGGTTTTCTGCAGGAACTCCTCGTTGTCGCGCAGGGGCACGAACCACGTGCGCAACTGCTCGTAGTCGGTCACCGACCGGGCGGCGCCGAGCGTCACCAGATCGCGGGCCTCCTTGAATTTTTCGTAGTTGGG
>ERZ791803.1403-NODE-1403-length-11240-cov-2.278498_pt1 | contig 11240 bp, 8 predicted proteins | sample MGYA00510307_ERZ791803 | MGnify/ENA primary metagenome ERZ791803 (study PRJEB30046, sample SAMN00791963) | human gut metagenome | study: EMG produced TPA metagenomics assembly of the A metagenome-wide association study of gut microbiota in type 2...
GCATGGTGGGGTCAGAAGCTGATCAGCTGGCCGGAATGGCTGGAGCTGGGAATGCAGCTTCTTCCAGTTGCCGGCATGGCGGCGATCCTTCCATTTATCTGGGGAAGGAACCGCGGTACGATGTGGCTTGGGCGCAGTGTGCACACAGCCTGTCTGTTTCTCCTGACGGCGGATGCGCTGATGGCCGGGGATGTCAGCAGGGCTTTGGTTTTAGAGGCAGTATGTCTGGCAGTGTTTCTGGGGAGCCATGCAAGGAAGTCTGTCTGGTGGATGAGGATATCCGGCGCGGTGCTGGTTACGGTAGCGCTTTATATGACCAAGGCATTCTGGCTGAGCATCTCCTGGTGGGTATATCTTCTGGCGGCAGGCCTGGGGCTGATCCTGTTTGCAGCTTTTGGTGAGAAAAGGCGTCAGGAAAAGGAAAAGAATTTTGACAGGTAAATAGATAAAAGGTATACTATGGATAAAGGCGCAGGAGGAGACAGGCAATATGATCTGGACAACATTATTAAATGTAATATATCTCGCAGTGATCGCCCTGTCTTTCTATATGGCGGGCTGGCTGCTTTTGAAAGCTGACAGAAACCAGGTCACCAGTTCGCTGGCGGCCTGCCAGATCCTGATGATGCTGTGGTGTATTCCGCAATTGTTTTTGGCTCTGCCCATGAGCCTGGCTGTAAAATATCTGGCATATGGGATTTCCTATATAGGGATCAGCTTCATCGGCCCGGCCTGGCTGCGGTTTGCCTGCCTTTACAGCAAAAGGAGGCTGGGGAAGACGGCGGCATGTATGCTGTTTGTCATCGCTGCGGTGAACTATGCACTGTTTTGGAGCAATGAGTACCATCATCTTTTTTATGAGGTATTTGAGATAGACCGGGTGGTCTATGGACCGGTATTTTATGGTCATATGATATATACGTATCTGTGCGTACTGGCAGGTATGGCGGTAGTCCTGTGGGATTTTCGGAAAAGACAGATCGCCCCAAGAAATATCCTTATGATCGTCCTGGCGGCGGCTGTCCCACTGGGCTTCAACCTGCTGTATATCACAGGGATCGTGAAGGCGGGATTTGATCTGACGCCTCCCGCGTTTGCACTGTCAAGCCTGCTGATGCTTCTGGCGGTGTTCCGCTATGATCTTTTAGATGTCAACCCCATGGCGTTTGAGCGGATATTTGATTCCATCGCAGAGGGCGTTATCGTGCACAACCGGAGCGGAGTCATTACCTACTGCAACGAGACTGCCGCCCGGTGGACCGGTGCGAAGACAGGGGGGCGGATCGAGGAACTCTCCAGGGAACTTAGCGGCAGCGGGGACATTGACGGGGAGAAGCTCCTTACACTGGAGGGGAACCGGAAGGTGGAAGCCAGGTGTTACCAGTACAGGGACAAGAATGGACAGGTGATCGCAGGTACATTTCTCCTGACAGATGTGGGGAAATATTTTGAGCTTCTGGAACAGAGCCGGGAGCTGGCAATCTCCAATCAGAGACTGGCGATCGAGCGGGAACGGAACCGGATCGCCCAGGAGGTCCATGATACTACCGGACATATTTTGACTATGATCCAGTCCCTGCTGAAGCTGATGCGGGTGACATGGAGGACTCAGGAGGCGGAGGACAGAACTGGGAGTGAGAGTGGGGAGCAGTTTGAGGAGTACCTGGCACAGGCCCAGGAGCTGGCCGGTTCCGGGATCCGACAGCTGCGCTGCGCCATCAATCAGATGCGTCAGACAGCAGCTTATGAACTGGTGACCCAGGGGGTGTATCAGCTGGCCGGACAGGTGAAGGAGCTGAAAGTGGATGTGGAGATCCAGGGAGAGGACGGGCCGGCATACTCCCATCTGTCTTCTGTTGTGTACAGCTGTGTGCGGGAAGCCATCACCAACTGTCTGCGCTATGCGGGAGCCGCACACATGGATGTGATCCTCAAATTCCTGCCTGAGGGATTAAACCTCTATCTGTTTGACGACGGCGCAGGCTGCGGGGAAATCGTGGAGGGGAACGGAATCCGAGGTATCCGGGAGCGTGTGGAGCAGGCGGGAGGAACGGTGCGTTTCCGCTCGGAGAGCGGGGCAGGATTCCAGATCACCATACAGCTTCCGCTGAAAGAAACGTGAATACAGCCACAGCAATATACAGGAAAATCATAGATCATGGAGGACCGGATGAAAATAAAAGTACTGATAGCAGATGATATCCAGATCCTGCGGCAGGGCCTGCGGGCCATCCTCATGCAGGATGGGGACTTAGAGGTGGTTGGCCTGGCTTCCAATGGGAAAGAGGCGTGGGAACTGTGCGGCAGGGAGCACCCGGACGTGGTGCTGATGGACATGCGTATGCCGGAGTATGACGGGGCTTACGGGATCAGGCGGATCAAAGCAGATTACCCGGGTATCCGTGTGCTGGTGCTGACTACATTTGACGACCGGGAGACGGTGGACGCAGCTATGGACAGCGGAGCGGACGGCTATATCTTAAAGGAGATGGAGGATGAGAAGGTCATCCAGTCGGTGAAAGCGGTACACGCCGGTATGCGGATATTTGGGGAGAGCATTTTTGAAAATATCAGACGGCCTGCGGTTCCTGCAAAAGGGGCGGATGCAGCTCAGGTCCCGGAGCTGACGCCGCGGGAGCGGGATATGATGAGGCTTGTGGCCCAGGGTCTGGACAACCGGGAGATTGCAGCTGAGCTGTTTCTGGCGGAAGGCACGGTCCGCAATAACATTTCCCGTTTGCTGGAGAAGCTGTCCCTAAAGGACCGGACCCAGCTGGCGGTATTTGCGGTGAAGCACGATCTGGATACATAGATTCTTAATAGTTTTGCAATAAGGTAAGAATATCGTAAGTTGACCATACATCGTCCGCAGTTTATAATAAAATTACAAAGTAAACGGATAGTTTCAGAAAAACAGTTTTTTGGAAAAGAGGGAGTTTATGGGTAAAAAGAAATATTTATTGTGGACTGCACTTTTTGCAGCGTGTGTCAGTGCGATGGGGGCGATGACATCACTGGCGGCAGACAAAACGGTTTCCAGTGTCAGCATACGGGTGAATACCAAGCTGGAGCCGGGGACTTCACTGCCCGATATAGACTATAATAATACGGGCGGAACCGAGGTCTCAGATGGCGATATCTGCATTTCCTCATCTTCTGATAAGTATTCCATAACAGCAGTAGACTGGGTGACGTCCAAGTCTAAGACGATGGATGTAGGAGACCAGCCGGAGATGAAGGTCACGCTGAGTCCCAGTGTGGATTATCAGTTTAAGGGGACTTACCGCTCCAGCAATGTCAGTATCAAGTACGGTACCTTTGTCAGCGCCAAAAAGAGCGGCGACGACCTGGTCGTGAGGCTGAGAGTACGCGCGATCAAAGGAACCTTCTCACCGCCGGAGGATGCATACTGGAAGGATAACTCGAAGGGAACGGCCAGATGGGAAGAACCGGAGGAAGGCGGTACCGGTCGTTACGAGGTCGTGCTCAGGAAAGGTTCGACCAAGGTCCATTCGGTGGAGACCACATCCCGCAGCTACAATTTCTATCCCTATATGACCAAAGCAGGGACCTACACCTTCCGGGTGCGCACCATTGCCAAGACGACAAGAGAAGAAGATTATGGACAGAGCAGCGAGTGGGTGGAGTCAGACGAGATCTACCTTGCCAAGGAGGACGTCTCTGACGGCAGCGGACAGAGTAGTTCAGGAGGAACCAGCAGCGGCCCAGGCACCAGCGCCGGACCGACAGGCAACACCAGAGTGGGCTGGCAGTACATCAACAATTACTGGTACTACTACTATCCGGACGGCTCCTGGCAGAAGGACGGCTGGGCGGCGGTGAACGGCAAGTGGTATCTGTTCCAGAGTGACGGAAAGATGCTGACCGGCTGGCAGAACCGCAACAACCAGACCTACTACCTTGCGGACAGCGGTGAGATGGTCATCGGCTGGGTGAAGTGGAATAATCACTGGTACTACATGAATCCGACCCAGGATGCCTATGTGGGCTGTATGCTCAAGAACCGCTGGGCTGATGTGGGCGGGAAGAGCTACTATTTCGGCAATGACGGCGCCATGGCAGAAGGCTGGGTACAGGTGGACGGCAGTTGGTACTACTTCTATCCCGGCTCAGGGCATAAGGCAGTGAACACCTGGATCAATACATTTTATGTGAATGAGAATGGCGTGTGGGTTCAGTAAGCTTATCGTAGCTTGATGAAGGAGGAAAAGCGTTAAGAAAATAGTTATCAATAAATTGCAAAAAAGTCCTTTACAAGCTAAAAAGTAATGGTATAATCGTTATACAAACAATGTTTGTTTTCTCTGTTGCGGAGAAGAAAAATATGAGCAGAATAAATGTTAAGCGAACAGCGTAAGCTATAAGCAATCGGGAGCAGCTCCTGATTTCTCTGCTGCGGAGAGTTTAAATATGAGCAGAATAAACGTTAGCTGCAGGAAAGGGTTCTGGTTTTCCAGAGCCCTTTCTTTTCAATTTTACCGGAGGTGGCATGTATAACATCATACAACTAAAGCACTTGAAGTCAAAGCCTAAAATTAACGATATTTCTTTACATCTGCTCTGTGAATACTATGAAGCTTTTTTAAATCCGTTTATCTATCAATACGAAATCGAATTTGCAAACCACACTAAAAAGAAACTTAAGCTTAAATTTGAACTTGAAAATTTCTGCCATTTATTAGGTCTTGAATCAGTCGCTAAAAATTCTGTGAAATCGGCGGAACGATTCCAATATAAAGGAAAAACTGGTTGTTCCCACTGCCGTAACAAGGTCTGGGACTATTTTCCAAAAGAATAAAATGGGAATGATTTACAAGGAGATCGTTGCTGGTTATAATGTATTTTATGGTAGTATGACGGGGATTGGAAGATGGGGAGGAAAAATCATGGAATTGAATCAGCTTAGGTATCTGGTCAAATTGAGTGAGATCCAGAACTTTTCAAAGGCAGCGGAGGCGCTCTATATAACACAGCCGACGTTGTCGCAGCAGATTGGGCGGCTGGAGGAAGAGGTGGGTGTGAAGTTCTTTGAGCGGACGACCAGAAGCGTGGTGCTGACGGAGATTGGAAGTAATTGTGCTGCCTGTGCGAAGGCCGCTTTAGAGCGCATTGACGACATGGTGTCGGCGGCAGAGAAGTATAAGCGGTCGGAGAATACGGAGCTGTTGGCGGGAATCCTGACAGTGCTCCCGCAGATTGGTATCACGGATATCATTGCGGACTTTCGCGAAAAACGCCCGGAAACGAAAATAGAGCTGATGTTTGGATGGAGCGCGGACTTGATCGAGATGCTGCTTCAGAAAAAGCTGGATATCATCATATCCAATGTGTATTTTGAGGAGATGAAGAACAAGCAGGAGAGGCTTAACATAGTTCCGTTCCTGGAGGACAGGCTGGTTGTGGTCGTGAGCAATAGAAGTCCTTATGCGGACAGGGATGAGATTGCGCTGCAGGAGTTTGTTCAGGAGCGGTTTTGGGTAGTGGACTCCAATTCCAGTGTAAAAATTGCTGTGGAGAGGAAGATCCAGGAGAGCGGGTATCCGATGCCGGAGTTTAAGAATTGCCACAGTATGGCCAGTGTGATGAAAATGGTGGCGTCCAATTTAGGCGTTTCGGTCATCTCCTCCAATGTGGCGAAGGAGTACCTTCTGCCGGAAGTCAGGATCGTGCCGATCGTTCCGCGCATAAAAACTTCCACGGCGATCATTACGCTGAAAGACGGGAATGAATCCCGGAGAGTGAAGGACTTTAAAGAATTTTTTCTGAATTCCATATCGTAAAATTCATCTCCAGCTTGTGCACGGCATGTGAAAAAGACGGATTTATAGATGCAGTCTATAAATGAATTGATAGTAACTATTTCACAATTCATATTGCTGGATTTATACTTAAAATATAAAAAATGCACAAGACTGGAGGGGTTGTATGTATTACAAAATTTCACCGGGCGGTAGTCTTTTGGGAGATGTCAGGATTCCAGGGTCCAAGTCCGGCACAGCCAGGGGACTGATCATCGGTACGCTGGCGGAGGGGGTCTCACGTATCCAGAATCCCATGCCCGGAATTGACAGCTATTCGATCGCGGACTGCTGCCGGGCGCTTGGCGCAAAGATCGATACGGACAATGAGAAGGAGTGGATCATAGAAGGAGTGGGGCTTGAGAATCTGAAGGTGCCGTCCTGTGTCCTGGATGTGGGAAATTCCGGGACTGGATATTATTTCCTCACAACCCTGGCGGCGATGATCCCGGGGAAATCTGTAGTGACCGGGGATTATCAGATCTGCTACCGGCCCATAGCCCCCCTTTTAAAAGCGATCAGGGAGCTTGGCGGCAGTGTGGTTTCGAGCCGTGGCAATGAGCTGGCGCCGCTTATGGTGGAAGGCCCGATGGAAGGCGGTCATACGGTCCTTATGCCGGGAGAGAATGTGCAGTGGTCAATCGGGCTGATGGTGTGCTGTCCGCTCCTGAAAGGCGACACAGTCATAAAGTTCCACAATCTTGGCGAGCGTCCTTATGCGGCGCTGACCATGGACTGGATGAAGGCTGCTGGTGTGGAGATCATCAATCATGATTACGAGGATTTCGTGATACCTGGCGGACAGGTTTACCATCCGTTTACGAAAAAAGCGCCGTCAGACTGGTGCGGGGCGTCCTATCCGATGGTGGCGGCAGCCATCACAGAAGGCTCCAGGATACGGCTCCTGGATATGGATATCCATGATTTCCAGGGGGAAAAGATGTACGTGGACATTATCAATCAGATGGGCGGGCATGTGGAAGTGTTAAATGACGGGGCAGACGGTGTGATCGTGGAAGGCGGACATGAGCTGCACGGGATCGAGATCGACTGCAAAAATACGCCGGACGCCATTCCTGCGCTGGCGGTCCTGGGATGTTATGCACAGGGCAGGACCGTTCTTAAAAATATCCAGGCATGCCGCATGAAAGAAACGGACCGGTGTAAAACCATTGTGGAGGAACTGACCAAGATGGGAGGCAGGTTTGAGGAATATGAGGACAGTCTGGTGATCCATCACAGTAAATTACATGGAGCGACGTTGAGCGGGCATCACGACCACCGGATCGTCATGGCGTCAACCTGCGCGGCGCTGATGGCTGACGGAGAGACTCTGATTGATTCGGCAGAACATGTGGGAGTGTCATTCCCAAGATTTTATGAGGAGATGACCGGAATTGGAGCAGATATCAGACGGCTGGTGGAAAAATAGTCAGAAGGGAGTTTCATTATGATAAAAAGAATTATAGCAGGTATTTTGGTTACAACCATGTGCATCAGTATGACGGCGTGCGGAGGCAGCGGCGGACAGATACCAGCGGCGCAGGATACGGCGGCGCAGTCAGGGGCACAGGCAGGCAGCTCCGGTGGAGAAGCTTCCGGGACTGAATCTGCAGGGGCAGAGAAATCCGGCTCCATAAAGCGGATCACGATCGGGACGGCAGGAACCGCAGGAGCGCTGTATCCCATGGGGGTTGCCATGGCCCAGACTATCACGGATCACGTAGATGGGATCGCGGCTACGGGTGAATCCACCGCTGCATCCATCGAGAACTTAAGGAATATGCATCAGGGTGCAATGGAACTGGGCATATCCCAGACTGAGGTGGCTTCTTTTGCCTATTATGGGCAGCGGGACTATGAGGGAGAGGCCTATGAGGACATCCGGGCATTATTTTCCACCATTTACAATTACCTTCAGGTATTCACACTGGAGGGAAGCGGGATTGAGAGCATAGCGGACCTGGAGGGCAAGACGGTCAGCATGGGGGCAGCGGGAAGCGGCGGAGAGATGGCGGCCCGTGCGCTGCTTGCTGTGTACGGCCTGGATTATGACAGCGTGGACGCCCAGTTCATGGGGGAATCTGACGGTGTTACTGCGCTGAAGGACGGCAAGATCGATGCGATGATAGCCACCAACCCGATTGGTTCAGCGAGCCTTACAGAGCTGACCACATCTGCTGACGCAAAGCTTCTTCCGATCGACAATGACGCATTTTATGAGGCATATCCTGCCTATACAAAATACACAGTACCTGGAAATACCTATACAGGGATAGAAGAGGATGTGATAATCCCCAAATCCCGGATCATCATGTGCACCTCCACCAATTCCGGTCTGACGGATGACGAGGTATATGAGATCGTGAAAGCGGTCTGGGAAAACCGTGCGGAGTGGAGTGAGAGCGCAAAATCCGTTTCCACTCAGGCGGTTCTTGAAACGGCTCTGGAGGAGATCGATATCCCGCTCCATCCGGGAGCGGTCCGTTATTTCGAAGAAAAAGGGATGGAGATCCCGGATAAGCTGAAAAAATAGCAGAAATCGGAGTACCCTTTGCAGGCGATAGGAGGAGAGAGCATGGATCCGGCGGGTAAAAAGATACAAAAATGTTTGGTATTGTTACTTTCGTTAAGTTGTCTGGTGGTATCTCTGTTTCACATTTATGTGGCATGGGATTCGTCCATCAGCGTGGCGCAGCAGAGGGTGCTCCATGTGTTTCTGATGCTCTTTCTCTATTTTCTGTCCCAGACGGTGCAGTATATGGAGAAAGACAAACGATGGAGCGCCGCGGCGCACCTTATCTTTACTGTAGTAATCATTGTGGTGGGGATTTATTTTGTAAGGAATACCACGTTGGCGGCTCTGGCAAAGCGGGGGATCTCCGGTGCGGACAAGACGGATATTGTGATGGGCTGTATCATGGTCGCGGCAATCCTGTTTATTGCGTGCAGGACGGTCGGATGGGCGCTCACGGTCCTGTCAGTGATCTTCATAGCCTATGCCCTGCTTGGCCCGTATATGCCGGACCTGATTGCGCATAAGGGCTACCGGATCCCCTACATCATAAGCTATGTGGCATGGACGACGGAATCTGTGTTCGGCTCCTGCATTGGCGCGTGTGTTTCTTTTGTGGCGCTTTACATTGTGTTCGGAGAACTGCTTGACAAGTTCGGTGCGGGACAGTTTTTTATTGATATCGCCTATGCTCTCACCGGGAGGATGAAGGGGGGACCGGCGGAGGCGTCCGTCGTTTCCAGCGCCCTGATGGGGTCGATCAACGGCAGTGCGGTGGCAAATGTGGTCACCACGGGCACGTTTACGATCCCGCTGATGAAAAAAGTCGGCTATAAACCGGAGTTTGCGGGAGCGGTGGAAGCCGTGGCGTCCACCGGGGGCCAGCTGCTTCCTCCGGTCATGGGAGCAGCCGCGTTTGTGATGGCGGATATGACGGGGATTCCCTATTCTCAGATCATCATTGCGGCGATCATTCCCGGTATCCTCTATTACATAAGCCTGGGGATATCGGTATATTTGGAGGCAGATAAAGGGAATATGACGGCGGAGGATCCAGCCCGGCTTCCGCAGGTGAAACGTGTCCTGCAGGGCGGATGGTACTATGCGATCCCGATCGTTGTCCTGATCGCTGCGCTGATGGGCTTCGGTCTGTCGGCAAACTATTCAGCTATCTTTGCGATCCTCTCCCTGCTGGTGATCGGAATCGGGAAATGCCTGCTCCGGGAGAAGCGGTTTCCCTTAAGAGAGCTTTACAATGCCCTGGTCAGTGCGGCAAAGACCACCATACCGGTGTCCATCGCCTGTGCCTGCGCGGGGATCGTGATCGGTATCGTGAGCATGACGGGGATCGGAGTGAAATTCACCAGCATCGTGTTCCGTGTATCCGGTGGAAACCTGTTCTTTATGCTGCTCATGATCATGCTGGCATGCATCGTTATGGGGATGGGACTGCCGTCTACCGCTGCGTACATTATCGCAGCCAGTATCGGCGCGCCGGCATTGGTGGAGGCGGGGATTCCGCTGATCGCGGCCCATCTGTTTGTGTTCTATTTTGCGATCATGTCCTTTATCACGCCGCCGGTAGCCATGTCCGCCTATGCCGCGTCTGGGATCGCGGGCAGCAGCTCGGCAAAGACCGGCTGGCTTGCATTTATGTTGGGCCTGCCTGGATTTATTATCCCGTTTATCTATGTCTACAGGCCGGCGCTGCTGATCATTGATACGCCGGTACTGGATACAGTCGTTGTGGCGGTATTTACCACGCTTTCGGTTGTCGTGATATCTGTTGCGGTCATTGGATGGTTTAAGCGAAAGCTGACTCTGGCGGAGCGGGCAGTTCTGTCCGCGGCAGCCGTGCTCATGGCGATGCCGCACCTGGTATTTAACCTGGCGGGAGCAGCCGCAGCGGGAATAGTGGCTGGCTACATCATTTTTAAAAACAAAAACACAGTTTCTTCATAATTTCCCTGTATAATACAAATGATAAAAGCCACGGTTTTTTTGGGGAGAGGTGACGGATGAATACAGGGAAATGGTTTCAGGATTTGATGAGCGGAGGCAGGCTGATGGGGGTATGCCTAACAGCAGCCGCATTGTCGGCAGCCGTATTTTTCACCACAGCCGCCGGAGTTGCGGAGGTCATGGTATTTTCCGCCTACGCGTCGGATAAAGCGGTGGAGCAGGTGTATTTAGGCGCGCCGCAGCATGTGTGGTGGGAGACGGACACGATGGGAAAATGGTCGTCTGTCAGCAAAGCGCACGAGTATCAGGTGAAGCTCTATATTGCGGATTCTGTGAGCCGGAACGAAGAGAACTGGAAGTACATTGATTTTAATGATGAGGATATGCTGGAAGCAGAGTGTGTGATGACAAAGCGGACGTCGGAGCTGAGCTGCGATTTCACCAATTATATGAACGATCTGCACTCTTACTTTTTCGTGGTGCGGGCGACCCCGAAGGTGAGCGAGCAGGCGTATGTGTCTGCCGGTGAGTGGGTGGCTTCCCCGGATGTGGATTTTCGTGAGAAACAGGTCCATGGCATCACGGAAGGGAAATGGCGCAATTATCTGGAGGGCAGTAAGTATGAGGACGGCGACGGGAATTTCCTGCCGGGCGGCTGGCATCTGATCCGGGGAAGCTGGTATCTGCTGGATGCAGACGGATACCGGCTGGACGGCTGGCAGACCGTGGATGGAGACCGCTATTATCTGGGAGAGACGGGCCAGATGGCCACAGGCTGGTTTGTGTGGGACGGAAACTGGTATTATGCAGATCAGAGCGGAAGGATGCAGACAGGTTGGGTGATGGATCAGCCGGGGAAATACTATTATCTCAATGAAGATGGTATCATGGCCCACAATGTGGTGGTGGACGGATACTGGCTGGATGACAGCGGGCAAGCCTCA
>ERZ791803.1413-NODE-1413-length-11158-cov-2.112222_pt1 | contig 11158 bp, 7 predicted proteins | sample MGYA00510307_ERZ791803 | MGnify/ENA primary metagenome ERZ791803 (study PRJEB30046, sample SAMN00791963) | human gut metagenome | study: EMG produced TPA metagenomics assembly of the A metagenome-wide association study of gut microbiota in type 2...
TGATGGTACCGGCGCCGGCCACGCAGCCGCCGGGGCAGCCCATGCCCTCCAGCAGATAGCCGTTGCGCTTTCCGGCCTTGGCCATCATCAGCATCTTCTTGCACTCCCGCAGGCCGTCGCCGTACTCGATCTGTACCTCCCGGGTGGGGTCGATGTGCTTGATGGCCTCTACCACGGCCGCGGCCACGCCGCCGCCCACCGCGAAGCCGCGGCCCATGGAGGTGCCCTCGTTCAGGCCGTCCTCCGGGTCCGCCTCCAGGGTGGTGAAGTCGATGTTCTTGGCATCGAACATGCCCTGCAGCTCCTCAAAGGTCAGCACGTAGTCCACATCCGACCGGACAGATTTCCGGTTGGCCTCCAGCTTCTTGGCTGCGCAGGGCCCAATGAAGCAGATCCGGGCATCCGGATGGTCCTTCTTCACCATGCGGGCGGTGATCACCATGGGGGTGAGGGCCATGGAGATGCAGTCCTTGAACTCCGGGAACAGCTTCTTGGCCATGACGGACCAGGCGGGGCAGCAGCTGGTGCCCATGAAGGGCAGCTTCTCCGGCACCTCCGCCAGGAAATCCTTGGCCTCCTCCACGGTGCACAGGTCCGCGCCGATGGCCACCTCCACCACATCGTCAAAGCCCAGGATCCGCATGGCGGCCTTCAGCTTGGCAGGCGTGGCGGCCTTGCCGAACTGGCCCACAAAGGCGGGGGCCACGCAGGCGATGACCTTGGATCCGCGGTTCATGGCGTTGATGACCTGGAAGATCTGGCTCTTGTCCGCGATGGCGGCAAAGGGGCAGTTCACCAAGCACATGCCGCAGGAGACGCACTTGTCGTAGTTGATCTTGGCCCGGCCCAGCTCGTCGGATTCGATGGCGTCCATGCCGCAGGCTGCGGCGCAGGGGCGCTCAATCTTGCTGATGGCGTGGTAGGGGCACTGGTTGAAGCACCGGCCGCATTTGATGCACTTGTCCTGGTCAATGTGGCAATGCTTGTCCTTGTCCAGATAAATGGCATCCTTGGGGCACACATTCATGCAGGGATGGGACAGGCAGCCCTGGCAGCTGTCCGTAATCCGGATCTGCTTGGGGGGGCAGGCATTGCAGGCAAAGGAGATGATATTGACCAAGGGCTCCTCAAAATATTTGTCGTCGGCCGCGGCCGCCTCCTGGATACCGGCGCTGACGGGCGTCTGCTCGCCAGCGGGCTGCAGGCTCATGCCAAGGGCCAGCCGCACCCGCTCCTGGACAATGGCCCGCTCCAGAAACACGTCGTGGCGGTGGCGGGCCACCTCTCCGGGAACGATGGTGTAGGGGATCATGTCCACCCGCTTCAAATCCCCGCCCTCATAGGCCAGGCGGGCCACTTCGGTGAAGACATTGCGGCGGATCTCATCCACCGCGCTGTGTACGCCTCTCATTCTTTTTTCCTCCATTGTTCACCGGGCAGTCGCATTCTGAACCCGGCTACTTAGAATTGCGGAATCATTATATCGGAAACACCGGCTGTTTGCAAGAACAAGTCGGCGGAAAGTCCTGGACCGGCCGGATCTTTCCATCTTTTTCGCCCTTTTCGCGCAAGACAGCGTGCGGCGGAGGACGCCTGGTCATGGACGCCCTCCGCCGCACGCAGAGAGAAAGGAAATGAAAAATGAAAAAAGAGAGGGGGGATCAGTTATCCTTTTTGGAGGATGTCTGTATCATACCCCCAAAATCTAAAAACAACCTTTAAAAAGTTTGAACAGTTTATGAAGTTCTGTTCATTCTTTCAGATAGTTTTCAGTTTCTTTTTTTATACTGTGAAAGCTGACTGGGGCGGGCCCTGCCCGTCTCCATTCCTGAAGGAGGTTATTTGTGTGATCGAGGTCAAAAACCTTGTGAAGCGTTATGGCGACCACTATGCGGTGAACCATCTGAGCTTCACGGTGGAGGACGGCCAGATCTTCGGCTTCTTGGGGCCGAACGGCGCCGGAAAATCCACCACAATGAATATCATGACCGGCTATCTGGCGGCCACGGAGGGACAGGTCCTGGTGGAGGGCCACGATATTCTGGAGGAGCCGGAGGCCGCCCGGGCCTGCATCGGCTATCTCCCCGAGATCCCGCCGCTGTATCCTGATATGACGGTGGAGGAGTACCTGCGCTTCTGCGCGGAGCTGAAGAAGATCCCCAAGGAGCAGCGGACGGACCAGCTGACGAAGGTCCTGGCCCTGACCCATCTGGAGGATATGAGCGCCCGGCTGATCCGGAACCTGTCCAAGGGCTACCGCCAGCGGGTCGGCCTGGCCCAGGCCATCCTGGGCTTCCCCAAGATCATCATTCTGGACGAGCCCACCGTGGGCCTGGATCCCAAGCAGGTGGTGGAGATCCGGGATCTCATTCGGCATCTGGCAAAGGACCACACCGTGATCCTCAGCTCCCATATCCTCTCTGAGATCCGGGCGGTATGCGACCGGGTCCTCATCATCCGCAAGGGCCGGTTTGTGGTGTGCGACACCCCGGAGGACCTGGAGGAGAAGCTCTCCGCCGGAGGCTCCCTGGAACTGACGGCAAAGGCCGCGCCGGAGGCGGCGGAGGCCGTTCTGGACCGGGTGGCGGGCATCACCGGCCGGACCCTGCTGGGGCGGACGGAGGACACAGCCCGATTTGCCATCCACATGGAGAGGGACATCCGGGAGGCGCTGTTCTTCGCCTTTGCAGAGGCGGGGCTGCCCCTGCTGGAGCTGCGGCCCCGGACGGCCTCTCTGGAGGAGGTCTTCCTGGATCTGACGGACGATAACGATACGGTGGCCGCCCGGGCGGCGGCGCTGTTCCAGACCTCTGTGGAAACTGCGGAAAAGGAGGCGGTCGGCGATGAAAGCGATTTATAAGCGGGAGGTCAGCTCCTATTTCAACTCCATGATCGGCTGGATCTTCGTGGCGGTCCTGACGGTCTTCATCGGCATCTATTTCTTTGCCTACAACCTGTTTCAGGGATACCCCTATTTCTCCCTCTCTCTGGGCTCCTCTCTCTTCATTTTCATGGTGGTGGTCCCCATTCTCACCATGCGCTCCATGGCGGATGAGCGCCACACCAAGACAGACCAGCTGCTGCTGACGGCGCCGGTATCCGTCACCGCCGTGGTGCTGGGGAAGTACTTCGCCATGCTGACGGTGTTCGCCGTGCCGGTGGCCATTGCCTGCCTGTGCCCCCTCATCATCGCGCTGAACGGCACGGCCTTCCTGTTGGCGGACTACGGCGCCATTCTGGCCTTCTTCCTGCTGGGCGCGGTGGAGATCGCCGTGGGCATGCTGATCTCCTCTCTGACGGAGAGCCAGATCATCGCCGCAGTGGGCACCTTCGGCCTGCTGCTCCTGCTGTATCTGTGGGACGGCCTGGTGGGCTTTCTGCCCTCCACCGCCGTCGGGTCTCTGCTGGGCTTCTTCGTGGTGCTGATCCTGGTGTGCTTCCTCATCAACGCCCTGTCCAACAACTGGAAGGTCACAGCCGGCGTGCTGGTGGCCGGCGCCGCGGTGCTGATCGCCTTCTACCTGCGGGACTCCTCCATCTTCGCCAACCTGCTGCCGGATGTGCTGGGCAAGTTCTCCCTGCTCTCCGCCTTCGACAGCTTTTCCACGGACCACGTCTTCGACGTGCCCGGGATCCTGCTGTACCTGTCCATCAGCGCGCTGCTGGTCTTTCTGACCGTCCAGGTCATCCAGAAGCGCCGGTGGAACTGAGAGGAGGCGTGTGAATATGGAACATCGTGATTGGAAAAACAGCCTGCAGGAGACCGCGGGGCGCCACGCCTCCCGCAGGGGCGCCTTCTCCGCCGGACTGACGGCCCTGGCCGTGGCGGCAGTGCTGGTGTTCAACCTGCTTGCGGCACAGCTGCCGGAGCAGTGGGCCCAGATCGACCTGACGGGCAGCGGGATCTACAACATCAGCGAGACCTCTCAGGACTACCTGGCGGGGCTGGAGGATGACGTGGTGATCCACGTGCTCACCGACAAGGACACACTGGATACCCGGATCGTCCGCTTTCTGGACATCTACGCAGATCTCAGCGACCACCTGACCCTGGAATACACCGACCCCACGGTCTATCCCTCCGCCCTGTCCCAGTACGGTGTGGGGGCGGATACCATCGTGGTCACCTGCGAGGCCACCGGCCGGCAGGAGTCCTTTGACATCAGCGACATAATCGGGTATGATATGATGTCGTATTACTATTACGGCACCTATACGGAGACGGACTTCGACGGGGAGAGCCTGCTGACCTCCGCCATCGACAGCGTGCTCACCGGCGTGACCCGGATGGTGTACGAGACCACAGGCCACAACGAGACCGCCGTCCCCATCAGCGTGAAGGAGCGGTTCACGCGGCTCCACATGTCCGTGGAGCGGGTGAACCTGCTCACCGACGGCGGCATCCCTGAGGACTGCTCCCTGCTGATCCTCAACGAGCCGGACCAGGATCTGGCGGACGATGAGCTGGATATGATCCTGAACTATCTGGCGGAGGGCGGCCAGGTGATCTACAACATGGCCGGTGAGCTGGTGGACCTGCCCAACTTCAACGCCCTGTGCGCCGCCTATGGAATGCAGGTGGCGGACGGCATGATCGCGGACACCTCCCAGGGCTATCAGAACAACCCCTATCTGTTCTTCGCGCAGGCGGACACCTCTGTGGATGCGGCCAGCAGCCTCACAAGTGATTCCATGGTCCTGTTTTATGCCTCCCGGGGCTTCACCCTGGCGGATCCCACCCGGGACACCATCACCGTCCAGCCCTTCCTAACCACCACGGAGAACGGCTATGCCGTGCTGGACGCGGACAACATGACCCAGGGGACCTATGTGGTGGGTGCCGTGGCCACGGAGGAGATCAGCGAGGACACCACCGCCCGGCTGACGGTCTACGGCGCGGACACGCTAATCAACACCGATGTGACCAACAGCTTTACCAATGTTGACAACGTGGATCTCTTCATCCACTCCGCCACCGTGGGCTTTGACGATGTATCCGCCATCTCTGTGGAGCCGGTGAGCCTGTTGACGCCCACCAATACCATCACGACCGGCGGCATCTGGGGCCTGCTGTTTATCCTGGTGATCCCCGCGGCGCTGCTGATCTACGGCTTTGTCCGCTGGATGCACCGCCGGAAACTGTGACGAAGGAGCATACAAGCATGAATCGAACACAGAAGAAGACGCTGGTTCTCCTGCTGGGGATCCTGGTGGGCCTGGGCATCCTGCTGGCGGTGGTCTCCGCCGTCAAGCGGTCCAGCGCCCAGCGGGAAGCTGAGGAGGCCGCCGCCCAGGACGCCGCCAGCGTCATCACGGAGACGGAGGCCGCCTATTCGTCCCTCACCTATGACAACGGCAACGCCACGCTGTCCTTCCATCTGGACGAGGCGGGCAAGTGGGTCTGGTCCGACGACCCGGAGTTTCCCCTGGACGACTCCACCATCCAGTCGATCCTGACCCTTCTCACCAACCTCAAACCCCAGCAGACCATTACAGAGGGCGATACGCTGGAGGCCTATGGCCTGGACCAACCCTTCGCCACCCTGACCGCAGCCAAGCCGGACGGCGGGACGCTAACCATCTCCCTGGGCAACACCACTACGGACGGCAACAGCTACTATATGCTGATGAACGAACAGGAGAGTCCGGTGTATATCATCTCCAACTCCCTGTACACCGAGATGTCCAAGACCATCTATGACATGTGCGACCTGCCGGAGCTGCCCCAGCTGACGGAGGAAAACCTCCAGTCCGTCACCGTTGAGGGCGCCGCCAGCACCCTGTTGCGGCCCATCGACAAGGAGACCTCCACCGACGAGGAGACCGGGGAGGAGACGGTCACCGTCACCTGGGCTGCCAGCGGCGAGGACGTCACCGGCAACGCGGACACCGCCTCTCTGCTGGCGGAGCTGGGGGCGCTGACCTTCACCAAATGCGTGGACTACAAGCCCACAGACGAGGCCGCTGCCCTGTGCGGCTTTGATGCACCCCAGGCCACGGTTACCATTCTCTACCTGAACGACACCGGTACCGAGGGGACGCTGACCCTGACCTTCGGCAGCGAGAACCTGGACCAGACCGGCTACTACGTCCGCATGGAGGGGGATTCCACCATCTACCAGATGGACACCGCTTCGGTGGACACCATTCTCTCTGTGGCGGAGAATGGCCTGACTGCGGCGGACGCCACGGGCGAATAAACTCGATCTCGTTTCCCATCCGTCTCATCTGACCAGGGGGGAGCCCCCGGGCTCCCCCCTGTGTGGCGCTGCCGGCAGAAACGGCGCGCGATCCTGCAAACGGAGGTGATTTCATGCGCGTACTGGTGGTGGAGGATGAGGTCCGCCTGGCCGCCACCCTCCAGGACCTGTTGGAGCTGAACGGGTACACGGTGGACGTCTGCCACGACGGCGAGGCGGGGCTGGACAACGCCCTGACCTCCATTTATGACGTGATCCTGCTGGACGTGATGCTGCCCAAGCTGGACGGCTTTACCGTGCTGCGCCGCCTGCGGGCGGAGGGCAGCACCACGCCGGTGCTGATGCTCACCGCCCGGTCCGAGCTGACGGACCGGGTGAACGGGCTGGACTCCGGTGCGGACTACTATCTCACCAAGCCCTTTGAGCCCAAGGAGCTGCTGGCCTGCATCCGGGCCCTGACCCGCCGCCAGCCGGAGCTGCGGCAGACTGATGCCCTGAAATACGGAGACCTGCGGCTGGAGAAGACCTCCTTCACCCTCTCCTGCGGCGAGCGCTCCGTGCGGCTCAGCCGGAAGGAGTTCGACATGATGGAGATGCTGATGCTGAACCAGAAGCTGGTCATCACCAAGGAGAAGCTGCTGCTGAAGGTCTGGGGCTATGAGTCCGACGCAGAGGACAACAATGTGGAGGTCTACATCTCCTTCCTGCGGAAGAAGCTGGACCATCTCCACTCCCAGGTGAAGATCCGCACGATCCGCATGGTGGGCTACTGCCTGGAAGCGCCTGAGGAGGCGTAGTTTTCCACAAAGTCCACATTTTTCCACTTTTCCACAGAGTTTTCGACAGGAAGGGGGCGATCCTCCCATGATCCGAAAATTGCAGATCAAATTCGTGGCCATGTGCATGATTCTGGTGACCGCGGTACTGGGCGTGGTATTCACGGCTGTGTTTTTCTCCGCCAAGCAGAACATCGAGGTCATCAGCCATCAGGTGCTCCAGCGGGTCATGGAGGACGACACTCCCAGCGGCCGGCCGGATCTGGGGCTCAACCGGGGCGGGGAAGACGTTCTGCTGCCCTATTTCACGGTGAATCTCTGGGACCGTAGCGGAATCTACGAGGCCTTTGTCACAGGCGGGACCTATTCCAATCTGCAGGACACACAGGAGCTGCAGACCATTCTTACCGACTGTCTCCAGCAGAACCGGCCGGAGGGCACTATCCACAGCTACGGCCTGCGGTATCTGCGCCGGGACTATGGACTATACGAGCGCATCGCCTTTGTGGACATGTCCATGGAGCAGGCCACATTGCAGGAGATCATGGGCTCCTATCTGCAAATCGGTCTGGCGGCGCTGCTGCTGCTTCTGGGCGTCTCCATCCTGCTGGCCCGGTGGGCCACCCGCCCGGTGGCAAAGGCCTGGCAGCAGCAGCGGCAGTTCCTTTCCGACGCCTCTCACGAGCTGAAGACGCCGCTGACCGTGATCCTCTCCAATGCGGAACTGCTGGAGGCGGCGCCGCTGGAGGACCGCCCGGCCCGGTGGGCGGACAACATCCGCTCCGAGGCCGGACAGATGAAGTCCCTGGTGGAGGAGATGCTGACCCTGGCCCGGGCGGACAATGCGGTTCCCACGGCGGTGATGGGGGAGGTCTCGCTCTCCGACCTGGCCACGGACTGCGTACTGGCCTTTGAGCCGGTGGCCTTTGAGGCGGGAAAGCCCCTGGAGAGCGACATCACCCCCGACGTGACCGTCACCGGCGACGCCGACAAACTGCGCCAGCTGATCGGCGTCCTGCTGGACAACGCCATCAAGTATGGGCAGGCGGGGGGTACCATCAGCCTGACCCTGCGGCGCACAGACCGGCAGGCCCGTCTGCTGGTATCCAACCCCGGCGATCCCATCCCACCGGACCAGCTGGGCCGCCTGTTCGAGCGATTCTACCGGGCGGACGCCTCCCGGGGGGAGCAGTCCGGCTTCGGCCTGGGGCTGCCCATCGCCGCCTCCATTGCGACGGAGCACAAGGGAACTCTGAAGGCCGAGAGCGACCAGGCCTCCACCCGGTTCCTCTTCTCCATGCCGCTGAAAAAGTGAGCCATTGAAAAGAAGGGCTTTCCTTCCCGGGAGGGCCCTTTTTTTGTGCCGCTTGAAACCGTAAGAAATCTGTAAGAAATTTCTCCGGGTGTTTGTAAGAATTCCCTGGTATGCTACAATCAGCTCAAGGAGGGATCGAGATGAACGCGTGCATTCTGGTGGTAGACGACGATCCGGAGATCGTGGGGGCCATCGCCATCACCCTGGAGCGGGAGGGCTACCGGGTCCTGCGGGCCTATGACGGCATGGAGGCTCTGGATCTGGCCCTGGATCCGGCGGTGCGGCTGATCCTCATCGACGTGATGATGCCCAAGCTGGACGGGCTGTCCGCTCTGCTGCGGATCCGGGAAAAGCGGAACCTGCCGGTGATCGTCCTCTCCGCCAAAAGTGAGGACACGGACAAGATCCTGGGCCTCTCCATGGGGGCGGACGACTATGTGACCAAGCCCTTCAACCCCCAGGAGCTGGCGGCCAGAGTCCGGAGCCAGCTGCGGCGGTACACCCTGCTGGGGGACGTCCACGCGGAGGAGCGGCAGGGCCTCATCGTCAACGGGCGCCTCACCTACGACCCGGACCGCCGGGAACTGCGGGCGGATGGGGAAGCGGTGAAGCTCACCGCCACGGAGACAAAGATCGTGGACCTGCTGATGCGTAACCCCGGCCGCATCTTCCCGGCGGAGGAGATCTACCGCCGGGTGTGGGACGGGGAGGCGGCCTACGCCTGCGAAAACACGGTGATGGTCCACATCCGGCGCATTCGGGAAAAAATCGAGCTCAATCCCAAGGAGCCAGATTACATCAAGGTGGTGTGGGGCATTGGATACAAAATGGAACAGCACGGGACCTGACGAAGGTCTGGAACAACTTGTGGCCGGGGAGGTCCGGGAGGCTCTGAAGGGGGTGGAGGACGCCCCGGGCGTGGCGAAGGTCCGCGTCTCCGGAAAGACCTGCGGCAGGCTGCGGGCGGCGGCCGGACTGGCGGCCCTGGTACTGGGCATGAGCCTGGTGCTGGGGAGCCTGGGGCAGACGGCGGGCCGCCTGGCCAGCGGGGTCGACAGCGGCTCCTTCGGCAGCGGATGGTGGAGTACAGACTGGCAGGAGACCCCAGCCTTCCGGCAGGAGGTGGCCCAACGGCTGCGGGCCTTTCTGGCTATGGCCACCGGCAGCGACCTGGAGTGGTGGGATACTGCTTCCGGGGATACTTATATCGTATCCCGGGAGGGCGAATCCTTTTATGAGTGGGGCGTCACAGATACCTCCTCGGAAACCGCGTGGGTTGAGGAGAATACTGCAACCGCCGCACCGGACAAACACTATGCGGCAGACAAAAATCTGCTCTATCAGGTCCTTGGCCCGGAAAGGGAGCTGCTCTACAGCAATGTTCCGGCAGGTGCGGAGATCAGCAGCAGTCAAAATTTGCCGGAGGGGTACAACTTCCTGTTGGTCTTCCGCCATGGCAGGATCCTGCTGCGGAAGGATGGAGAGCCAGTGGACGTTTACGGCGATGGATTTTATACAGAGGATTCCCTGTGGGACGTCCCCGGCTATGAGAATTTCACGGCCGGGGAGGACGCGGCGGATGTGACCGTCTACATGGCCCTCCGGCAGGAGCCGGTGCCTTATCTCCAGCTGAACAGCGGCGGACAAACCCGCTTCTACGATGATTTTTACGGCTTATATCAGCACATTCGGGAGATGCAGGGATTCTACCTGCTGCGGGCGGTGCTGTGCGCAGCTGGAGCCGTATGCCTGATCGCCGCCCACTTCCTGCGGGCGGAACGGCGGAGGGCGGAGAAAAAGCTGGCCGCTCTCACTCGCCGCGTGCCCGGGGAGATCTGGTGGCTGGCGGCTGCCCTGGCAGTCCTCTCCATGGTGTTCTCCACAGGATTCGGCGGCTACTCTCCCTTTGAATTCTGGTATTACGGCTGGGTGGGTCCGACCGTGACGGACGCCCTGCGGCTGGCGGCGCTGCTGCCCGCCAATGCCCCGGCGCTGCTGGCGCTGGTGTGGGCGCTGTGGCTGCGGCACATCACCCGGAAAAACACGGAAAGGGAGCAGCGGCGGAGTCTGTTGAGGGGGCTGAAAAACGCATTCTTGGCAAGAGACTTGAAGCTGCCGGTGCAGAAGCGGCTCCGGCGGCGGTCTCTGGTGCGGAACCTTGCACTGTGGTCCATCATGCTTACAGCTGTTCTCTGCTGTGTCCCTGTGTATGAAATGCTTTGGAACTCTTCTCTGACTGTGATCTGCGTTTTTGTTCCCGCCTTTGCGCTGATAGGTCCTGGAAATCTTCTGGATCCGGCGGGACTGGACCCTGGTCCGGGATATCGGCCTGCTGGCGGACCAAGTGACGGCCATCCGGGACGGGAATCTGGAAACGCCCCTGGACCTGCCGGCGGACGCAGACCTGCATCAGACCGCGGAGCAGCTGAACGACATCCAGGTGGGCCTGCACCGGGCCCTGGCAGAGCAGACCCGCAGCGAACGGATGAAGGTGGAGCTCATCGCCAATGTTTCCCACGACATAAAGACACCTCTGACCTCCATTATCAGCTACGTGGAACTCCTCAAGGAAGAGGAAGAGCTACCGGAGCACGTAAAGGATTATGTATCGATCCTGGAAAGCAAATCCCAGCGGCTGAAAACTATGGTACAGGATGTGTTTGAAGTGAGTAAGGCCGCATCCGGGGAACTGCCTGTGAAGCTGGAGACGATCGATTTTGCCAAGCTGCTGCGGCAGACGCTGGCAGATATGGAAGAAGTAATTAAGGATGCCAATGTGACGGTAAGGCCGCAGATCCCCGAGGAAGAGCGGTTTATCCGGGCAGACGGGCAGCGGATGTACCGTGTTTTCCAAAACCTGATCCAGA
>ERZ791803.1420-NODE-1420-length-11130-cov-3.347449_pt1 | contig 11130 bp, 9 predicted proteins | sample MGYA00510307_ERZ791803 | MGnify/ENA primary metagenome ERZ791803 (study PRJEB30046, sample SAMN00791963) | human gut metagenome | study: EMG produced TPA metagenomics assembly of the A metagenome-wide association study of gut microbiota in type 2...
TCAACCGCTTTGTAGAGAACAACCCCACCTGGACCTACGAGGAGATCACCCCGGCCACCCTGCCCGAGTGCCTGGAGATGGACAAGGAGTGGTACCGCCGCTCCCTCCAGCGGGAGGGAGACGCCGAGGAGCGGGATCTGGGAGACGAGGGAATCGCCCTGCGCACCGCCATGGAGCACTATGAGGAGCTGGGCCTGGAGGGCGGCCTCATCCGGGTATATGGCGAGGTGGTGGCCTTCACCATCGGTGACAGGCTGTCCGCCGACACCTACGACGTGCACTTCGAGAAGGCCTACGGCGAGCTTCAGGGGGCCTACGCCATGATCAACCGGGAGTTCGCCCGCTGGGTGCGGGCCCGCCACCCGGAGATCCGGTACCTCAACCGGGAGGACGACATGGGCGTGGAGGGCCTGCGCAAAGCCAAGCAGAGCTATTACCCCGACCTGATGGTGGAAAAGCACACGGCGGTTATGAAGTGACGGTTTTTGAAGCGATAAGAAAGGAGCAGCTTATGTTGGAGATGCGTCCCGGCCGTCCGGAGGAGGTTCCGGCCCAGAAGGCGCTGTGGAAGGCGGCCTTTGGGGACGAGGACCGCTATATCGACTGGTTCTACGAGTGCTGCGGGGGCTCAGCCGACGTTCTTGAGGTGGTGGAGGAGGGGCGGCTGGCCTCCATGCTGGCCCTGCTGCCCCAGACGTTGACCCTGCCCGGCGGCGGAACCGCCTCGGGCTGGTATATCTACGCCCTGGCCACCGACCCCGGGGCGCGCAGCAAGGGCTACGGCCGGCAGCTTCTCCGCTTCGTGGACGGCTATCTGGCCGAGCGGGGAGCGGACTGCGTTACCACTGTGCCCGCCGAGCCAAGCCTGTTCAAATTCTTCGGCACAGTGGGCTTTGCGCCCTGCTTTTCCACCCGGAAGCTGGAGCTGCTCAAGAGCATGCTCCAGCCCGCGGCGGAGGGCGACCGGGCAGAACCCGTGGAGCCGGGGGAGTACAACGCCATCCGGCGCCGCCTGCTGGAGGGGGCGCCCGCCGTGGACTACCCGGAGGAGCTGATCCGCTACCAGCAGGGCATGGGCCGCCTGTCGGGGGGCGGGCTGTACCGGTTGAGCGTGGACGGCGGGGAGGGCTGCGCCGCCGCCGAGTACACCGACGGGGAGAGTGTGCTGTTCAAGGAGCTGCTGCTGTCCCCGGACAAGATGGGCCGCGGGCTGGCGGCGCTGGAACGGGTGCTCCCCGGGGCGCGCTGCTATGTGCGCACCCCTGCCCTGTGGGATGGCATGAAGGGTAGCTACCTCCAGCCCTTCGGCATGATTAAGTGGTACAGCGCCGAAAAGCGGGCGCTCTGGGGGGAGGGCACCCACGGCTATATGGGCCTGGGCTTCGACTGAGCGGGGCCCATGGCGGGCGCGGACATCGGTCCGTGCCCGCCTTTTTGCAATTTATGCAGAAAAGCGATTCAAGCGGTGGGAATTGCATGCCCGGCCGAAATTGCATAAAAAGGGCGAATAGGTGAATAATATACGGAATATTTAAATTCCACACTATGAAAAAAGGCGGTTTTTTGGCTGGCACAACTCGAAAAGCGTCTGACAGCGAAATAATATGTGGACAGATAAGCGGAAAATTGTCTTTGTATGAAGGACACATGCAAGATTAGGGGGAGTTTCCATCAAATTTGGAGGGCCATACTCTTGACGCATGGGACAAATTACGATAAAATGGAGAAACACTTACGATGGGGCAGTTTCGATTGCGTGAACAGAGAATAATATGGGAAGTGAAAGAATGGCAAAATACATTGTGAAACGGGTGATCATGGCCCTCATCACCATTCTGGTCGTTGCCTGCGTCACCTTCGTCCTGATGATGTCCGTGCCGGGCAGCCCGTTCAACGACGAAAAGATTACGCCGGAGCAGAAGGCGGCCATGGAGGCCAAGTACGGGATGGATGACCCCCTTGGAGTTCAGATGCTGCGCTACCTCAAGGGAGTCATCGTGGACCAGGACTTCGGTGTCTCCCTGAAGATGCAGAAGGACCGTCCGGTGCTGGACATCATCACGGAGAAGTTCCCCCTCTCCGCAAAGATCGGCGTCATCGCCCTGGTATGGGCCGTGGCGGTGGGCATACCATTGGGCTGTCTGGCGGCCTACAACCGGGGAAAATGGGTGGACAGCGTCTTACGGGTGGTGTGTACCCTGGGTGTGTCCATGCCCGGCTTCGTGGTGGCCACCTTCCTGCTGATGCTTTTCTGCAATGATGGGGCGCCCTTTAAATTCATGGGCATCAACGTTATTTTTGACGCCTCCCAGGGGGCCAAGGCCTACCTGATGCCCTGTCTGGCCCTGGGCCTTTACCCCATGTGCTATATTGCCCGCCTGACCCGCTCCTCCATGCTGGACGCCCTGGGCCAGGACTATATCAAGACCGCGCGGGCCAAGGGTCTGCTGACTCCCAGGATCATCTTCAAGCACGCCCTGCGCAATGGTGTCATCCCCGTCATCACCTACCTGGGCCCCCTCACCGCCTTCACCCTGGTGGGCGGCTTCGTGGTGGAGACCGTCTACACCATTCCCGGCCTGGGCCGCTATCTGGTGCAGTCCGTGCAGAACCGCGACTACTTCATCATCATGGGCACCACCATCTTCCTGGCGACCCTGGTGGTCATCATGAACCTGGTGGTTGACATCCTCTACCGCGTGGTGGACCCCCGCATCGATCTGACGAAAGGAGAGTAAAAATGGCAGAGAAACAGAAAAAAGCTGTCTTTGGCTCCCTTCAGCCCGATGTGGACCCCCTGCTGGAGCTGAACGACCTGACGGCGGCGGACTTCGCCCCGGCTACCAGCGGGGAGAAGGAGGACTTCATCCAGCAGCGCAAGAGCGTATCCTACTGGGCGGATGCCTGGCGCCGCCTGCGCAAGAACGTGGTGGCCATGGTGGCCCTGGGCGTGATTGTACTGTTGGTGCTGTTCGCTTTTGTTGGCCCCATGCTGGTACCCTACGGATACGACCAGTTCAACGCCGGCGCAGAGAACCTCTACCCCTGGCATTACTCCCTTGAGGCCCAACAGGCCTATAAGGAGGCCACCTCCTCCCAGGACCCCGACGAGGCCGTTGCCGCCGCTGAAGCGGAGGCGGCCGCCCGCGGCGAGGAGCTCAGCAGCAAGGACAAGGCGCTCATCCGCGCCCAGGCCAAGGCCGGCGGCGGCGCCGAGTACGAGGGTATGAGCGAGGAGGAGATCTACAAGGCCCTGGGCTACTCCGCCCAGCCCTTCGGCTACTCCAACGACGAGCTGCAGCGCATCGCCGACGGCGAGAAGGTGTTCCCCCATGTGTTCGGCACCGACCGCTACGGCCGCGATATCATGGTGCGCACCATGTTTGCCACCCGAGTGTCCATGATCATCGGCCTCACCGCCGCGCTGATCGTGCTGGTCATTGGTGCGCTCTACGGCTCCATCTCCGGCTTCTTCGGCGGTACGGTGGATGTGGTCATGCAGCGCATCGTGGACGTTATCTACTCCCTGCCTGACGTGCTGATCATCCTGCTCATCGCCACGGCCATGGGCCCCCATGTCACCCAGTTCATCACCGACCACCAGGGCTTCTTCCTGGCGGAGTTCTTTAAGAAGGTGGGCCCCAACCTGATGGGCATGTTCATTGCCTTTGCCTGCCTGTATTGGGTGGGTATGAGCCGCATCATCCGCGGCCAGATCCTCACCCTCAAGAAACAGGAATACGTGACCGCGGCCCGTGCCCTGGGCGCCTCCAGCGGCCGGATCATCAAGCGGCACCTGCTGCCCAACTGCATCGGCCAGATCGTGGCCACCACCTGCCTGCAGATCCCGTCCGCCATCTTCACAGAGTCCTTCATGTCCTTCCTGGGCGTGGGCGTGCTGGCTCCCCTGACCAGCCTGGGCTCCATGTGCTCCGACGCGCTGGGCGGCATCAGCACCTACCCCTACCGTTTGATCATTCCCGCTATCATCATCAGCATTATGATCCTGTCCTTCAACCTGTTTGGCGACGGCCTGCGGGACGCCCTGGATCCCCGTCTGAAGAAATAAGAGAGGAGGAGACAATCAATGGAACAGAACGAAAAGTCCGGCAAGCTGCTGGAAGTCAAGGATCTGCGGGTCTCCTTCTTTACCCCCGCAGGTGAGGTCAAGGCCGTCAGCGGCATCAGCTATGACCTGGATTACGACGAGGTCATGGGCATTGTGGGCGAGTCCGGCTCCGGCAAGAGCCAGGAGGCTTACTCCATCATGGGCCTGCTCCAGTCCCCCGGCAAGGTCATCGGCGGTTCCATCACCTTCGAGGGCCGGGATGTCCTGGCCTTCAGCAAGAAGGAGATGGCCTCCTTCCGGGGCAGCGAGGTGGCCATGATTTTCCAGAACCCAATGACCTGCCTCAATCCCGTTTACACCGTGGGCAACCAGCTCATCGAGGCCCTGCGGGCCCACGACAAGAAAATCTCCAAGGCCGACGCCGCCAAGCGGGCCATGGAGATGCTGGAGCTGGTGGGCATCAACAACGTGGCCAAGCGGATGAAGCAGTACCCTCACGAGTTCTCCGGCGGCATGCGCCAGCGTGTCATGATCGCCATGGGCCTCATCTGCCACCCCAAGCTGCTGATTGCCGACGAGCCCACCACTGCTCTGGACGTGACCATTCAGGCCCAGATTCTGGAGCTCATGAAGGAGCTCCAGAAGAAGACTCACATGGGCATTATCTTCATCACCCACAACCTGGGCGTGGTAGCTGAGATCTGCGACAAGGTCTCCGTCATGTATGCCGGCAAGATCGTGGAGCAGGGGCCGGTAGACGACATCTTCTACAAGCCCGGCCACCCCTACACCGTGGGCCTGCTGCGCTCCATGCCCCGCGTGGACGCCGAGAGCTATGAGCGGCTGATCCCCATCGAGGGTACGCCCGTGGACATGCTCAATCCCCCCGAGGGCTGCCCCTTCGCCCCCCGGTGTGAGCATGCCATGAAGATCTGCCTGCAGAAGATGCCCCCCTACGTGGAGCTGGGCGAGGGCCACCGCTCCGCCTGCTGGCTGCGGGTGCAGGATCAGCTCGACAAGGCCGGACAGGAGAAGCCGGTACAGGATCAGGAGGTGAGCGGCCGTGAGTGAGAAGAATGACATCCTGGTTCAAGTGGACCACCTGAAAAAATACTTTCCGGTCAAGGGCGTTCACGGGCCCGGCGTCCAGGCGGTGGAGGACGTGTCCCTCTTTATCCGCCGGGGCGAGACCCTGGGTCTGGTGGGCGAGTCCGGCTGCGGCAAGACCACCCTGGGCCGAACCATTCTCCAGCTCTACACCCCCACCTCCGGCCGCATCGAGTACGGCGGCGAAACCATTTTCGAGGGACAGGACCCCTGGCCCGCCGGTGAGAACGGTGAGAAGCAGCACGTCAAGGTTCCCAAGTGCAGGCAGGTCAATATGCTGCCCTACCGCCGCAAGATGCAGATTATCTTCCAGGACCCCTCCGCCTCTCTGGACCCCCGCATGACAGTGGGCGAGATCATCGGCGAGGCTCTGGACATCCATAAGCTCTGCTCCTCAAAGGCCGAGCGCACCGACCGGATCAAAGAGCTGCTGGGCATGGTGGGCCTGAACACCGAGCACGCAAACCGCTATCCCCACGAGTTCTCCGGCGGCCAGCAGCAGCGCGTGGGCATTGCCCGCGCCCTGGCAGTCAAGCCCGAGTTCATCGTCTGCGACGAGCCCATCTCCGCTCTGGATGTGTCCATCCAGTCCCAGGTGGTCAACATGCTGGAGGACATGCAGCAGGAGCTGGGCCTGACGTATCTGTTCATCGCCCACGACCTGTCGGTAGTGCGCCATATCTCCAACCGCATCGGCGTCATGTACCTGGGCTCCCTGGTGGAGCTGGCCGAGAGCTATGAGCTCAACAAGAATCCTCTCCACCCCTACACCAAGACCCTGCTTTCCGCCGTTCCGGTGCCAGACCCCGAGGTCAGCCGCCAGCGCCAGCGCATCGTGCTGGAGGGCGATATTCCCTCCCCCATGCACCCGCCCAAGGGCTGCCGGTTCCACACCCGCTGCCCTTACGCCACCGACAAGTGCAAGGAGGCCGTGCCGGAGTTCAAGGAGCACGCGCCCGGCCACTGGGCCGCGTGTCACTTGCTGGGGTAAGCGAGGTTCCGGCACAGTGGTTTTGCCGACGGCGGGGGCAAGCCCCCGCCCTACGTGACGGTCGGTTTCGGTCCCCCTCGGAGAGCGGAGGGGGTATCGCGCCGCAGGCGCGTATCCAGGGGGAACTGGTTCCCCCTGGAAGGCGCGGCGTTGAAGCGAAGCGACACATTTCCCGCAGGAAATGTCCGTGACTTTACTGGGCTGGCTGTCATCTGCTGGGCTGATTTCAGAGCCTTGCCGTGATTTGGAGCAGACAGTATCTGGTAAAGTGCGGCTTTACAAAGCGTCTGCCATGTGCTATAATGTAGACTATTAAAGACAAATGTATTTTTGCAATGGACAGGGGTCCCCCTGTCCGCTGCCCCGGAACGGGGCAGCGATACATAGTGTATCAATGCTTTTGGGCATTTTGGTACAAAATAGAGGATCACAATTGATTGGAGGTACAAAGCGAATGAAGAAGAGCAGAGTCCTTGCTCTGGGCCTGACCGCTGCGCTGTCCGTGTCCCTGCTGGCCGGCTGCGGCACCGGAGATACCCAGACCACCCCGGCTCCCGAGGGGAGCACTCCCGTGGAGACCGGCACCACCGGTGCTGCGAACGAGCTGAACGTGTGCTTCGCGTCCGAGCCCGAGACCATGGATCCCAGCATGAACCGTACTGTGGACGGCAACGTTATGATTACCCACCTGTTTGAGGGCCTCTACAAGTGGGTGGACAGCGATCCCTCCGGCGACGGGCGCAACGGTGCTACCGCCGTGCTGGAGCCCGGCATGGCCGCCGAGGAGCCCACTGTCACTCCGAATGAGGACGGTACCTATACCTACACCTTCAAGCTGCGTGAGGATGCCAAGTGGTCTGACGGCCAGCCCGTGACCGCCAACGACTTCGTGTACTCCTGGCGCCGCCTGGTGGATCCCGCCACCGCCTCTCCCTACAACACCATTATCGCCATGGTAAAGAACGCCAACGAGATCATCGCCGGCGAGCTGCCCAAGGAGGAGCTGGGCGTCGCCGCTCCCGACGAGCACACCTTTGAGGTCACTCTGACCTACAACTGCCCTTACTTCCTGGACATCTGCGCGTTCCCCAACTGCATGCCTCTGCGTGAGGACATCGTGGAGGGCAACGCCACCTGGACCCAGGATCCCAGCACCTATGTGACCAACGGCGCGTTCAAGATGGCCTCCTGGACCCACGACGCCGAGATCGTCATGGTGCCCAACGAGAACTACTATGACGCCTCCAGCATCACCCTGGAGAAGCTGACCTTCAAGCTGATGGACGATGCCAACGCCCAGCTCACCGCGTTCAAGAACGGCGACCTGGACTACATGCAGAATCCTCCCCCGGATGAGATGGCCACGCTGCTGACTGACGGCACCGTGATCCCCGGCGACTATCTGGGCAGCTACTACGCCTGCTTCAACAACACCAAGGAGCCCTTCAACGATCCCCTGGTGCGCAAGGCTTTCTCCCTGGCTATCGACCGCAACTACATCGTGGAGCAAGTGACGCAGGCCGGCGAGATTGCCGCTGACGCCTGGGTGCCCGTGAGCGTGGTAGACGCCGAGGGTACCTCCGGCGACGATTTCCGCACCGTGGGCGGCAGCTACTGGAGCGTGTCCAAGGACGACTATGAGGCCAACTGCGAGGAGGCCCGGAAGCTGCTGGCCGAGGCCGGTTATGAGAACGGCGTGGGCTTCCCCGAGACCACCTACCTGTACAACACCGACGACAAGCACCAGGCCGTGGCCGAGGCCCTCCAGTCCATGTGGAAGAACGTCCTGGGCGTTGAGGTCACTCTGAATAACCAGGACTGGAACGTGTTCCTGGAGACCCGTTCCAAGGGCGACTACAGCATCTGCCGCAACGGCTGGATTGCCGACTACAACGACCCCGTGTCCTTCCTGGATATGTTCATGACCGACAACGGCAACAACGACGCTCACTACTCCAACGCGGAGTACGACGCCATCATGACCAAGGTCCTGAGCGACTCCGACGCTGCTGGCCGTATGGAGCTGATGCACCAGGCCGAGGATCTGCTCGTGGGCGAGGACCAGGCCATTGCCCCCCTGTATTATTACTCTCAGCCTTACATGGTGGCGGACGATGTCCACGGCATGTACTACACCCCGCTGGGCAACTTCCTGTTCTTCCACGCTACCAAGGGTTAAATTCCTCTCTGATTGGACAAAAGGGCGGAGCCGCATGGCTCCGCCCTTTCTTTTTTGTGTGCTTTGACGAATGAATAAATATTGCATTTTTATGAATATGATGTATAATAAGAACATCAAAAAAGCCCACGCAGGGCACACAAGGAATAGGAGAGAATGCACTATGAAAAGTAAGAAGCTGGCCGCCCTCGGCCTGACCGCAGTTCTGTCCCTCGGTCTGCTGACCGCCTGCTCCGGAGGCAGCGACGACACCAACGAAACCCCCGCCGGCAGCACGCCCCCTGTGACAGAAAGCGGCGCTCCCGCCGCCGACAGTCCCGCCAACTGGACCTCAGTGGCCGACCTGGAAGGCGCCAAAATCGCCGTTCAGGAGGGCACCACCGGCAATGATGTGGCCTCTGCCATCCCCGATGCCGAGGTCAGCGCCTTTAAGGCCGTGGCTCAGTGCGGCATGGAGCTGATCAACGGCCGCGTGGACTGTGTAATCGTGGATACCCACCCCGCCCAGTCCCTGGTAGACGCTAACCCCGATAAGCTGATGGTGCTGGACTTCCCCGCCTCCGAGGAGACGGAGACCTACGCCATCGCCACCCAGAAGAACGACACGGGCGCCGCCCTGGCCGAGGAGTTCAACACCGCCATGGCCACCCTCCAGGAGAACGGCACCTTTGACGCTCTGGTGGATAAGTACATCTCCAAGAATGAGGACGCCCAGCTCCCCGAGCTGAAGACCGTGGAGAACCCCAAGGGCGCCCTGGTGATGGGCACTAACTGCGAGTTCGAGCCCTTTGAGTACCTGGACGAGAACGGCGATCCCACTGGCTTCGACGTGGGCTTTGCTCAGTACCTGTGCGCCGAGATGGGCTATACCCTGACCATCGAGAACATGGACTTTGACGCCCTGATCCCCGCCCTCCAGTCCGGCCGCATCAACTTCATCGCCGCCGGCCTGACCCGGGACGAGGAGCGGGAGAAGAACGCCAACTTCACCGACGGCTACTACGAGGCCATCCAGTCCATCGTGGTCGCCAAGCCCGCCGCGTAATTTACAGCATAAACCAGTCAAACGGGAAAGCCTGCGCCGCCCTGTGCGGAGCAGGCTCTCCTGCGCCACGCGCACATTCCAATTCTGAACAAGGAGGCAGAGACTTTCCGTGGATATTATGAACGGACTCCTCGGCTTCGGGGATAAACTCTACCAGGCGTTCCTCGTGGAGGATCGCTGGCGGCTCTATCTGGACGGCCTGGGGGTCACCCTGGGCATCACTCTGGGCGCCATCTGCATCAGCACGGTGCTGGGCATGGTGCTCTGCCTGATGAAAATGTCCCGGCACAGAATCCTGCGCTGGCCCGCCCAGGCCTACATCGATATCATCCGCGGCATTCCTGTGGTGGTGCAGCTGCTGATTATGTACAATGTCGTGCTGCTGAACGTCACCGACAACAAGATGGTGGTTGCGGTCATCGCCTTCGGCCTGAACTCGTCGGCCTATATGGCGGAGATCTACCGCTCCGGCATCAACGCGGTGGATCCCGGGCAGATGGAGGCCGGCCGCTCCCTGGGCCTGTCCAAGGTGCAGACCATGTGGAGCGTCATCTTCCCCCAGGCGCTGAAGAACTGCCTACCCACCTATACCAGTGAGTTCATTGTCCTGGTGAAGGAGACCGCCGTGGTGGGCTACATCGCCCTGACTGACCTGACCAAGGTGTACTCCGCCATTCAGAGCAAGACCTACGACGCCTTCGGCCCCCTGTTCATCATTGCCGTGGCCTATTTCTGCATCACCAAGGTGCTGTCCATCGTATTTTCCAAAATGGAGAGGAGGCTGAGGGAAAGTGATCGCCGTTGAACATCTGACCAAGCGCTTCGGGCGGAATCTGGTGCTGGATGACATCTCCGAGACCATCCGCGAGGGGGAGAAGGTGGTCGTCATCGGACCCTCCGGCTCCGGAAAGTCCACCTTCCTGCGCTGCCTCAACCTGCTGGAGCAGCCCACCAAGGGCACCATCACCTTTGACGGCACCGTCATCACCGACCCCAAGGTGAATATCGACGCCATCCGCCGCCAGATGGGCATGGTCTTCCAGCACTTCAACCTCTTCCCCAACATGACCATCCGCAAGAACATCACCCTGGCCCCGGTCAAGACCAAGCTCATGGGGCAGGAGGAGGCCGACGCGCTGGCCCTCTCCCTGCTGAAGCGGGTCAATCTGGAGGACAAGGCGGACGCCTATCCCAACCAGCTCTCCGGCGGCCAGAAGCAGCGCATCGCCATTGTGCGGGCCCTGGCCATGAAGCCCAAGGTCATGCTCTTTGATGAGCCCACCTCCGCCCTGGACCCCGAGATGGTGGGCGAGGTGCTGGAGGTCATGAAGCAGCTGGCAGCCGATGGCATGACCATGGTCGTGGTTACCCATGAGATGGGATTTGCCAGGGAGGTGGCTGACCGGGTGATATTCATGGACGACGGATATATTGTTGAGCAGGGTACGCCGGAGGAGGTCTTTGGCAATCCCAAGGAGGAACGCACCAGGAGTTTCCTTAACAAGGTGCTGTAAGTGCCATGGACCGGGACAGGTCAGGAGGCAGGAGGAATCCGCTTCAGGACTGTCCCGGGGCTTTAAGAAATGTAAGAAACCAAATACGTTCCGGGAAACCCTGGAAATAGGCCGTTTTTTAGAAAAATTAGGAAAATTTAAAAATAGACTTGAAATATTAGGAAAATATGGTATAATATCCTTGTTGCGCAGATGTAGTTCATCGGTAGAACACCAGCTTCCCAA
>ERZ791803.1426-NODE-1426-length-11100-cov-3.594568_pt1 | contig 11100 bp, 10 predicted proteins | sample MGYA00510307_ERZ791803 | MGnify/ENA primary metagenome ERZ791803 (study PRJEB30046, sample SAMN00791963) | human gut metagenome | study: EMG produced TPA metagenomics assembly of the A metagenome-wide association study of gut microbiota in type 2...
CCCCGCCACGCAGAGCACTTATGAGAGCACCATCTATCAGCATATCATCCCGCAGCTTGGCAAGATTCCGCTGTGCCAGTTGACCCAGAAGGACCTCCAGCAATTCTACGCTCACCTGAAAAAGGAGGGACGGCTCGTCCGCACAGAACAATTTGGGAAGGGCCTGTCCGATCGGATGGTGCGAATGTGTCACGCCAAATGTCGGGCAGCGCTGGATCAGGCGGTGCAGGAGAACCTGATCCGGACCAATCCTGCGGTAGGTTGTAAGCTACCGCCCAAGCGGAGCCCGGAGATGCAGGTGCTGTCACGCCAGGAACTCCAGCGATTTCTCATTCAGGCCAAGGTCGATGGCTACTTTGAACTGTTCCTGCTGGACTTATCCACTGGCCTTCGCCGGGGCGAACTGCTGGCCCTCCAATGGTCCGACCTGGATCTGGATACCGGAACGCTGTCCGTGACCAAACAGGTCTATGAGGTAAATGGAAAGATGCAGTTGAGTGTCCCCAAGACAAAAGCCTCTATCCGCAAGTTGGTGTTGCCGCCCGCTGTGGTGGAGGTGTTCCGGGAATACCGAAAGGCAGCAAAGTCCCGGTGGCTGTTCCCCTCTCCGAAGAATTTGGATATGCCGCTGACACCTGGTTCCATGCTCCGTCGGCTCCATATCATTCTGGAGCGGGCCGGGTGCAAGCAAATCAGATTTCACGATCTGCGTCATACCTTTGCCACCATGGCGCTGGAGAACGGCATGGACATCAAGACACTCTCTGCCATGCTGGGCCATGTGTCGGCTGCGACAACGCTGGATATCTATACCCACATTACCAGCGACATGTTGAGTGAAGCTGCTGCCAAGATCGACCGTGGCCTGGGCAATGAAGTGGCAGAGGACTCTGCTAAGGAAAATCCGCTCACTGACTTCCAGCCGGTCATGCGGCGCACCCGAAAGCCTGGAACCGGCTGCATTACTGAGATTAACGACCACCTCTTTGAGGGTCGCTACTCGCCCACCTGGCCGGACGGCACGAAGCACTCTAAATGCGTCTACGCCCATACCCGTGAAGAGTGTGAGGAGAAGCTGAAGGTGCTCATCCAACAGCTGAACGCCGAGCGGAAGGCCATCCAGGACCGGATGCGAGGAATCCCATCACCTGAGAAACTCACCAAGAAGCAGCGGCAGATCTGGGAGTACATGAGGCTTTGCCCAGACGAGACGAATTACAGCACCATCGCCAAGGGGGCAAAGGTGACTCGGCACACGGTGGCCAAACATTATGAAATGGTTCGAAAGATGCTGGGATGATGAAAATGAGCCCTCCGCAAGTAACGTTTGCTTGTGGAGGGCTTTATTTTAACACTATGATTTTACTCCCGCCACAAGTGCGCCGAAATGAAACAGTGTTGAGCAGCAGGGGCCTCGTCAATGATGCCAAAAGGTAGAGTTGAGCCGCAGAGGTGGCCGCAGTTATACTTATTCAGTTCCAACTTATTGGAATCTCTAACCTTTTGTTATTCAAAGTGAGCTGGAATATCTTTTACAAATTGTTTTTCAGTATGGTAACGACAGGTGCGACATGCAATAAAATAGTTTGGGTAATTTGCTTTTTTCACTTTTTTGCAATCAAAACAGTGAAGTCTAATTTTGTTTCGGTTATCTTCGTACTGTTTTCGAGCAGTCCGAACTTTATCTAATTCAAGTTCTCCTATAATCACTAAATCATTAATTCCACCTTTAATTTGTACTATATTTCTGTGTATGGTATCATATGGGGCCGTTATTCTCGAATCTCCGTATTTTGATGTATTAGCTTGTACGATGAAACAATGAAGATCACGAGAAGTCGACTCTACGATACTTGAAAAATAATTTGTATCTTTATTCAACTGTGGAACAAAAAGAGTGTCAATTTTTGACTTTAAACACGCCCTGGAATAGATGTCGGTAAATTCAAAACATAGGATTGTACTATAGTGCATCCCATTGGAATGAACTATATAATAAATGGGTTTTTGCGGATTTGATACACGATATCCAAGTTTATAAAGGCAATCTTTTTCTTCCGGTGCATAGAAGTTTTTTTCACGGAATAATTGGACCACATTCCAGAAACCATTATTATTACACGGCTGAATAATGACTGTATAGTTAAATGCTCGAATGGTATTCCTGATGTACCTTAGGCCCGCAATAACAGTAATATTATTTTTTTGTGCAAAACGAGTCAAATCTTTTAACCAAATTATTGGGATAAAAAACTCTGGAAATGTGATAAAATTTGCGCCTTCTTTTACTGCAGTGTTGGCCATACGAAATAATTGTTCTTTATCTTTGATACACATTTTGTGAGCAGGGAATAATAAAGATTGTAATGCATCAGCTTCACTTACTTGAGTATTTGCTAATCCTACATAATATTTAGAAAGAGATATGCTGGGAACAGTAACATGAATTAGTTCTATATTATCATCGGACGAATTTATACTGCTTTGCTCAGCTACACTTTCGTTAGCAAAGCGCACTACATTATTAATTTGTGTATAACGCATCCAAATCTTTTTTATGTTGCGTGTTCCATTGAAATTTTTATGAATATCTTGCGTAGATTGCATGAAATAGTAAATAGATAACTCATCTAAATGTATAAAACGTGGAGTCCAAAAAAGGCGCTCTTTGCTTAGTGTAAATGAGTCAAAATTATTCCATGGATCTTGTTGAATTTCTAAAAAAGAACATGTAGAAATTTGCTCAAAAGGCAAATAATTCAGCAATGGAAAAGAAACCAAATTGTGATTAAAAATATTGCTTTTTCTGAATTTCCTTGCCAACTCGATATTACTATCCTGATTCGATGTTGATGTCTTCCATCGATAGTCCAGTGCCAATGCCATGGATATTGAAGTTCTAAGGCGCTCTCGCAGATTTTTCCGTAGTCGTTTCAATACTGTGGATTTCTTTTTCGCATAAATCTCTTTGGGATCTAAAAAATCAAATGAAAGTTCGTGATCAATATAAATTTTTATATTATAGAAGAATTCCTGCGCTAATGGATCACGTTTTCTTTTATCTCCGCTCAGAACTTTTAATTGAAGAATTAATTCAAATACTGATGTCCAACTACCCATGAATTCAACAGAAGAACTGCCTTTGTAAAATTCCAAAAGGTCACGAATAAACTCTTCTATCTTTTTTCTATCATCTGGGGATATATATGTGTTCTTTAATAGCTGCTTCATAGATGTAACGCTTTTTGATGCAGCGTAATTGTTACTTTGGAGTATGCCAATATCACGAATCTTTGTACTCCCTCCGATGCTATTAAAAAAGTAAGCAATGTCATTAAAATTATTTTTTATGATATCAAATTCAGGAAGCAAATTAGCTTCGCTTGAATTCTCTCGAATTTGTTTTTCAGCAACTTCTATTAGAATATTGGCCGCATCTTTTTCAAAGAAAAAGCAATTTATCTTTTCTTGTTGAATTGCAATAGAGTCAAAATCAATAAAGACATAATTTTGATCGTTAGAGGGAGTCTTTCTTCTGATCAAGCCTTTTTGACACAAAAGATTGCAGATGTAGTCTGATGTAGCATTATTGGCTTGCACTTCAGAAGGTAATACAATTATCATATCATCGACATATCTTCCGTAATGTGTAGGAGAAAGTTTGTTCCTAATTTGCTGATCAAATTTGTATAGATATAATTCGCGGAGCAAGATTGGGCTAAGAAGGCCTATAGGGAATATAGTTGAATTTTCCTTTATGTCAATTCCAATTTTATATTTTGAAATTAATTTGGTATACAATAAATATATTTGCTCTTCAATGTGACTAATAAAAGAAATTTCACTTAAACGCGAATCATAATCCAGTAGCGTAGTCAGTGAACTAAACTCGAAACGGACTGAATAATAGAAGCTTTTTAAATCCAAACTTAGCATAAGTTGATTGTCAGTTTTTAGGCCTTCTTTCAGTTTCATAAAGGCATCACTTTGCCACTTCGAATAATTTTCAAAATATGGTTCAAAGCATCGATTAGATTCCCAATCAATACCATCGTATAGATTCTTCTTAGCAAAATAAAAGACACTGGGTTTGAACTTTCCAGCATATGAACAAGATTGATTTCCGTATTTTTCGTTTTTTATTTTAGCTATACATAAGGTCCACAAACAATCAATTATTAATAGCTCAATAGGAATATCAATAAAGAAATTAACCTTTCCAATGTTTTTGTGGTGGTCTATAGCTCCCACGATGGCTTTAGTCTGAGAAGTTGCTACAAAACTTTTTGGGAACACTTGATAGTCTAATTGTTCAATTAATTTTTCAAAATATGATATATCTTCAGATATTAGTTTATTTGCTAATATATCAAATGCCTTTTCAAAGCGATTATCATCCGCTTCAAATTCCGCAATTTTTCTCTTAATAAACAACAATGTTTTATCATAAAAATAGTATGATTTTAGTTTTTTATAGGCTCCTTGTAACATAGATATCATTTGGCTGTATGTGTAATTCATTCTCTACCCCTCCCGGATAAGAGATTAAAAAACAGCCGTATGAGACTTGGCTCACACGGCTGCCTTGGTAGTACAAAGGCCTACCGTTAATTAATTATAGTACAATATTAAAAAATATACAAGGAAAAGTCGAAAGTAAGATAATTTACGATAGACAAAGAATACCGCCCGCTGAAATCTGTGGATGTTCAGCGGACGGTCGTGCTTTTGTCAGGAATCCTGTTTCGGGTATTTGCCGCAGGCGCTTGTCCAGTGTTTTGCCGCGTTCAGGAAGGCGGCGTGGCCGTGGGCGCGGATATACTCCAGCGCCTGCTTGTACTTGCCGTATTTGTAGCCGTGGTGGGTGAGAAAGGACTGGATGATCTCACAGCGATCATATTCCTCGCATTCCCCGCAGGTGATGTGAGCTCTGGTTAGGCAGCATTTCTTCATTTTGCACCTGGCCCGGCTCAGATCCCGAGAGCCGTCCAGGTATCCCAGTTTGCAGCCCTTACAGTTTTTCAAATACTCACGGCAAGTTCCGCAGTAGGCGCCGCAGCAGCCGATCTCCTCCGTGCCATTCATCGGGGCGCGCCCCCTTCAAAATGGTAGATCTCCAGAAAATCGCGGATGCTTGCCTCCACCGCACAGAGAGACGATTCATCGCCGTATTTGATGTTGATGCACCGTTTTCCCTTTTTGCAGGCGGGCAGACTCTCCGCCAAGCGGTTCAGAAATTCCTCGTCGGAAAAATGGATAGAGAAATGGGCCTTCGCAGCAGAGATTGCTACATATCCCTCGTACATCTTTTTCCCCAGCAGCCACATGGGCATGGAAAAGGAGATTTTAGGGGTCAACTGCGGATATTCCGCACTCATAAAGTCAATGAATGCGCTCACATGCCGCCGCTGCTCTTTGTTCAGCGACGCCACATACTCGGAAACAGAAACTGCGCCCATATCGTACCTCCAACTGCCTACTGGGACTGCTGCCGGTCCCACTCTTTTTTCAGGATGGCATACTGCACCGTGTTTTCATACCTGGACGTGCCGTCGGGATTGTTCACGAAGGAGATAAATTCCAAGAACACGCCTTCCCGTCGCATACCCAGTTTCTCGCACAGACGCTGGCTGGCCAAATTGTAGTCCTCAGTGTAGGCGTAGATACGCCTTGCGCCCTTTTGGGAAAAGAGATAGCCGAAGAAGGCCTGGGCCGCCTCGAAGGCGTACCCTTTGCCCTGGTAGGCCTCATTCAGCATCCAGCAGGGGCTGAAGGTGTCCCGCACGGCGTCCTCACCCGAGTGGGGCTCGCACATCTCCGGAGAGGCGTCGATCTCTCCGATCACTTTGCCGCCCTCCTTCAGGGTGATGGCGAAGTAGTACTCCGTCTCGCCGAGCCGCTTCTTCATTTCCGCCCTGGCCTCATCCAGGGAGTGCAGCTTCATGCAGGCAAAGCAGTTGACCGCGGGTTCTTTCAGATATTCGTAAACATCCGCCGCATCCGTCTCCAAAAAGGGGCGTAGGATCAGCCGTTTTGTCTCGATCACCATATTTCGGCACCTCAAGAAAAGTAAAAATGGATAGTGAAATTTAATAGAATATTCTCACTATAAAAATTAAGAAAAATCCGCCAAAATCACAAGATTTTGACGGATTTTGTCTTTTGTTGCCGAAAAAGATACAGCCCGGAAAGCCTTGCGGCTCAATGGGTTCGCGGTTTTGCGCATCTTGTATTTTTGTTTTTCTGCGCTTTTTTCAAGCCATTTCCGAACCCCCATATTGACATACTGACAAAGCCATGTGCAAACAGGATAGGAAAAAAGGGCCATGCGTCAGCACAGCCCTCTTTCTTACTTCAGTCTTATGATCTGCTCATATAGCATAGCATACTTTTTCTCGATCACCATGTTGCTGTGGTAGTGGCCGAAGAACCAATACCGGAAGGTACATCTCTGACACACTTCATCGAAGAACTCGGTCAGTGCGTCTTTTTTGAACATTCCTCCGCTGAACACATCCTGTATGCTGGAGGGGCAGCAGTGGCTGATGATGTAATCCACATTCCAGCGGACACGCTCCAGATTTGCTCTGGCTTCCAGATATTCCGCTTCGCTAGGCAGTTCCTCGGCCCACCAGGAACGATGGTTCACACGAAACAGCGCACCGCGCTGTTCGAGTTGCTGAAACTTTTCCTCGAAGTCTGGATCGTCCGGCTCCAGAATACCATCCTGGATATCATGGGAGGATGCGCCGCCCATGGTAAAAAACTTCCTGCCGTTGAGCTCATATACCTGGCCCCGCATGAGATGCAGGACGGAGGGACGTATCCTCTGGATCTGTCCGCCATGCCACTCCTCTTTGGGATAACCTTTGTAGGCGTCATAGTTTTCATGGTTCCCGAGCACGAAGGCCGTGGTGTAGGGCAGACTATCCAGCCAGTCCAGTCCTGCATCATCCCGTGGATCACCGTACCAGATTCCACCAAAGTCTCCATTATAACGAATTAAGCATAACGGAGATTATACCGTAAAAAACATTATGCCGAAACCTTTTATTCTGTACTGAAAAAGCAATAATTTGTAGACTTCTTTCGGCATAATTTTTCTGGTACTATAGGAGCCACCAAGCAAACGGGGTGGTCTCTGTGAAATCAAATATTGATGATTTGTGTGATGCTTTTATCGCTGCTATAACCGATGTGGGCTATGCCCCCAAAAACATAGAAAACTATAAGCAGGTCAGCAACAGGTTTAAAAAATTCTGTGCAGAAAACGACTATGATACTTATACGGCCAATATCGGTCAAATGTTTGCTGATAACATCTTCAACGAGAAAACTGGGGAGCTCGTCAGATATCGATATGTCATGTATAACCGTTTTGTTCGGCTGATAAGGACTACCGACATCTATATAACTGCAGATATAAATAACCTTAAAGAGTGTGTATTACCTCTTGTGGGAATATCAAGAAAGGTAAATCCATGAGTCTTTTTATAAGCGCGCTTGGCCCATCTCTGGAAGCATTTATAAAGTTTAAACATTCTATAGGCATACAGTATTCCGCATCAGTTCAATGGTATTTGAAGAGTTTGGATCGATACAATTTTGAACATGGCAATAGCCCTGTTCTTTGCAAAAGCCTTGTGGTAGGGTGGAGCATTGAACGGTCTGAGCATTCCAATTCAAAACGTGGATATTGGATAAGCCCTGTTAGAGAGTTTGGCCGCTATCTCCAGTGTATGGGGGATTCAGATGCATACATTCTTGAATCCCCTGTTTCACGGAATTCTTACCGACCAGAAGTTTATCTGTTGTCTAACAGTGAAATACAGCGCTTTTTTAAAGAATGCGACTCATATGTGCTTCGAAAGAAAACACCAGGGCGCCCTTATGTTTACCCAGCACTGTATCGTTTCCTTTATTGCTGCGGTGCGAGGTGCGGCGAAGCCAGACATCTCCGCTGTGAAAATGTACATCTTAATGACGGCTATTTGGATATCTTACAATCGAAAGGGCACCGGGATCGCAGATTGTTTTTGTCAGATGAGTTGATATCCTATCTGAAAGATTACGATTCTGCTATTGGGATCTGTTTCCCGGAAAGAGAATACTTTTTCCCAAGTCCCAGCGGTAATGTCATATCCGAGTCATCAGTTCCGTTCAACTTCAGAAAAATCTGGCTTGCAGCAGGACTCAAAAGAGACGGTAAGGTCAAGCCAAGGCCCTATGACTTCCGGCACCACTTTGCATGTGCCAATATAGCACGTTGGTCAAAAGAAGGAAAGAATGTCATGTCCATGCTTCCTTATCTCATGCGCTATATGGGACACTCCTCGATTGAAAAAACATATTACTACATACACCTGATTCCTGATTATTTTGGAAACTATGCTGTTGCAACAGAGAGCTTAGAAAATTTACTGCCTGAGGTTGAGTCATATGAGATATAAGCGCAAAAAAGATAAGTGTTTCTGGACAATGGTGCGATCCTATCTGCATGATTATATGCCCGCTATACGAGGCCTATCCGATAAGACGATAGAAACTTATAAGCAGTCGCTTAAAACATACTTACGGTTCCTGCGGGAAGAAAAAGGCCTTGAAGATGAGGACGTTAGCTTCGAGGCATTTGCTCGTGATAACGTGAAAGAGTTTGTTGTATGGCTGAAGGGACAAGGGGCCTCAGCCAGAACGGTAAATCTCAGGATCACATCCATCCGCTCCTTCTTAAAATACTGCGGACAAGAGGATTTCGAACTTCGGGGCATTTATGAATCTGTTTGCCAAATTCAAAAGCTAAAAGAAGAAAAACATCCCATTTTGTATCTTCAGCCAGAAGCAACAGCTGCTATTCTATCTGCATATGACGCAAAATCGAAAAAGCACCGACGAAACAGGATGATGCTCATACTCCTATATGACACGGGGGCCAGAGTACAAGAGCTCGCCGACCTTGATATAGAGTCCTTACATATTGATGCTCCCAATCCTTTTGTTACTATAATTGGAAAAGGGCGAAAAAGGCGAAATGTTCCTATCATGAAGAAGACAGTAGCGCATCTTGAACTTTATCTACGTGAATTTCATCCATCTGGACGACCGGCCCCACTGTTTTATAGCATGAGGGAAGGGATACCCCACAGACTTTCTACCGATAGCATCAGTCTCGTGGTTGGAACTGCGGCTGCCATGGCCCGAGAGACATGCGGTGCCGTTCCAGAGAATGTCCACTGCCACCTGTTTAGAAAAACAAAAGCTATGGATTTGTATAAAAACGGCGTGCCTTTACCGTTTATTATGCAGTTGCTCGGGCATGAAAGTATGTCTACTACATCTGGCTTCTATGCCTTTGCTACATTGGAGATGATGAGTGAGGCCATCAATAAGTCAGCCCCAAACATCGGAGGCACCGAGAAACTCTGGAAAAGTAAAGATGCAAAGCAATTCCTCTATACGCTGGATTGAAAAATACTATACCGAAAAATTTTGTGTAGAATATGTTATTTGCAGGATTCTGAGATTTTTTCGGTATAGCAACTTATTCGGTATAATCTCCACAGACCAGAACCAAATCCTCCTTGGTTATGTGTTCCTGCTCGTAGAAGATGTCCGGGCGGAAGCGGCGGAAATCTCCGTGTGTATCCCCTGTAATGAATATTTCCATAAGTAGTTGCTCCTTGTTTCCATTTTAGCACATGGCCTGCTCGATCTCTACATCACTGTATCGGAATTTGATTCGAATCGTTTCCGCGTCGACTACGGTGATCCGCTCAACCAACTGCCGAACGATCCCGTCATCATACTGTTGGAAGCCACTGAGGTGTTCCTCCAGGTAAGCTGCTAACTCTGCCATACGTGAGTCCTCGCTGATCCTGTTGGCCACCTCCATCTTTACCGCATCAATCCGCGCCTGCAGGTGCTGCTTTTCTTCCAGCAGGGTCTTGAGCTGCTCCGTTATCGTTAGGTCATCCATATTGGCCAGAGCCTGATCCAACAGTGTATTCTGCCGTGCGGTCAGTACTTCCAGTTCGTGTTCCAAGTCCAACAGGTCGTCGCCATCTCCTCCTGGGACACATACCATTCGGAGCGTTTCTGCAAGTTCTTCCTGCAGGCCATTGCTTGCTTCGACTACCCGGTTGAGCGTCGTGAGAATAGCAGCATGCAGTTTGTACTCCTCTACGGAAGGCGACTCATGGCAGTATTTTTTCCCAAACTCCAGCCGGGAGACGCACCGCCAGACGATCCGTTTGACGCCGTTCCTGGCCCAGGTACACCGCTTATAGGGGGAACCACACTCCCCACAGACCAGCCGCTCACTGAGCGCATACTTGGCGGAATATTTGCCCTGTTCTGTTTTTCCGCTTTTCTGCAGAATCTTTCGCTTGCTGGTCCGCCGTGCCATCTCCTCCTGTACCCGCTGGTAGATGTCCCGCGGGATAATAGCAGGGTGGTTGTCCTTGATGTAATACTGCGGCAACTCGCCGGTATTCTTCTTGACCTTTTTGCTGATGCAGTCTGTGGTGAATGTCTTTTGCAGCAGGGCGTCTCCCGCATACTTTTCATTGGTGAGGATGTTATGCACGATCTGATGGGACCATGCCTTGACACCCTTTGCGGTGGCGATCCCATCCTGGGTAAGTTCTCTCTGGATCTGGCCCTCACTGCAGCCCTCCAGGTACCGGCGGAAGATTCGCCGCACCACCTCGGCCTCCTCCGGTACGATCTCCGGCTTACCGTCCGCTCCTCTTTGGTAGCCCAGCATGGATCTGTAGTGGAAGTTGACCTTTCCTTCTTTCATTGCCATCCGGATACCCAGCTGGATATTGGAGCTGAGTGATTCACTCTCGGCCTGGGCAAATCCGCTGAACAGAGTGATGAGGAACTCGCTGGACTCTGTCAGCGTATTGATATTTTCCTTTTCGAAGATGACCCCGATCCCCCTGGCCTTCAGCATCCGCACCGTCTCCAGGCAGTCTACGGTGTTCCGGGCGAAACGGGAGAGAGACTTTGTGAGGATGAGGTCGATCCCGCCCCGCTTGCAGGCGGTGATCATCCGGTTGAATTCTTTTCGCTTCTTCATACTGGTCCCGGTGATCCCCT
>ERZ791803.1428-NODE-1428-length-11093-cov-2.290632_pt1 | contig 11093 bp, 16 predicted proteins | sample MGYA00510307_ERZ791803 | MGnify/ENA primary metagenome ERZ791803 (study PRJEB30046, sample SAMN00791963) | human gut metagenome | study: EMG produced TPA metagenomics assembly of the A metagenome-wide association study of gut microbiota in type 2...
GAAATTTCAAATCAATGAGATTGCAAGGATGTATTGGATTCCTCCACATATGGTAGGGGACTTGGAGAAATCCAGTTTTTCTTACATAGAGCAGCAGTCTTTGGAGTTTGTGAAGTATACACTGGATCCCTGGGTGAGCCGGTGGGAACAGGCAATGGTCAGGGCACTGCTGTCTGCAGAGGAAAAGAAGAAGTATTTCTTTAAGTTCAATGTGGATGGGCTGCTCCGTGGCGATTATCAGAGCCGCATGAATGGTTATGCCGTCGGCAGACAGAATGGCTGGATGAGTGCCAACGATATCAGGGAACTTGAAAACCTTGACCGTATTCCGGAAGAGGAAGGTGGAGATTTATACCTTATCAACGGGAATATGACCAAATTAAAAGACGCAGGAATATTTGCGGGAAAGGAGAGCGAACCGAATGAAGAAGTTTTGGAAGTGGAAGAACCAAAAGGTTCTGAATCAGGAGACACAGAAGGAAAAGGTGGAGAGAACACTGTTCCTAAACGGCACCATCGCCGAGGATAGCTGGTTTGATGATGACGTGACACCGCAAATGTTCAAGGAAGAATTGATGGATGGGAATGGAAACATTACGGTCTGGATCAATTCGCCCGGTGGAGATTGTGTGGCGGCTGCCCAGATTTACAACATGCTCCGTGAGTATGAGGGCAAGGTTACCGTCAAGATTGATGGCATTGCAGCATCCGCCGCTTCGGTCATTGCTATGGCCGGTGATACGGTGCTGATGTCTCCGGTATCCATGATGATGATTCATAATCCGATGACCATTGCTTTTGGCGATTCTGGAGAAATGCAGAGAGCCATTGATATGCTTTCCAGTGTGAAAGATTCCATCATCAATGCGTATGAATTGAAAACTGGAATGTCCAGAACCAAACTGGCACATCTCATGGATGCTGAAACATGGATGGATGCAAACAAGGCGATAGAGCTTGGTTTTGCAGATGAAATCATTCAGAGAAAGGGTGCTGTGGATGAGGTGGAAGTTCCACAGATATCCATGCTGTATTCAAAAACAGCGGTGGTCAATTCCTTAATGGAAAGAATCGCTGAGAAATGCAAGATACAGCAGAAAGAAGAAATAGAAAACAGTAACAAAGTCAAAGCCGATTCGCTGATGAGTCGGCTTAATTTATTAAAAAATTGGAGGTAATCTACTATGACTATTTTAGAACTGAGAGAAAAGAGAAACAAAGCGTGGGAAGCTGCTAAGGCTTTCGTGGAAACAAAACGTGATAAGGATGGTCTGTTATCCGCTGAGGATGCAGCGACTTATGCAGAGATGGAACAGAAGGTGCTAAATTTTACTGCTGAGATTGCACGTATGGAAGAGATGGAGGCTATGGAAGCAGAGCTGAATAAGCCTGTGAATACGCCGATTACCGGTAAGCCGATGAACGGCGGCAAGGCTCCTGAAAAGAAGACAGGCCGTGCATCCGATGAATACCGTGATGCCATGCTTCATGCGATCCGTAATAATTTCCGTAATATCAGAAATGTGCTTTCTGAGGGTATTGATGCAGATGGTGGTTACTTAGTTCCGGAAGAGTACGATTCCAGATTGATTGAAGGTCTGGAAGAGGAAAACATCTTCCGTAGACTTGGTACAACCATTACAACCAGCGGAGAACGCAAGATTAACATTGCGGGTTCTAAACCGGCTGCAGCATGGATTGACGAAGGCGAGGCATTAACCTTTGGTGATGCGAAGTTCGACCAGATCAACCTTGATGCACACAAGCTCCATGTAGCTGTAAAAGTTACGGAAGAGTTACTTTATGATAATGCATTTGGCTTAGAGAATTATTTACTCCGTCAGTTCTCCAGAGCATTGGCAAATGCAGAAGAGGATGCATTCCTGAATGGTGACGGTACAGGCAAGCCTCTGGGTATTTTCGCAGAAGAGGGTGGTGGTCAGATTGGTGTGACTGCTGCGAGTGCAACAGAGATTACAGCAGATGAAATCATCAATCTTGTGTATGCATTGAAGCGTCCTTACCGTAAGAAAGCAAAATTCATTATGAATGATGCGACCATTGCGGCACTCCGTAAGCTGAAAGATGAAAACGGTCAGTATTTATGGCAGCCTTCTTTACAAGCTGGAGAACCGGACAGACTCTTTGGCTATGAAGTGATGACTTCTGCATATGTTCCTACCATTGCTGCAGGTAAGCCTGTTATCGCCTTTGGTGATTTCAGCTACTACAACATTGGAGACCGTGGAGTTCGTTCTTTCGCAGAACTGAAAGAACTCTTTGCCGGAAACGGTATGGTCGGTTTTGTTGCAAAGGAACGTGTGGATGGTAAGTTAGTGCTTGCTGAAGCAGTTCAGGTGCTTAAGATGGGTTCCTAATCTGGATGACAGGGTGGTGTCGGCTTAGTCCGGCACCATCTTAATATGGAGGTGGAAACGTGGTAGTTACATTGGATGAAATGAAAAAATATCTTCGTGTGGACTTTGAGGATGATGATGTTCTGCTGCGTAACATCATGGAATCTGCCCAGACCTTATGCATGGATGTGGCAAGAATCACAGATGAGGATGCTTTTGAGGAAGAACCTTGTGCCAGGATTGCAGTCATGTATGCGGTTGCCTATCTGTATGAACATAGGGAAGAGGCAGACCACCATGCATTAACATTATCACTCCGTTCCTTACTCTTTGGGTGCAGACAGGAGGGGTTCTGATGAAGGTATCTTTGCTGAATGAAAAAATCCTGTTTCAGAAGAGCACTGTAGTGTCTGATGCTATTGGTAATCGTAAGAATGCGTGGGAAGATTATTATTCCTGTTTTGCCACCATTGGTGGGGAAAGTGGGAATGAGAAATCAGAAGCCGGTCAGATAGTGGATGGTACAAGCATTACCTTTACAGTCAGGTATTGTATTCAACTTGTGGACATCGTGTCCACAGGTTTCCGTATCCTGTTTCGCGGGGAGATTTACAACATTCTTTCAGTAGATCACATGAACTACAAGAAGAAATCGTTGAAATTCCGATGTGAGAAAGTGAGGCGGTAGGGGTGGCTTCTACGGTAAATATCAATGACATGGCAGATGTAATCATGCAAGGGCTGACAGAATTTGCAGAACTTGCCACGGATGATATGAAAGAAGCTGTGAAACATGCAAGTACCACAGTTCGTAAGGAGATAAAGGAAAATGCTCCGGAGGATACTGGAAAGTATGCAAAGAGTTGGACTGCAAAGAAGGTCAGGGAAACATCCCAGACACTGACCATGGTGGTTCACTCTAAGAACCGGTATCAGCTTGCACATCTTCTGGAATATGGTCATGCCAAAAGAAATGGCGGCAGAGTGGAAGGGAAAGCCCATATCGCACCGGCAGAACAGCATGGAATCAGACAGTTACAGGAAGAGATAGAAAGAGCACTGAGAGGTTAGAAGATGGAAGAATTATTGCAGATTTTAAGTGAAACGCAGATACCCTTTGCATACCATCACTTTGCAGAGGGGGAATCACCGGAGCCGCCATTTATCTGCTATCTGCTTCCGGGAAGCAATAACTTCTCAGCGGATGGCAAGGTCTATTACAAGATAAATGAGGTTCATATAGAACTGTACACCGATTTGAAAGATTTGGCGGTGGAACAGCAGTTGGAGGATGTGTTGGATGAACACGGAATCTTTTACAACAAATCTGAAACTTGGATAGAGAGAGAAAAGCTCTATGAAGTCCTTTACACATTTTACTTAGGTATGCAGTAAAAAGATCCAGTGAAACTTTTTACGCAGAGATGGAGGTATAGAGATGTCAGAGAAAAATAACAAAGTAAAGTATAATCTGAAAAACGCACACTATGCGCTTTTAACCATTGCAGAGGATGGTACGGTTTCCTATGGAGATCCGAAATCCATTCCGGGTTCTGTATCTATTTCCTTAGATGCGAATGGAGAACCGGAAAACTTTTATGCAGATGGTATCGCCTACTATGTTATCAACAATAACATGGGTTATGAGGGTGATCTGGAACTTGCACTTATCCCAGAAGATTTCCGTACAGAAATCCTGAAGGAAGAGTTGGATGATAACGGTGTTCTGATTGAGAATGCACAGGTGGAATTGGAATCCTTTGCACTCTTGTTTGAGTTTGATGGTGACCAGAGGCACATCCGCCACGTGCTTTATAACTGTGCAGCATCCAGACCGGGTATCGAGGGTAAGACCAATGAAGATACCAGAGAGGTACAGACAGAGACACTGACCATTAAGGCAACACCGCTTTCCAGTGGTCTTGTGAAGGCAAAGACAGGAAATACCACAGATACAACCGTTTATAATGACTGGTACAAAGCTGTGTACATGCCTGTTATAGCAGAAGAGGATGAAGGAGGCGTGGCATAATGAGCATGATTAAGCAGATTGAGATTGATGGTAAGCAGGTGTCCTTTAAGGCATCTGCTGCCATTCCGAGAATTTACCGTATGAAGTTCCAGAGAGATATTTACAAGGACCTGAAAGCACTGGAAAAATCCATTGGAGATAACAGTGAGGAAAGTTCCAATCTGGACATGTTCTCTTTGGAAATGTTTGAGAATATCGCATTTGTCATGGCAAAACATGCGGATGCAACCATTCCGAATACTCCGGAAGAGTGGTTGGATGGGTTCAATACTTTTTCCATTTATCAGGTACTGCCACAGCTCATTGAACTCTGGGGACTGAATGTAAAAACGGATGTGGAAGCTAAAAAAAACTTCGTCAGACAGACCGTGAAATGACAACACCGTTGTTTCTTCTCCGATGCGTACAATTAGGCTTATCGATGGCAGATTTGGAGCTGCTGTCGATAGGTCTTATCAATGATATGTATGCGGAAAGCAGAAATGATGATTGCAAGTACGCACAGATTGCAACACAGGAAGATTTTGACAGATTTTAATTTTGAAAAACATCCGCAAAACAATAAAAAATGCGGATGTTTTTCAAAATAAAATATTGACGATTTTTTCTGACCATAGTATAATTTAGAAAAAGCTCCGCAAAACAATAAAAAATGCGGATGAATTTCTAAATAAGGAGGCAGAAGCGATGAAAACACGTGCGGAATGTCTTGAAAAATATGGATCAGATTATTTTATTGAGAAAAAAATAGAAGAAGGCGAGCTGTTCAAAGTTGGAAAAGGTATATATTCGGAGAAGAAATATGTTCCGGAAATTGCAATGTTCGTATACAAATATCCTAATGCGGTTGTAACGATGAAAAGTGCTTTTTATTTTCACGGCTTAACGGACGTGATACCGGATGAATGTGATTTGGCAACAACCCGTGATGCTACGAAAATCAAAGATGAGAGAGTGAAGCAGTATTTTATTCCAGATGACTTTTTTGAAGAAGGAATTGAAACTGCTGATTATAAAGGGTATGATATACGGATTTACAATAAGGAACGTATGCTGATTGAACTTGTGCGATATAAAAGCAAGTTGCCTTTTGATTATTATAAGGAAATTATCCTAAATTACCGTAAATTACTTCCGAGATTGGACATACAGAAAATTCAGGATTATGCGTTAATGGCACCAAAGAGTAATAAAGTGCTTGAAATTTTACAGATGGAGGTACTCTAAAGATGAACTTGGAGAAGATGGCAGAGAAATATAGGGATGCTGGGTATTCAGAACGAAATGCGGATGCACGTGTGTGTCAGGATATTGTACTTAAGGCAATTGCACGAAGTAATCTTGGAAGAAATGTGACGATAAAAGGCGGCGTTGTGATGCGTAGCATTACTGGGAATGTGAGACGTGCTACGGAAGACCTGGATTTGGATTTTATCAGATATTCATTGGAAGATGAATCCATCCGATATTTTATTTCAAAATTGAATTGCCTTGAAGGAATTAGAATTGAGAGTAAAGGCAATAAAATTGAGCAGCTTTCTCAGCAGGAGTATAGCGGAAAACGTGTATATATTATCATCAAAGATGATGAAGGTAATGTCATCGAAAGTAAAATAGACCTGGGCGTACATGCAAATATGAACATAGAGCAAGATACGTATTGCTTTGATGTTTGTATGGATGATGAGGGAGCAAGTCTGCTGATTAATTCCTGTGAGCAGATTTTTGCAGAGAAACTAAGATCATTGTTACGTTTTGGTCCTCTTTCTACAAGATACAAAGATATCTTTGATTTCTGTTATTTGAAAGACCATGTGGAGATGTCACGACTTGCAGATTGCATAAAGGCATATATTATTGATGAACCAGCAATGCGAGAAAAGGACATGAATGGTGTACGAAAGAGGGTAGCACTTACATTTTCAAATCGTCAGTTTAGAAGAAATGTGGAGCATTCCGGAGACAGAAACTGGCTCCAGATAGATGTGGGTGTTGCATTTAAGATGATTCAAGATTTTTTGGAAACGGTTAATTTATAAAAAATAATAATGTGGTTACATAGGCATCTGTCAGAAATGGCGGGTGCCATTTTTGTACCCAAAAACAGAAAGCGGGTGGTGAGTTTTGAATGTAAACAAAGACTGGACGGGGAACAGGAACAGTATTTATACCACACTGGGAGCGTCCAATCATTCTGATAAGGAAAGACAGAGCCATGATTATTATGCAACAGAGCCGAAGGCAACGGAGCTGCTTCTGGCAGAAGAAACCTTTGCTCCTGTCATCTGGGAGTGTGCCTGTGGGGAAGGTCACATGGCAAAGGTGTTGAAAGAGCATGGATATCAGGTCATCAGTACGGATCTGATTTATCGTGGCTATGGAAATGAGAAGCCGGTGGATTTCCTGCATGAGCCGGTGGCAGATTTTGATGGGGATATTATTACAAATCCGCCATACAAGTATGCGTTACAGTTTGTGGAGAAAGCACTGGAGAGAGTGAAACCGGGCAGAAAGGTTGCCATGTTTTTGAAACTGCAATTCTTGGAGGGGAAAAGCAGAAAGCAGTTCTTTTTGAATCATCCGCCGAAAACGGTATATGTCAGTTCATCCAGACTGATATGTGCCATGAACGGGGAGTTTGAAAAGTACCCGTCCAGTGCGGTGGCTTATGCCTGGTTTGTGTGGGAAAAAGGATATAAGGGAAATCCAATTATTAAATGGATAAATTGACGGAGCAGAAATGTTTCTATTTTTTTGCTTAAAAACGGGAGGTGAGAGGATAAATGGCAAGCAGAATACAGGGTATTACCGTGGAAATCGGTGGAGATACCACGAAACTTACAACAGCATTAAAGGGTGTGAACAGTGAAATCCGTAATACCCAGTCACAGCTTCGTGATGTGGAGAAACTGCTGAAATTAGATCCGGGCAATACGGAACTCTTATCCCAGAAGCAGAGACTTCTTAATGAAGAGGTTCAGGCGACAAAGGAAAAACTGGAAGCCTTAAAGACTGCCAGTGAACAGGCCAATGCCGCATTGGAACAGGGAACAATAAGCAAAGACCAGTATGATGCACTCCAGAGGGAAATCATTGCCACGGAGCAGGCACTGGAAGATTTGGAAGAACAGGCAGAGCAGTCCGCGGTGGCATTACAGAAGATTGCCAATGCCGGAGAGTCTTTGAAGTCTGCCGGGGATAAGGTCACGGATGTGGGTAAGAAGATGTCCGTTGTATCCGCCGGTATTGTGGCAGCGGGTACAGCCAGTACAAAGGCGGCACTAGATTTTGAGGATGCAATGGCAAAGGTATCTACCATTGCAGATGCCACGGAAGTTCCGATTGATGAACTGGAAAAGACTATCTTGGATTTATCCAATCAGACAGGTATCAGTTCCACGGAGATTGCGGATAACGTGTACAATGCCATTTCTGCAGGGCAGTCCACAGGGGATGCGGTCAATTTTGTTACCAATTCCACCAAACTTGCAAAGGCTGGCTTTGCAGATGCTGGAGATGCACTGGACATTCTGACTACCATCCTGAATGCCTATGGCATGGAAGCAAGTGAAGTGACCAATGTGTCTGATATGCTTATCCAGACACAGAACTTAGGTAAGACCACGGTTGCGGAATTATCTACTGCAATGGGTAAGGTTATTCCGACTGCCAATGCCTACGGGGTACAGTTAGACCAGCTTTGCGCCGGTTATGCGATTATGACCGCAAATGGTGTTGCAACAGCGGAATCCACAACCTACATGAACTCCATGCTGAATGAACTTGGGAAGTCCGGTACAAAGGTGTCGGATATTTTGAAGGAGAAGACTGGAAGTTCTTTTGCAGAATTGATGAACAGTGGTTACAGTTTATCGGAATGCTTGGCAGTCATTGAGGGAGCCGCTACAGAACAGGGGCTTGCCTTTGGCGATATGTGGTCAAGTTCGGAGGCGGCAAAAGCCGGTCTTATCTTACTGGGAGACAGTGCAGAAACATTCAATGGGACTCTGGCAGAAATGCAGAACAGTACCGGTGCAACGGATACCGCATTTGAGAAGTTAAAGACCAATTCCTATACCATTCAGGTGGCAATTAATCAGTTAAAAAATACTGCCATTGAATTGGAAAATGCGATTATGTCCGTACTGGCACCGCTTCTCATGTCACTGGCAGAGACAATTTCCAAACTGACCACATGGTTTTCCGGACTGAGTGACGGGACAAAGAGGTTCATTGTTATCATTGGAATGGTGGTTGCGGCGGTTGGTCCCGTACTGATTATTGTGGGCAAGATTATGAGTGCAATGGGTACGATCATGACGGTGGTACCGAAACTTGCCGGAGTGATCAATACGGTAAAGACCGCTTTTGCGGCACTGAACACAACCATGTTTGCCAATCCGATATTCCTGATTATTGCAGCCATTACCGCACTGGTAGCGGCTTTTATTTATCTTTGGAATACCAATGAGGATTTCAGGCAGTTCTGGATTGATTTGTGGGAGAACATCAAAGAGGTTGCCATTGCGGTATGGACTGCCATTAAGGAGTTCTTTGTATCTGCCTGGGAAGCAATCAGCAATGCCGCCCAGACCATCTGGAATGGAATTAAGAATTTCTTTTCGGCTATCTGGGAGGGTATCAAAACGATTTTTACCACAGTGCTAAATGTGATCAGTACGATAGTGACCACTTATTTCAATATTTACAAAACCATTGTTACAACGGTGTTCAATGCCATTAAGACGGTCATCACTACCGTCCTGAATGCGATTAAGACCGTGATTACAACGGTATGGAATACAATAAAAACAGTATTTACTACAGTCTTAAATACCCTCAAGTCCGTGGTGTCCGGTGCATTTAATTTCATGTGGAATGGCATTAAGAACACAGTATCAGGCATTGTGAATACCATTAAGACAGGATTCAACAATGCAGTCAGCTTTATCAAGAACCTGGCATCTTCTGCATTCCAGTGGGGAGCAGATATTATTCAGGGAATTGTGAATGGTATTAAGAGTTGTATTGGAAAGGTCAAGGATGCGGTAACGAATGTGGCGGAAACAATCCGTTCTTTTTTGCATTTCTCTGTTCCGGATGAAGGACCTTTGACCGACTATGAAAACTGGATGCCTGACTTTATGAGTGGTCTGGCAAAGGGAATTGAGCAGAGCAAGGCAATGGTTTCAAAAGCTGTGGAAGGCGTTGCCGGGGATATGGTCATCAGTCCACAGATGGCTATGGCCGGAGTTGGATATGAGAATAGTCGCGCTACGACTATTTCACAGGATAATTTATCAGGTGTAATGAATGCGATTACAGAGGCACTTAGCCAGATAAATGGACAGCATAGAGATATTGTGATTCCAATTTATCTGGGTGGAACAATGCTTGATGAAGTGATTGTGGATGCCCAACAGAGAATGAATTTAAGAAGTGGAGGAAGGTAAGATGGCATTTTTTGAATATTTGAAATTTGACGGAACGGTCCTTCCTCTGCCAGATTCGTATGATGTGTCATTATCGGCAGTAGAAGCGGACAGTAGCGGAGAGACAGAGGCGGGAACTACACAGAGGGATGTTGTCCGTCAGGGTGTGGTAAACATTTCTGTTTCATTTTCCGTGACAGCCAAATGGCTGAAAGCACTGACTGCTTATTCTAAACAGGATAAGTTGTCAGTGGACTATTTTGATACAGAAACAGCGGGAATGAAGAATACGGAAATGTATGTTGAGGGATTTAAGGCGAAACTGGAAAAAGACACTTCTTATAAAGGTCTTTGGACAGTTTCTTTTACATTGAAGGAATTTTAGGTCATTTCAGTTTTGCGTTGGCATGATGTTTTATATGGATTATTATTTTTACAGAAAAATATTGACTCTCACACCATGATAGATAGTAGAGTAATATTGAGCTCGAAAATGTACAAACCATGGAGGTACGAAATGTTAAGAATAGGTGATTTTTCAAGACTGTCCAGAGTCAGTATCCGAATGCTCCGATATTATGATGAAACCGGGCTGCTCAAGCCTGGTAAAGTAGATGATTTTACAGGATATCGTTATTATAATGAGGAAGATCTTAAAAAGTCACAATTGATAAAGTCCTTAAGATCGTTAGATTTCTCAATAATGGAAATCTAAGATGTTGTTGAACATATTCAGAATCATGATGATCTTATGTGTGTACGCAATGAAAAAATAAAACTTATAGAAACAAATATTTCAAAAGAAAAAGAATTGATTGAAAGAATAAATACGAATTTATCAGTGAATCAGAAGAAAACATCTCTAAATCATTATCAAATTGATACTGTTACACTAAATGAAATACAGGTTGCATCTATTCGTTTTACAGGTCAATATACAGAATTAGATAAATATATTCCATTACTTTATAAAGCAGATAGAAAACACCTGTTTTCTACACTTACGTACAACTATGTACACTCACGAAACCCCATGTTTATGGGGTTTTTTGCTGTTTGTGTGAGTTTGGTGAATATATATGTACTGTGCTGATCCTGATTAGACAATAACTATGTTTTATTTAAAAACACAATATGATAAATAAATTAGAAGATAAAAAGTGTAGAATCATTAAAAATATTCATAAGAGGGATATTTATGTTAGATAGTGTTGCAAGAATAAAGATGTGTTAAAGGATAAAATAGAATATAGATAATTAAATATTGTTATA
>ERZ791803.1432-NODE-1432-length-11063-cov-2.499455_pt1 | contig 11063 bp, 9 predicted proteins | sample MGYA00510307_ERZ791803 | MGnify/ENA primary metagenome ERZ791803 (study PRJEB30046, sample SAMN00791963) | human gut metagenome | study: EMG produced TPA metagenomics assembly of the A metagenome-wide association study of gut microbiota in type 2...
TTTGTAAAGCCTTCTTAAAAACAAAATCAGAGTTAGTCATGACCCAAGAATAAGCATTAATCGTATTTATTACACAACGCCGTTCCGGAAGCTTATCCAACTGAAAACAGGAAGCTATCTCAAAATCGCCAACTAATATTTTTTTATCCACCATACTTTTTTAACACTTGACTATATATAGATAATACTTGCTTTGCTTTATAATCCCATGATAGTTTTTGAATCTCATTCATACAATTTGCTGATAGTTCCCGCAACATACCCCGGTTCTTTGACAACTCTCTTATCACGGAGGCAAAAGCACGAGCAGAAGCATGAGGATCGGACAACTTTATCTTACGCCCTATTTTTTCATTCACAACCGCTCCGAAGCCACAAGTATCAAAGCAAATCACAGGCAAATTACATTGTAAAGCTTCTAAAACAACCGTGGAAGTAGCTTCCGATACGCTGGTAAAAAAGAAGATATGCGCATCTTGCATTAATTTAAAAACATCTTCATGAGGGACTTTCCCATACCACTCACATTTATCATCAACAGACAATGAAGACGCTAAATTTTTATAATAAGCAGTCTCTTCAACACTCCCTTCCCCTACGATATGCAAACGAACATCAAGATCCCTTAAATTCGCAATCGTCTCCAAGGCTATATTCAATTGTTTAGCATAGAAAAAACGTCCCACCCAAAGCAAGTCCAACCGACCTTTCGAGGAGTAGCGATCCACATTCAAGTTATATTCACCAAGTGCACAACCCGTCTCGCTGATCAGGAAAGAATCTCGCTGATAATAACCTTGAAAGACTTTTTGCGTCTCCGGGGTAGCAGCCAATAATGCATCCGCCCTCCGTACCGCATTTCTCACTCTCGGATAATATCGCATTTGCAACTTATTCAGCACATTCTTCAATCTCAGTCTAAAAGCATATTTAAAGCCAGCGCCCGCCAAATAACATTCAGGAAAAAGATTCATTCCACCAACAGGCCCCCAAACAAAAGGTAAACCCTCTATTCTCCACAAATAACCGGGCTCTCTAAAACCTATCATATTCAATTGGTGAACAAGATCAATCGGATATTGCCGCATAATCTGATGCGCTTGCTCCAACGCTCTCTCCTGCCATTTTCGATAATAATAATAAAAACGCCAATCACCTTGATTCCAACAAATCTCACGGACCCAAGGCTCTACCGGCAGATAAAAAAAGTGAATAGTATCCTTTTGGGGTAAACTACTCAAGGCCTCTTCTATTTTATCTCGCCACTCACCTTCTGTTATGATGTATAGTTCGCAATACTTGGATAATGCTAAAATCCAATTCCAACCCATACCGGGTTCAGAGCCCCAATGCGGACTACACGCATATGCATTTACTAAGACAGATATCATTTATTCCCCTAATAATTCTTTATAGACCTCGCCTAGTTGATTATTTATAAAATCTAAATTAAACACCGATTCAGACAATTTATGCGATTCCTCAGCTATATGGTTTCGCAAATTCTCATCTTTGACCAATGCCTCTAGCTGGATTTGCAATTTCTTTATATCCCCCGGATCAAATAATAAAATATTCTCACCATCTTTCGCAACATCCATAATACCACCAACAGGAGTACAAACGACAGGAAGAGCAAAAGCCCAAGCATCCAATACCGACATTGGAAAACCTTCCGCATAACTCGGTAGACAAAAAATGGAGGCCTCACCAAACAGCCGGTCTTTCTCTTTTCCGGATACCCAACCACAAAATTCCACATTAGAAGAAATCCCTAAAGACTCTGCCAACATTTTTCCTTCCTCAATCTCTCCATTTCCTGCTAACATCAATTTCCATTCCGGATACTGGGTGACCAAACCGGAAAACGCTTTTATCAAATCGTTATATCCTTTCCTTTTATCAATAGTACCAGCAAACAAGATATATTTTTTTCTCTCATAATTCGTTCCTACGAGAGGCAAAGATATGATTGGATTATACAATATACGTACATTATATTTAACATCCAAGGCTTCCTCTACATACTTTTTCCATTGTGAGGATAACACGAAAACGACATCACTCGCAAGAAACGCTGTCCGATAAAGGATGCGATTTCGTTTCTCATAAATGATAGAGGGGGTGGAACAATGCAAATGAGTTATAACTTTCTTCCTTAGGAGTTTTGCTGGATACAAATAAAACGATTTTCGAAATACAGATGTATGCGTCGATACATGGATATGAACTAAATCATAAAATGGCAAAAGAAGCAGATATTGAATTAACGAAGTTATAAAATAATAGATTTTCATTATATTACTTCTATCAATATATGCTCCAATCCATCTCGTATGATATTTACGCCATTGCTTACCCTTTTCATGAGCACTAACAACAGCGGTGATCCCTCCCCTCGTACCTCGAGATGTCGCAACCACTAAAACTCTCTTCGAACTCATTCTTTCCTTATTGTATTTATTTGCTCAATAGTCAATCGCTCATGCGGTTCATATAAGATCTCCTCATGTTTCTTTATATCATCGGTAGGAAAACGATATTTCAAGACTTTAGCAGGAACTCCACCAACAATCGCATATGGAGGCACATCATGTATGACCAGAGAAGACGCAGCAACCACGGCCCCACGTCCCACCGTCACACCTTTCAATATCGTTACATTCGCCGCGATCCATACATCATCTTCTATATGCACATCCAAGTCGTCTCCTGGCTTCTTTACTTTTATGTCATACATAAAAGATCCAACATCCGACATTCGATGATCTCCTCCTATGATAGTCACTCCCGGGCCGAATAAAACTTTATTCTTTATATATATACGGCTTTCTGTCGCCACAAATAAAGCCCGAGGGCCGATATACACATTATTACCAATGGAGATATTCCGATATGTAAAATCAGATGTGATCGCAGAAAAACGAACATTGTGACCACAAGATATCATCCAATTCTTATATATCCCCGAAAGCAAGCGATTAGCCCCTCCCTTGACACATAAAATAGCATAATAGCACAATATAGCAAAAATCCTCATTATTTCTCCTATTTCATACTTCTATACAAATCATACAAAGACAAAAATTGTTCTTTTACAAACAAATAAGCCACAGGTAACACAAGTGTCAATAGCAACATACCAATAGCAGCGTACAATTTACGAGGTCCAACCGGCTTACTTTTTACATAGGCAGCATCCACAATCCTTGCCTTATCTCTAGCTTGACCCAAAATGAGAGCTGCCTCCTCCCTTTTTTGCAATAATATCAAATAGACTCCTTGAATGATCTCTTGCTGACGTTTCATTTCTACATATTGACGTTCCGCAACGGGATAACTATTCATCTTCTCATAAATCTGCTTCTCTTTCTCTTTCACGTCGCGTACAGATATTTGAAGTCCTTTCCGTGCATTACCAATAGTCTCCACAACACTCTTACGTAGCTTATCCGCTTGCTCCGTAAGTGTCCCGACCAATGGATTATTTATACTTGAGTTCTGAATAACACGTGCACGCTCTAATAAAATCTCATTATAGGAAGTCAAAGGACCACCTTTCTCTCCTTCTTGGGCTGACAATAAAACTGGCACCAAATTATATTTATTCGACGGATCTTTCACAAATGCATCCATCATATCAATGATATTAGCTTGAGCTTCTAATTCTATTAATTTCGTCTGGAGCTCTTTCATCTGCTCAACATAGAATTGGACATCATGCTCAATATCCATTAGTTTATTCTTGCTTTTATATTCCTCGATTTTATTCTCAACATCAGCTAATTCCGCAACAATATTTTGGATGCGACCATCTAGGAATGTAATCGTCTTTGTGGCCTCAGTCTTTTTATACGTATCAGATTGGGTATTATAAAGAGCAATCAACGTATTCAACATATCTGTTCCACGCTTTTTCTCATATTCTGTACAGGATAACTCAATGATATTTGAAGACTTTGAACTTTCCTCTATAGAAAATTCCTTTTCCAAATCTTCCGCAACCCAACCAGCCGGACGATATGTTATATTCAACTTTGCGGAAGAAATTTGTTCTTGTCCAGGCGCAAAAGCCAAAACAAAAACTCCCATAGGCAACTCTATAGATGCCGGTAAAGAGGAGAAACTAAACTTTTTCTTTTCCATACTCCCTGATTCCACTGTCACATCGATTTTTCCTGACTTCATGGCAACAAAGAACTCAACTTCTTCTTCCAAGCGAGTATTTGTCAAAGAATCGGTCGTCATCTTGAAAGGAGTCTCCTCATAAAGACGGTATCCCCACGCATAAGGTATTGAATATTCAACATTTACACCTAACTCTAGAACCATATCCCGCAAAAGCTTATTGGATGTCAAGGTCATCAATTCATCTTCAATATTTATCATTCCGCCAGAATTCCCCCCCAGCCCAAAAGATTTCATCAACCCGGCAGCCTCTCCTAATCCAAAGCTACTCCCTCCAAGGTCTTTATCCTCTTGAATCTGGATACGAGCCATCATCTCATAAGTACGAGGGTAATAAATCAGATATAAAACCGCAGGGATTATAGAAAACAGGAATACCCCTAAAAATAATTTCCAGTGCAACAGATATCTTACGATAATACTTTTAAGTCCGATTGTTTCGTTGTCTTTCACTTCCATCATCTAATTATTATTTAGTAATAGCCAATATAACAGTCGTTATCACAGATACAGCGCTCAAAATTGAGGAGAACACGGTTATACTATATTGTTGGGCTTGACTGTAACGGGCGTTTCTCTTCTTCGCGTTATTCGGTTCCACATAAACAACATCATTTTGTTGAAGATAATAATAGGGGGAAGTAAATATATCCGGCTCGGTAATATCCAAACGAGCAAACTCCTTCTCTCCATTATTATCTCGTATAACCAAGATGTTCTTACGGTTTGCGTTAATTGTCAAATCACCGACTTGACCGATAGCATCTAAAATTGAAAGACGATCATTTTTCACGGAAATCGCACCCGGCCGAGCGACCTCACCCATCATCGTGACCTTATAATTAACAATCTGTACATTAACCAATGCATCTTTCACATAAGGGGAGATCATTTCTTGCATTTTATCACTTAACTGTTGCTTGGTCAATCCCGCCACATGGATCTTTCCCAAAACAGGGAAATTTATGTCACCTTCCTGATCAACCAAATACGTTCTTAATTGACCGGAAGAAACCGTCGTAGTCTCACCTTGAGTCGCATAGGCATATACAGGGGGATTAAAGGGAGTAACGACTGTCGGATCCCATGCCGTAACGGTTATCGTAAGTAAGTCATCAGGGCAAATCTTCGAGGTATAAGCTTGATTCATCTTACTCACTTGTTCGGGGGTCAAGGCATCCACTCCCTGGAAATAAACCACATCTTTAGGAACAGAACAAGCCCCTAACAATAAGACAAACAATGCCACTACTGATACTAATTTCACTCTCATAATCTTTGTTTTCTTCAAATAAGGTGCAAATATACGTTTTTTAGTTTGAACATGAGGCCTCAAAAGGACCACAAGTATAAAGATACTTCTATAACGATGCAATTGTCTAGATATTGCTGCATGCTAAATCAAAATTATAGTTGTTTTTACCGCTTTTTCATGATTATTGCGTAAGTTTGTGACAAAACAAAAACATATGGTTGAGATAGGAAAATACAACACGCTGAAAATAGTGAAAGACCTTGACTTCGGGGTTTATCTGGATGGCGGTAACGGGGTGGAGATCTTGTTGCCGACTCGTTACGTACCTAAAAACGTGAAACCCGGGGATGAGGTCGAGGTGTTTATTTATCATGATAATGAAGGGAGGTTGATCGCTACTACCGCACGTCCTCTGGCAACGGTCGGGGAGTTCCAGTTCATGGAAGTAAAAGACGTGAATAATGCCGGCGCATTTCTGGAATGGGGTATCATGAAAGATTTGCTCGTTCCTTTCAAGGAGCAGAAAATGCCGATGAGAGAGGGGAAATGGTACTTGGTCTATGTCCGGCTGGATCATGTGACAGGACGTATCATGGCATCCGCACGTATCGAGAAGTTCTTGAACAATACCCCTATCGATTACGAACAGAATCAAGAGGTTCAGTTATTGGTAGCTGACGAGACGGATCTTGGCTATAAAGTGATCATCAATAACCAGCATTGGGGATTGATCTATTATAATGAGGTATTCCAGCGTCTTGAGAAAGGTGAGCATCTGAAAGGCTATATAAAAGAGGTGCGTGAGGATGATAAGATAGACGTAAGCCTAACGCCGCAAGGCTACCAAAAGGTAGAGGGGATCGCCGGCGTCATTCTGGAAGCGATGAAAACACAAGGGGGATACATCCCGGTACACGACAAGAGCGATCCGGACGTGATCTATTCCTTATTCCGCTGTAGCAAGAAAGCTTTCAAACAAGCGATCGGGGCACTCTATAAGCAACATCTTATCACGCTGGAAGATGGCGGGATACGGCTCGTGAACGAGAAGTGACCCATTTATATAAAAAAAGTCAATGGAATCCGTTACAGAATCCATTGACTTTTCTTTATAAATCCATTGAGTTAGCGAACGGATTCCATTGACTTTCTAATCCAGCTTCAATACGGCCAAGAACGCTTTTTGCGGAACTTCTACCGTACCGATCTGCTTCATTCGTTTCTTTCCCTCTTTCTGTTTTTCCAGCAATTTACGCTTACGGGAGATATCGCCTCCATAACATTTCGCCGTCACGTCTTTACGGACAGCCTTAATTGTCTCACGAGCGATAATCTTAGCGCCTATCGCCGCTTGGATAGCGATATCGAATTGCTGGCGGGGGATCAACTCTTTCAGTTTCTCGCACATACGACGTCCGAAAGTAACGCTATTATCCACGTGCGTCAATGTAGACAAAGCGTCTACCGGCTCACCGTTCAACAGGATATCTAATTTAGCCAACTTACTGGGACGGAAATCATGTAAATGGTAATCGAAAGAAGCGTACCCTTTTGAAATACTCTTCAACTTATCATAAAAGTCGATTACGATCTCGCCCAACGGCAAGTCATAATGAATCTCGACACGATCACCAGAAATATATTCTTGCTTAAGCAGGACGCCACGCTTACCCAGACAGAGTGTCATGATCGGGCCGATATAGGTAGTGTTCGTGATCACGGAAGCACGGATAAACGGTTCGTCTATATGATCGATCAAAGTCGGGTCCGGCAAGCCTCCCGGATTATGTACCTCGATCTCCTCCCCTTTCTTTGTATGCACGATATAAGAAACGTTCGGTACAGTGGTTATCACATCCATATTGAACTCACGATCCAAACGCTCCTGAACAATCTCCATATGCAACAAGCCCAAGAAACCGCAACGGAACCCAAAACCCAACGCGGCGGAACTCTCCGGCTGGAAAGTCAAGGAAGCGTCGTTCAACTGCAATTTCTCCAATGACGCACGAAGGTTCTCGAAATCCTCGCTATCGATTGGATAGACACCGGCGAAGACCATCGGCTTCACCTCCTCAAAACCGGCGATCGCGTCTTTAGCCGGGCGAGACACATGAGTGATCGTATCACCGACACGCACCTCCCGGGACGTCTTGATACCGGAAATGATATATCCTACGTCTCCCGTCCGGATCTCCTCACGGGGGCACATATCTAATTTCAATATACCTACCTCGTCGGCGTCATACTCTTTTCCTGTAGCGATAAACTTCACATGGTCACCTTTACGGATCACGCCGTTTACCACCTTGAAGTAAGCGATAATACCACGGAACGGATTAAAGACGGAGTCAAAAATCAAACACTGCAACGGGGCCTCCGGATCACCTTTCGGGGCCGGGACCTTCTCCACGATCGTATTCAAGATCTCAGTCACTCCCTCGCCTGTCTTTCCGCTCGCCCGTAAGATATCCTCACGAGGGCAGCCCAACAGTTCCACGATCTGGTCCTCTACCTCCTCCGGCATGGCGCTAGGCAGGTCGATCTTGTTCATCACCGGAATAATCTCTAAGTCATTCTCTATCGCCATATATAGGTTAGAGATGGTTTGCGCCTGAATACCTTGGGCCGCGTCCACGATCAGCAACGCACCCTCGCAGGCGGCGATAGAACGGGAAACCTCATACGAGAAGTCCACGTGTCCCGGAGTATCGATCAGGTTCAGTATATATTCTTCACCCTTATAATTATACTTCATCTGGATCGCATGGCTCTTGATCGTAATACCACGCTCACGCTCTAAATCCATGTCGTCAAGGACTTGAGCTTGCATGTCTTTACCTTCTACTGTCTTGGTATACTCAAGCAAACGGTCTGCCAAGGTACTTTTCCCATGGTCAATATGAGCAATAATACAGAAATTGCGGATATTCTTCATCTGCTAAATTTATTTTTAGGTACGCGAAGATAGGAAATTTAGCCTAAATACTATACTTTTGGCATACCATTTGTTGTTAATAGTATATGACAATACAAGAAATAAATAAAGCATACAACCGAATTATCGGTTCATTAGACGAAAAGGAGCTAAAGAATGCGTTCGATTTTCTCCAAGGTTTAATAGCGGGAATACGTGAGTACTCATTCCAAGACAGGTTGAACGAGCTACAAGATACTTATAAATATATGTTGCGATACCGGATCGAGGGGGCTAAAGATCCGATGCAAGACCAAATATACAACAACTTGATCGCATCCAGCTATGAGTTCGCGGATATAGTGAAGCACAAGGCCTTATCGGTAGATTCGCCTCTCTCCTATTATAGCCGTAGGCGAATGATGCAAAAGGAGCTTACCAACTATGACCAGCTCCACAAGGTCTTGAGAAACGCCTCTCTGGTGAAGATAGAGACTCCGACCGGAACCATCACGGAGCAGCAGCAAATCGAATCCGCCACGATCCTATTGTTCAATAAGATCTGGACCTCGAATCCTCTCAATAAGGAAGAAATAGCCTCCATCAGGAACCTATTGAATGACCAAGAGTTGCCTTTTATCATCGGTAGCCAAATCGTATCGGCATTAATGCTGGGGTTGCAAGTCGCTTTCGATAAGGAGAAACTGCTATTATTATTCGATGCGGCCAATCTCCAAGAAGATGAGATTCGTTACCGTGCGTTGATCGGGATTCTCCTGACGCTCTATACCTATAGGAAACGTACGGCGCTATATCCGCAGATAGCGGATCGACTAGCGGCTTTATCCGAGGGATTTCCTAATTTCACGAAAGCGATCCGAACGATTACCCTTCGTTTTATCCTAGCCCGTGAGACAGAGAAGATCACCCGTAAGCTACAAGACGAGATCATTCCGGAGATGATCAAGCTAGGCCCTAAAATCAGTCAAAAGATAAACTTAAAGGATATCAATCCGGAACTTCTCGGAAACGAGATGAATCCGGAGTGGCAGAATATGTTATCGAACAGTTCCTTAGGGAAGAAAATGGAGGAGTTCAGCGAACTGCAACAAGAAGGCGCGGACGTAATGCACTCTACTTTCGTGCACCTAAAGCATTTCCCCTTTTTCCGGGAACTGGGTAACTGGTTCATGCCATTCACGACCGAGCATTCCGCTTTTGGCAATCAGTTGAGCAAGAATCAAACGGAAAAGGACATGCTAGATTCCATGACTCTTGCGGCATTCATGTGTAATTCCGATAAATACTCCTTATATTTCAGTATGATGCAATTGCCGGATCAAGCCCGTCAAATGATGATGGGACAATTTGGTAGCCAAGCCTCCGAGATGATTCAGCAAACGAAGGAGGAATTGATCAGTAAACGGGGAAAACTGGAAATCATATCCGGACAGTACATACAGGACTTGTATCGTTTCTTCAAACTTTATCCGGGACATCTGGATTTTGATGACATATTTACATCTGCGCTAGACTTTCATAACCTGCCAATTTTGCAGCCTTACGTCAGTGATGAGGAAAGTTTGACAACTATAGCGGAGTATTATCTCCGGAAGAATTACTTCCTCGACGCGCTCACGATCTACAATCGCTTATCCGACGCAAATCAAGAAAGTGATATCTTATTCCAGAAAATCGGTTACTGCAAACAAATGAATGGCGATATACAAGGCGCCTTGGAGGCTTATTTACATGCGGATCTTATCAATCCGGACAGTAAATGGGTTATTCGCCGGATCGCCGGTTGTTACCGTACCTTAAAGCAACCGGAAGAAGCGTTGAAATACTATCATCGTTACGAGGCTTTCAATCCGAATGATTTATCGATCCAAATATGTATCGGCCACTGCCATCTTGAACTCAAGAATTATAATGAGGCGCTGAAATATTATTTCAAGGTAGATTATCTGGACAATAAAAGCACGAAGGCTTGGCGTCCGATCGCTTGGTGTTCTTTCTTGACCGGTAAATACGATCAGGCCCGTAATTATTACAAAAAGATCATGGATAATCAACCCAACACCCAAGATTTCTTGAATGCGGGACATACGGAATGGGCATTACAGAATATAAAGGGAGCGCTTGCTTTTTATAAAAAAGCCGTGGAGAAAGAGTCCGGTGATTTCTCGAAGTTCCAAGAGCAGTTCAATCAAGATATCCCCGATCTTCTTGTAGCGGGAATCGAGGAGGCGGAAGTGCCGTTGATGATGGATCAACTCCGGTATTCCTTGAGCGATATATTCTAACTAGTCATCCAACAATTTGAGAAGACAAGAAAAAATATCGTATGAAAGAGATGATACTAAAGACAAAGCGACTCCTATTAAGGGAATTAAAACAAGATGATTTTGATGATATCTGTAAGCTTTTACAAGATCCGATTGTAATGTACGCTTACGAGGGAGCGTTCAGTAAAAAAGAGGTACAAGAATGGCTTGATAAGCAATTAAGGAGGTATCAAAACGATGGCTTTGGCTTATGGGGGATGATAGAGAAAGGCAGCGGAGAGCTTATCGGTCAGTGTGGTCTCACCTATCAAGAATTCAACGGTCAACAGGTTCCGGAGATCGGTTATCCTTTTTTCCTTAAAGTTGCTTTTTGGTGAGCATATTCTGATAAAGCCACTCCTACAGGAATGATTTC
>ERZ791803.1437-NODE-1437-length-11055-cov-2.565273_pt1 | contig 11055 bp, 9 predicted proteins | sample MGYA00510307_ERZ791803 | MGnify/ENA primary metagenome ERZ791803 (study PRJEB30046, sample SAMN00791963) | human gut metagenome | study: EMG produced TPA metagenomics assembly of the A metagenome-wide association study of gut microbiota in type 2...
CAATTCAAGAATTGCATAGTGCGAAAATCATTCACTTTCTGAGCCTCTAAGTAGATTTCATTAATTAATTCTGTTACATATTTTTCGTGCTCCAGACTAAATTTTAACGGATCTATCAAAGTTACAAATATTTTTTCTGATTTTCCAATCGTCCCCAATGCAACATCCATATCATTATTATGAAGATATTTATACACCAGCATAGCATGGTCCTGTTCCTCGCGCGCCTGTATTTGATACCAGTTTGCAAATCCATCCAATCCCTTCTTCGTGTAAAAATTTGCAATATCTAAATACAAATATGCAGAATAGAATTCCTGATTAATCTGATTATTAAGTAAATCTGCAATTTTTTTGTTCATCATAAATTCCTCCTAGTCTATTTATCATAAATTTGCTTATATATTAGTATTATTCCTCAACAAGAACATGTAATTTCCCCCCAACCTGCCGACACTGTTCGATTGCTTTGGTGATACCTTGAAATAAAATGATATACTCATCCGCTAACTCATGAGAATCTTCCTGATTCACAAACTCTCTTTCTGCCTGGAGCTGTAGCTCGCTTAAGAAATCGCTCAGTTTTACAACTTCCAGGTAGATATCTGAAATCTGTTTTCTTGCATTTTTTGCTCTTTTGTTTGGTTTCATTACAATTCTTCCTATTTTGTTGTCTATTAAAAAACACTTTACACTTGGCTTCTAGCTACTTCTCTACCATACTCATCATGCGCATTAATTCCAGTGCACTTCTAAAATGTACTGTAATCCCTTTTGTAAGTTTCCCTCTCACACTTCCCTGCAAACTGGCATTCTGCCTGTATTTCACCCAAATCACAAGCAGTTCTTTAGCATTTGCTACCCGTTCGTAAGCAATCCCTCCTCCACCAACCTCACCATCTGCTTTCATGTTTTGCTCAGGAGGGTCTGAATAGGATTCCCTATACTGTTTCTCCATTTCCCTGCTAAAAAAACGGAGTTCTGTTGTCGCTCTCGGGGTATTCAGCCAATTGCATATTTGATCTATTTTTAATACCATATCTCCAATCCCGTTGAACGGAATATTCTCCTTGAAATTATGATTATAAATATCTCCATACACGCCATGCGCCGACACTCCATGGATGCAGAGCAGAACAATAGCCGCTCTGTCAAACTTATCTAAATCTTTCATCTTCAGCGTTTCTAATCTATCCCGCAATATTCTTTCTCCCATCCCTTCGTTCCTCTCACTTACCCGACTTAACAGTCTTCTTATCATCCCTTATAGGTTATATCTGACGCTCCAAACAGCAATCCTGTAATCTCTTTACTTAACTGTTTCTCCAACTGCTCTTTACTCGATACGGTGATCATACTCCCCATGTTTTTCACATTCTTGTGTTCCTCTCCAAAAAAGAAGACTTTTGTATGATTGGGATCTTTTGTAATGGTATTGACAAATTCGTCATATTTTTGTTCACAAAAAACATCCGCTACCACAACCAAATCGAATCCGCCTGGCATAAATTTCATTCCGCGAAAGATAACATCCACATTTTTCGTTAATGTAATCCCCAGATTACACTTTGTTTTACCCCTAAAAGCATATAAAAAATTTCTGCAATCCCATAAAAGCTTATTGCTATATGCCAATACGGCTATGTTTATCTTCACTTCACCTGTTGCCTTAAACTGCATTCTTATTTCTCCCTAAATCGCCCAGTTCCCAGCGTCTCTCTCCTTTCAGTTCTTTTGGAAGAAGAGTTCTCTTTCCCTTGCTATCAGATTGTGTTTTTACCTTTCAAATATCCCCACATCCTCTGGGGATATCGCATAAATATGTTCGGATATCTTTAAGATATTTCCATTTTGGCTGTATATCGCCCCTGATAGAAAATCCACAATCCTCTCCTCATTTTTTCCTTCTGCCTGCTCCAAGGATAGAATCACTGCATCTCCATCTAAAAATCGTTCGCATATCTCCTGGACATCATCCATCGTCCTCGGCTTATAGGTTACTATATTCAGCAGGAAATTGCCTTCGTTCTCTTCCATTCTATTTCCAAAAAGTCCCGCTCTCTCTTCCCTGTCATCGGCATCCTCATAATGCCACAGGTTCAAACGATCCATTATCTCGCTCAGCATGTTTTCAGACACCACCTTATATGCCCCCACTTCTCTATCCCATCATGCGATTCCAGCTAAGACAGAGAAACATTTTTATAAAGGAGGGAGTTCCCTGCATTTGATGCTGAGATTCCCTCCCCCTTGATTTCTTAAATCATTCCTAACTCTGCGCACTTTATTTTGCAGATAACGCCGCCATTGTTATGTAGTTATAAGGCTGATTAAAATGAGGAAGGAAAAAGAGATCTAAAAGCTTTAGCTGATCAATCGTCACTTCCTGTTCAATCGCCAGAGAAAACATGTGGATCCCCATTGATATGTCCTCGGTTGATGCCATCTGGGCCCCGACAATCCGGCGTGAGTTCCTTTCATATACAATCCGAACTTTTACCTTCGCATTCTTCTTCATGAACCCCGGTCTTTGCAAATCTTCAAAATCCGTATAGGTAACATCCAACCCGCTTTTTTGTGCGGCCTTTACACTCAATCCAGTAGAAACCATATGATAACCAAATACGGAAATTCCATTGGAGCCCTGAACCCCAGTCTCCTCCAATGCGGTTCCCCCCACATTATGACCCGCTACAATCCCGGAACGTACCGCATTCGTTGCCAATGCAATGTAGGTTTTTCTCTTCAATGCATTGGAATAAATTGCAGCGCAGTCCCCTACTGCATATACATCCGGATCACTCGTCCGTTGATGACGATCCACACAGTATGCTCCATTTTTGAATAACTTCAGATGTTCCATTCCTAGCACGGTATTCGGTCTGAAACCAATCGCGCTGATCACCAAATCCGTTTTATATTCTCCATGGTCCGTTACAATCCGTTCCACCGAGGTTGTTCCCAAAAACGCAAGGACCTGTTCTTTGAAATGCGTCTCAATTCCTTTTTCTTCTAAAAGGCGGTCCATATCTTTTGTGAACCATTCATCATAGTAGCTCGCTAAAGAGGTGTCTGCAATGTCAAACAGCTTAACCTTTTTTCCTCTTCGGATTGCCGCTTCTGCAATCTCAACGCCAATATACCCCGCTCCTATCACGGCTACATGTTGCACATCCATGCGGCCAATTAAGTGGTCTACATTCTGACCGTCCTGAAACAGCTTCAAAAAGCTGATATGTTCCAGATTCTGACCTGGCAAATCCGGAGCAATAGGAAGGGAGCCCGTTGCCAGAATCAACTTATCATAAGACTCCTCAAATGTTCTTCCATCCGTCTTTTCACAGAAAACAACCTTTCTTTCAAAGTCAATCTTCCTTACCGTTGTCTCCATATGGACGGAAGCTCCCTTTTTTTCAAAATCTTCTTTTTTTGTGTAAAATAAATCCTGATAGGAGTCGATCTGCCGGCCAACCCAAAGGGCTGTCCCACACCCCAAGTAACTGATATTGGTATTCTGGTCAATCATAACGACCCGATGATCCGGATAATGGTCCAAAAGTGTATTAGCTGCTGCAATTCCTCCATGATTGGCTCCTACAATCACTGTCTTCATCAAAGGTTCCTCCCGTTCTCTAATCAAACGAAGTCCTGGCTCCGCTTGTGTGGCTTCCATCCTGTTACCTGCTGTTCACTGCCCGTTTCAAAGTTGACCCCGCTTTAAACACAGGGATTTTTCTGGCCTTTACTTCCATTTCTTCTCCTGTTTTCGGATTCCGCGCCATTCTGGCCTTCCGGTCTGCCACAGAAAACACACCAAATCCAATCAACGAGACATTTCCTCCGGAAGATAATTCGCTATGTATGACATCCATCAGTCCATTCAAGGCTTTTTCACTCTGTTTCATTGTCAGACCACTTCCTGATGACATGCGATCCACCAATTGTCTTTTGTTCATTTTGTGACATACTCCTTTCTCACCACCGCCATAATCGCTTTCGTTGCAGCCAATCCATCTCTCGTTCCAAATACCATTCCAGTTTTGCTTTGTTAGCTACAGAGATTACCTTTTTCTCGTATCCTTTAAGGACTTCCCCTGTCCCCATAAAGAACACCTTCGCACGACTTCTGCGCCCTTCCAACTGCTCGATAAACATCTGATACTGATACAGATTCAGTGGCGCTGCTACGATAATAAAGTCAGGCTTTCTGTTAAAAGGCCTGATGCTTTGAAGAAGGGCTCCTTTGCTGGTTGTTAGGACCACCTCTATCTTGTAATGATTGCGCTCCGCGAAATCACACAACTTATCTCTGTAATACCAAAGGGTATCCGTATCCCCCGATAATACGGCGATATAAATACAGCTTCTTTTTAACCATGGAAACACGTTTCTCCCCCCGCACTTCTCTACTCTACCAATTACAGAACCAACCTTGTTTCTCACTCATCTCCTATTTCTTATGAAAAGCATAGGGGATGCCACTGATAGCAGCACCCCCAGCTAAAATCTTACATCTGAATCGGATGGTTTTTAATGGTTTTTCCCATCCCAGACTCCATTCTGATCAACAAAGTAATTGTCTGGTGTCATCTCGTTCTGATACATAGAGCCGTAAGGCCTTCTATTATGATTGTCATAATACCAGTAACCATTCTCTCTCTGGAAATAGGTCTGTTCTGGAACCAGAGGCGCTTCCGTGAAGTAGTAGTACTTTCCTGACAGGGAAACCCAGCCATCAAGCATAGCTCCGGTCTTTTCATCCAGGTAATACCACTTTCCATCCATTGGCTCATGGTACCAGCCCTTATGAAGAATACCAAGATTTCCGTCTGATACGGCATGGGTATGATACCACTTTCCATTCTGGCTCTTGATCCAGCCAAACTCCATAATTCCATTGGCATCAAACTTAAACCAGCTGAATCGTCCTTCCTCATCCTTTGCATATGGATTTCCAATGAACATCCAGCCATCTTTCGCCATGACACCGGAGGACGTTGTATAGGTCCATTTATGGTTCTCTGCATCCACCAGCGTCCATGTTCCTCGAAGCGAGCCAGTCGTCACGCTCATGTCAGGGTTCGCATAAATTCTGTCATTGCTCACATTGCTACCCCTGGAACCAGAGCCTCCACCAGAGCCTCCACTCGAATGTCCACCGCTCGAACCACCTGAACTACCTGAACTACCTGAACCACCCGAACCAGACGTTACCGGTTTTACCGTTACCGGAACCTTTACTTTGTCCTCGGAACCATCCGGATACTTCACAACAATAATAGCAGTATAATCCTTTGTTTTGTCAACATTGTCAGGAGTTTCATCACGGTATTCTGTTCCGTTGGGAAGTTCATCTTTATTTTTAATCGCATCTTCCGGCTCAAACGTTCCCCCTTTATCTATCACGATAGGATTTGGCTTTGGATCATACTTGTCGGCATCTGTCTTTTCTGACCCGCCTGGGCGTACCGTAACCGGAACCTTTACCTTATCCTTGGAACCATCCGGATACGTCACAACAATGATAGCTGTATAATCTTTTGATGTATCTACCTTGTCAGGGGTCTCATCGCTGTACTCTGTACCTTCTGGAAGTTCATCCTTGTTTTTAATCCCCTCTTCCGGTTCAAATGTTTCTCCCTGGTCGATAACAATCGGATTTGGCTTGGGTTTATACTTGCTGGCATCTGTCTTTTCTGCCTCACTATCTGTCGCCTTATCCGGTTCGCTAGGAGTAGCTTTACCAGGTTCACTCGGTGTTGCTGTGTCTGTGTCTGCATCTTTCAAAACGCGTATAGGTACGGTTAGTTCTTTTGTAGAGCCGTCTGGATACTCAATTTCAATTCTTCCTTTATATTTACCAGGTCTATCCAGGTTTACCCCATCTTCTCCATACTCTGTAATGTCAGTTACAATCGTACCTTCTGGCAGTTCATCTTCCAGATTTACCACATTATCCGTCAAATCAGCTAGTTCACCTGCGTAGATGATTTCTGGTACAACTTCGGGATCGTATTTTTTCGCATCCGGTGTTCTTTTCTTAACTTTCACCTTAACTTTTACGGTCTCGCTGGAGCCATCCGGATAAATTACTTTTATAGTTCCTGTGTAATTTCCAGGAGTATCCGGATCAATCTCTCCTTCTGGTGTTACATCTTCTACCGTGGTTCCTGTAGGAAGGCTGCCCATATTTTTTACATTGTCCGTTAAGTCGTAGGTCTGCCCTTCCTCAATTAACTCACGTTCTGTCACCGGTCTGTAACGTTCCGCATCAGTCTTATCAACGACTTTCACTGGTACTTCTACAATATCCTTGCTTCCATCAGGATAGGTGATTTCTACCTTTCCTGTATAATCCCCCGGAACAGACGTATCAATAGGCGTATCTGTTACATCCTTTACTGTTGTTCCAGTTGGCAGTTCATCCAGGTTGGTCACATTATCTGTGAGATCAATATCGCTTCCTGTCTTGACTGTCTCATCTTCTACTTCCGGTTCATATTTATCGGAAGCACTTCCATAATTCACCGTTACTTCCGCTTCATCAACACTTCCATCCACATAGGTTACTTTTACTTTTACCTTCTGGCCTTTACCTGTTTCCGGAATGGTTCCCACTACTTCTTTTGATCTCACTTTATTATCAGGAGCCGTTGTGGTTACCTTTTCTATAATTTCATCTTTTGTGGCTTTGTCACCATATTCCTTATTCAGAACGCCTCCGGACACATCATAGGTTTCAGCATCATTTTTGCTATCTTTGATCTGAACCGTCACTTCTACCTCGTCCTTTGTCTGATCCGGATATGTAACGATAATCGTACCCGGCTGCGTTCCCGGATTTGTTGTATCAACTGGCTGCTTCCATTCATAGGTGGTTCCGGTCGGAAGATCGTTCTTGTTCTTAATTCCTTCGGACGCCTCCGGTGTCTCTCCCTTTCCAACCGACACATCTTGGCCTACAGCGGTATACTTCTCAGTTGCAGTGCCGTAATTCACCGTCACATCCACTTCATCAAAACTATCATCCGCATAGGTTACCTTTACTTTTACCTTCTGGCCCTTGCCTTCTGTCGGAATATCTCCCACTACTTCCTTGCTTTTCACTTTATCATCAGGAGCTGTTGTGGTTACCTTTCCTATGATTTCAGACGCAGTAGCGGTTTCTCCGTATTCCTTATCCAGTACGCCTCCGGTTGCTTCATATTTCTCAGCATCCCCTTGTTTAAACTCAAACGGCGTTCCCATCGCAGGATTCATACCATTCGGGCTGTATGCTACCAGAACCACTTTCGTTCCTTCTGGAACCGTATTGGCTGGAACGCTCATGGTGAATTCGCCATTAACAAGATTGTCAAACGGAATCTTTGCTGTGCCGTATTCATCCTGCGTATAGCTCTTTGATGCATCATCATATCCCTGAAGCTTCACAATCGCATCACCGGCATCTTGACTTGTAATATTAATCAACTTTGTTTCATCTGCCGGATCTTTTTGCAATGGTTTTGGAACAGTACCAGTGATTGTGACAGCTTTTGTCGGGTCAAAAGAGGTTATATTAGTAGTCGGAATAGAAACCAGATAATCCTTGGCATCACTAGGGTTTGTCTTATCCTCCATAAATTCTTTGCCATCTGGGACACCATCTCCATCCGTATCCACCTTTCGAGTATCGGTTCCTATCTGCCACTCAACAAAATCAAACAATCCATCCTTGTCCGTATCGTTTGTATCCAAATAGGCATTCGTATAGGAATCTTGCAATTGCTGCGGAGTTGCTCCTCCATCCCTGGCATTCAGATAATCTGCCTCCATCCAATGTTCAAACAGCACTCGGGCATTTTTAGCAGTAACATAATCATTCATCTCTCTTGCAAACTGATCTAACGTCACATCATCCCGCAGTTTGTAGGAAATAGTATAATTTCTGCTCTGCCCCAATGTTCCCCAAAAGATTTCATTCGTATTCGATCTTGCCGCACTCAATTGTGTACTGGTATCATTTCCCACAATGCTTAATTCCGGAACCTCGCTGGTATCAATATTTCCCGCATCATCAATGGTTACCCTGAATATCTTTCGGTTTTTCTGAGCTTCCCCTTGATAATCGGAACAGTAGATATAAACCTCATCTCTGTCAATATACTGTAACAGTTCTACCGGTATGCGTTCCTTTACATAAACAACCCAGTTGTAATCTGTCTGAAGGTAATTCTCAATCGGCTTAAATGTATGAATCGATTTCAAGGACATCGTTTTTGCATCAAACACCACTCTTTGAGTCACTCGTCCATTGGTAAAATCAGTCTGCTTTTCATTTTTCACATTCGGATTATTCTGTAGGATAAATCCATTGCTAACACTTTCTTCCGCAATCGCTCCATTGCTTTTAATCCACAAGCTATTAAATGATATTTCTTTATCGGCCAACCCAAGTTTTTCTAAAGTCTGTCCATTCTTTAACATAATTTTTATATCGTGATTTGTGTTAACCCCAATCAGACCTGTTTTAAGGTTTCCTACAGCCGGAATCATCCAAAAGGCTCCGTCATCAACCTTTTCCATACTGGTATCATCAACCGTCACACGGTCAATTTGTTTGTAAAACATATCATTAGAAAAACTCAGAATATACTTTCCTGCAAATTGATTGGAGGCATCTGTCGCAAATTCTGACGCTCCGTTTGTCACAATCCACTTATTATGTACTAAACGAATCGTTCCATCTGCATCCACTTTATCAAAAGTAGTTGTCGCATATCGAAGATTTGATTCCTCAATTCCATTTGCCGTGAAATGGCTGGTTGTGTCCATCCCCTTGTCTCCGATGCTGACACTATTACTTCTGTATGGCACAGCAGCGTAAGACGGCAATCCCATAGAGGGCACCATTACCGCAAGACTTAATGCAAATGCACATGCCTGCCGCCCTGTCTTTTTTAATTTTCGTCTTTTTTGTTCCAGACTGTTCTTCATACTTTTTATATCCTCTTTCTTTGTTTTAAATGACTGTTTATTATGGGCCTTTTTCTACCATCCCCCCCCCCCCCAAAAAATTTTACATGGAGTTCTTTCTATCGCATGCCTTTTCTTTTGCATCATCTATCATCTCCTTCCTTTTTATTTTTCCATGGTTTATCACATCCTGTAGAGTGGCCTGTCCAAAATAACCTTCCAATGTCTCTTGTACTTCTGCATAATAAACATGCATGGGACACGTTTCATATCGTTCACAACACCCTTCCGCTTCCAAACAGCGATTGATTTTCATCGTCTTTTCAAACAGCAGGATAATATCAAGCAATACAATTTCTTCTGGCTTATTCGCCAGCCAGTATCCGCCCGTCCCACCCTTTAAACTGGAAACGAATCCAGCATCGCGCAAAACACGTAATACTTTTTGGACAAATATATTGTTAATCCCCACCGCTTTTCCTATTTCCGGTGAACTGGACACTCCCTCTTTGCCCGCCAGATATAACAGGCAACGCAATGCATAGTCTGTTGTCATTGTTAACTGCATGTAGAACTCCTTCTCACCTCCTCCCATGTACCCTTGCAATGTGAATCCATACCATACTTTTTTAGTATGCGACATAACAATACCTGTTATGTCAGATTCTTTTCTTTACAGGTGCATTATAACGATATTCGCAAAAAAAATGATTGTAAATTCATTGCCTTTTTATGTATGTTTCCATATTTTTATTTTTCCTTAACTTGATTTTAGCGAGGGGCCTATGCTAAACTCGAACCACTTCCTACCATATGCTTAGATTTGGTAATCATTTGAAAACGATTTGTAGACCCTTGCAAACCATACATCCATTTCAAACAAACGATATCCATATCAGGGAGTTTTTTATGAAGAACAAATTACTCAAACTAATAAAGTCGATTCATGTTATATCGCATCTGCCCATCTATGTGTTCAATCAGGATTTTCATTTGGAGCATCTGTTTGTGGCCGACCGGGTTCAGGTGCTTCCTTATGATTTTACTCAATACTATGGTTCCGACTCCTCCTCTACGTTTCTCTTTTCAGGGATACTGGATGAGGCTTTTATTACGTATTCCCATTCGGATACCATTCTTATCATTGGACCTTTTACCACCTCTCGCCTTACGGATACAGTGATTCAAAACCGGGTTTATGGCTATACGCAAGACCCAAACCTGCAGGTGTTTCTTTCTCAGTATTTGGAACTTTTACCTTACTTTTCTCTTGGAGATGTTAGGGATTTTCTGATTCATTTGAATTTTTTATTTAGTGGCAGTTCAGAGTGTCCTTATTCGGACGATCTGCATCTACAGGTCCGCAAAAATAAGTTTTTACTAACACAGGAAAAACTAAAAGAACATGATTGGAGGGCATTCCAGCCAGACTACTATACCTATCGGTATGAAGAACAGATTCTTGCTCTCGTTCAAAGCGGCGATACACAACAGCTTCGCGAGAGCCTGGCAGAGTTGAGCAACAGTGTGATTCCAGACAATGCCCAGTCCCCTCTTCGCTCTGAAAAAAACTATACCATCATTATTTTGGAGAAATTATCCTCCTTAGCCATCCAATCCGGATATGATATTTCCGATTCCTATCGTTTAAGAAATTTCTACATACGCCTGATAGAAGAAAAGGAAAAATTAATGGATGTTTTATATGTTCGGGATTGTGCGATTATCCATTTCACGGAACTGATGCATCATTTTGTTAACAAGGATTTCTCTCCTTTGGTCAAATCAGTCATGCAGCATATTGGGTTAAATCTTTATACCGTTTTAAAGGTAAGTGATATCAGTAAATCGTTCTTTGTTTCAGAAGCGACTTTAAGTGCCCGATTCAAAAAAGAAACCGGGATCAGTGTAATGGAATATATCCATAAGCGGAAGGTCTCAGAAGCAAAATTGCTGCTTCGCGCTGGACTTTCTCCCAGCGAAGTCGCAACCACTCTGTGCTACTATGATTACCCTCATTTTTCTCATACCTTTAAAAAGATAACTGGTGTCACACCAAAATCATTCCAGCTCCACCCTAAAGTGCTTTATCCTAATTTT
>ERZ791803.1438-NODE-1438-length-11052-cov-2.532782_pt1 | contig 11052 bp, 9 predicted proteins | sample MGYA00510307_ERZ791803 | MGnify/ENA primary metagenome ERZ791803 (study PRJEB30046, sample SAMN00791963) | human gut metagenome | study: EMG produced TPA metagenomics assembly of the A metagenome-wide association study of gut microbiota in type 2...
CGGATTCCCCAAAAGGCAAAGCCCGCCCTGGCCCCCTTCGCGGACGTAGCCCTCACGCCCCCACAACATCCTCCAAACACCCTAACATCCCCACAACCGTCCCCATCCGTGCAATCCGCTCCGTCATACTATCCAGACACAGATATTCTTCCGGTGAACACATCATGCCGCCCACCGGGCCAAGGCCGTCAATGGTGGGCGTGCCTATATCGGCCACGAAGTTTCCGTCGCTGACCCCGCCGGTGACAGCGGTAAGGTACGGGATTCCCAGTTCCTGGCTGGCTTCCTTTGCCAGCCGCTGAAGCTGTGCGCTTCCCTCCACCTGTACAAGAGGCGGACGGTTCCTGGTAAATGTGTACTCTGTACGCACCCCATGGATTTCTACCTGCTCCAGGATGTCCCTGACCTGGCGGATGAGCATTTCCCCGTCCTCCTTGGTCCTGTAGCGCAGGTCAATGTCCATTTCCGCTGATTCAGCCACCACGATGCGGTTTTCACCGCCATTTATGGTGCCGATGGTCACGGTACTTCCTCTGTCAAAATCATTAAGCGCCCTGAGCTTCACTATCTTTAAGGCCAGTTCCTCAATGGCATTGCGGCCCTTCTCCGGTTCAATGCCGGCATGGGCCGCCCGCCCCGATGCCCGGACATGGAAATAGGAATTGCCTTTACGCTCAATCACAATGGCCCCGTTTTCCCGGGCTCCCTCGGTTACAATGCACCAGTCCGCCTTCCTGCCCTCTTCTATGATCCGCTCCTGAACCGCATGGCTTCCTGCTTCCTCATCCCCGCTCATAAGCACTGTAACCTCCGGCACATGGTCCACGCCCAAGGCGTAGAGCGCCTTAAGCGCATACAGGCATCCCACCAGACATGCCTTCATGTCCACGACTCCTGGGCCAGTGGCTATATTTCCTTTTATTGTAAATGGATTGGCCTTAGCAGCCCCTTCTGGAAATGCGGTATCCAGGTGGCAGATCATAAGTACTTTACCGTGATTCCTGCTGTTTCCGGTCTTTGGGCTTTGGCTGCCGTCATATTCCGGGCCCGTGCCGGATTTCCTGGCGATTACGGCGTTTCCGCAGTTTCCGTGTTCCAGGATTTCCACCTCAAACCCCTCTTTTTCGTATTCCCGGGCCATGATGGTTGCAACCCTGTCAATCCCTTCCTTACAGGCAGAACCGCTGTCTATGTTCACCAGGCGTTCCAGCAGTTTCAGCATTTCTTCATAGTATGTATCCAGATATGATTTAATATCATTACTCAGCATTACCTAGTTTGCCCCTTTCTTTTTCTGCTCTTCCTGCTCCAATGTCATGATTCCGAATCCCGTGCCCGCGCATACCAGGGCCATGATTACGCTGAAGAAGCAGAAAAATGCATATGGCAGATAATCAATGGTGGCAATCCCCAGTGCGCCGGACGCATATGCCCCTGCTGCCGACCATGGGATCAGGGCCACCACGCAGGTGCCCGAATCCTCCAGGGTACGGGACAGGTTCCTGGCAGCCAGGCCCATTTTCTTATAAACCGGTGCGTACAGTTCTCCCGGAATCAGAATGGTAAGGAAATCACTTCCTGTTGCAAGGGCCATGGTGATGGTGGACACAACCGTGGCCGCAATCAGCGTAAACCGCGTCTTAACAACATGCATCAGATGCTCCAGGATCACATCCAGGCAGCCTGCCCTGGCAATGATTCCTGCAAAGGAAAATGCACAAAGGATTAAAAGGATGGTCTCCTGCATGGAATTCATGCCGCCGCGGCACAGAAGCTTCTCAATCTCCGGCAGGATAAGGGATGTATCCGTACCCTTCACCATTTCCATGCTGAACCCGCTTACGGACGAGGCAAATACATCTGTAAAGGTAAATCCCTGGTAGAACACTCCTATGAGACAGGCAACCGCGCTGGATATGAGCATGACCGGGATGGTGGGTTTCTTGGTAATGGACCCGTAAAGGATAATGATGATGGGAACCAGCAGCAGGAGGTTCCAATGATAGATGGAACTTAAGTTAGCCATCATCATATCCACTTTTTCAGAGTTGGCCAGACCGGCCGCGCTGGTGTTAAGCCCCAGCACCGTATACAGTATGATGGCTCCGATGGCGGCCGGGACCGTTGTGTAGAACATGTGCTGGATGTGTTCATACAGGGTAGAGCCTGCTGCCAGAGGCGCCAGGTTGGTGGTGTCCGACAGGGGGGACATCTTGTCGCCAAAGTATGAACCGCCTACCACTGCGCCTGCGGTAATGGGAAGGGAAAGCCCAAGTCCCTGGGCGATGATGACCAGGACCACGCCAATGGTTCCCATGGACCCCCAGGATGTTCCTGTACAGGTTGATATCACTGCACAGATAATAAAGGATGTGACATAAAAAAACTTGGGATTCACAATCTGGATTCCATAATAAATCATCATGGGAATGGTTCCCGAAAGCATCCAGGACGATACGATGATACCCACTGCCAGAAGAATCAGTATGGTGGGCATGGCCTTGGCAATCTTTTCGGACACGCCTTCAATCATATCATCCCAGGTCACACCCAGATGGAATGCCACCATTGCAGTAAAAGCCGCTGACATTACAAGCATGGCCTCCTTGGGAAATCCCAGGATACCGTATCCCACGGTAAGGATGATCAGCATGGCAATCAGTGGAAGCAGGGCTTCTGCAAATGTAGGTTTCCTTTGTTCTCTCTTCTTCATACTCTTGGCTCCTTTTCTATTTTCCCAACCAGGTCAATATTCCAAAAAAGGGCATATTCCAGCCGCCAAAACTGAATTATGCACCTTTGCAATAACCACCTGATTGAGTTTCTTATGGTTCAATGTTATACTATAACAGACATCAATACAATTAATAGTTTGCCAATCTGTTATAGTACAGCCTGGGGTATGTCTGAAAATCCATCCCCTGGAGAAATGAACAGGAGGATTATGTCCATGCTGAAATATGAAGAGATTGTCTCCTACATTGAGGAACAGATTGAAAACCAGACATTCATACCTAATATGAAGCTTCCTTCCCTCCGGGAGATGGCGGGGCATTTCTCAACCAGCGTGGGCACCGTGCTTTCAGCCTACAAATACCTGGAGCAGCGGCACAAGATTTATTCCATCCCCAAGAGCGGCTATTATATCGTGGGAATCACGGACAGCCGTGGTTACAAGAAAAACTCCATGATTGACTTTTATTCCGGCGCGCCGGACAGCCGGTATATCCCGTTTCACGATTTCCAGCACTGTATTGATAAGTCCCTGGACCTGTGCAGGGAGGTCATCTTTACCTATGCCGATGTGCAGGGCCTTCCCCTGCTCCTTGACACACTGGAAAAGCAGTTTAAACAATATCAGATTTACACCAGGGCTTCAAGTATCGTGGTCACCTCAGGTTCCCAGCAGGCGCTTGATATCCTGTGCCGCATGCCCTTCCCAAACGGCAAAAAGACGGTCCTGATTGAACAGCCTATTTACTATGGCATGATTAAGAGCATTTACCTGTGCAATACGCCGGCCATTGGAATCCGCCGCGGTTTTAACGGCGTGGATTTTGAGGAGCTTGAGCGTCTGTTTTATTATGGGGACATCAAATTTTTTTACACCATACCAAGATACCACAATCCCACAGGCCATTCCTATACCAAGGCGGAAAAGCAGGAGCTGCTGCGCCTGGCCGGCAAATACAATGTCTACATAGTAGAGGATGATATCGCTGCTGATTTTGACACTAACTCCAGGAACGACCCCCTGTTTTACTATGATTCCTCAGACAAGGTAATCTATATCAAAAGCTTTTCCAAGGTCCTGATGCCGGGCCTGCGCGTGTGCGCCCTCATCCTTCCGGACCTGATTAAGAATACGTTCCTGGAATATAAGGAATGGACCGATACCTACACCTCCATCCTGTCCCAGGGCTCACTGGCCGTGTATCTGGGAAGCGGTATGTTTGATAAGTATCAGGACAGCATCCGCCGCCTTTACATGAACCGCATGGGCGTACTGCAGGAAACCGTCCGTGAGAACCCGGCCCCGGGCCTGGAATGGAACATACCGGATTCCGGTTTCTTTGCATGTGTGAAGTTAAAAAAGGATACGCCTTTTGACAAAATACAGCCAATGCTGTTTAAAAACAACATACGCCTCATGGACACCAGCAAATTTTTCCTAAAGGAATTCCGCAACAACCACTATTACCGTGTCAGCGTCAGCAAGGCCAATGAGGACGAAATACGGGCCGGGATACCTAAGTTAATACGGATACTGGGGCGGTATAACTGAGCCGCGGGAATGGCGGCCTGGGACCTGATGCATATTCAAAACAACGTCTGCTGCTCATACTCACAGGACCTTGCAAGCCCTGCCGGCACCTGCGCCAGCAGTTCCCGGAAACCGTCCCCATCCATTATCCAGTCCCGCACCTGATTCCTCTCAAGCACAAGGGGCATACGGCTGTGGACCGGGGCCATGGACTGGTTTGCCTGGGTGGTCAGAATCACAAAATGGTCCCCATCCTCATATTTACTGTAAAACCCGGCCAAAAACAACACCTGTCCGTCCTCCCTGGTAAATGTATACTTTTCCTTATTCTGATTCCATTCATAGAACCAGGAAACAGGGACAGCTGCCCGCCTGTGGCTCACGCTGTCCCGGAACATCCGTTTTTCAAGCACGGACTCAGACCTGGCGTTGAATACCAGTCCCTTGCCGCCTGGCGCCTTAAATCCCCAGCGCATTTTCCGGATTCCAAGAAATACCGGGGCCTGGGATTCATTTCCCCGTTCTGTATTTCCCCGTTCAGCATTTCCCCGCGCCGTATCTTCCCGGATTGTGATAACAGGAGCCACATCCCCCGGATGCATGTCCTTTTCCAAAAGCCCCAGTTCCAGCTTCCAATCTCCCGGCTCCACCAATTCCCTGATTCCATCAAGTAAATCAACACTGAAATAATATCTTCCGCACATCCTGCCTCCTCCTGTCCTGAATCAGATACCAGTATATGATACTTCTCTGTAGTATTATATATCCAAATCCGGCAAAATCAATGCAAGGATGTTTGACGCCCCAATCATATAAAACAGGGTATCTAACAGAAAACCTCATCCTGATACGGAATCGATACAGCGGCCCCCATTCTTGAAACCGTGATGGACGATGCTTTTGCCGCATACATCAATGCATCCTTTATCCCTATATCACGTACAAGGGAGGCGATGAAATATCCGGCAAACGTGTCCCCTGCCGCAGTCGTATCAACAGGATCCACCTTGAATATCTCCTGAAAAATCCTTTCCTTCCCGTCCTCATAATAAGCCCCGTTTTCCCCCAATGTCAGCACAACCTTACTCAGCGGATACCGTCTAAGCATCTCGTCCAGGATTTCTTCCGGTTGGATTCTTCCGGTAATCTGATATCCTTCAATTTCATTCATTATGAAAAACGTTACTTTCTTCAGATCTGCGTCCAGAATGAGCTGGTTCATTGGAGATGGGTTCAGGACTATTACCATTTCCTTTTCAGATGCAATATCAATCACTTCTTTCAGGCAATTGATTTCATTCTGTAAAATCAGGTAATCCCCTGCCGTAAAGTTCCCCAGCACCTGCTTTATATACTCAATGTCATTTTCAAAATTTGCACCTCTAAAAAGAACAATACTGTTTTCTCCTGTATCTGAAACCTGGATCATTGCATTTCCTGTAGGGGTCTTTACTTTACGGATCAGTCTTGTATCCACGCCATATTCCGTGCAATATTCCATAAGCATACCGCCGTCTTCCCCCACATTACCTGCATGATATACAGGTACCCCTGCTTTTGCAAGGGCCACGGACTGATTAAGTCCTTTTCCACCCGGATATAGTTTTAGTTCCTTAGAGGATATGGTTTCCCCTGGTTTTACAATATATTCCACACAGTACACATTATCAATATTCAAAGAGCCAAAACTCAGTATCTCCATTCTCTATATTCCCGCCTTTAAAGTTAATCATTACAACGGATCAGCGCCTTGATGAAGCCTGCCGGCTTCTGTTCCAATTCATACTGGCAGCGGTCAAACTCTTCCAGGGGATAGATATGCCTGGAATTTACCGTACCCGTGAATTTCCACTGCCCCCTGGCAATTAAATCCAGTGCCTGACGGCAATAACGTGTGGCCAGGTCATCATCCCGTATCTGGGTGTTAAGGACCTTCATCATTTTATAGTTCCATTGCTGGAAGTCAATGTTCCTGTCCCCGCCAAGATGATAACCGCCGATTCCCAGACAGCCTGCCATACCGGTAATATCGCCTGCCAGGCGAAGGGCGCTGCCGGTCCCTGCAAACTCCTCCACGCGGCTGAATCCAATAGAAAACATCTCCTTTTTCCGTCCCGGTCCTAAAACATGCCCTCCAAAATTATGTTTTGAAAAGAAATACTCTTCTGGCAGCGTGTCAGGAGAATAGACAACATCCGCTCCATATTTTAGCGCGTTTTCCCTTGCTTCCTCACGTATATCAACACCTATTATGGTTCCCGCACCCATTGCGCGCATTAAGGAGATGGTTCCCAGCCCCATATAACCGCAGCCCACAACCACAAAGGGATCTCCAGGGGCTGCCAGCGCCATCTGTGCCCCAACATTTATAAGGCATGCCAGCGCTTCCCCCATTGCATCCTCATCCGCTACCGCTTCCGGTATCACCACACAGTTCTCTTCCTTCATAATTGTATACTGTGAATAACAGGGGCTGGATAAGCCTGTTACCCGGTCATTCTTTTCTAACCCTGTAACCCCCTGGCCCACTGCTTCAATTGTGCCCATGGGTTCATGGCCAAAGGTCTGACCGTTAACCGCGGTCTTCCATGGCTCCAGTTCCGAACTGCAGACACCGCAGTACTTCATCTTTACCAATACTTCACCCGGACCAGGAGTGGGTATTTCAATGTCTATGACCCTGCTCTTAGCCGGCCCTTCCATGATAAGTGATTTCATAAAAATATCTCCTTCCTGTAATCATGATACCGCAGACAAGCGCGGTCCGTTAATCAGTCTTTTAGTTTATCAATGGCAACAGCAATTACTAATACAGCTCCCAACGCAACAAACTGGTAATACGGGGAAATCTTCATTATATTTAATGCATTGGAAATCATCCCCATAATCAGGGATCCAAGAAGCGTCCCCCACATCCTTCCGCGTCCAGCCTTGGCAGATGTCCCGCCTATTGTTACAGCTGCAATAGCCTCCAGGCCGGTGTTGGCACAGGCAGTGGGCTGACCGGAAAACATGCGGGATGCAAGAATCACACCGGCAAGACCTGCCGTCAGGCCACCGATTGCAAAAAACAGGACCTTATTTCGTTTAACCGGTATTCCAGATAACTGTGCTGCCTCCGTATTACCTCCGATTGCATAAGCCGAACGCCCAAACTTAGTATATTTCAGCACGAACCAGGCAATAAAGTATAATACAAACATAATGATGATCGGCACCGGGATTTTGCCGATATATCCCCTTCCAATTACTTCAAACTTTTCTGTCATGCCAATAACCGGATACGCATTGGTCAGAAGGAGGGCCGCGCCTTTATATATATAAGAAACACCTAAGGTTACGATAAATGATGGTATTTTCAGATATGTATGGAATATGCCGCAGAGCGCGCCGCAAAGCGCGGAAATCCCAATGGCAATTATAATGGCCGCCAGAATGCCTGCATATCCATAGGATGCCAGAATGCCTATCTCCTCCTTCAGGAGCATACAGGCTATGACTCCTGCCAGGGCAGCATTAGCTCCTGCCGACAAATCAATCTCGTCAATTAACATTATGAATGTCATCCCAATTGCAGCTACGCCTGAAATAGAAATCTGGCGGAATAAATTCACAAAGTTATCCACAGTAAAGAAATCCTGCGATACCATGGAAACCAGGGTAATCATAAGTATAAGCAGGATATACAGACTGTAATTGCTGATATTCCTAACAACAGCTTTCGCGCTTGTCTCACCTTTCCGTCTTTCAAATAACCTAATTTGCTCCATTTGCTTTTCCTCCCTCTACCGTTGCCAAATACATGATGGATTTTTGGTTCATCTCCCCGCCGGTGACTTCACCGGAAATTTTACCTTCATGCATTACAATGATTCGGTCGCACATACCAATCAGTTCAGGCAGTTCCGATGAGACAAATATGATTACCTTTCCTTCCCTGGCCAGCTGAATGATTATATTGTATATTTCATATTTTGCATTAACATCAATTCCCCGGGTGGGTTCATCTAAAATAATGATATCCGGATTGCAATTCAGCCACTTGGCCACTGCTATCTTCTGCTGGTTTCCCCCGCTTAGATTTACCACCTGGGTGGCGGATGTGCCTTTGGTTTTCAGCATTTTTATGTAATTGTCCGATACCTCCCGGACCCTTTTCCAGTTCATGAACCCGCGTCTGCTGACCGCCGTCATGTCACAGTGAATGGTATTTTCCTCGATTTTCAGCCCCAGGGACAGGCCGTCCTCCTTGCGGTTCTCACTCAGGTATCCCAGCCCCGCATCAATGGCCTGTCTGGTATTCGTAATCCGCCTGGCCTTTCCGGAAACCTTTATAACGCCGCCCTTTAAAGGGTCCGCGCCGCATACCATCCGGGCCAGTTCTGTCCGCTTGGAACCTACCAGTCCCCCGATTCCCAGCACCTCCCCCTGGTATACAGTCAGGTTCAAATCCTGGATGAATCCGCCGTCCGTAATATGCTCCAGCTCCAGAAGAGGAATGCTTTTTGCCTTGTCCCGTCTGGTGCGCCCGCCTCCCATTGGCTGGCTAAGCACCTTTCCGCTCATCATCATAATGACATCGTCCGTCGTGCTGGTCCTGACATCGGATGAGCCCACCAGTTTTCCGTCTCTCATGACGATTGCCCTGTCGCATATCCTGAATATCTCATCCAGACGGTGGGATATGTATATGGTGGTGATTCCTCTGGCCTTTAAGGTCCCGATAATTTCAAAGAGCTGTTCTGATTCCTCATGGGTCAGGGAGGTGGTGGGTTCATCCATAATGAGCACCTTGCAGTCCACGGCCAGGGCCTTGGCTATCTCCACCATCTGCTTTTCCGGCAGGGACAAATCTCCTACCCGGCCCCTGGGGTCAATGTGTCCCGCATTCAGCTTCGCCAGCTGTTCCTTTGTATCCGCGTACATTTTCCTGAAATCAATGAGGTTTCCCACCTTCCTGGGCTCATGGGACACATATACATTTTCCATGACATTCATCTCTGACATAAGGCTTAATTCCTGGTAGATGATAGCCACACCGAATCCCCTGGCCTCCAGGGTGGAATACTGTTTGGGAAGGGGACGTCCGTCCAGGACGATGTCCCCTCCATCCCGCGTATAGGCACCGCTTAAAATTTTCATCAGCGTGGACTTGCCCGCGCCGTTTTCCCCCATGAGGGCGACTACCTCGCCCTCATAGAAGTCCATGGAAACATCGTCCAGGGCCCTGACGCCCGGAAATTCCTTCACAATATGCTTAAACTCCAATATAGGTTTGGAATGTTCCATATTTTACTTCTCCAATCCGCCCGTTCCCGGGGCTGTTCTTCCTGGCAGTTCCCTGATTTTAATATCCCTTTTCGGTAAGACCTCTGAGCGGGAACCGCTCTGCGGCGTACTCATAAATGGTCTGGTCTGTCAGCCCGTCCACAAACTCGCCTGTAACCAGGGTGCAGTCATAAAGAATTTCCCTGTCGTAGTGGTAATCACTGTTCATAACCAGAGCCGTTGCCAGTTTCACGCCCATGGCGCCTTCATCCAGGTTAGGAAGTGACACAAACGCATCCAGATCACCGTCCATGGTCATGTTCACCGCATCCAGAATTCCGTCATATCCCACCAGAATCAGGTCATCTGCCTTCTTGCCCGCTGCCTTGGCCGCATTGACCATGCCCACTGCCATCTGGTCGTTGCAGGCAAATATGGCTTTTACGTTGGGATTCGCTGTCAGGATGTTGGTAGTCACGTCAGCTGCCTTATCGCTGGACCACTCGGCTCCCTGTTCCGCAACCACCTTGATTCCCGGATATTCCGCACAGGCCTGCATGAATCCGGCATGACGGTCAACGCCTGTGGACTGTTCCATCAGTCCTGTGATGATAGCAACCTCGCCTTCCCCGCCCAGCTGCTCGCATATGTACTTACCTGCCTTGTAGGCTCCGGCCACATCGTCGCCGCCCACAAAAGCGTCAATCACGCTTGTATCGCTGATTCGCGTATCAAAGTTCACTATTTTTATTCCTGCTTCCCTGGCCTTCTTGATGGCCGGAATCACGCCGTCCGAGCTGGCCGCCGAGACCACAATGGCGTCTGCCTTCTTCTCAATGGCAGCCTCAATCATGGATACCTGCTTCTCCAGGTCCACTTCCTCCTGGGGAATGGCAATGGTCAGATCCACGCCCAGATTATCTGCTGTCTGCTGCGCAAAATCAGATACGGAAATCCACCAGGGATTGTTCAATGTCTTTCCCACCCAGTAAACGCTGATACCCTCTTTTTTCTCAGTTCCCGCTTCCGCCTCCTTGGCATTGTCATTGGTGGCGGATGCCGCTTCCAATCCATTGGACGTACAGGCTGCCAGACTCAGGACCGCCAGACCGGTTAACAGGATGCTTACTACTCTTTTCTTCATTGTGTTCCTCCTTTTGATGTGAGAAAAATGGTTTCTGCACATATGCCCTGTGATTTAACTAAATTTAATTAAGTTATTGTTTTGTGCATTATAACCATTTATTCTCTTTGTTAATGGGTTTCCTTGTGCTTGTTACACGTAATATAGCAGGTTATACCTTTGGTGTCAATAGTTTTTCACTAAATTTTAATTAATTTAGTTAAATCAAAAATAAATTTTTAACGATATTTACTTAATATAATTAAGTTCACAAGGGTTAAAGACAAAAAAAGAGCATATACAGCATTAAATGCCGTACATGCTTCTGCATATCTTCTGTTTTTGATTTGGTTTAATCCGTTATTTTTTTCACACTTCCGCGTTTCACCAGGCTGGT
>ERZ791803.1444-NODE-1444-length-11029-cov-2.493895_pt1 | contig 11029 bp, 12 predicted proteins | sample MGYA00510307_ERZ791803 | MGnify/ENA primary metagenome ERZ791803 (study PRJEB30046, sample SAMN00791963) | human gut metagenome | study: EMG produced TPA metagenomics assembly of the A metagenome-wide association study of gut microbiota in type 2...
CTTTATTGGAATTGACTTCCTGTTTAATTTACAATACCCAGGCATCAAAAAAGCATCAAAGATGCATCAAAGTTGTATCAAATCGAAAAATGGGATGAAAATAAAGGTAATAGAAACGTAATAGAAAAGATTTATAAAATAAATGGCATATGAGTGAAAGGAATGATATAATAAGAAACGATAGTCTGGTTTAAGTGTTCCGTGCAGAGGGACAAGGCCGTACAGGATCCTGCACGGATGCACTTAACAAGGTAGAAAAGGAGAGAAACAAATGAAAACACAGGGAATCAGGAAATCATACAGCGCCTTAAAACTGCGGAATCACTCTGGGCATTGGTATCAGGGTGCACCAAGGAACCATATGTGGTCTGTGACCCTGAAACCTTTGATGATGAAATCATGATGTTTTTCAGCGCGCAGGATGCGGAAGGGAAGGCAAAACAGCTGAATGAGGCAGGGATACCTGTGGGGATTGTAAAACTGGAGAAGAGGCAGATGCTGCTGTTCTATACCAGCCTGTACACCATGGGCATCAATGCGCTTCTGGTAAGTGAAGGGGATACACAGACACGGATTCAGCTGGCTGATTTTGTAAGACGTAATAAACCGGAGCAGGACCCGGAGGGCAAGCTTTTGGTGGAAAATCCCTCCCTGCACCTGACTGCCCTTTATTATATGCAGGAAACCAGGAAACCGTCTGTCCAGGAGGGGAATCCTCAGATTAAGGAATGGCAGGATGAAATTTCCAACTACTTCAGCAAAGGAAGCTTCATTGCCGCTGTCCAGAAAGAGGGGAATGGGATTCCGGTTGTGAAGTTAAATGACAAGGAAGTTTACCAGGCGATTTTTACGGATATCATGGAATTCCAGAAGTTCAATAAAGAGAATCAGCTCCGTCCCATTGTGGTGACAGCTGACAGGATTCCCCAGATACTTGTGGCGGAGGCCACGGGCGTGCTCCTTAACCCCATGGGAGTCAGGATGCCGCTTCAGGTAAAACGGGCAAAACAGTAAGCCATATGGTCATTAAGTCCATGGCCTGTCCATGGACAGAATACCAGGTTATAGGCAGCAGTCTTGCTGCCTGTTTTTTTGATTGCCATTTGTTTCCGGATATATTATTATAATATTACCTGAATAATCGGTATTGTATGGATATTACTTTGAGAAAAGGCCGGGGTATATGAGATGAAAGGGTCAGACAGAAGCAAGCACAGGATATGGGATACAATCCTTCCCCTGTTACTGTGCGCATGTTTTATTGCCAGCAGCCTGCTGTTTCTGGTGCAGATGATCAGAAAGAACCAGGGTGAGAATATCGAGGCGCTGTATAATGCTGCGGAACAGAAAAAAACCACCATCATTAAGCAGATACAGGGAGACCTTCAGACACTGGAGGGGCTTGCGGTAATCCTGGGCGAGATAGGGGGAATGGAACGGGAACAGCTGCTGCCAATCCTGCAGGAAATCAATAATGACAATGCTTTTATCCGAATGGGGTTTGCCCGGCCGGACGGCAGCGCCTGGCTGGTGGATTTAGATGGCAGTATTTATGAAATCAGCTTCCGCGACATGGAGTTTTTCCAAAATGCCCTTTATGGAACCAGCACGGTATCGGATATATACCAGGATGAACGCAGGAAAGACCGTTATGTGAATTATTATGGGGTCAATATCCCCAATTCGGAAGGGGGGACCATGGGCGTATTATGCGCCGTCCATTCCGCGGACGTGCTCCGCCGGATCCTGGATGCCCCCGTGCTCAGCGGACAGGGCTTTTCCAACATAGTCAATGGGGACGGGGATTATGTGCTGCGTTCCATCAATGCCTATCCCGGGGACATCCTGCCTGAGAACCGTGAGTTGATAAGGGAGGCGGTTGGAACAGGAGGGACCGCATCCTTTGACATGCTGGACCGGACCGGCAGGAAGCAGGTATCCGTCATCATCCCGCTTCTGGAGGGACGCTGGTACCTGCACAGCATGGTGCCTGACCGTGTGCTGCGCGCCAGGTACACGGAGACAGCCGCCGGGATCATGACAATCATCGTGGTGTCCTGCTGTCTGTTCGCCCTGTTCCTTTCAAGGCAGCGAAGCATGGCTGCCAGGACCCAGAAAATGCTCATGGACCTGGCATACAGGGATTCCCTTACAGGCCTGCGCAATTTTGACGGCTTTAAGCTGGATGTGAAGCCGTTTATGGAAAGAAATGACCTGTCCTCCTACCTGTTGTGGTACGGGGATTTAAAAAAGTTTAAGTTCATCAATGACATACTTGGATATGAAGAAGGGGATAAGATCCTGAGGATCATATCTGAGTACCTGGTGGACAAGGAGTCAAAGGACTGCATCTCCTGCCGTGTGTCGGCTGATAATTTTGCGGGTATTGTAAAGTATGAGGATCAGGGCGGCCTCAACATCAGGTTCCAGGGAGTACTGGACCATATAAAAAATGCAGGCGTTGAAAGCCAGGCGTTTATTGAACTGTCTGTGGGGATTTACCGGCTCAGTCCGGGAGATGAAAAGCTTTCCATAGATGTGCTGATGAATTATGCCAATATGGCGCATAAGATTGCCAAGAAAAAGCCGGGGAGCAACGTTGCCCTGTATGACAGCGGGCTCAGGAAGCGCCAGATAGAGGATTCCATCCTGGAATCAGAAGCTGAGAAAGCCATTAAAGCCGGTGAATTCAAAGTTTACATGCAGCCCAAGGTTAATATCCAGAACAATAACTGCCTGTCAGGCGCAGAGGCCCTGGTGCGCTGGCTCAGCCCCTCCAGGGGGCTTGTACCTCCGGACCGGTTCATTTCCCTGTTTGAGAAGAGCGGACGGATTGTGATGCTGGACCGGTATATGTTTGAACAGGTCTGCAGATGGTACAGAGGGTATCTGGATAAGGGCGGACACCCAATCAGCATTGCGGTCAATGTTTCCAAGGTGGGTCTGCTACAGAAGGACTTCATCCAATACTATTCAGAGACAAAGAAACGGTTCGGGATTCCGGACAGGTGCCTGGAACTGGAATTTACCGAAGGCGTATTGCTAAACGACACTGATATGTTTTCTGACATTGTGAGGCAGCTTCAGTACAATGGATTTACATGTTCCCTGGATGATTTCGGTTCGGGTTACAGTTCCCTTAACCTGCTGAAGAATCTGCCCATCGACGTGCTGAAGCTGGATATCATGTTCTTTCACAAGAGCAGGGATATGGGCAGGGAGCGGATTGTAATCTCCAATTTCATCCATATGGCAAAGGAACTGAACATCAAGACCATCGCCGAAGGCGTGGAGGACAGGGACAGTGTGGAATTCCTGAGGCACTGCGGATGTGATGTGGTACAGGGATATACGTTCTTTAAGCCCATGCCGCTGGAGGAATTTGACAGACTGGTGAAGGAACAGGGGAGGACCCCCCTGGTTCCCAAGGATGTCTGAGCAGCAGAAGCCAGGTTTTATGTTTGCGGAGTCAGTTTGTGGATTGAAATGGATTTAATTGGATTTAAAATCAAGACCAGACATTTGATGGGGATACGCAGATGTCTGGTCTTTTTAATATTGACAAGGGGGACGGATTGTGCTATTTTGATGACATACATCGCTGGTTTTCACGACCGGCAGGTTCATGGGACGTTTCTGTTCCAAATTTCCATTATATTTAGAAGGAGCATCGGGGGAGGTGGGCATATGGGCTTATGGTAGGGACATCACATGCAGTGAAAGACCGGACAGCAGAAAAATAATTAGACATATGGGCTGGCGGTAAGGTATACTGAAAGAAAACAGCTATACTGACAGGAGGTGCAGCTATGCCCACGTATATGGGAGAGGAAGAGGTAATTAAAAAAAATATGGCATTGGCACAGGAGCAGATTTATAATGTGGAATATATGGAGGCGCTGCCGGAGGATGTAAGGGCGGAGTTGATTGACGGAAGATTGTATTATATGGCCGCGCCGACCAGGACGCACCAGCGGCTGGTGATGTTTTTGTCTGGAAATATCTGGAATTATATCAAGGAAAAGAACTGCGGCTGCCAGGTTTACCCGGCGCCATTGGCCCTGTATCTGGATGAGGATGGCTATACCTATCTGGAACCGGACCTGATGGTGGTATGTGATAACAGCAAGATGGATGAAAAAGGCTGCCATGGCGCGCCGGACCTGATAGCTGAGATCGTATCCCCCAGCACCAGGAGCAGGGACTATCTGCTGAAGCTGAACAAGTACCAGTCCGCAGGTGTCCGGGAGTACTGGATTCTGGATATGGAAAAGGATGTAATCCTCATCTATGACTTTGAGCATGAGAAGGTGTTCAGCTATGGGTGGGAGGATAAGGTGGGGTCTATTGGGTTTGAGGACCTGGTAATCGACTTTTCTGGATTTGCCAGATAGTATCTATCAGATACTAAGTTACTTTTGGGAAGCTATCCCACTTTAAAGTGCGTACTTACAGGAAGAACCGGCCTCCTTTATAATAAGTCCATAGGAAATGGCCATTCCCCAAAATGATGGATGATAAAGGAGACAGACAGTATGCAGAAAGTAGTTGAATTCTTACAGGCAAATCCCGTACAGTATCTGGCAACGGTTGGAAGGGATGGAAAGGCAAAATGCCGTCCGTTCATGTTCTGTTTGGAAAAGGATGGGAAACTCTGGTTCTGCACCAACAACCAGAAAGATGTTTATAAGGATATGCAGGAGAACCCGGAGATTGAGGTGAGCATTGCCGATGCCGCCTTTGCCTGGATGCGCCTGCATGGAAAGGCTGTGTTTGAAGACAACATGGAAGTTAAGGAGGCCTGCATGGGAAACCCCATTGTGAAGGGACAGTACGGCACAGCGGATAATCCGATATTCACTGTGTTTTATCTGGAACATCCCCATGGCGTGATTGCCGATTTTTCCGGCAATCCTCCCTATGAGTTCTAGCTCCTGCAAAAGGGAGGGAGCTTGATGTTTACTCCCGCCCAAACCATGTGTATTGCGTCACAGACCGGATTTGTATTCATTGCCCCATGCATACATGGAATCCAGAATGGGTTTTAAACTGTATCCGGTCCCGGTCAGCGTATATTCAACCTTGGGCGGGACCTCAGGGTAAACGGTACGGGTAACCAGGCCATCCTTTTCCATGGCCCTGAGATGGCTGGTAAGGACCTTCTGGGTTATCCCGCTTACAGAGCGCATTAACTCATTGAAACGCTTGGTCCCGGTCAGCAGGTCGCGTATGATAAGGACTTTCCATTTATCTCCGATGAGCTGCAGGGTCATTTCCACCGGACAGTCGGGGATGTTTTTTGTATGTTCCATTTATGTACCTCCTGGTATATTAATAGATGTACAGTGACAGAGGGATGTATATGGTGATTATAGACCATGGGGGATTTTTTTGCAAGGGCAGGTATCTTCTGGGCAATCAGGCAGGAAAACAACCTGCACTGCGGCAGACGGGTGGAGATATGGCCCTTTGGATATGGCCCTCTGGCGCAGTTGGATGAAGGATTTGATGGATGGAAAGGGAGTGGAAGGGTATGGATTGGATGCGGTTTTTAAGGGGAACACCTGCCGGGGATTACGTGTATCAGGAAGCGCCATATGAAGAGCAGGTCAGACGGGCGGCAGACCTGCTGGACCAGGCGGATGCGGTTCTGATTGGAGCAGGGGCAGGGCTTTCCGCGGCAGCAGGACTTGTCTATGGCGGGCGCCGTTTTACGGATAATTTCAGTGAATTCATTGGCCGGTACGGCCCCGTTGCCATGAGGGATATGTACGCGGCAGGCTTTTATCCATTTCCGACACAGGAGGAACGATGGGCTTACTGGTCAAGGCATGCTTATGTGAACCGGATTGAACCGCCGGCCCTGCCCTTATATCTCAAGGTCTTTGAGATGATGCGCAAAAGAGAGCATTTTGTGCTGACCACCAATGTGGACCATCAGTTCTGGAAAGCCGGGTTTAAGGACGAGGATATCTTTGCAACCCAGGGGGACTATGGGCTAATCCAGTGCGCAAAAGCCTGCCACCAGAAAACCTACGATGCAACGGGACTTTTCGTGCGCATGGACCAGGCTGCCAAGGACTGCAGGATTCCCTCCGGCATGGTGCCGAGATGTCCTGTCTGCAATGGTCCCATGACCATGAACCTGCGGTGCGACGGGTATTTTGTGGAAGATGGACATTGGCATCAGGCAGCGGGAAGGTATGGGGATTTCCTGAAACGGGCAGCTGGACGCAGGCTGGCGCTGCTGGAACTGGGGGTTGGATTCAACACCCCGGCCATCATCCGTTTCCCATTTGAGAAAATGCTGTGCGAAAACAGCGGGTGGAGCCTGATCCGCCTGAATCTTGATGATGCAGCGGTACCCGAAAGCCTGGGAAGCCGGGCAGTGGGGATCAACATGGACCTGGCGGTATGTCTTGAGGATATAAGTGCAGCCTTGGGGGACCGGGCAGGAGAGGGAAGCGGTCCTGGGAAATAGGCTGTAAAGAAAGGAGTGGTTTCAGTGACACATGAGGAGGAACGGGAGTATCTGATTGAGGTCCTGCTGACAGAGATGCCCCAGTACCGGCACATGGACATCCCGGGGGATGAGGAAGCCAGGTGGAGACTCCTGCGCTCCCTTTTTAACCTGCGGCCGCCCATGCCGGCGGGGCCGGATTTCCTGTCCGTACAGGATAAATACCTGTCGGAGGAGGTAAGAAGGCGTGGCGTGGTGGACAGCCGTTTCCTTAAAAACGTGGGTAAGGACAGGCGTGTCTTTCTCTGGCAGGGAGATATAACGCGGCTGAAAGCGGATGCCATTGTCAATGCCGCCAACAGTGGGCTGCTGGGCTGCTTCCATCCCTGCCATTCCTGTATTGACAATATGATCCATACTTATGCGGGAGTCCAGCTGCGGCTGGCATGCAATGATATCATCCGGGCCCAGGGACAGGAGGAGCGGGTTGGCAGTGCTAAAATCACACCTGGATTTAATCTCCCTGCCAGGTATGTGCTGCATACGGTGGGACCAAACATCACAGGCCCCCTTGGCAGGAAGGACTGCAGACTTCTGGCAGGGTGTTATGAGGCGTGTCTTGAACTGGCTGTAAAGCATGACATCCAGTCCATTGCATTCTGCTGCATATCCACCGGCGTATTTCATTTCCCGCAGGAAAAGGCGGCAGAGATTGCGGTGGAAACCGTATCGCGGTTCCTGGAGCATGATTCCTCCCTCAGGCAGGTCATATTCAATGTGTTTACAGATACGGACCGGGAGCTTTACAGACGGATTGTGTGGGATGGGCATCATCCCAGCGAATGATATCATGGACAGGCATCCATGTACTGTGCAACAGCAGGCATGGATGCCTGTTTTTCGGTGCCGCTCCTTTGGACCAGGGACCTGAATCATTGTCCTGAATCATGAACAGGGGACTTGACAGGAAAAATGATTAGAATTATAATAATTAGAAATCTAATCATTTTGAAAGGGGAAATCATGACATTCCACTACATGGTCATGGCAAATCATGCAATTTATAACAGGATGCTGATGGAAATCCTTGAGGAAACCGGGCTGACAGCAGGCCAGCCAAAAGTTCTGGATTATCTGGGGTATCACGACGGGGCCAGCCAGAAGGAGATTGCGGCACATTGCTATATTGAGGCGGCCACGCTTACATCCGTGCTCAACGGCATGGAGGCCAAGGCGCTGATTGAGCGCAGACGGCTGAACGGGAACCGCCGCACCTTCCACATCTTCCTTACACAAAAGGGGAGGCAGCAGCAGCAGCGGGTCATGGAAGCATTCCAGAACATTGAGGAACAGACCTTTGATGGAATGCCGGAGGAGGAAGTGGAACAGTTTATGGAATTATATGGGAAAATCCACCGGCGTCTGACGGACCGGCCAATGAAATAGCAGAAAAGGAGCGGACAGCATGCCATACGGTATTATGATTAATTGCACTGCAGTATTGATTGGAGGCCTTATGGGGGCCTTTTTAAAGGATTATTTTCCGGATAAGCTAAAGGAGTCCCTGCCAGGCATTTTCGGATTATCCGCCATCACCATGGGGGTTACGCTGATTATCCGCCTTGAAAGCCTGTCGGCTGTTATCCTGGCCGTTATCATCGGCACGGTCATCGGGGAACTCCTGAATCTGGAAACAAACCTGATGCACGGACTTCACGGCCTGGAATCCAGGCTTCCCCTGAGTCTGGATGACAGACAGCTGGATGTGCTTATCAGCATGATCATCCTGTTCTGTTTTAGCGGCACAGGCATTTTCGGGGCCATGAATTCCGCCATGACAGGGGACCATTCCGTGCTGATTGCCAAGGCAATCATGGACTTTTTTACGGCAGTCATATTCGGGACGACGGCCGGATATCTGGTGGGATTTGTAGCCATACCGCAATTCCTGGTAGGCATCCTGCTGTTTGCCGGGGCGTCTTACATACTGCCGTTTGTGACAGAAACCATGCTGTCCAACTTTAAGGCATGCGGAGGGATCATTACGCTGGCCGTGGGGCTTAAGATTGCGGATATCAAGCGGTCCAGGGTGCTGAATATCCTGCCCTCCCTTGTACTGGTATTTCCCTTTTCCCTGTTTTTGTAAACAGAAAGCCTGGACCTGGGGTGTGTTAAAAGATTCCTTCCTCTTCATGGATATATCTTAGAAAAATTGAAAAAAATCATTGACATTTGAGTTAATCAGTGCTAACTTAGAGATGCAGTTAGGATACCATAACTTTCCAGGACTGTATGACTACAAGAATATAATCACATCAACAGAGAAGAGGAGTGATTCGTATGCCTTTGACAATGGCAAGAGAGGGTGAAGTGACATCCATCAAGCGGGTAGGCGGAAAAGAGGAAGTGCGCCGCCATCTGGAGAATATGGGGTTTGTGCCAGGTACCAATGTGACAGTTATTTCTGTCAATAATGGTAATGTGATTGTGAACGTGAAGGATGCCCGTGTAGCAATCAGCAAGGAAATGGCTAATAAAATAATGATATAACCGAATAGGGGTATGAAGAAGAAAGGAGTGTTGTAAAATGCACACATTAAAAGAGGTTAAGTGCGGCGATACGGTATGCGTGGTAAAGCTTCATGGTGAAGGAGCTGTAAAACGCAGGATTATGGACATGGGAATTACAAAGGGGACACAGGTATTTGTCCGTAAGGTGGCACCCTTTGGCGATCCGGTTGAAGTCAATGTAAGAGGATACGAGTTATCGCTGAGAAAAGCAGATGCAGAAATGATTGAAGTGCAGTAGGGGCTGCTTTTTTTAAGACGATGAGTTAGTTAATACTAATTTATTGATAAATTTTCTCAATAAGAGGAAGAGGAGGATATGAAAATGTCAATAAAAATTGCTTTGGCCGGTAATCCAAACTGCGGTAAGACAACTCTTTTTAACGGGTTGACGGGTTCCAACCAGTTTGTAGGAAACTGGCCTGGTGTTACGGTTGAAAAGAAGGAAGGAAAGCTGAAGGGGAACAAGGAAGTAATCATCATGGACCTTCCGGGAATTTATTCCCTGTCACCTTATACACTGGAAGAAGTGGTTGCAAGAAACTATCTGATTACGGAACGCCCAGATGCAATCCTGAATATTGTAGATGGTACAAACCTGGAGCGTAACCTTTACCTGTCCACACAGCTGATGGAGTTAGGGATTCCCGTGCTCATGGCTGTGAACATGATGGATATTGTTCAGAAAAACGGCGACCAGATTAATATAAACGCCCTGAGCAAGGAACTGGGCTGTCCTGTGGTTGAGATTTCAGCCCTAAAGGGCACCGGCATTATGGATGCAGCTGCCAAGGCAGTAGAACTGGCCAAGGCCAGCGGCAAGACAGCGCCTGTCCATGAGTTCGGCGCGGATGTGGAGCATGTGCTGGATGAGATTGAGGCAAGCCTGGGAGTTGATATCCCGGATGCACAGAAACGTTTTTATGCCATCAAGCTGTTTGAACGCGATGACAAAATCGCTGCCCATATGACCATGGTTCCGGATGTGGAAAGGCTTATCAAAGGCACGGAAGATGCCATGGATGATGATGCTGAGAGCATTATCACCAATGAGCGCTATACATATATTACATCTATCATCAATAAATGCTATGTGAAGAAGAACAGGCAGAAGCTGAGTGCATCAGATAAGATTGACCATATTGTTACCAACCGCTGGCTGGCCCTTCCCATATTTGCGTTGGTTATGTGGGCTGTATATTATATATCTGTTTCCACGGTAGGGGCATGGGCAACTGACTGGACCAATGACGGCCTGTTCGGAGAAGGCTTCAGCCTGCTTGGAATGGAGGTTCCGGGCATACCGGTTGTCGTTGAAGGCTTCCTCGCTGCTGTGGGCTGTGCTGACTGGCTGTCCAGCCTGATTCTGGATGGTATTGTTGCGGGTGTGGGCGCTGTCCTTGGCTTTGTTCCTCAGATGCTGGTACTGTTCATTTTCCTGGCATTCCTTGAGGCCTGCGGCTATATGGCAAGGGTTGCGTTTATCATGGACAGGATTTTCCGCAAGTTCGGCTTATCCGGCAAGTCCTTTATCCCTATGTTAATTGGTACTGGATGCGGCGTTCCGGGAATCATGGCAAGCCGTACCATTGAAAATGACAGGGACAGGAAGATGACCATCATGACCACCACGTTCATCCCGTGCGGCGCAAAGCTTCCCATCATCGCGCTGTTTGCAGGTGCATTGTTTGGCGGCGCTTCCTGGGTGGCGCCAAGCGCGTATTTTGTGGGGATTGCGGCCGTCATCTGTACCGGTATTATCCTGAAAAAGACAAGAATGTTCGCAGGGGACCCGGCCCCATTTGTCATGGAACTTCCGGCCTACCATCTGCCCACGGTTTCCAATGTGCTCAGAAGCATGTGGGAACGGGGGTGGTCCTTTATCAAAAAAGCCGGTACGGTTATTCTTTTATCCACCATGTTTATCTGGTTCACGTCCAGCTTCGGCATTGTGGAGGGACGGTTTGGGATGGCGGAGGACCTATCCCAGGGATTTCTGGC
>ERZ791803.1456-NODE-1456-length-10962-cov-2.192812_pt1 | contig 10962 bp, 10 predicted proteins | sample MGYA00510307_ERZ791803 | MGnify/ENA primary metagenome ERZ791803 (study PRJEB30046, sample SAMN00791963) | human gut metagenome | study: EMG produced TPA metagenomics assembly of the A metagenome-wide association study of gut microbiota in type 2...
GTCGGTGTAGATCGGCTCATACAGGCTGACGGGGCTCTGGATGGCGTCTAAGGCATAAGTGATGTCCTCTTTGCTGACGCCGATCTCCTGGGCGATCTCCATAAGGGTAGGCTCCCGGGAGTTTTTGCGGGTCAGACCCTCTTTGGCGTAGATCGCCTTATAGGCCGTATCCCGCAGGGAACGGCTGACCCGGATGGAGTTGTTGTCCCGCAGATACCGGCGCACTTCGCCGAGGATCATGGGTACCGCATAAGTAGAGAACCGGACATTCTGGGTAATGTCAAAATTGTCGATTGCCTTAATAAGGCCGATACATCCGATCTGAAACAGATCGTCCACATTTTCATTGCTGTTAGAAAAACGCTGGATCACACTGAGCACCAGGCGTAAGTTTCCCTTGATGTACTGCTCCCTGGCTTCCATGTCGCCTTCTAAGATCCGCTTGAACAGGACGTCCTTCTCCTCATTCGTAAGCAGGGGCAGTTTCGCCGTATTCACTCCGCAGATTTCAACCTTGTATCCTGCCATGTTCCTTACCTCCGCAAATCAGATTCATTGCCGCATGTCGAATGGACACAAGCTTTCCGTGTCCACGGTACAATGAAAATGATTCACGGATTCGGGATGGTTTATACTTCCAATTTCTTCAAATGAGGGATTCTGTTTGACTTTTGTCGGGGATTTTCCTATGATGAGAGCAGGAAAAGTCTGACAGTGAGTGAGAGTTTTATGAGGTGGATCTATGAATGATAAGAGAATGAAAATCGGGGAAATGGCGCAGTTTAACCAGGTATCCATCCCTACGCTTCGTCTGTATGATAAGGTCGGGATCTTAAAACCCTGTTATACAGACCCGGAAACCAACTACCGCTACTACAGCATCAACCAAAAAGCGCGGCTGGACATGATCCAGTATATGAAGGAGCTGGGAATGAGCCTGGGAGAGATCAAACAGATTCTGGAGCGGGGAGACTTACAGATGATAGAGTCCACCCTGATCAGCAAGAAAAAACAGGTGAAGGAGCAGATCAGCCAACTGGAATTGCGGCTGGGCGCCATCACCCGGACCATTGAGAGTGTGGAGCGGTTTCGGAAGGCCCCGACCTGCGGCATGATCACGGTGGAATATATCCCTCACCGGATGATCTATGCCATGCATACGGATATTAATTTTTACGAGTATGATATCTCTGTCTACGAACATATTTTGGGGCAGCTAAAGGATGATATTATAGCCCACAACCTGCCGCAGATCTATTACTGCAACGCGGGAACGATCCTGCCGAAGGAGAACTTCCTGGCGCAGAAGCTGGTGTCCAGTGAGATATTTGTGTTTGTGGATGATAATTTCCCACCCAGCGAGTCGGTGCGGCGGATTGAAAGCGGCATGTACGCCTGTATCTATTTAGACAGCTTCGACGATGAGCCGGAGTACGCCGGGCGGCTATTAAAATATTGCAGGGATAATAACTATCAGGTGTGCGGAGACTATATCTGTGAGGTGCTGACGGAATTCAATGTGTTTGACAGCGAGAAACGGTCCATGTTTCTCAGGCTTCAGGTACCGCTGAGATTTCGTTAAATTTTTTTCAATCTCTCCTTGACTCTCATCCGGGGTGAGGCTGTACAATGAATGTATCAAAAAGATGGCCCCGAAAACAGAGGCCGACTAAACGTGATGTCTCAGAAAAAGGAGGTTTTTTATTATGGGCAAGATCAAAGTGGTACAATATGGTTGCGGAAAAATGAGTATCTACACCATGCGTTATCTGTATGAGCATGGCGCGCAGATCGTGGGCGCTATCGATGTGAACCCGGAGATCGTGGGGATGGACATCGGTGATTATGCCGGGCTTGGCGTAAAGACCGGCGTGCTGATCAGCGACAATGCGGACGAAGTGCTGGACAATACGGACCCGGATATCGCGGTTGTGACCCTGTTCAGTCTGGTAAGCGACTGCTACGACCATTATGTGAAATGCTTGAGCCGCGGGATCAGCGTGATCACCACCTGCGAGGAGGCGACCTACTGCTGGACTACCGATCCGGTACGCACCAATCAACTGGATGTGCTGGCAAAGGAGAACAATTGTACCTTCGTAGGCAGCGGTATGGAGGACACCTTCTGGGTGAACATGGTTGGCATGGTGGCCGGAAGCTGCAATTCGATCCAGAAGATCGAGGGAGCGGTGAGCTACAACGTGGAGGATTACGGACTGGCTCTGGCTAATGCCCACGGCGTGGGACTGACCCCGGAGGAGTTTGAGGCCCAGATCGCACATCCGGAAGTCCTTGAGCCTGCCTATGTGTGGAATTCCAACGAAGCCCTGGCAGCCAAGATGGGCTGGACCATCAAGAGCCAGACCCAGAAATGTGTTCCGTATTTCCATGATGACACCCTGTATTCCTCCACACTTGGCAAGGATATCCCGAAGGGCAACTGCATCGGCATGGCGGCGGTTGTGACTACCGAGACCTTCCAGGGGCCGGTGATCGAGACCCAGTGTATCGGTAAGGTCTATGGGCCGGATGACGGGGATATGTGCGACTGGAAGATCACAGGGGAACCGAACGTGGAATACCATGTGGTAAAACCTGCCACCGTGGAGCACACCTGCGCAACGATCGTGAACCGGATCCCCAGTGTCCTTAGAGCACCGGCAGGCGTAGTGTCCCTGGATGAACTGGATGAGATCGAGCATCTGACCTATCCGATGGAGTTCTACTGCTGATAAAGTACAGTCTGTATAAATGATGCAATATGCAAGCCGCTTCCTTCGGGGGGCGGCTTATTTTACTATGGCTATCGGATTTGGGCAAAGCCCTTTGAAAAAAGTACAGAAAGAATTTCATTTTCGGAACATATTTTACAATTTTCCGGAAATTGTGTATAATAAGGAGATGACAGGCATTTTGCGTGGACGAATAGAAGAATGGTGGAAGAAAACATGAAAAGAACGTATCTGATTGACAGTGAGAATATCAACGACATATGGGTGGAAATCTTGAACAGCCTGGAGGAGAAGGATGAGATCCTTGTATTTTATACAGACAAAAGCGCCCATATGGGATATGACCGGATCATCCGTCTGATGGAACTGAAGCGGGGGACGGTCCGGTGGATCCGCTGTTTTGAGGGACAGAACGCGCTGGATTTCCAGCTTGTGACGGAGCTTGGCAGCCGCATCAGCCAGGAGCCGAAGCGGGAGTATATCATCGTCTCTAACGATACCGGATATGACGCGGTGGTCCGTTACTGGCAGCAGAAGGAGTACCGGGTCCGGAGGATGAAGGGCGTGGAGTGCGAGACCCTGGTGGGCGCGGAGCCGGAGCCGGACAGGAAGGACGCTGTTAAGAAGAGCAGTGTGCCAAATGACACTGCGGAAAATGACCACAAAGAAAGTGCGGCAGGGGCGGAAGCTCTCAAAGATGAGAGCACGGCGAAGGCGGCAGAAAAGCACGCCGTGGAAACAGCGTTGGACGAGGAGTCTGAAAAGGATGATCTGCATGACAGCCAGGCAGATCATCAGGAGTTCCAGGAGTGGCAGAACGATCATGCAGCCGTGAAGGGGCAGAAAACAGGCGGGATATCATCAGAGACAACCTCATCGGATACAGCCGCGGCTGCGAAGACCGATTCCTGGCGGGATGAGCTGATTCATATTTTCCAGGAGAACGGGAGTCATGACCCGCAGGCGGATATGGCATTTTTGCAGGAGCTTTGCAAGACGGTGAAGCTGTCCAACATGTCTCTGATGCACAATGTGCTGGAGTACCATTTCGGACAGACTGCGGGCAATGCCATTTACCATTTTATCAAGGAGAATCCGGGATGCCGCGGCGAGTTATCCGCAGGTTACAGCAACAATAAAAAACAGAGGGAACGTCAGTATCTGTCTCTGATCTTAAGACGCAACCATATTGTGCCGGAAGAGGGAGATGAGGAGGCGATCTTAAAGATCCTTGGCGGAATCCCCCGGAAGAACTTAAATTCCATTCATACGGCGCTGGTCAAGAAGTTTGGCCAGGAGGAGGGCGGCAACTGCTACGCAGTCCTGCGCAACCATGTGAAGATCATTCGGGGGCTGTAATATCCGGCGGGAGGACATAAAAGGAGCGGCACAGCACAACTGGCATGGTGAAAAGTTTTGATTCTGGATATTTTTAACCAGTCCAGAGCATGATATACTCTTGCCAGATGAATGACTAAAGGAGGATGTAAGATGAAACGGATCATTACTCTTCAGGATATTTCCTGTGTTGGCCGCTGTTCGATCACCGTAGCGCTTCCTGTGATCTCAGCGATGGGAGTGGAGTGCGGGATCCTGCCGACGGCGGTGCTTTCCACTCACACGATGTTTAAGACCTTTACCTGTAAGGATCTTTCCGACCAGATTGAACCGATCTCGGATGCGTGGGAGAAGGAGCAGGTTACCTTTGACGGCATTTATACCGGGTATCTGGCTTCGAAGGGGCAGTGCCGCCAGGTGTGTGAATTTTTTGACCGCTTTGGGACTCCGGACAACCTGATCCTGGTGGATCCGGCTATGGCGGATAATGGGAAACTGTATCCGGCGTTTGACGCTTCATTTCCGGCAGCCATGGCGGAGGTCTGCGGGAAGGCGGATGTGATCCTGCCGAATATCACGGAGGCGTGCCTGCTGACCGGGATGCCTTATAAGACCAGCTATGATGAAGCTTATATCCGGACGTTGCTGGAGAAACTGCTTGAGCTGGGATGCGGTGCGGCAGCCCTGACCGGAGTGAGCTATGAGCCGGATAAGCTGGGGATCGCTTATCTGACCAAAGAGGGAAAGAGCTTTTCTTATTTCACCCGGAAATGCCCACAGAGCTTCCATGGAACTGGAGATCTCTATTCGTCTGTGGTGATGGGAGGCCTGATGCGTGGGATGAGCCTGGATGATTCGCTCTCCATTGCGGCGGATTTTGTGGTGGAATGTATCGAAGCGACCGCTTCCTCAAAGAGCGCGCGCTGGTACGGGGTAGAGTTTGAGTCCCAGATCCCGAAGCTGTGCACCATGCTGGCGGATCGTCTGCCGGAGGTGCAGGATTAAGCGGTGCGGGACCAGATGACAGGAAGCAGGGAAGCGCAGATGCTTCGTGCAGATAGTTTGTAAAAAACTGCCGGTAAGATCATTTACCGGCAGCTTTATTTTTCTCGTATAAGATCAGCAGGCCTTTTAAGAGCAGGGCCTCGTCATAGATGATCTTGTGTCTGCACAGCGGAGTCACAAAGCGGGCCAGGCCTCCGGTGGCGACGACGGTAGCCGGCTCCCCAAGCTCCTCCTCCATCCGTTCGATGATGCCGTCCAGCATGCCGGCATTGCCGTACATGATGCCGCTGCGCATGCAGTCGATGGTGTTCTTGCCGATCACATTCTTTGGGATGTCCAGGCTGATGGACGGGAGCTGTGCGGTCTTGCTGCTCAGTGAATTTAAGGAGACACGAAGTCCCGGAAGGATCGCGCCGCCGATATAGTTGCCGGAGTGATCCACCACGCTGACGGTGGTAGCGGTCCCCATGTCGATGATGATGATCGGGCAGGGATAGTCCCGGAGCGCGGCTACCGCGTCCACGATCAGGTCGCTTCCTACGGTCTTGGGGTTGTCCATCTGGATGTTCATACCGGTCTTGATGCCGGAGCCGACCAGCATGGGATGGTAGCCCAGGATCTTTTTAACAGCCGAGGAAATGGCGGCGTTGAGGGGCGGCACTACGGAGGAGAGGATAGCTCCATCGATCTGTGCCGGGTCGATCTGGTGGATCTCCAGGATATTTTTAATATTGATCGCATATTCTGTGCCGGTCTTGTCGTGGTTGGTAGTGACCCGCTCCACGAAATAAGTCTGTTCTGAGTCGATGCATCCAATGACAATGTTGGTATTGCCCATATCTATCGCTAAAATCATCAGAAAAACTCCTTTACATTTTGTATTGTAATCCTATCATATTTTACGGGGAAACACAATCGGAATCCCTTTCAAACAAGCTTAAACTGTGCTATACTATGTTCATTGCGGCGGGTCTTGCGGACCCGGCAAGCTATGGGAGCAGGAGGACAATATGTTACAAGGAAAAACTGTAGTGCTTGGAGTCTCAGGCGGGATCGCCGCCTATAAGATAGCAAGCCTTGCAAGTATGCTTAAAAAACAGCATGCCGATGTGGAAGTGATCATGACGGAGCATGCCACCAACTTTATTACGCCGGTCACCTTTGAGTCCCTGACCGGGAATCGATGCCTGGTGGATACCTTTGACCGGAATTTTGAGTTCCAGGTGGAGCATGTGGCCTTGGCGAAGAAGGCCGATATTTTCATGATCGCCCCGGCCACGGCCAATGTGATCGCAAAGGTGGCCCACGGCATTGCGGACGATATGCTGACGACCACATTTCTGGCGTGTAAGAAGCCGAAGTATATTGTGCCGGCCATGAATACCCAGATGTACGAGAACCCGATCACCCAGGACAATCTGGATATCTGCCGGAGGTATGGGATGCATGTGATCGACCCGGCCTGCGGATACTTAGCCTGCGGGGATACTGGGGCGGGAAAGATGCCGGAGCCTGGGGTATTGTTTGAATATATTGTGCAGGAGCTTGCTTTTCCGAAGGATTTAAGCGGAAAGAAGATCCTTGTGACGGCGGGGCCGACCAGAGAGGCCATAGATCCGGTGCGTTACATCACCAACCATTCCACCGGAAAGATGGGATATGCCATTGCGCGGGCGGCAGCCTTAAGAGGCGCGGAGGTGACGCTGGTTTCCGGGCCGGTGAACTTAGAGGCGCCTCTGGGGGTTAAACTGGTGCCTGTGGTCAGCGCAAGGGAGATGTTTGAGGCTGTGACGGCTGTGAGCGGCGGTCAGGATGCAATCGTGAAGGCGGCGGCTGTGGCGGATTACCGTCCGGTGCACGTGGGAACGGAGAAGACGAAGAAGACGGACGGGGACATGGAGATCGAGCTGGAGCGGACCGATGATATCCTCGCCTGGCTGGGGGCACACCGGAGAGCAGGACAGGTATTGTGCGGGTTTTCCATGGAGACCCAGAATATGCTGGAGAATTCAAAGGCGAAGCTGGAGAGAAAGAATATTGACATGATCGTCGCCAATAATCTCAAGGTGGAGGGCGCCGGGTTCGGCACCGACACCAACATTGTGACATTGATCACAGGAGAAGGCGCAGAGGAGTTCCCTAAGATGTCGAAGGACCAGGTGGCACACAGGCTGCTGGACCGGATATTCCATATGGATCAGGGAGAGACAGGAGCATGAGATACGAAGTACACACTCTGGATGTGCCGGGGCAGCAGGAAGGCCCGGCGAAGCTGACCGCTTATCTGCTGGACGTCATCAGTGTTGCGCCAAAAAAACAGCGCCCGGCGGTGATCGTGGTGCCGGGAGGCGGATACCAAAGGCGCTCCGACCGGGAGAAAGAACCGGTCGCCATGCAGTTTTTAGCCATGGGATACCATGCATTTGTGCTGGATTACAGCGTGGCACCCCACCGGTTCCCTGTGGCCCTGACGGAGCTTGCCCTGGCGGTGGCGGTTATCCGTGACCATGCGAAGGAGTGGCACGTGGACCCGGCAGGCATTCTGATATGCGGGTTCTCGGCGGGCGGGCATCTGGCGTGCAGCCTGGGGACCTTCTGGAATGATCCGGTCTCCTATGAGGGGATCGGTAGGACAGCGGGACAGGTGAGGCCGGACGGGCTGATCCTCTGTTATCCGGTCATTACCTCCGGGGAGTTTAAACACCCGGGGTCCATAGAGATGCTGGCAGGGGAAGCTGCGGTGGATAAAGTTTCCCTGGAGCGTCATGTGACTTCGTCCATGCCGCCGGTCTTTTTGTGGCACACCCTGACGGATGGGACGGTTCCGGTGGAGAACAGCCTGCTCCTGGCAGCGGCTATGAGACGCAGCGGCGTGAGCTTTGAGCTTCATATCTTCCCGTCCGGCTGCCACGGGCTGTCGCTGGCGAACGAGGAGACTGGGGGAGATCAGGAAAGATATACAGAACCTTGTTGTCAAAGCTGGATTTCTCTGGTAAAATCATGGATTGAGACCAGATATCCAAGCGGGCGGTGAACACTGCCAGCCAGTTTGGTCGCAGGAACGAAACAAAAGTAGAATTCGGAGGACAGACCTTTGTCAAATATAACAGAAGAAATCAAGAAACGAAGAACCTTTGCCATCATTTCCCACCCGGATGCAGGTAAGACTACCCTGACGGAGAAATTCCTGCTGTATGGCGGAGCCATCAACCTGGCAGGTACGGTAAAGGGGCGGAAGGCAGCCAAGCACGCTGTTTCCGACTGGATGGAGATTGAGAAGGAGAGAGGTATTTCCGTCACCTCCTCGGTCATGCAGTTTGAGTACGACGGCTATTGCATTAATATCCTGGATACGCCGGGGCATCAGGATTTCTCGGAGGATACCTACCGCACCCTGATGGCGGCGGACAGCGCGGTCATGGTCATCGACGGCTCTAAGGGTGTTGAGGCGCAGACCATCAAGCTGTTTAAAGTCTGTGTCATGCGCGGCATTCCGATCTTTACCTTTATCAACAAGATGGACCGGGAGGCAAGAGACCCATTTGAGCTGATGGACGAGATTGAAAATGTGCTGGGCATCCGTACCTGTCCGATCAACTGGCCGATCGGCTGCGGCAAGAATTTTAAGGGCGTGTATGACCGCCATTCCAGGCAGATCACAACCTTTACGGCTGCCATGGGCGGGCAGAAGGAGGTGGCTTCCCAGACCTTTGATCTGGACAGCGCGGATGTGGAGTCCGTGATCGGGGCAGATTATCATGGACAGCTTTTAGATGAGATCGAGCTGTTAGACGGCGCTGCGGATGAATTTGACTTAGAGCGGGTCAGCCGCGGTAACTTATCGCCGGTATTTTTCGGTTCGGCGCTGACCAACTTCGGCGTGGAGACCTTTTTACAGCATTTCCTTACGATGACTTCCTCACCGCTTCCGAGAAAAGCGATCGAGCGGGTGATCGACCCGTTTGAGAAGGATTTTTCCGCTTTTGTGTTCAAGATCCAGGCGAACATGAACAAGGCTCACCGGGACCGTATCGCGTTCATGCGGATCGTGTCCGGCAAGTTCGAAGCGGGCATGGAAGTCAATCATGTGCAGGGAGGCAAGAAGATCCGTCTTTCCCAGCCCCAGCAGATGATGGCCCAGGACCGGAAGATCGTGGAGGAAGCCTATGCGGGGGATATCATCGGTGTGTTCGATCCGGGGATCTTCTCCATCGGAGACACGCTCTGCGCGTCCAGCGAGAAGTTTGAATTTGAGGGCATCCCGACCTTTGCCCCGGAGCATTTCGCCAGAGTGCGGCAGATGGATACCATGAAACGGAAGCAGTTTTTAAAAGGCGTCAGCCAGATCGCCCAGGAGGGCGCGATCCAGATCTTCCAGGAGTTCAACACCGGTATGGAAGAGATCATCGTGGGCGTAGTAGGCGAGCTGCAGTTTGAAGTGCTGACCTACCGCCTGGAGAACGAGTACAACGTAGAAGTGAGACTAGAGAAGCTGCCCTTTGAGCATATCCGCTGGATCGAGAACAAAGACGAGCTGGATATAGCCCATATCCAGGGCACGTCCGACATGAAGCGGATCAAAGATCTAAAAGATAATCCACTGTTATTGTTTATTAATAGCTGGAGTGTTAAAATGGTAGAAGACCGCAACCCGGGGTTGAAGCTTAGTGAGTTTGGCCGCGGATAACGCGATAAATGCCAGCGAAATAGAAGAAAATAAGGAGGTCAATTCCAATGAGCAAAATCGATACAGTCAGAGCAGCCATGGTAGAAGCCATGAAGGCAAAAGACAAGGCCAGGAAAGATTCCCTGTCCATGCTTCTCTCCGCATTAAAAAATGCAGAGATCGACAAGCGCTCCCCGCTGACGGAGGAAGAGGAGAACGCCATTGTCAAAAAAGAGATCCGCCAGACGAAGGAGACCTACGACACAGCCCCGGAGGACCGCACCGATATCCGAGACGAAGCGGCTGCAAGACTGGCCGTCTATAAAGAATTTGCTCCGGAAGATATGAACGTAGAGCAGATCACCGCGGTCATCAGGGAAGTCCTTGCAGAGCTTTCCATCGACACCCCGACCATGGCGGACAAAGGAAGAATCATGAAAGTCCTGATGCCAAGAGTAAAAGGCAAAGCAGACGGCAAGCTGGTCAATGAAACGCTGGCAGGGATGTTCAAGTAAACAGGCCATGTCTGTGCAGCCGCATTGCGATATAAATGACAGTATTGCCAAACCAAATAGAGGAGGGAAATGATCATGCAGTACAAAGAAAAGATCGAATCATACATCGAGGCCCACAAGCAGGAAATGCTGGAGGATATCTGTGAGCTTTGCCGCATCAACAGTGAGAAGATGCCCGCAGAAGAAGATATGCCCTTTGGCCCGGGCGCTGCCGAATGCCTGGACACGGCCCTTGATATGGCGGAGGGTTATGGGTTTGAGACAACGGATTATGACGGCTATGTGGGCTGTGTGGACTTAAACGAGCTGCCCAGACAGCTGGATATCCTGGCCCACTTAGACGTAGTGCCGGCTGGCGAGGGAAGGGAAGTGACAGAACCATTCAAACCGGTTGTAAAAGACGGGAAACTTTACGGCCGCGGCACCGCGGACGACAAAGGACCGGCAGTGGCCGCCCTGTACGCCATGCGCGCCGTGAAAGAACTGGGCATTCCCTTAAAAAAGAATGTACGCCTGATCCTGGGGACCGACGAGGAGTGCGGAAGCTCCGATATCGACCACTATTACAGTGTAGAAAAAGAAGCGCCGATGACCTTCTCCCCGGATGCGGAATATCCGGTGACCAACGTGGAGAAAGGCCGCATGAGCGGGCGACGGAGGAAAGTATAACATCTCAATTATCATTCATTTATTAAATCTTACGGTT
>ERZ791803.1460-NODE-1460-length-10936-cov-2.174341_pt1 | contig 10936 bp, 9 predicted proteins | sample MGYA00510307_ERZ791803 | MGnify/ENA primary metagenome ERZ791803 (study PRJEB30046, sample SAMN00791963) | human gut metagenome | study: EMG produced TPA metagenomics assembly of the A metagenome-wide association study of gut microbiota in type 2...
TCGACACGGATATGACCGCAGCTATGTCGGAGGCGGCAAAGGCCGCCACGCTGGCCTCCATCCCCCTGGGGAAGCTGGGAAAGCCGGAGGACGTGGCGGCGGCGGTGGCCTTCCTCGCCAGTGAGGAGGCCGGCTATATCACCGGACAGGTGCTCGCCGTTGACGGCGGCATGGCCATGTAGGAGGAAACACCATGAGCCAGCCATTGTACATAAAAATCAAAGACCAGGATAATGTTGCCATTGCCGTGAAGGACATCAAATCAGGGACAGAAGTAATGGATGGGGTCATTGCCCACCAGGACATCCCCCAGGCCCATAAGATTGCCCTGTGTGATATTGAAAAGGGCGGGGAAATCATCCGCTACGGGGTGGTCCTTGGATACGCCGTGGACGGGATAAAAAAGGGGGACTGGATTAACGAACACATGCTGGAGCTTCCCACGCCTCCGGATGTGGATGATATGGAATTTGCCACGGATCTGGTCACGGATCTGCCACAGCCGCCTGTCATGACCTGGGAAGGTTACCCCAACCCATGGGGCGGACCGGCAGGCACCAGGAACATCCTGGGCATCAGCACCACGGTCCAGTGCGTGACCGGCGTGCTGAATGTGGCGGTGGAGAGGATGAGGAAGGAGCTTCTTCCAAAGTATCCCAATGTGGATGACATTGTCCCCCTGAACCATGCATATGGATGCGGGGTGGCAATCAATGCGCCGGAAGCAAAGGTGCCCATACGGGCCCTCAGGAACCTGGCAAAACATCCCAACTTTGGCGGACAGCTGATGGTGGTGGGCCTTGGCTGCGAGAAATTCACCGTGGAAATGCTTCTGGACGAGGCGGATATATGCCCTGAGAATGTAATCATCCTCCAGGAGATAAAAGGCTTCAATGCAATGGTTGAGGCGCTGATGGAAATGGCGGAAAAGAAGCTGGCAATCTTGAACCGGCGCAGGCGTGTGACACTTCCCCTCTCAGACCTGCTGATTGGTATGCAGTGCGGGGGCAGCGATGCATTTTCAGGCGTCACGGCCAATCCGTCTGCGGGCTATGCGGCGGACATGCTGGTAAAGGGTGGGGCAACGGTCCTGTTTTCAGAGGTCACGGAAGTCCGGGACGGCGTATACCTGCTTGGACATCGGTGCATCAATGAGGAAGTGGGAAAGAAACTGGCGGCAGAGATGAAATGGTATGATAATTACCTGGACGCGGGCCAGGTTGACCGGAGCGCCAATCCCACTCCGGGCAATAAAAAGGGCGGGTTAGCCAATATTGTGGAAAAAGCAATGGGTTCCATTGCAAAATCAGGAACCTCCCCCATTGTGGAAGTGCTCTCACCTGCTGAAAAACCTTCGAAAAAGGGGCTGATATACGCGGCAACCCCGGCAAGTGACATTGTCTGCGGACCCTGCCAGCTGGCTTCGGGAATCGGGCTCCAGGTATTCATGACAGGAAGGGGAACACCCTATGGACTGGCCGTGGCCCCTGTGATAAAGGTCTGCTCACGGAATGAGATGAAGGAACAGTGGCAGGATCTGATTGATATCAACGCTGGCCCGGTCGCGACCGGGGAGGCGACCATTCCTGAGATAGGGACACGGCTGTTCATGGAAATCATCGATGTGGCAAGCGGACGCAGGCAAAGCTTTGCGGAACAGTACAGACTCCATAATGACCTGTGTATTTTCAACCCTGCCCCAATCACCTGATGGAAAAAGGAGCATCTGGAATTTCAGTCATGGATTCCAGAGCTCCTTTGTTAATTCAATAAAATACCTGGCGGCCTGGGTCAGGTAGCTGCCTTTTTGGTAGGATGCCGCCACTTCCCAGACCGGCCTGGAGGGAAGCCGGAAACAGGTGATGCCATCCGGGTCATCCTGTACATAATAGGCCGGCAGCAGCCCGCAGCAGAGGTTGGACTGTATCATGGTGAGGATCGTGCCGTTGTTGGAGGTCTCAAACAGCACCGTGGGCTCAAAGCCGGCCTGGGCAAATATCCCGTCCACCAGGGAACGGATGGTGGATTCCTTATACATGAGCACAAACGGTTCGTTCCGGACCGCTGAAATATCAAGAATGGCATGACCGGTTTCCGGGGCAAGGCTGCTTAAGGGATGTCTGCCAGGAACCGCCAGGTAGATTTCTTCCATTGCAATGGGAATATATGCATCCCCTGTCTTGTGGTCCTCACTGAGCGTCATGAAGCCGATATCCAGTTCCCCGCGGCTGATCAATACCTGCTGTTTATGGACACTCAGTTCATTGGGGGTCACGGCCACATCAGGGAACTTTTGGTGGAATCTTGGGTAAACCGCAGAGAACATATGGATTCCACGCCCGGGCGTGAAGCCGATGGACAGGCGTCCCCTCTGGTCGGAGACCATGTCGCCAATGATGCGGTAGGTGTCCTGCTTTAGCTGCAGCATCTTCCTTGCGTTTTCCAGATAGACCATGCCTGCCTCGGTTGGACGCCAGTCGGTGCGGGAACGTACGAAAAGACGGGTCCCAAGTTCCTTTTCCAGGCGCAAAAGCTGCTGGTTCAGCGCGGGCTGTGTAAGGAACAGTTTTTCAGCTGCATGGGTGATATTGCCTTCCTCGGCTATTTTTAAAATGTATTCAATCTGCTTGGTGTCCATGGTAAACCACACTTTCGTACTGCATCCCTGTCATTACTTTATGGATATGCATGTCATTTTACTTGATTATACAGTGTTGCATCGTATTTTTCAACGGCATGGGGACGGAAAAAGCTGGATTCCCGGATGCATTAAGAAGCAGGAACTTCAGTACAGGACCATCCAGCAGGCCATAGACCAGTTTTTTGCGCTGGTATAGGGAACGCAAAAGGGCACAGCACAACCGGCATATGCTGCTTGTGCTGTCCCTTTTTTTATCTGATCCGGGCAGATCATAAAACCTTATTTAAGCCCCATCTCTTCCCGCACTTCCTTGAAACATCCCACAATAAAATCAATATCTTCCCTGGTATGGCTTGCGCACACCTGGGTGCGGATCCTGGCTTTGCCCTTTGGTACCACGGGGAAGGAGAATGCAACCACATAGACCCCCTTTGCCATCATCCTCCTGGCAAATTCCCCTGCCAGTTTCTCATCGTAAAGCATGACCGGCACGCATGGATGGGTTCCTGGAATGATATCGAATCCGTTGTCGGTCAGCTGCTTCCTGTAATAAGCAGTGGTCTCCTCCAGGTGGTCCCGCAGCTGGGTGCTCTCCTCCAGCATGTCAAACAGTTCCAGGCTGGCGCCCACGATGGCAGGGGCCAGGGTGTTGGAGAACAGGTAGGGACGGCTTCTTTGGCGGAGCAGGTCAATGATCTCCCTGCGGCCGGACGTATATCCGCCGGAAGCGCCGCCAAGGGCCTTGCCCAGGGTGCCTGTAATGATGTCCACCCGGCCCTCCACGCCGTTATATTCCGCAGTGCCCCGGCCGTGTTTACCCACAAAGCCTACTGCGTGGCTGTCGTCCACCATGACCAGGGCGTTGTATTGGTCGGCCAGGTCGCATACGCCCTTCAGGTTACAGATGATGCCGTCCATGGAGAACACGCCGTCGGTTGCTATCAGCTTAACCCTTGCTCCGGCCGCGTCCGCTTCTTTCAGCCGCTCTTCAAGGTCAGCCATGTCATTGTTTTTGTAGCGGTAGCGTCTGGCCTTGCACAGGCGTACCCCGTCTATGATGGAAGCGTGGTTTAACTCGTCGCTGATTACAGCGTCTTCCTGGCCCAGGATTGTCTCAAACAGGCCTCCGTTGGCATCAAAACAGGAAGAATAGAGGATGGTGTCATCGGTTCCAAGGAAATGGGATATCCGTTCCTCCAGCTGTTTGTGTATGTCCTGGGTTCCGCAGATAAAGCGGACCGAAGCCATGCCGTAACCTCTTTCATCGTATGTCCTCTTGGCCGCGTCAATCAGTCTCTGGCTGTCGCCCAGGCCAAGATAGTTGTTGGCGCACATGTTGATGACCTCCCGGCCATCCTCCAGTTTTACCCGTGCGCCCTGGGCAGAGGCAATGGGGGCTTCCCCCTTAAAAAGTCCGGCTTCCCTGATTTCCACTACTTCTTTTGCATAAATACTTAATATATCATTTTTGCGGGCCATCTCTACATCTCCTTTTCAATATGGTTATTCATTTATGTGGGACCAGTTAAGGACTACTTTGCCGGACTGTCCGGAAATCATGGCTTCAAATCCCTTTTCATAGTCCCGGATATCAAAACGGTGTGTGATGATTTGGGAGATATCAAGCCCTGCCTCTATCATGGTGGTCATTTTGTACCAGGTATCCCAGACCTTCCTGCCGTAAATGCCCCGTATATTCAGGCCGTTGAAAATCACGGTTTCCAGATTGACAATGGTTTCCCGTCCCTGAAGCCCGAGAAGGGCAATGTTGCCGCCGTGTTTCATGTTGAGGATCATGTCAGAGAGGGCTGCCGGGCTGCCGGACATTTCCAGTCCCACGTCAAAGCCTTCGGTCATTCCGATGGATTTCATTACATCCCTCAGCTTTTCCTGCTTCAGGTTCACGGTCCTGGTGGCCCCCAGCTTCCTGGCCAGGTCCAGGCGGTATTCATTCATATCCGTAACCACCACATGGCGGGCGCCGCTGAACTTTGCAATGGCCGCAGCCATGATGCCAATAGGTCCTGCGCCTGCAATGAGCACATCCTCGCCCAGCACGTCGTAGGAACGCACCGTATGGGTGGCATTGCCGAAGGGATCAAATATTGCATACAGCTCCTCCGGTATATTGGGGCGGCAGCTCCATACATTGGAGGAGGGGATCACCAGATATTCCGCGAAAGCGCCGTTCCGGTTCACGCCCACACCCTTGGCGTCCCTGCAGTTTTCCTTATGTCCCTCCAGGCAGTTCCTGCACTTGCCGCAGGTGATATGGCCTTCCCCGGATACCAGGTCCCCTACGGTGTGTCCGTCCACCCCGGAACCGACCTCCACAATCTCCCCCACATATTCGTGTCCGGCCGTAAGGCCTATGGGAATTGTGTGCTGCGCCCACTCATTCCATTGATAGATATGTACGTCTGTACCGCAGATGGCTGTTTTGTGAATTTTAATCTTCACATCATTTGGTCCTACTTCCGGAACCGGGACACGCTCCATCCAGAGCCCGGCTTCCGGCTTTTTCTTTGTTAAAGCCCACATGGTATGATCCTGCATGATATAACCCCCTTGCTACATATGCGAGTGTGAAAAACAGCTCATTTCCAAGTATCTTATACATCCATTATAAGTGCAGACAGCTGAAATATCAAGAAAAATATCCGTATCAGGCGGACATTTTTTGACAAAATGTATTTGTGATATGAACACGAACAGATGTCTTCTGTTGGGATACATTGCCCTTGATTCCGGGCCGCTTTTTTGTATTTACAGATAGGGGCAGGTTTCGGAAAACAAATTTTATTTATTATTTGTGATGATTGAATAACTTATAATTATGGTGTATGATAAAAATCAGGATGTTCTTGTGATGCATAGGAGGAAAAGCCTTGGCCAGAGAGGATGTAAAAAAGCAGATTGCCATAGCGGTTGCCCTGTTTTCAATTGTCAGTGTCATTCTGGTGCTGATAGGCGGCGTCAGCTATTTCAGTATAAAAGGCACCCAGGAAAAAGAAGCGCAGAAGTATATGAAGGAGATTGTATCCCAGTATAAGAATATCATTAGGGCACAGATTGACGGGGATATCCAGACCCTGGACGCGGTTGCTGCCATAACAGGTCAGGACGGCGCCGTGGACCTGGATACGGTGCTGTCTTATCTGGAGGAAGAATGCAGCCACAATGACTTTATCCATATGGGTTTTGTCTATCCTGACCGCAAGGGATATTTTATCGATACGGACGGCAACCGGCACGATGGGGTGGATATCAGCGATGAAGACTTCATATCCAGGACCCTGTCAGGCAGGTCCGCTGTTTCCGGAATCATGAAAGACAAAATGTCAGATAATACCGTGGTTTGTTACGGGGTTCCGGTCATTCATGACGGGAATGTCATGGGCGCGGTCACGGCTACCCGGACCACATCCAATCTCTCGGAAATCATCAGCCAGGATATTTTTGACGGCATAGCCTATGTACATATCATTGACCGGGAAGGGAATTTCGTCCTGCGTTCCGGCCATGCGGTCATCAATAAACAGATGGACAACATCTTTGAAGACGGGGATATCACGGATGAAGTCCGCTCATCCATATTGGCCGACATTGGAACGGGAGGGGATTCGTTTGCTGTTTTCCATTATCAGGGCAATGCCTACTGGGTAACCTTCATTCCGGTGGGGGTGAATGGATGGCAGATATTCTGCCTGGTGCCCCAGACATTCCTGAATCATAATTTTGATACCGTATTTCTTGTGTTTGCCTGTGTGATGGCCTGCATTTTCCTTTTATTCGCTGTCCTGTTCCTGTATATTTACACCTTATTAAAAAGGGAGCATGAATCCCTCAGGCTCTTTGCATATAAGGACAGCCTGACAGGAGCCGACAACCGGAACCGTTTTGTGTCGGAACTGCCCGGCCTGTTAAAGGAGACAGCGGACCGCGCCGTTGTATTGATGAATATAAGCGGGTTTAAGTTTGTGAATGAATTTTTCGGTTTTGAGAAAGGGAATCTTTTCCTGCTGCATATTGCACGGGTCCTGCGCGGCAGCATCAGGGAGGGGGAACGCTATTACAGGGACAATGCCGACCGTTTCGGGATGCTGGTTTATTACCAGGACAGGGAAGAACTGACGGACCGGATTAAGAAAATACAGAAGGACATAAACGAATATACCGTAAGCCCGAATCAGGACTACCGTATCAACTGCAATTTCGGGGTCTATCTCATACAGGCGCCGGGCCCGGACAGACAGGCCCCCCTATCGCCTGATACCGTGATTAACGGCGCCCTGCTGGCCCTTAACAGCGTCAATGGCAATACTGCCAACCCCATTGCATTTTATGATGAGGAAATGCATGAGAAGGCGCGCAGGAAGATTGAGATTGCCAGTCAGATGCAGGCTGCGCTGGCCAATGGGGAATTCCATATGTATCTCCAGCCCAAATATTTTCTGGAGGATGGGTCCCTTCACAGTGCGGAGGCCCTTGTCCGCTGGTGTTCGGACGGGGAAATCATACATTATCCGGATGAGTTCATCCCCATATTCGAAGAGAACGGATTCATCACTGAACTGGATATGTATATGCTGGAGGAGGCCTGCCGCCGGGTTTCCCATTGGACGGAACTGGGATACAAGGTGCGGCCCATATCCGTGAACCAGTCCAGGATATTTTTCTATGATGAAGAGTTCCTTGATAAGTTCCGCCAGATAGTGGACCGGTACAGCATTGACCCGGACATGATTATCCTTGAGGTGACGGAAAGCGTGGCCATGAGCAATCTGACTCAGGTGAAGATGGTCATTGACAAGCTTCACACCATGGGATTTTCCATCTCTATGGACGATTTCGGAAGCGGTTACTCCTCCCTGAACACGTTAAAGGATCTGGATATCGCGGAGCTGAAGCTGGATAAGGAATTCCTGTCCGAGCAGTCCACGTCCCGCAGAGGCCGGATGATCATTGAGAGCGTGATCCACCTTGCCAGGGCGCTCTCCATCACAACGGTCGCCGAGGGGATCGAGGACCAGGACCAGCTTGAATTTCTGGAATCCATTCACTGCGACATCGGACAGGGTTACTATTTTGCAAAGCCCATGCCGGTGGAGGAGTTTGAGCGGACGGTTCTCCATGTTTAAATGGTAATATCAGTGGTGCCGCCCGCCGTGTCCGCCGCCCTCACGGTCGTGGGCCGGTCTGCCGGGGCATTCCGAAGATTGCTCCGGACTGTCCTGTGGGTCGTCCTGGGATTCACCCTGAGCTTCCTTACGGTCCCCGGCCTGCTCCCGGTGCTGGCAGTGCTCGGTGTGGCCCTTTATTTCCTTCATGGATTTGTCTTTAAACTCATCCAGGGTGGCCTGGGGGTCCACGGTCAAAAGCTCCTGTATGGCGTAATACTTTCCCAGCGACATCCCGTGTTCGTGGGCCTCGTCACACATATGGCTGTCCACGCTGGCATATTCCGCCGTTACGCTGCCGTGGCACTGTTTCAGGGCCGTGTCCACGCATGCCTGAAGGTCTGAGAGCATCGCCTGGCCGCCGTCCTCCGCCTCCAGGGTGATGGAGACAAGGGAATCCTTCTTAAAATACTTCTGCATCTCAGCGCTGCCCAGCAGAAGGGTCAGGGCCTCGCCGTATTCCATATGCTTTAACGAGAGGGACTGCAGAATGGTTTCGCCCTCCTGCCCGTAGGTGGTCTGGTCCACCACCCTTCCCCAGCGGTTGACATCCAGCTCGATGCTGGGATTCACGTCGATGCTGATGACAGCCGCCTCCGCGTAGTACAGGCGCAGGCCGCCCAGTCCGCTGGTGGCAAACAGCAGGAGACAGGCCATGGAGACGGCCCATTTCAATTTGCGCGCCGCGGGCTTACGGCCACGGCGCATGCGTCCGGCCACATAATCGCAGGTCTGTTTTTTCAGCGCATCGCTGCAGGTCACCGTATCGAACGCGTCACGTATGGTCTGTTTCACCGTCATCACCTCCCAGCATATTTTTTAATTCCGCCTTAGCCCTCGACAGATGGGTGTATATGGTATTGACCTTTTTGTGCAGAATCCCCGCGATTTCCACGGCCGAATACCCCTCATAGTAGTGCAGATATAGGATGATTCTGTATTTGTGGGGCAGCTTCAGCACGGCTTCCAGCACATGGGACAGGTCGGGGTCCCGGTCGTCGGCCATGGACATGGCTTCCTCGAGAGAGCAGGTGTGCGTCCTGAAAAAACTTCGGAGCAGGTCCTTGCACCGGTTTACGGTCACCCGGATCAGCCATGCCTTTTTGTGCTCTTCCGACTGAAAGGGTTCCGAAAAAAGGGCGTATTTCAAAAATACATCCTGAAATACGTCCTCCGTATCGCTTTCATTTTTCATGTAGACAAAGCAGATATGCTTGACCATATCCGCATATTGTCCGATTGTCTGCTCTACATCTGATTCCTGCCGCATAGCCGCTCCATATGTCCGGTACTGCCAGGTGCAGTACTGTTTTCCCTATCTGTGATGTGAACCGCAGCCGCGTCTGCCATGATGGCTGTTTCCGCTATGGCATCCATACCCTGAGGGGTCCGATGAGGATGTCCGTCCATGGTTCCCGTCCGGGCATACCCAATCCCCGTCCTCTGACCAGTGGCCTTCACAGTCTCCGTGTTCATGGCTCCTGCAGTATTCGTAGTCCGTACAGTCAGCATATCCTCTGGGACAAGTCCAGTCAGCACCCCATGCAAGGCTGCTGCCTGCTGCGGTTAAGAGAATGCCTGTGGCTGCTGCTGCCATTATAGTTCTGATTTTCATGTATTTCAATCTCCTTTTTTGATTTGTTCACTTCTAATACGATTGAGAAGGCGGAATCCGTTCAAATCTTTAAAAATTTTTTCTTGACGCGAACACCGTGTCGTGCTTTATACTTGACCAAAAGGAGGAGGTGTAAATATTATGGATCAAAGGCAGACGATCGGTACAGTATCAAAAAATCTTGGTATTTCAAGCCGTATGCTCCGCTATTATGAGCAGATAGGCTTGATAGGGAGCCGGCGCGTGGAGGATTACGCTTACAGGGTTTATGATGAAGAGGCAATACGGAGGCTTCGCCAAATCATTATACTGCGGAAGCTTCGGGTACCAGTAAAGCAGATCCGGGAGATATTCGGCAATAGCAGCGCATTGGGGGTTATTGACGTATTTGAGCAGAATATCCGGGAACTTGACGGGCAGATGACAGCGTTATCAACGGTTAAATCCATACTCAGCCGTCTTGTCCGGGAACTTCAGGAAAAAGCAAATCTTAATCTGCAGCTGGATTATCTTGGAGACAACTCGATTTTTGCCGTTGTGGACGGCATTTCGTTTTCTAAAAATAAGATACAGGAGGAAACATCAGTGGAAGATCTTAACAAGGCAGCTGAGACGTTGCAAAAGCTGGAGGACAAAGACGTGCGGATTATTTACCTTCCGCCAATGACCGTAGCAGCAGCCCGCTTTTCAGGGGAAGCTGAGTATGGAGTGGGGCCGGAAGCCACCGGTATGATTGAGAAATTTGTTTACGAAACGGAATTACTGAAACTAAAACCCGATGCCAGAGGGATGGGATTTGATTGTTCCAGAGCAGATTTAAGAGTGGAAGCCGGAGCAGCTCCCACCGCATATGAAGCATGGGTATCAATCCCTGAGGATATGGTAGTTAAGCCGCCTCTGGTAAAAAAGACATTTAGCGGCGGGATGTATGCCGCCCATGTATTGAGGGACTGGAATTTTCAGGATTGGCGTTTGCTCCAGGAGTGGGTCAGTGAAAGCGAGAGATATGAAGAGGCTGGCGGACCATGCTTTGAGGAAATATTAAATTATTATAATCTTATGAACAATGGCGCGAAAATGGAAGATACACAAATGGATCTCCTGTTGCCGATAAAGGAAGTGACAAAGTAAAGGATGAGGCAATCCGTATGGGCTGCGGCGGGGCAGCGTTTGACATTAAAACGAAATCAAATGCTTCTGGATTATGTTCTGCCGAATGGTGTTGCTTAATACCGTGAAATGCCTTATAATTATGCATTGTGGCATATTGTTTTAGCCCGTGTTATATAGTTGGGGTAAAAAATGTCGTAATTAAAATAAGGGGGCCTGATTTTCTTTGAAAAAGGGGTGAAAAAGGAGCAGAAAAGAGCAAAATAAGGACCTGAACTCCGGCTCTTTTCGATTTGGACCGGCCCTTGCTACAAGCCAAAAATACTGTGTAAACAGCACAATAAATAAGGAAAAACCATGAGAAAACTAGCTTTAAATGATGAAATATTA
>ERZ791803.1463-NODE-1463-length-10923-cov-2.558152_pt1 | contig 10923 bp, 14 predicted proteins | sample MGYA00510307_ERZ791803 | MGnify/ENA primary metagenome ERZ791803 (study PRJEB30046, sample SAMN00791963) | human gut metagenome | study: EMG produced TPA metagenomics assembly of the A metagenome-wide association study of gut microbiota in type 2...
ATCCGGGTTGGCGAAAGTCTGCACCACATCCTATTCTCCCTTCATATCAATAATGGCCGGGCCTCGTCAAACGAAAGATTGGTAAAGCGGTAATCTCCGTTTCCCACGATGTTTGCAAGAGTGTTGTTGTCCAAAAGCAGCGGAGCGTCTGTTTGTGCCATAGAGAACCCTACTTTCAGAAAACACGAAAAAATGTTTCATTTTTATCATAAAGGGTCTGGATTGTAAAGTTAAATATAGTCTGAAAATTATCAAAAATATTTGACAATAGTCAAACAAGACAACAGGCACAATAGGATGCGGTCTTAAACGTCTTTTGGGCTTCCAAATTTTATTGCTGCAAAAGAGTAGAAAGCGTGCCGAAATTGTATAGTATTTCCAAATTTTCCGTACAATATTTGTTGAAGTGTTTGATAAAAAAATGACAGCTTTACTGACGTTGTACAAGTTTTATGATTTCCTGACGAATCTTCTATAAATAATGGACAAACAAAAAAACTTTGGTTATAATAAGAGATACATGCAAAAATACAGAGGAAGGTGGGCAACATGCATTACAGGAAAAGTATATTCCGAAGCCTGGCTATGGTGACACAGCTGGGGCTGTGTGTAGTTACGCCTGTCTTTTTATGTGTTTTTATCGGTTATCAGATCGACACCCGGTTTGAGGTGAAGACGATGATACCGATGCTGATCCTTGGTGTGTTGGCCGGAGGCCGGTGCGCGTGGCAGATGGCAAAGCGGACCCTTTTGCAGGAGCAGAAGGAGGACGAGTGTCTCCGCCGGGAACAGTCGGCCCGGAACTCGCGGACAGGGATCAGCAGACCAAAACAGCCAAGCCGTATCCGAAAGGATGCGCAGACGGCAGATGAGGGGATCACTCAGACAATAAAGGAGGCAGACGAAGATGGAATGGCTAAGTAAGTCAACGAAGCGGCTGCTTTTGGAGATGTCAGTGGGTATCATCCTGTACAATCTGCTGTTGGGGATTCTTGCCTGCTTGCTGCTTCCGAAAGTGCCTTATCCGGTGATACCGGTAGTTCTGGGACTTTTTGCGGGTGCAGCGGGGGCGATCCTGATGCTGGTCCATATGGCGGTCATGACAGAGCGGGCACTGGAAAGCCAGAATGAGAACTACGCCAACAAATTTACCGTGATGCAGAGTCTTTTGCGGAAGCTGGTTTTTGTTGCGGCGCTTTTTTTCTGCTGGAGAGTGCTGAAGATCAATCTGCTGGCTGCAGTGATTGGAGCCATGGGCATGAAGGCAGGTGCATACCTGCAGCCGCTGGTTCGGAAGATTTCTGGCTGGAAAGACGATGATCCGAAACAGGCAGCGGACGAGTCAGACGTTTCAGACTCGGAAACATCATAAAAGAAAGGAGGACAATGTATGGGAACAATGATTTCCAGAGAACCTGATTTTATGATACACGGGGTACTGAAGTACCAGATGTTCGGTCAGGATTTTTGGATTACAACGACTACCATAGGAATGTGGATCATTTCCATTATCATCCTGATCATCGCATTTATGGCAAACCGTTCACTCAAAAAAGCGACGGATGAGCCTGGCGCATTCCAGAATGCGCTGGAGATGGCATATGAAGCACTGACCAATATGGCAGGCGGCATCCTGGGCGGCAATGCCAGAAAGTTTGTCAATTATATTGGTACAATTTTCTTATTTATTTTGTTTTGTAATCTAAGCGGCCTTTTGGGCCTGCGTGCGCCGACAGCAGATTACGGTGTGACCTTTTTGCTTGGTATGGTTACTTTCTTTATTGTAAACTACCAGGGAATCAAGAACCGGGGCGTGCATCATTTCACGAGCCTGTTTGAACCGACGCCGATCCTGTTCCCGATCAACTTAATCGGTGAGCTGGCCAACCCGCTTTCCATATCGTTGCGTCTGTTTGCAAACCTGTTATCCGGCGTGATCATTATGGGACTGTGGTACGGCATGATGCCAATACTGGCCAGCAACGGCATCCCCGCAGCGTTACATGTTTATTGTGATTTGTTTTCAGGATGCATCCAGACATATGTATTCTGTATGCTGACCATGGTTTATATTAGTGACAAAATGGAATAAGCCATGAGCCATGCGGGGATGAGGGAATCAAAGGAGAGCAAGGAGTGCTTGCATTCCTTAAACGGATTTGATTTCATCAGACCCATAGGGCGAAGCCCGTCACCGACATGGAGCGAATCGGAATGGAGGTGGCCGCATGGCGGCCTAACCCTCGCCACTTCCCGACACCGGAGACCAGCGAAGCGCCGTCAAGGTGTCACCCCATAACCCCACAGTTGTTTATCCACCATATATATTATCAAGAATAAACCACTGAATCAAAATTGTATATTTATTTTAGGAGGAAATGAACTATGAATGGTATCTCAGGACAGGACTTTATCTTTGGTTGTTCCGCAATTGGTGCAGGTCTGGCGATGATCGCCGGTATCGGACCTGGTATCGGACAGGGTATCGCAGCCGGTCACGGTGCAGCGGCAGTTGGACGTAACCCGGGTGCAAAATCCGACATCACCTCCACCATGCTTCTTGGACAGGCGGTTGCAGAGACCACCGGTCTGTACGGCCTGGTTGTTGCGATCATCCTGATGTTTGTTAAGCCCTTCGGCGCTTAATGAGTTTAAGAAAGAGAAGATCGCGACGAAAGGAGGCTTAAGACTTGGACAGACTGATAGGATTTGATCCGCAGCTGCTGCATGACGCGGTGCTGACCGGTATCAATATCTTCATATTATTCTTTGCGTTGTCCTATCTGCTTTTCAACCCGGTACGGGATGTGCTGGAGAAGAGACGGCAGAAGATTGTCGATGAGCTGGCCCGGGCGGCTGAGGACAAGACCTCGGCGGCGGCCCTGAAGGAAGAGTATGAGGCAAAGCTAAAGGACGTAAACAAAGAGGCAGAAAACATCCTGGAGACTGCACGGAGAAAAGGCAAAGCCCGTGAAGATGAGATCGTCCAGGAAGCCAGGGCAGAAGCAGCCAGGATCATCGAGCGGGCAAACCGCGAAATCGAGCTGGAGAAGAAGAAGGCAGTTGACGATATGAAGCAGGAAGTGGTCGATATTGCGGCGCTGATGGCGAAAAAGGTTGTCGGCTACTCCATCGATGCGAAGATCCAGGATGCTTTGATCAATGAGACTTTGAAGGAAATGGGTGAGAGCACATGGCAAAGCTAGTTTCAAAGGTGTACGGCGATGCATTGTTTGAGACAGCCATGGAGAAGGACGAGGTGGATACCCTCTACGGAGAAGTAAGCGCCCTGGTCCCCATCTTAAAGGACAACCCGGAGCTTCTGACTCTGCTTGGCAATCCGCAGATAGTCAAAGAGGAAAAGGTTGCCATCATACATCAGGTTTTTGACCAGAAGGTAGCACAGGATCTGATGGGCTTCCTGGCAATCATTGTTGAGAAAGACAGACAGAGCGATATGATTCCCATCTTCGAGTATTTCATCGAGAGGGTGAAGGAATTTAAAAAGATTGGCGCCGCCTACGTGACCAGTGCAGTGGAGCTGAACGCAGAGCAGAAGGCCAGTCTGGAAGAAAAGCTGCTTGCAACCACGCCATACGTGTCCTTCGATATGTATTACGAGGTGGATCCCGAGCTTTTAGGCGGCATGGTAGTCCGCATCGGGGACCATGTGGTGGACAGCAGTATTAAAACACGGCTTTATGAACTGAAGAAGGAACTTTTGGCGCTTCAGTTGGCATAATCAGTCAGAAAGGAAACAGCAAAATGAATTTGAGACCAGAAGAAATCAGTTCGGTAATAAAAGAACAGATTGAAAAGTATTCTACCAAACTGGAAGTCTCGGATGTCGGCACCGTGATCACGGTTGCAGATGGTATCGCTCGAATCCATGGGCTTGAGAAAGCCATGCAGGGTGAGCTTCTGGAGTTTCCAGGAGAGATCTACGGCATGGTCCTGAACCTGGAGGAGGATAACGTTGGTGTTGTTCTGCTTGGTGACACCAGCAATATCAGTGAGGGCGATATCGTTAAGACCACCGGACGCGTTGTTGAAGTCCCGGTAGGAGATGCGCTGACCGGACGTGTTGTAAACGCACTGGGCCAGCCCATTGACGGAAAAGGTCCCGTCGAGACAGACAAGTTCCGCCGCATTGAGCGCGTAGCTCACGGCGTTATCGAGAGAAAATCCGTAGACACCCCGCTTCAGACCGGTATCAAGGCGATCGATTCCATGATCCCGATCGGCCGTGGACAGCGTGAGCTGATCATCGGCGACCGTCAGACCGGTAAGACCGCGATTGCGATCGATACGATCATCAACCAGAAAGGCCAGGGGGTTCACTGTATTTATGTGGCGATCGGCCAGAAGGCATCTACCGTTGCCAATATTGTAAGGACCCTGGAGGAGTTTGGCGCCATGGACTATACCACCCTTGTGGTGTCCACTGCATCAGACTTGGCTCCCCTTCAGTACATTGCACCGTATTCCGGGTGTGCGATCGGCGAGGAGTGGATGGAAAAAGGGGAGGACGTGCTGGTAGTCTATGATGATTTGACCAAGCACGCGGCGGCTTACCGTACCCTGTCTTTGCTGCTCAAGAGACCGCCGGGCCGTGAGGCTTACCCGGGCGATGTATTCTACCTGCATTCCAGACTGCTGGAGCGCGCATCCCGCTTATCGGATGATTTAGGCGGCGGTTCTTTGACTGCACTGCCGATCATTGAGACCCAGGCAGGCGACGTTTCTGCATACATTCCGACCAATGTGATCTCCATCACTGACGGCCAGATCTATCTGGAGACAGAGATGTTTAACTCCGGTTTCCGTCCGGCGATCAATGCCGGTCTGTCCGTATCCCGTGTAGGCGGCGCGGCTCAGATCAAGGCGATCAAGAAGATCGCGGCTCCGATCCGTGTGGAGCTGGCACAGTACCGCGAGCTGGCAAGCTTTGCCCAGTTTGGCTCCGAGCTGGATGCAGCTACCACGGAACAGCTGGCACAGGGCGAGCGCATCAAGGAAGTGCTCAAACAGCCGCAGTATCAGCCGATGCCGGTGGAATATCAGGTTATCATCATTTATGCAGCTACCAGGAAACATCTTCTGGATATTCCGGTTGCTGATATCCTGGATTTTGAGAAGGAACTGTTTAGGTATATTGACACAAAGTATCCTGAGATTCCGGCTTCCATCCGCGACACTAAGGTGCTGTCAGAGGAGACGGAAGAACTTTTGGTGAAGGCAATCAAAGAGTGCAAAGAGCAGCGCTAGACAAGGCAGGTGAAAATTCATGGCATCCATGAGAGATATTAAACGTAGAAGAGCAAGTATCCAGAGCACCGGCCAGATTACCAAGGCCATGAAGCTGGTCTCTACGGTTAAACTGCAAAAGTCCAGAGCGAAAGCCGAGAGTTCAAAACCCTACTTTGACATGATGTATGAGACCATTGCATCCATGCTTAAAAAGTCCGGCAACATCGACCACAAATATCTCCGTGCAGGCAAGACGGACAAGAAGGCGGTCATCGCCATCACATCCAACCGCGGCTTGGCAGGCGGCTACAACAATAACATTGTGAAGCTGATCGCCGGGAACCCGGAGCTTGCAAAAGGCAATACCTGCGTGTATGCCATCGGGCGGAAGGGCCGAGACGGACTGACAAAGAAAGGTTATGAGATCAGGGCAGACTACTCGGATGTGATCAATGAGTCCATGTACCAGGATGCCGCCGATTTAACGGCGGAACTATTGGATGCGTTTGGACGCGGCGAGGTGGGCGAGATCTATCTTGCGTACACTTCCTTTAAGAATACGGTAGTCCATATCCCCAAATTGATCCGTCTGCTTCCGTTTACCATGGAAGACAGCGGCACGGACGGGAACGAGGCTCCGAAGGCCCATGCTCTGATGAACTATGAGCCGAACGAGGAAGAAGTGCTGGATATGATCATTCCCAAATATATGAGCAGTTTAATCTTTGGTGCGCTGCAGGAGGCAGTTGCCAGCGAAAATGGCGCGCGTATGACCGCCATGGACTCGGCGACCAACAATGCAGAAGAGATGCTTGGCAAGTTAGAGCTGCAGTATAACCGCGCACGTCAGGGTTCCATTACCCAGGAGCTGACGGAGATCATTGCAGGCGCCAATGCGATCAGTTAAAATGAAAGACAATAAATATAAGGAGAATCAAGATGGCAGAACAAAATACTGGTAAAATCACACAGATCATCGGTGCGGTTATGGACATTAAGTTCTCCCAGGGCAAGATTCCGGAAATCAATGAGGCAATCCGCATACCGCTGGAGACCGGCGGTGAGCTGACTGTCGAGGTTGCTCAGGATCTTGGTGACGATACGGTAAGATGTATCGCCATGGGAAGCACCGATGGTATGAGACGTGGTATGGACGCCATTGCGACCGGGGCGCCGATTACGGTGCCGGTCGGTGAGAATACGCTCGGACGTATCTTTAACGTGCTGGGCGAGCCGATTGATAATAAAGAGAAGCCGCATGTGGAGGAGTATCTTCCGATCCACAGAAAAGCTCCTACTTTCGAGGAACAGTCCACAGAGACCGAGATCCTGGAGACAGGTATCAAGGTCGTCGACCTGCTCTGCCCGTATCAGAAGGGCGGTAAGATCGGTCTGTTCGGCGGCGCCGGCGTAGGAAAGACCGTACTGATCCAGGAGCTGATCCGTAATATCGCAACCGAGCACGGCGGATATTCCGTATTCACCGGCGTAGGAGAGCGTACCCGTGAGGGAAATGACCTTTACTACGAGATGACCGAGTCTGGTGTTATCAATAAGACCACCATGGTATTCGGTCAGATGAATGAGCCGCCGGGAGCACGTATGCGTGTGGGCCTGACAGGGCTTACCATGGCTGAGTATTTCCGTGATAAGGGCGGAAAGGATGTGCTGTTATTCATCGATAACATTTTCCGTTTTACCCAGGCAGGTTCCGAGGTGTCCGCGCTTTTAGGGCGTATGCCTTCCGCAGTAGGCTATCAGCCGACGCTGCAGACGGAGATGGGCGCGCTGCAGGAGCGCATCACATCCACCAAGGACGGTTCCATCACCTCCGTACAGGCGGTTTATGTGCCTGCGGATGACTTGACGGACCCGGCTCCGGCCAATACCTTCGCACATCTGGATGCAACGACCGTACTGAGCCGTTCCATCGTAGAGCTGGGTATCTATCCGGCCGTAGATCCGCTGGAGTCCACCTCCCGCATCTTAGACCCGCGTATCGTGGGTGAAGAGCATTACAACGTGGCCCGCGGCGTACAGGAAGTACTTCAGAAGTATAAAGAGTTACAGGATATCATCGCCATGCTGGGCATGGATGAGCTTTCCGAGGAGGATAAGCTGACTGTATCACGCGCAAGAAAGATCCAGAGATTTTTGTCTCAGCCGTTCTTCGTTGCAGGCCAGTTTACCGGTATGGAAGGCCGCTATGTACCGCTTAGCGAGACCATTCAGGGCTTCAAGGAGATTCTGGAAGGAAAGCATGATGACGTTCCGGAGCAGTATTTCCTTAATGCCGGTAATATCGACGACGTTCTTGCCCGTGTGAAATAGGGGGTACGTCTATGGCTGATGGAATGAAATTGCATGTGATCACTCCGGAGGAGCGGTTTTATGATGGGGAAGTATCCATGGTAGAGCTGACCACGACGGAGGGGAATATCGGTATCTATCCGAACCATATCCCGCTGACTGCCGTAGTAGCGCCGGGGGTGCTGAAGATCCACGAGGGCAGCGAAGTGAAGGAAGCTGCACTGATGTCAGGATTTATCACCATCCTGCCGGAGTCTGTGACCATCATGGCTGAAACAGTGGAATGGCCGGATGAGATTGACTTCAATCGTGCGGAGGAGGCGCGGATCCGTGCAGAACGCAGGCTGGCATCAAAGGATGGCAATCTGGATGTGCTGCGGGCGGAAATGGCGTTAAAACGTGCGCTGGTGCGTTTGGGACTTAAGGACTGATTGAAAGTGATTAACAAAGTAAAACCGGAAAAGCAGTGGATAAAATGCTTTTCCGGTTTTGTTTTGTCTGAATATAAAAAACAGATATCAACGCCGTTTTTTTGAACGCTGAGCCTGAAGGTTAATGATATTTTCCCCTGCTAAAATAGATTCTACGAGTTTATAATGTTCGGGATATTCACGTTTTAATTTCAGCTTTAATGTGTTGTTGGAAAAATACATGGCAACGCATTCTGCCAGATCTTCTTCGGGAGCAGATTTTCCATAATCGGTTGGAGGCTGTTCTCCATCATAATTATCAGCATCATACTCTTCATCATCAAAGCCAGTTGCCCAGATCCAGAAACCGATATGGTCCCGGAAATATTCCGTATAATCCCCCAACAGCCCATGAGTCAATTCATGAATCATGGTGAAGGTTAGTTCTTCCTGTGTCTGGTCTTCAATCGAGTCAAATAACGTAATGTTTTTTGTTTCAGGATGGGTAGCAGCATATTCACCAAACAGGGGGATTGTCATTTTACCCAAAGAGGTAATAGGCTGTTTCCTGTCTTGCCCCAGTACCTTCCCCAGCAGAACTTAGAGCTTCTTCTTTGTTTTCATTTTTAATGCTTTGCCGCATACCATCTTGGCTTGCCTTCGTATCAAATGTAATATGGTATTGATCTGCGAGACATTCGACGATTTCAATCATCTTATTACGTGTATGTGTTAATTCTCCGGGATATTCAATGGAGAAGTCGGAAACAGGTATTTTGATGGTCAGGCTCCCTAAATCTTCCGTATACAAATCATTGGAAAATTGTCCCGGAAGTTTTTTTCTCTTTGAATGGTACGGCCTGTTAAGTTTATTTCGGAGAGCCGTTGGGAATTTTGCGTAATTGCATGCAGCATAAGTGGATTTTTCTGATGATTTCTTTTCTATTGTATGAGGTCAGGCATGGCAGGATCTCCTTGAAGGCTGGTTGCAGGGTGGCAGGCATGGGACTTTGTAATTATGATTCCATTATATCGCAGGGCATGATCGAAATACAAGGTATCCGTGTGAATCGCGGCTGTGATGCAGTGAAGGACGTGTAGTGACAATGCTGAGACTGTAGAATATGGCAGGCTGCGAAAACTCAAGTGTTTTGCATATTGACAGTCCAATATGTTTGTGATAATCTGGGTATACGATTCTCGCAGCAATTCTTGCAGCGAAAGTCACAGGGGATAATTCTTCCCGTTTTCCGAATGCGGATAAAAGAGAAATGATGGGCGGTGGTGTTTTATGATTGTCTTGATGTAAATGTGTAACGAAAGAGATAATATTCTTGCGGTAGATTCAAAAGTTATATATAATAAAAAGGAGAACATGTATGGATAATACAAATGCACCGATTATGAAACCATTGTCAGAATTAACTCTGTTGGACCGCTTTTTATTTGCCTGTGCGATGGAGGATAGAGGGATCATGCAGCTTATCCTTCAGATGATCCTGCAGAAGGATATCAAGCTTCTGGATCAGGCACAGACAGAAAAGGAACTGCGCACGGCGCCATGGCTCCGGTCCATCCGTTTGGATGTGATTACCATGGACGAGGCAGGCTTTTATAACACGGAAGTTCAAAAAAGGAATACGGGCAATCTGCGCCGGAGAAGCAGGTTTTACCAGGCGCTGATCGACAGTTCGCTGCTGCCCCCAGGTGAGATCGATTTTAATTGTATGCCGGAGGCAACTCTGATCACCATTGCACCGTTCGATCTCTTTGGGGAAGGGAAGTATTGCTACACGTTCCAGATGAGATGTGATGAATCAAGACAGCTTTCTTTAGATGACGGGGCGCGTCGGATTTTTTTGAACACAAGGGGGACCAACCCAGAAGATGTGGGAGAAGAGCTTGTTGAGCTTTTGCAATATTTTGAAAAGACGACAGCGGAGGTTGCTGTCCAATGTAAGAGCGAACGTGTGAGAGAACTTCATGAGCAGGTCTGCAGAATTAAGTCCAGCGAGGAGATTGGAGTGAGATATATGCAGGAATGGGAAGAGAAAGCATACTGGAAGGCAGAAGCCAGAGCAGAAGGTCGCGAGGAAGGCCGTGCAGAAGGTCGCGAGGAAGGCCGTGCAGAAGGCCGTGCAGAAGGCCGCGAGGAGGGCAAGGCTGAAGCTCTGGAGCAGGGGATCAGGGCATTGATAGAAACCTGTGGAGAGTTGGGGCTTACGCGCAATGACACCTTATCGAAGGTAATGACAAAGTTTTCTTTGGAGGAAGATGCTGCGGAGGCATATTTTGTGAAATACTGGAAAGATTAAGCGGTGATTAGTCTGCGCTGGTAGGAAAGGAAGTCAGCTTGCTATGGTAAACAGAGACAGGCAGTTTGCCGCAGCCGGAGGCGTGCTGCTGGCTGCGGCGCTGGCGCTTCAGCTTTGCGCCCGCCAGGTTAACGGATTTGCGACCTGGTACGCGCATCATATCTATCCGGCGCTGGTGGGGACAATAGGGCGTTTTTATGGGATTTTTCCATTCTCAGTGGTGGAAATATTCCTATATGCATTGATTGTGGGGACGGTTGTGTATTTTGCCAGGAATATCCGGCAGCCGAAGAAGCTTGCCAGCCGGACCGTGCTTTTGGTGGGCTGCCTGCTTTTTCTCTATACCGCAAACTGCGGGGTCAATTATTATGCGGCTGCGTTTTCAGACTATGCGGGGCTTGAGGCGGGCGCTTATACAAAGGAGGAACTGACGGAGTTCTGTACATTTCTTGTTGAAAAAGTGAATGAGAATGTGACGGAGGCCCATTACAGGGAGAACCGAAGGGAATGGAAACAGGCGGGGCTGGCAGCCATGGCACAGGCCGCAGAGGAATTTCCGTGTCTGTCAGGTTTTTATCCGCAGCCAAAGGAGGTGGCGTGCTCTTATATCCTGTCGGTACAGCAGCTTTGTGGTATCT
>ERZ791803.1469-NODE-1469-length-10874-cov-2.847213_pt1 | contig 10874 bp, 9 predicted proteins | sample MGYA00510307_ERZ791803 | MGnify/ENA primary metagenome ERZ791803 (study PRJEB30046, sample SAMN00791963) | human gut metagenome | study: EMG produced TPA metagenomics assembly of the A metagenome-wide association study of gut microbiota in type 2...
TTTTCCATAATATACTTATAATAGATCCGCCTCATGAAAGCTGGAAGCCGTACTGCCCCGGATTGCTCCGGGGATGGACCTGGAAAGAATATCCGGGTTACATGCCGGGGGCAGGCGGAAGGAAAGTACCGGCCAATTCTATGAATGCATTCATCTCGCGGGTCACCCATTTATCCTTATGATAGACAATCTGGCGCCAGGTCTGCATGTGGAAATCCTTTACGTTAAGGGCGGCCAGGCAGCCGGATTCAATGTCTGAGAGGATGGTGAACCTTGGAAGGAAGGAGACGCCCATATTGGCCCTCAGCAGGTTGATGATGAATTCCGTATTCCCTATTTCAAGGAAAGGGCGGATTGTCATATCCTGGGCCGCCAGATACTGTTCCAGTATGAAACGGTAGCTTGCATTTTTCTCGGTCAGGATGAATGGCTGTCCGATGACCTGGGAAAGGTCCAGGTCCTTCCTGCCGGAAAAGGGGTGGTTTACGGAGGATACGAAAACAATGTCCTCAGGCTCTTCCAGGACCTTGATCCATTTGTCGTCATACATACGCTTGTCCAGGAAATACACAATGTCAATGGCATTGCTGTTCATCATGTCCAGCAGGGTTCCGGGGGAATCGGTGATGATGCTTACGTTTACCCGGGGATACAGGCGGTGGTACTCTTTTAACAAAGGAGGAAAGATGGATGCACAGATGGACTCAATGGTGCCAAGGCACAGGCTTCCGGTCAGTTCCGTGGCTTCCGCCACAGCGTCCCTGGCGCATTCCAGGTCCCGCATGATGGCGGCGGCATGTTCAAAGAACACGGCGCCCTGGTGGGTTAAGGTGGTCTGTTTGCCAATGCGGTCAAACAGGTGGACATTCAGCTCTTTTTCCAGCTGCTTGACCTGGATGGTCACAGCGGCCTGGGAATATCCCAGCTGTTTGGCTGCTTTTGAAAAACTCTTTAGCTGAGCTACCTGAAGAAATGTTGCAATTTCGCGTAATTCCATAATATACGTCCTTTTTTTAATTGGTTTTTCTATAAAAATTTTTAAACTATATCATAAAAACATTAAATTTTACAACCATTTGTTTTTATGGTACATTAAGCTTAATGAGAAATCAATACCAAATAATGACTATTTTCCCAAAAATCAGTCAAAAAAGAAAGGAATCAAATATCATGGAAAAAGACAATGTAAAGTACAACGCGTATGTTCAGATACTGAAGGAGGAGCTGCTTCCGGCCATGGGATGTACGGAACCCATTGCCCTGGCCTATGGCGCTGCGCTGGCACGGAAAGTACTGGGGGAACTGCCGGACCGGGTGGTAATCGGGGCCAGCGGAAGTATTATCAAGAATGTCAAATCCGTGATTGTGCCTAATACAGACCATTTAAAAGGAATCCCGGCCGCTGCAACAGCTGGTATCGTGGCAGGTGACCCGGATAAGGAGCTGGAGGTAATCGCCCAGGTGACACCGGAGCAGATTGCACAGATGAAGGAGTTCATAGAAAATACCCAGATTGAAGTGGAGCATGTGGACAATGGCATCACCTTTGACATCATCGTGACACTGTACAAGGGAAGCTCTTATGCAAAGGTGCGCATTGCCAATTACCACACCAATGTGGTACTGGTTGAAAAAGACGGCGAGATCTTAAAGCAGATAGAAGTGGCCGGAGAGGACGAGGAGGGCCTGACAGACAGGAGCCTTCTTAATATGGAAGATATCTGGGATTTCATCAACACGGTTGACATAGCCGACATCAAGGAGGTACTGGACCGCCAGATTTCCTATAACATGGCCATTGCAGAGGAGGGCATCAAGGGGAATTACGGCGCCAACATCGGCAAGGTGCTTCTTGATATGTCTGGCAATGATGTGCGCACCAGGGCAAAGGCCATGGCGGCGGCTGGTTCCGACGCCAGGATGAATGGCTGCGAACTGCCGGTCATCATCAATTCAGGCAGCGGGAACCAGGGAATCACTGCATCCGTACCGGTCCTTGTATATGCGGAGGAGCTTAAGGTAAGCGAGGAGAAGAAATACAGGGCCCTGGCCTTATCCAACCTTACTGCCATTCATCAGAAGACACCGATTGGAAGATTATCCGCATATTGCGGCGCGGTAAGCGCCGGCGCGGGAGCAGGGGCAGGAATCGCTTATCTGTGCGGAGGCAGCTATAAGGAGATTGTCCATACGGTTGTCAATGCGCTTGCCATTGTGTCCGGCATTGTCTGCGACGGCGCCAAGGCTTCCTGCGCAGCCAAGATTGCTTCGGCGGTTGACGCAGGGATTCTGGGCTATAACATGTATATCCGCGGTCAGCAGTTCTACGGAGGAGACGGCATCGTGACAAAGGGTGTCGAGGAAACACTTAAGAATGTTGGCAGGCTTGGAAAGGAAGGAATGAAGGAGACCAACGAGGAGATAATTAAAATCATGATTGGAGATTAGGTATGAAAAAAATAACAGGTAGTTTACCGTTCCGATTACTGTTGGGTGTTATCCTCGGTATCATCGTCGGACAGATTTGCGGCGATGGTCTTATGCACGTCATTGTAACAATTAAGTACATACTGAATCAGGTGATTGTATTCTGTGTTCCGTTAATCATCATTGGTTTCATTGCCCCTTCCATCACAAGGCTGGGCAATAACGCATCCAAAATGCTTGGGGTTGCTGTTACGCTTGCATATGTTTCGTCAATCGGTGCTGCGCTGTTTGCCATGATGGCCGGTTATTTCCTGATTCCCCATCTGTCCATTATTTCTGAGGTAGAGGAACTTAGGAAACTGCCGGACATCGTGTTCCAGCTGGATATCCCCCAGATCATGCCGGTCATGAGCGCCCTTGTGTTTTCACTGCTTCTTGGCCTGGCCGCCACATGGACCAAGGCGGAGGTGATTACGGATGTCCTGGAGGAGTTCCAGCAGATCGTACTTTCCATTGTAACAAAAGTAGTCATTCCGGTGCTTCCTGTTTTTATTGCATTTACATTCTGCTCCTTATCATATGAAGGCACCATTACAAAGCAGCTGCCTGTATTTTTAAAGGTGGTCATCATTGTCATAATCGGACATTTTATCTGGATGACCCTGCTCTATGTAATCGCCGGTATCTATTCAGGGGCCAATCCCCTGGACGTCATCCGCAATTACGGGCCGGCCTATATCACAGCGGTGGGTACCATGTCATCCGCGGCCACCCTTGCGGTTGCCCTGCGCTGTGCCAAGAAGTCACAGCCGCCCCTGCGGGATGACATGGTGGACTTCGGCATCCCGCTGTTTGCCAATATCCATCTGTGCGGTTCCGTGCTGACAGAAGTATTCTTTGTCATGACGGTGAACAAGATACTTTACGGTTCCATTCCTACCATGGGGACCATGGTCTTATTCTGTGCACTCCTAGGCATATTTGCCATTGGGGCGCCCGGCGTGCCCGGAGGTACGGTAATGGCGTCCCTGGGGCTGATAACAGGCGTCCTTGGATTTGAGGAGTCAGGCACGGCGCTGATGCTGACAATCTTTGCCCTGCAGGACAGCTTCGGAACCGCATGCAACGTGACCGGCGACGGAGCCCTGACCATGATCCTTACCGGATTTGCGCAGAAACATGGGATTAAGAGACAGAAGCTTGAAAGCGGTCTGTGACCGGGGCCGGATTGGGGCCCCGATGGGACCGCGGCCACGGGCAGACAACGCAGGCTGTTTTATATCCGGGGATTGACAGCCCGCGGGAATATGTAGTAAGATGGAGCAAACAGGCTTCTGCACTGACAGGTATCCCTTACAGCAAAGCAGCCCGCGCGGATATCCCCAATCCAGGGGGCCGCAGACAGATGGAAGAGAATATGTGTTGACTGACCTGAAGCAGGGCTGAGAGGGAAAGCGGGTACACTTGAGTGGTTTTATCGGGATACGCCTATTTTGGCGTATCCTTTTTGTGTTGGGAAATGACACGGAACACGGACAGGAGGAAAAGATACATATGGGAATGAATGACACGCCTTCATCAGAACGGGTCCATATCGGATTCTTTGGAAGGAGGAATGCTGGGAAGTCCAGCGTGCTCAATGCAGTCACCGGACAGGACCTGGCTGTGGTATCAGAGGTAAAGGGAACCACCACGGACCCTGTGTATAAGGCCATGGAGCTTCTTCCCCTTGGCCCGGTGATGATGATTGACACCCCGGGGATTGATGATGAAGGGGAATTGGGCGGCCTTCGTATTAAAAAGAGTTACCAGGTGCTTAATAAGACGGACGTGGCGGTTTTGGTGGTGGATGGCTGCCAGGGCATGGCATATGAGGACAGGGCGCTTCTTGGGCGGATACAGGAAAAGCGTATCCCATGTGTGATTGCCTGCAATAAGGCGGACATGGATGGTCCTGCTGCTAACCATGGAGATTCTGGGAACCAGGGGGAATCGGCCGGCAAACCACAGGAAGCATATCCGCAGTCCCTTCCGGTAATCATGGTCAGCGCCCTTACCGGACAGGGCATGGACCAGCTTAAGGAATGCCTGGCGGGCCTGGGGAAGAGACAGGAGAGTGGGCGCAGGATCGTGGGGGATTTGCTGGAACCGTTGGATTTTGCCGTGCTGGTGGTGCCCATTGATAAGGCCGCCCCCAAAGGCCGTCTCATCCTTCCGCAGCAGCAGACCATACGGGATATCCTGGAGGCTGGCGCTGTTTCCATTGTACTTAAGGAGGATGGACTGGCAAAGGCGCTGCCGGCGCTGGGAAAGAAACCCAGGATCGTCATTACGGACAGCCAGGTATTTGGATCCGTGGCAAAGGATACGCCTGAGGACATCCTGCTGACATCCTTTTCCATCCTGTTTGCAAGGTATAAGGGGAACCTGGGACCCCTGGTCAAGGGGGCGGCGGCCTTAAAGCATATTGGCGCGGGTGATAAGATCCTGATTTCAGAGGGGTGTACCCACCACAGGCAGTGCAATGACATCGGGACTGTTAAGCTTCCTGGCTGGATCCGGCAGTATACGGGCGTGGAACCGGAGTTCCATTTTACATCCGGGACCGGGTTTCCCGATGATTTAAGCGGTTACAGCCTGATTGTCCACTGCGGCGGATGCATGCTGAATGAAAGGGAAATGAAGTACAGGATGGAATGCGCAGAGGACCAGGGAATCCCAATGACCAATTACGGCATATTGATTGCATATACCCAGGGGATTTTAAAACGGAGCCTGGAGCCATTTCCGGAAATTGCATCCCTTCTTGGATGAAGCCAAAATAAAATGGGAATAAATGCGCATGATAAGGGTGCGGAAGCAGGCGGGATGCCTGCTTCCGCGCCTTTTACCGTGGCGGCTCCCATCACTGGAAAAGAAATAAAAAGAAAATATTTTTATTTAGTATTTAATGTTGAAAATAATTTTTTATGTGCTATACTTGTGATAAGGGAAATTAATTTAGACAGAATAACATTATATGGAAAAGGAGAAGCGACATGAAGATTCAGGGTAAGAGAGTCTGGATTGCAGGCCAGTTCATGGCGGCACAGATGGAGATTGAGGACGGGACCATTAAGCGGATTGACGGGTACGGTACAGGTCCTGCGGACCAGGATTACGGGGACAAGAGGATCCTTCCGGGATTTATTGATATCCACACCCATGGGGCTTATGATTTTGATACCAATGACGGGGAGCCTGAGGGCCTTCGCAGATGGATGAAGAGGATTCCGCAAGAGGGCGTCACATCCATCCTTCCAACCACGGTGACCCAGATGCCCGAGGTGCTTACCAAAGCGGTTGCCAATGTGGCAAAGGTGTCAGAAGAAGGATATGAGGGCGCTGAGATACTGGGAATCCATTTTGAGGGACCTTTCCTGGACATGGAATATAAGGGCGCACAGCCTCCGGAGGCCATCGCGGTTGCATCGGTGGAGCAGTTTAAGAAGTACCAGGAAGCTGCAAAGGGACTGATTAAGTATATTACCCTGGCGCCGGAGCGGGATCCGGACCATGCGCTGACAAGATACTGCTCTACCCACGGCGTGGTGGTCAGCATGGGCCATTCGGCCGCAACCTATGAGCAGGCCCTGTTAGGCATTGCCAATGGCGCCACTTCCATGACCCATGTCTATAACGGCATGACCCCATACCACCACCGCAAGCCGGGGCTGGTAGGAACCGCGCTCAGGGTCAGGGATATCTATGGGGAAATCATCTGCGACGGCTGCCATTCCCACCTGGCTGCCCTGAATAATTTCTTTACTGCAAAGGGAAGGGATTACTCTATCATGATCAGTGATTCCCTTCGGGCAAAGCACTGCCCGCCAGGCGGACAGTACCAGCTGGGCGGCCATGACATAGAGATTGGCGATGACGGCCTGGCAAGGCTTAAGGGTACGGACACCATTGCGGGAAGCACGCTGAACCTGAACCGGGGACTTAAGATCCTGGTGGAAGAGGCCATGGTCCCCTTTGACACGGCAGTCAATTCCTGTACCATCAACCCGGCCAGATGCCTGGGGGTGGATGACCGCAAGGGCAGGATTGCAGTGGGGTGCGACGCGGACCTGGTGGTGCTGGAGGATGATTACAGCGTGCTCCAGACCTGGTGCAGGGGACGTGCAATGCTCTAAAATACGGGATGATTTCAATAAAATCCCTGAAAATGCTTGCATTTACCAGAACATGATGGTATAGTATATAGGATAACTAATGTAGGGTACTGATAAAGAGTGGACGCCGGTCCACTCTTTCGTTTTGAGTAGGGCTCATACATTACTGTACAGATTGGAAAGGCGGTGTAGCAATTGGGAAAAAAGGAAAACTACGAGAGCAGGGTAGAACGTTACCTCCTGCCCCTGGTGGAAGAACATCATTTTGAACTTGTGGATGTGGAATATGTAAAGGAGGCAGGGGAGTGGTATCTCCGCTTCTATATTGATAAGGAGGGGGGCGTGTCCATCAACGACTGCGAGGCGGTCTCCCGCCCCCTGTCTGATGCTCTGGACGAGGCCGACCCCATTGAGGGCAGCTACACCCTGGAGGTGTCCTCCGCCGGAGCGGACCGGGCACTGAAAAAGCCGGAGCACTTCGCCCAGTTCCAGGGCGCTGAGGTGGAGGTCAAACTCTACCGGGCCCGGGACGGCCGGAAGGACTATGTGGGGTTGCTGGAGTCCTATGAGGACGGAGACGTGACCCTGAATGTGGGCGGCGCGCCCATGAAATTTGAGAAGAAAGAACTGGCGCTGGTACGGCTGTACCCCCGCTTCTGAGAATAGTAGGAGGAGACCGACGTGGCTAAGAGAACAACGAAAAAGGTCAATAGCAACGAGCTGGACGGACAGGAATTTTTTGCCGCCATTGCTCAGATCGAGCAGGAGAAGGGCATCAAGCCCGGCTATATGATGGAGAAGATCACCCAGGCTCTGGTATCGGCGTACCGCCGGGACCACGAGGGCGTGGGCGATAACTTGATTGTGGACGCCAACCCCGAGACCAACACCGTCCGCATGTTCCTGAAGAAGGATGTAGTAGAGGTCGTGGACAATCCCAACACCGAGATCAGCCTGCAGGAGGCCAAGGCCGCCCTGCCCCGGGCCGAGCTGGGCGACGTGGTGCGCATTGAGGTCAAGCCCAAGAGCTTTGGCCGCATTGCCGCTCAGACTGCCCGCCAGGTCATCATCCAGGGAATCCGCGAGGCTGAGCAGGGCATGGTGTACGACGAGTTCTCCTCCAAGGAGCACGAGCTGCTCACCGGCGTGGTTACCCGCATCGATCCCCGCAACGGGGCGGTCACCCTGCGCATCAGCTCCGGCTCTGAGTTCACCGACGCCTATCTGGGCGCCAACGAGCAGGTCAAGGGTGAGAGCTACGTGGAGGGCCAGCGCCTGAAGGTGTACATGGTGGAGGTGCGCAAGGCCACCAAGGGTCCCCAGGTCATTATCTCCCGCACCCACCCCGGCCTGGTCAAGCGCCTCTTTGAGCTGGAAGTGCCTGAGATCTACGACGGCACCGTGGAGATCCGCTCCATCGCCCGTGAGGCCGGTTCCCGCACCAAGCTGGCGGTCTGGTCTGCTGACCCCAACGTAGATCCCATCGGCGCCTGTGTCGGCCCCCGCGGTCAGCGTGTCAATACCATCGTGGAGGAGCTCAAGGGCGAGAAGATGGACATCATCAAGTACTCCGACGATCCCGCCGAGTACATTGCCGCTGCCCTGTCTCCCGCCGACGTGGTCAGCGTGGAGCCGCTGCCCGACGGCAAGAGCTGCCGCGTGGTAGTGCCCGACGACCAGCTGTCTCTGGCCATCGGTAAGGAGGGCCAGAACGCCCGCCTGGCCGCTAAGCTCACCGGCTGGAAGATCGACATTAAGCCCGTCTCCGCCCCCCTGGAGCCCATCGAGGAGATCCAGCAGGAAGAGCTGGAGGACGACGCTCTGGTGGCTGAGGAGCCTGTGGAGAGCGAGGAAGAGTAATCCATATCAATTTTGTCATGAAAGGGGTGAGATCTGTGCCCAAGAAGATCCCCATGCGCCAGTGTGTTGGCTGCCGGGAGATGAAGCCGAAAAAGGAACTGATCCGGGTGGTCCGTTCTCCGGAGGGGCAGGTGTCCCTGGATTTCCGGGGAAAGCTGCCTGGGCGGGGGGCCTATGTTTGTCCCAATCCCGCCTGTCTGGCCAAGGCCAGAAAGTCCAAGGCGCTGGAGCGGGCCTTTTCTGCCCCCCTTCCTGAGGAAGTATATCAGGCGCTGGAAGAACAGATGAAGGAGGTGCCCCAGGATGCCCAATGATCCCATTCTCCACCTGCTGGGCCTGGCCCGTAAGGCGGGACGGCTGGAGATCGGCGAGGAGCCGGTGGGCGCCGTCTGCCGGGCCCGTCAGGCCCGCCTGGTGCTGCTGGCCAGCGACGCGGCCGCCAACACCAACCGCCGGGCCGCCCACTTTGGCGAGGCAGGCAACGTCCTGTGGCTGGAAGTGCCCTACTCCAAAGCGGAGCTGGGCTTTCACCTGGGCCGCGGCTCCTGCGCCATGCTGGCCATTACCGACGCAGGATTTGCCGCGGCGGTGACGGAGAAGCTGGCCGCCCGGGACCCGGAGCGCTACGGACCTGCTGCGCAGCAGCTGCGGCAGAAGGCGGACCGGGTGCTTCAGCGGCAGAAGGAGAAGCGCCAGCACGAGAAAAACCTGCAAAACGGAAAGAAAAAGCCCTGGGCGGTACCAAACCCCGCCCAGAAGAAAAACGCCGCTCCCAGTGGGCAGCGCAAAGGCAAAGGGGAGTCCTCCGGTGCGCCGGAAGCACGTTCTCCCCGGTCCGGAAGCCCGCGCCCGGGCCAGAAGCATCGACCCGGCCCAGGCGGCCGCAAGCTGTCCGGAACATTCCGGCACAAACCCTAAGAAACGAGGTGGCTCCCGAATATGATGATCAAATATCCCATCCACAAGGTGGCCAAGGATTTTAAGAAGGGGTCCAAGGAGCTCCAGTCCAAGGAGGTCATGGACATCCTGACTCAGTATGGGCATCCGCCCAAGAACCACATGCAGCCCCTGACTGACCAGGAGCTGTCCCTGGTGTTTGAATATCTCACCCAGCACAATCAGGTGGACTCCATCCAGTCCATTTATGAGGATGTGTACCACGAGCCCGCCGCCAAGGCGGAGGCCCCCAAGGCCGCCCAGAGCAAGCCTGCCCAGCAGGGTAAGCCCGCCGGACAGCCCAAGCCCGCCCAGCAGCAGAACAAGGGCGGCAATGCCCAGGCCCGGCCCCAGCAGGGCCAGCAGCAGGCGGCCCATAAGCCCCAGGCTCAGCAGAGCCAGCAGACCGTGTCTCAGCCCTCCAGCCGTGTGCCTACCAAGAAGGTGGTGGACACCCGCGGCGGCGGCGCGGTGAACCTGGATAAGTACGACGAGCGCCTGGAGTCCTTCACCGACCAGCGTCAGCAGGACCGGGGCGGCAAGGAGAAGTTCCAGAACCGCAACGCACAGCGTCAGCGCGGCCGTCAGCAGGGTCCCGGCAACAAGCGTAAGCAGGAGGAGCAGGATCGTCTGCGCCGTCTGCAGCTGGAGATCGCCAAGAAGGCTCCGCTGAAGGTGATGATCCCTGACGAGATCGGCGTGGGCGAGCTGGCCAGCCGCATGAAGAAGACCGGCGCCGAGGTGGTCAAGACCTTGATGAAGATGGGCGTCATGGCCTCCCTCAGCGAGATCATCGACTACGACACCGCCGCTCTGGTTGCTATGGAGCTGGGCTGCAAGGTGGAAAAGGAAGTCGTCGTCACTATCGAGGAGAAGCTCATCGATACCACCGAGGACAAGGAAGAGGATCTGATCCCCCGCGCTCCCGTTGTGGTGGTTATGGGCCACGTCGACCACGGCAAGACCTCTCTGCTGGACTATATCCGCCACGCCAACGTGGTTTCCGGCGAGGCCGGCGGCATTACCCAGCACATCGGCGCCTATCAGGTAGATGTGAATGGCAGCCCCGTTACTTTCCTGGACACCCCCGGCCACGAGGCCTTTACCGCCATGCGTGCCCGCGGCGCCATGGTCACCGACGTAGCCATCCTGGTGGTGGCCGCTGACGACGGCATCATGCCCCAGACCGTGGAGTCCATTAACCACGCCAAGGCCGCCGAGATCCCCGTGATCGTGGCCATCAACAAGATGGATAAACCCACCGCCAACCCCGAGCGCATCAAGCAGCAGCTCACCGAGTACTCCCTGGTGCCCGAGGAGTGGGGCGGCGACACCATTATCTGCCCCATCTCCGCCAAGACCGGCGAGGGCATCGACAACCTGCTGGACATGGTGGTCCTCACTGCTGAGATGCGGGAGCTGAAGGCCAACCCCAACCGCTCCGCCCATGGCGCCGTCATTGAGGCCCGGCTGGACAAGGGCCGCGGCCCTGTG
>ERZ791803.1477-NODE-1477-length-10825-cov-2.948654_pt1 | contig 10825 bp, 8 predicted proteins | sample MGYA00510307_ERZ791803 | MGnify/ENA primary metagenome ERZ791803 (study PRJEB30046, sample SAMN00791963) | human gut metagenome | study: EMG produced TPA metagenomics assembly of the A metagenome-wide association study of gut microbiota in type 2...
TACCTTGACGCTCATCGTCACGCAGCAGGCTGAAAGGCTTTCCGTCTAGGCGAAGCCCATCGTCCGTCAACTTACAGGCCAATAACTCTATGGGTTGGTTATCCAATCCATAAGCCTTCCAACTGATGTAAAGTTTGCCTTTGTCCTCCAAGATAAATGCGTCTATCGCTTCCTTCCCAAACTCTACCACCGGGCCGTAATCCTTGAACTTGCCCGTAGGTGAATCCGCCACGGCGACACCGATGCACGAGATGTTATCCGATTGCTTCCGGGCCGTATAATAGACATATACCTTCCCTTTATGCTGATACCATTCCGGAGCCCAGAATGAGGATTTAGTCCATTCCGGCTTCTCGTCGAATACATGTCCGGTTTGCTGCCAGTTCACCAAATCGGTAGAGGTGAAAACCGGATAATAGGGGGCCCATTCCGAGGAGGTGCCAGTGATATAGTAAGTCTGGTCGATCCGGATAATGGAAGGATCGGCTACGTCACCGTGGATCACGGGATTGGTAAAATAGGATTCTTGTTGCGCTAGTCCTGTGGCCAAGGAGGCGGCACAGAAGAATAGTGTGAAAATCTTTCTCATGTTTTATCGTATTTTTTTTAAGATATTCTTACGTACGGTTCGCAAAGAGATTTGTAGTAAATCGGGTTCCGCCAGATCGAGTAGTGTCTTATATTCCTGTAATAGCTCTGGAATGGGACGGCATAACTCATATCCCAGTTTCATGCAAAGCGTTTGCACACCGGGTAATTCCTTCGCTGAAAGCATCCGGTCCAGGCAGAAGTTCAGGAAATCTACCCGTGGGGGATTCGTCTGGGGTTGTCGTACAAGCAAGTTCAAGAGAATGCGTCGCTTTCCGGAGTGCTCACAGTTAAGCACCTCATTTATCAGCTCATCCTGTTTATCATATAGCCATTCGTTTTCCTTGGTCGAGAAATGGCTACAGACCCATAACGCTTGATAACTAACGGCATCATCCGGATCGAATATCAGATCGTATAGCTCTGCTTTCCGTTCTTGGTTCCCTTGTACATAAAATAATATCTCATGGATATCCTCTATATGACAGCGGCTTGATAGTCTCTCTTTTAGGTCCATTCTCAATCTTTGTTGTTGTCTCTTTATCTTTTCTGCCGTAAAGTTATAGTCTTTTTAGCAAAGTTTCCTTAGTTCGCTTACTTTTGTGCCCCATTGATAAAAGAATGGATAGATATGCGATATATGAATTTATTAAATGATTTAACAATTGATTGTAAAAATAACGGAGGGTGTTACCGAGTAAAGGATCAGTTGAAGAAGGTTAAGTATTTATTAAAATAGTATCTTTGCTCCACAAGAAACAGTCTTGGGGCGAATGGTGACGGTTGGCTTGCGTTGTGATTTGTTTTTAAATTAGTATCTTTGATCCATTGGAAACAGCTCAGGTATGTATCTAGCTTTAAGGTATATGTTGTGATTTGCTTTCAAATTAGTATCTTTGATCCATTGGAAACAGCGTTTATTCGGGTGATTGATAACTATACATTGTTGTGATTTGCTTTCAAATTAGTATCTTTGATCCATTGGAAACAGCTCGAGAGCCTGTGATAGATAAACCGCCGCTGTTGTGATTTGCTTTCAAATTAGTATCTTTGATCCATTGGAAACAGCTTGCTCCGCTTTCTTTTCTATACCATTCTGGTTGTGATTTGCTTTCAAATTAGTATCTTTGATCCATTGGAAACAGCAAAACTTCATACCAAAATGGGTTAAGTCTGTTGTGATTTGCTTTCAAATTAGTATCTTTGATCCATTGGAAACAGCACAACTTTGCAAAGAAATACTCCCACGAGTGTTGTGATTTGCTTTCAAATTAGTATCTTTGATCCATTGGAAACAGCTTTATGCGTATTTCCTATTATAGCAATAGAGTTGTGATTTGCTTTCAAATTAGTATCTTTGATCCATTGGAAACAGCGGAAGAGGTGAAAGAGTTAAGAGAAGAGTTGTTGTGATTTGCTTTCAAATTAGTATCTTTGATCCATTGGAAACAGCGAACCCGAAGGTGTACAAGTGGAAGGTATTGTTGTGATTTGCTTTCAAATTAGTATCTTTGATCCATTGGAAACAGCTTAATCTGTATTATATGCTGTATATCAACTAGATGATAGAATGGTTAGAAAATAAAAAAGAAAAGTTTCCAATGTAATAAATCCCGTTTTATGACGGGATTTATTATTTCTAGAAAAGCTCTAATTGTTGGCCGGGTGTATTAGGAGGTTGTACTTTTTTCCCATAGAACAACTCAATATTCCCAAATTGTTTGTCTGTAATGCACATTATTCCTATTTGCCCGTGTTCTGGTAAAAATGATTTTACTCGTTTTATGTGTACTTCTGCATTTTCTTGGCTGGCGCAATGTCGCACATAAATAGAGAACTGAAACATGGTAAAGCCATCACGCTGCAGATTCTTACGGAAATCACTATAAGCTTTCTTTTCTTTTTTTGTTTCCGTAGGTAAGTCAAATAATACCAACACCCACATAATACGATATTCGCTAAATCGATCCATGATTATTACCGTTCTGGATACACGATTCTTCGTTGCTCTCCACTGAAACATTTGTAAAGAGAGGCTGTTGTTTGAGCGACAGCGATCATTAACGGACTTCGTTTACCTCCAATCTTAACTTCTAATGTAGGAATAGAAAGAAGTGATGCTTTCCATTCTTTTGTTAATATTTCGGGTGATATACCCTTTGTTCTTATTAAACCAAATACAAGCTCATCAACATAAGGTCTATAAGGTTCCATGATGTCATCAGCTAAACAATAAGCATTATATCGGTTATGGTGATGAATACCCAATGTGGGTAACATACCACTTGTGACTAGTCCACGTGCAACAATAGCACGAAGGATTGCATAACCATAATTTAATAAATTATTAGGAGGTATACCTTCCCGATCTCTTGTAAAACCTTCTATGTGTCCGAACAGATACTTCCAATAATAAGCAGCTGCACGTCCTTCCAAATTGTCAGGATCTCCACTACGTACATCATTGGCCCATATTCGCATACATTTTATTTCTTCGTTTTTACAAGAGCATAATACTGATGCTTGATTGTTGATTTTCGCTTGAATAGTCTGTTTCCAAAGTTGTTTCTTTAAAGGTAAGGAAGCGTCTAATTGATCTCGAAAGCGCTCATTTTGTGTCGTGTTTCCATAAAGCGGAAGCATGAGGCCTACTGGCATACTTCGTCCATCACATGTAATAACTGCGCAATTATTCTCTAGTAATGCTTCCAATACACCCTGGGTAATAGTAATTTGTTTGTTGTCAAGAACTATCACTGCAATATCTTCAATTGGTTTAGTAATTTCTGATTGTCGTTTGAAGCTTTCGGGCACAGTATCATTCTTTACTATCTCCGGTAACTTAATAACTAATTGCTGGTTACGAAGTGACAGGTAAGCAGGATTACCAAAATAAAATGTTTTCTTAATCATAGGATAAAATCTAATTAGTTAGTATACATGAACCTACTTGAATTATATTTCCTAATCTATCAACTTTAATGGGAAAACATATTTCTTTAACCATTTCACCTGTTATAGCTTTTTGATTTTTAGATTGAGGACTACCAATACCATATTCATTCTGAATGCAATTTTCACCATTACAATAGATTTCTGCAGTAGCTTTAGGTAAAGCAAAAATCAAATTGGCTGTTGAAGCTGGGATGAAATTAGCGGTAATGCCACTTGAGTCAACCATTTTGTATATTCGATCCCTATCTATCGGCATTACGACTTCCCCCTTATTAATCTCCTCCTGTGTCGGTACATATACCAGATCATTAGGAGAGAGTATATATTTAGGTAGATTACCATTCTCATCTTCAGGAGCCGAGGAAAGTCCCTGCTTTTGGCGTTCGATCACTACATTTAAGGGAATCGTGCTATAACTTCTTTTACGGATTACTTTTTTCGTATCCTTATCAATCTCTTCTGTTTCATAGATAGCAAAGAACAGGTTGGTTCCTTTTGCTGCCTCTACAAATTTAGTTCGCTTATTCCCTTTTTGTCCTACAGTAAACTTTTCAGCTTTTTCGTAGACACGCACTTTATAAATGGGCTGATGCTTTTTTCCTTTATTCAATATAAGAATATTACGGTTCATTTCATCAATACCATCTGGAGAGAATGCCAATGTGGGATCATTGTCTTTAGTTTCCAAATGTCGAAGCATAATTTGTTGGATACCTGTATCTGTAATGCTTTCCTTTATCTTCTTTTTGTCGAAACTAGTATCTATAGGCTTCCGCACCGCAAAATAGCGGTCTTTCGTCTCTTTTGTAAAGTAATAGACTTTGATTTTTGATGGATTAATATCTTGCCAAGTATCTTTATTTTCCTCGAAATAGTTCTTTATTCTTTTAGTGTCATAGCCTAACTCGAGCATAGCGAGTATTTTCTTCTTCAAGTCCATTTCTACTATTGCCTGTGGTTTCTTTAAGGCCTCATTAAGTGATACGGTTTTTATCATACGCAAATTTACTTCTCCGTGGACCGTTTCCTTATGCATTGATTTACGGATAGCCCAACTATCCCCTTTTGATTGGTTGGAGACTATCTTCTTTCCATTTTCATAATGCTGATAGTGGTTTGTTGTCTTGTTGATCACACGCAAATTTTGCTTAAAGCTAACCGTTATTTTCTGCAAAGCTGTCAATGTATCTTGAGTGAATGTTTCCCAAGGCTTGTCAATAACCCATTTGTAATTACCGTTATTATCAGTCTTGTCCTTGTGACATAATAGGGTTTGCAAATCTCGCCGTGTTATCTTTGTGTTTTTACTAGCCGACACATTATTGAGATAGTTCACGATGTTACGATTTGCGCATGCAATGATAATGGCATCCATCGCATGATGGCGGTGATCAATACGTTTTTTATTGAATCCCTTTTGTAACTCTAAGGGCATGGAGGGGATCATTGTATTATTGGTATTGATAGAAGTGAAACGGGTACTTTCAGTCAGTTCATTCAACCGAATGAAACGAGGAAGTACAATCTTATTCCAAACATCGTTGATGCCCCAATCCTTTTTTAATCGATCGGTAATACCTCCTGTACAAGGAATGACATTCTTGGAGATAGCCTCTTGCTCGTTTTCTTCACGCACTATATTAGAAAGCAGAGATTTTACTACTTTACTAATATAGCGGCTGTCGTTGAGTTGCCGTTCTATAAATTGATCTGGAATATCTTCCATGAGTAACTTTTTCATTTTACTTCTGTTATGTGAATAAGATTCATGCACAAGTTTTTCATAGGCTTCCACGGAAAGTACCTCAACAGGCTTGTCAAAAGCTAATTCCACCTTTTCTCCATGATGGTTTTTAATAAACTCATAGCCGAGGCTCCTATCCTTCAATTTATTTATCTCAGATTCACAGATCACCTTGTTGCTAAGTGAATCATCGAAATAACGTGATTGAGGAATAATATGTTCTATTTCATAAGCAGGAGTGAATAATTTACTTAATGGTATCATTTCGCCTGTATAAGGTGAACGATATTTTTGCTCCAACCATAGTTTGTAACGTAGTATTTCCGAGCGTGTTGGACGTTTTAGAGTATCTGTTTGGTTGAATTTTCCTAATATAATTCCTATATCTTCCGGTAATTCTAATATACTATTTAGTACGCCTTCTTCATAAATACGCAATAAATCCTGCTGGCTGGGGGAATATGGACGTACATTCTCTATTCCAAATTCCGGATTCAAAAATTCAGTCAATAGTGCTTTTATGCGTAAATTGGTATTCTCGTTCTTTATCATTTGTTGTGACATCCGGGCACGCTTGTCCGCCGGATTTTTCATTTCCCGTCCTAATTCAATATGTATCTCATCGATATGGCCTACTTGTTGCCAAATATCTCGTACGGTACGCAAGGTTTCCGTTATCACTTGCTCCACGATTGGGTTGCGTAACGAATGTTGTTTAAACGATTTTAAATAGAGATCTATATCCTTGGGAGTCTTCCATTTAACTATATCCTTGACTTCGGAGTGACGATCGTAAACTAGATAACAAGCTAACCATAAAGGCAAAGCTCGAAAATGGGTAATATCAGTTAGGTTAATAGCTTTTTGTCTAACTCTCTCACGAATGTTCTCGTCATACTCTCCATCTATAATTTTATTAATTCGTATTCTTGTCCCATTATCTATGTTTTCGATACTCCAATATTTACCCATTCGCATCAATGGAAGCAATTTCTTTATCGCCTTAGCCGAGTAAGAGCCATATTCCTTCTTGAAAGGAGGGAAATTCTTGAATTGTTCAATAAACTCTTCGCTTAGGTTATTCTTATTGGCAAAAGAGTGTAAGGCTTTTTCTATTTCTTTTTTATCTTCTATGGAATATAATATATGCCATAATGTCTCTTCCTTTTCCTTAGAAAGAAAAGCTTTTGGGATATGCGCTTTTCCTAAACGAGTTATTATTTGTGCATGGGTTTCATTACAGGGATAAGGTTTATCTTCCACATAATTCCAACGATAGTTTGAAGTTGTTTTCTTAAAGCCGAATGGCGGGTATTTAAAAAAGGCTTTTTGATCGATTTCTTTCTTTTCATTCAGCCACTCAAATAAAGTGACATAATCAGCCTCGGTAGGGAGTAATTCTTGTGTTACGTCAACATCCGTTTCCTTCCTGTAGATACGTAGGTTTACAATAAATTGCCAAAGGCGAAATTCTTGATAGAGAGGATGAGACTTGGCTATACATTTAATGGATGCATGTTTGATTTCTCCACTCTCTTTATCAATATACCTATTTTCCTCATAGGGACAATTGTCGATCAATGATTTCTTGCTCTTCAGTGGACGTTGATAGAAAATGATATCTTCTATAAATAAATGACAGAAATCTCGTGTGGAAATACTATTCCTACGTGGTTCGTTATTGGGATAAAGCTCATTAAGGCAAGCAATATATAACTGTTTATCTCGTAATTCCTCATGAAATTCACTTTGGGTCTTTAGTATTTGATAGAGTTCGTTTTTATAGTATTTACGTTCGATAGTACGTACTAGCTTCCCACGTATTTTCTGGTCTGGTTTTTGCAGAAGTGTATCATAAATATAAGCGCCGACAGTCATCTTGATCTTGTCGATATCTGCTTCCGTCTTCTTTTTAATTAATGTCCAATCATCATCTTTTGGCGCACGGAAAGAACGCTTTATATTTCCTTCCTTATCTTTCTTAGGACTACCATCAGCCTCTAGATCAGTGGTGACTATAAATTCTTTAGTTTTACCTTCCCAATCCAATGGTATATTACTTGTGCGCCGGTAAATCATCCCATTCTCCAAATGTACGTTATACCAGGTATCCTTGCCTTTTCTCTCTCCCGAGTCTTCGACTTTTTCTACTTTCAATGAATAATATTCTACTAGTTTATTTGGAGTTTCCTCCTCTTCACCTCGAAGTTGATAGTATCCTCGTTTCTGATTAAAGTTCAAAAGAATCCAAGCGAGTTCCTCTTTTGATATTTTTTGTGTTAATGCTTTCTTTCTAAGGTAATAGATCGTCCAATCGTAGGGTACTTTTTTGTTGTTTGCGATAAGTATGGGATGATGTTCGGTAAAATTGGCCAACATCTCTTTAAAAGACTCCTGAAAGATAAATTTGTAAGAACCTGTTTCGTCTTTTACCCAAGGTAATTTACATTCTATGTCATTTAAGAATTTGCCATAGCGATTGAGAGAATCGGAATAATGCTTTGGTAAAAAGCCGAGTAAATCGAGAATTCTATGCAGGCGCTCACGTCTTAATAGATGGCGTTCACGCAATCTACGTATACCACGATAGCTTGTTCGATCCGCAGTTTGTGAGATAGAATTTCCCTTATCGAAATTTCCTAAAATGGCTGCGTCCATAGGTATAATACGACTGCCACAAGCTTCTATACCATATAAGTGTTCTTTATTATATTCATCTATATAAGCATTGATTAATGCCCATCCTATACTATTTGTACCTAAATCTAATCCTACTATTTTTTTCATGACTAGTATTGTGTTAACGATTTTTTCAAAGATAAAATAAATTATCAAGAAATACTTGCTTTATAAATATATTCTTTATTTCTTTGCTATACTAATTTGAAGCAAATCACAATAAGGATTATTCCGTTGTGAAAACATTTAGGTTCTAGCCCATCGTCCTTTATCGGTGGGCTTTTTTTATGTGTAACTAGTCCTATTTTTTGATAAGAATGCCCTCGTTAGGCTACACATATAGTCTGATAGCCTACACGATTCCCTTAAATTTTTAAGGAAGTGTAACTTGAAGATGAAGTATCGGGAATGGCTTGTGGGAGGAATCCGTCTCGTCTCTTCCTATCACTTGGAATCCCAGATGCTGATAGAAATGAAGTGCGGTTGTGTTTTGCTCATTTACGTCGACTTTTCGGATGGGTGTCTCTTGCAAGGCGAATTGGATAAGTCGTTTACCTAATCCTTTGCCTTGCTCTTCCGGATGTACGAAAAGCATCTCGATAAGCTCATCGCTTAAGCCCATGAAGGCGGCGATCTTTCCTCGTTCATTTCGGATGATATAAAGTTCTACCAATGGGAAATATCCGGGAACAAGTTCTTTATAAAATAAGATATCCTCTTCTTTTAGGAAATGATGGGTACTACGTACGGACGCTTCCCAAAGCAGAAGAAGCTCATTGAAGTCCTCGAAGGAGGGACGGGTTATCGTTCGCTTCATCGGGGTGTACTTCATCCCATGTGTAGTTTGTTCTTCGCAGATTGGTTCGAACCCGAATTTCCGGTAGATTGGGATTGCATAGGAAGAGGAATTGACTGTCATTTCCGAGACTGGCTTATCTTGGATAGCGGCCTCGAATAATCGTTTGCCGATACCTTTTCCATGATACATAGGCGTGATGAAGAATAAGGAGATATGCTTTCCTTCATTTTTTGTCGCGATTAGACCTATTAATGACTCACCCTCGAATGCTCCGTAAATGGTTAGCTCATTTACCAGATCCTTATTGTAAATGAAACTCTTGAAGGTTTCCAATCCCTCTTCGTCGAAGTCATTCTTGCCACATTGGATGAACACGTCCAAAGACAAGGTTAATGCCTTATCGTATTCGTTTACCTGTAATTGTCTTATTTGCATAAATGGATTATAAGTCTTTGTTCCCAACTAATTTCTCATCCGCTACGATCTCAAAATGATGCGCATCGATGAATCGCCCGTTTTTGTAACAAGCTTTTCGGAAGATGCCAGTCTTCTTGAATCCCACTTTCTCTAATACCCGCATGGATGCCAGATTATATTCATACACCGTGGCGAATATACGAATAACCTCCGTATGCTCAAAATAATACTGGATCGCATCGGCTAACGCTTCAGAGGTAATCCCTTGGTTCCAATATCTCTCACTGATCCAATAACCGACTTCCGCATTGAAACGTTCCACATCCGTTCCTCTCACAAAACCTATATTGCCGATTGCCTCACCATGAACCACAATGCAGAAATCCGATATTTCAGTTTTTTCTCGTGCTTGGCTGATGAAGCAGCGGGCATTTTCTTTTGTATAAGGATGAGGCAATCCATCCCGACAGTTATCCCAGATCTTCTTGTTATTAAGGTGCAAGGTTAAGGATTCCGTATCTTGACCTTCCCAACTCCTGAGCGTATATAAATCTTTTGTTACTACTATCATAAACTATTGTTTTTGTTTGAAAAGGAATGATGGTCAAGATAATAGCACAAATGATCCTCTATTTGTCCAGTATGCATTAGCTCTGCTTGATGAAGCCGTCCTTCGTATACGAATCCATTCTTCTCTAATACACGTTGTGAGCGTTGATTGTGAGGATAACAATTCGCCGTGATCAAATGTAAATTCATTTGAGTGAACCCATAATTCAATACGGATTGCACTGCTTCTGTCATGAAGCCTTGTCCCCAACACTCTTCTTTTAGCCAATAACCCAGCATGCGAGCATGTGGGTTTTCTCTTTTGGGATCAGGAATGATGCCAATGGAGCCAATGACTTGTTGAGTCTCTTTTGATACGATAGCCCAAACCCCTTCTTTTCCGATAAATATGGTATTTAGTACATCAATAGTCTCTTCGATCGTTTCGAGAGGTTTCCATCCGGCGTTATTGCCTAGGTTTGGATTCTTACAGCTCTCAAAAACATCAGGAGCATCGCTTTCGCTAAAAGGACGGAGCACGAGACGGTTGGTTTCTATGTTCGATGTTTGTGTCATATACGGATGTTTATTTAGTCGAGATAGATCATTTTCTTGGTCATCCCACCGTCAATCGTAATATTCTCGCCATTAATGAAATCGTTTTCCTCTTGACAGAGAAATAAGCACATACGGGCGATATCCTCCGGCTTTCCCACCCTTCCGGACGGATGTTGAGCATGATCCTCCGGACGAAGCTGGTCGTAATTGTTATTCTGTATCCAACCGGGAGCGATAGAGTTTACCGTGATATGCCATTCCGAGAGCGATAAGGCCAACGCATGCGTCAAAGAATAGATACCTCCTTTAGAGGCGGCATATCCCTCGCTACCGGGTTCACTCATCAAGTAACGGGTAGAGCAGATGTTGATAATCCTGCCGTATGGATTGGGGGTATCGAGAGATTGCCGATGGAGCGCTAATCGCCGGGAGGTGATAAACGCCGGGCGTAAGTTTATGGATAGTATCTTGTCGAAATCCTCTACGCTTGTTTCCGTGATGGGAGAGAACTGACTGACACCTGCGTTGTTGATAAT
>ERZ791803.1486-NODE-1486-length-10788-cov-2.104817_pt1 | contig 10788 bp, 9 predicted proteins | sample MGYA00510307_ERZ791803 | MGnify/ENA primary metagenome ERZ791803 (study PRJEB30046, sample SAMN00791963) | human gut metagenome | study: EMG produced TPA metagenomics assembly of the A metagenome-wide association study of gut microbiota in type 2...
TAAATATTGAGTCACTCATTTGTGTTCCTGTTGATCATAAGCCGCTCCATCTTTCAGATATTTTATTTTCAAATTTGTGAATAGAAAATCTTCCCGGAATCAAATATATGTTATCATTCACCATTCTAGCCGGAGGAAGCTGTTCCATATCATTAACACCATTCTCTGCCGGCATAAGTAGAAAGTGTATTGACCGAGTACTATTCATAATTTTCATATATTTATCATTATCTTTGCTTTTTTGATCTTCATAATTATCAATAAACTCGTCTTCTTTCCATATTTCCTCCAACTCACGTTCTCTCATAGCGCTTATTGTAAGATTACATTGAGGATCCAAGTCAACAAATAATACCCTTTTCCCATCAAACCCAATGCTTTTCCTAAATGAACTTCCCCTAACCTTTATCTAATGAACTTTGTTATAAATCAATTGATTCCTTTCCAGTTCTCGCTCTAACTCTTCCACCGATGGCAAAATGGTCATATATTTTGTCGCAAATATCTGTTGGCTTTCATTAAGCACAGAATATTTAACCATCGTTTCGTCTTTATCTGTACAGAAAATAATACCAATTGTCGGATTATCATCTTCCTGACGTTTCAAATCGTCAAACATCCGTATATACATATCCATCTGTCCAACACCTTGATGCGTCAACTTAGTTGTTTTCAAATCAATCAACACAAAACATTTTAACAGGTAATTATAAAATACCAAATCAATATAAAAATCTGTTGTTTCTGTACAAATACGCATCTGTCTACCTACGAACGAAAATCCCTTTCCCATCTCAAGAAGAAATTTTTGCAGATTACTAATAATAGCGCTCTCTACATCACTTTCCAGATATCTATCATCTTGTTTTATTCCCATAAACTCTAGTACAAATGGATCTTTTACATATTCGAATACTTTACTGCCTTTATCTGGCAATTGAGTAGAGAGCATTCTTTTATAATAGCCGCTTTTAATATTACGTTCCAAAGTTTTCACTGACCAGTTTTCATTAGCAACTTCATTTAAATAGAAATTTCTTTCTGCTTCGTCTGAAATACGCATAATACCTCTTAGGTGGGACCACGGAACTTTGCCGGACATATTAAATCCATATGAGTCCTGTGGAAAAACCAAATAAAATTGTCGGCAGTTTCTTAAGTTAGCCACTGAAAAACCTGTCCCAAATTCATCGGATAATTCTTTCGAAAGGTTTTTCAACAGATATGAGCCATATTTTGATTTTTTCTTTCCCTGTTGCTCCTGTTCCACAATTCTCTTCCCAACATTCCAATATGCATGAGTCATTATCGCATTCGCATTTCCATATGCCTGCTCTCGAGCCTGTTTTAATATTCTTCGTACATCTTGATAAAATTTTGCTTCTTCCATGACTAGAAGATTGTTATCATCTTGCTTTATCAATTCTTTTTTTTCATTCATAGTATCTCCATTTGAATTCGCTACACGCGTGTAGCGAATTGATTTTCACTATTTACACTTTTAAAATATATACCACATGTAACCTTAAAGAAATAATCATTGAATGAAGGTCACTAATGCTAATAAATCCATGTAGTGTTACTATGTCCATACAGTCCATCCAGTCCATAAAATATAGGGGAAATAGAACCAAATAACACTAAATAGCAGGGAAAAAGTAGTCTCTCTTAGTAGGCGACGAAATATTCTACTGCATTGTTGGGGAAGAATTCTTTGAATTCTCCGTACAACTGAGCCGCCAGCGTCTTGTTGTGGGCGATGATCCGAATTGGCTTGTTCAAAGCCTGAATCGCGTTGCCATCGTAAAAGTTTTACCGGAGTCGGTAACTCCAAGCAGCGTTTGAAATTGATTCCCTTCCTGAATGCCTTTGACCCACTCGGCGATGGCCTGAGGCTGGTCGCCGGTAGGTGCATATTCTGATACTAATTCAAAATGATCCATGAAAATCTCCTTTTAGCACATCGATGTATTATAGTAATACTTATACATCTTTATTATGTTTCTATCCAATATGCATGAGTCATTGGCGAATTTACATTTCCATATGCCTGCTTACGAGTCTGTTTTAATATTCTTCGTACATCTTGATAAAATTTTTCTTCTAATACTTCTTTGGATGTTATAACTGTGAGATATTGAGCAACTCTAATATCTCCCTGTTCTCCACAAATTATAACACACCCCCACCAAAAAGTATAGCCGCAAATCAGAACATTTGTTCTTTTTTGCGACTATCTCTTCTGCGCCGGCCTTTCCCTTTTGCCGGCGCTTATGTATTTATTTATGATTCGTTATCACAAAGCGTTGATCCCCCTCTTTGCCGCCCCAACACCCGGCCCAGGGTCCCCAGGAGCCTGGGGATATCGACGGGCTTTGCCACATGGGCATCCATACCGGCATCAAACGCCATCTGGACGTCCTCTGAAAAGGCGTTGGCAGTCATTGCGATGATCGGGATGGAAGCCGCATCCTTCCGTTTGAGGCTTCGGATGGCGCGTGATGCCTCGTAACCGTTCATCACCGGCATCTGGATATCCATCAGCACAGCGTCAAAGGTCCCCGGTCCTTCTGCCTGGAATAGCTCCACCGCCTGCTTTCCGTCCGTCACCACAACCGAATCGGCGCCGTGCATCTTCAGCAGCTCGCAGAGTATTTCCGAATTGATGGAATTGTCCTCCACCACAAGAAAGTGCCGGCCTTCGATCACATTTTCATCATAGGCCCCCGTCCCGGCTGTCCGGCCTGGCTGAGCTGCCTGAGCAGCCAGCCGCCCCTGAACTGAAGTCCGGCTTCCTCCGCCTGAGGCGCCATCATGGCTGACAGCTGATCCACCAGTTCCGGGAGACTGACCAGCTCCCTGTTCAGGGTGATCTTGGCCCGTTCAATCTTGCTCATGTCCAGTATATCGTTGATCAGGTTCAGCAGATGCCTGGAGGAATAGGTGATTTTCTGCAGACAGTCCTCCAGCCGTTCGGGATCATTGCGTTTTGCCTGGGCCAGCGAGGTCATCCCTATGATGGCATTCATGGGCGTACGGATATCATGGCTCATGGAGGATAAGAAACTGCTCTTTGCCTGACTGGCCTCCTCTGCCCGGTTCAGCGCCTCTCTAAGCGCCTCCTTCGTCTGGCGTTCTGCAGCCAGCATATCCGTCACATCGGCCCTCACCATACAGATCGTCCTGTGCATCTCGTCTCCCCACAGCACATTGACCTGTTTATACCGCAGTCCGTCCGCAGCCTGGTAAGGCGCCACAAAATCATAACCGGCCGGCTTCTCCTCCAGACGCTCCAGCATGGTTTCCAGAAGGAACTGCTTTTGTGTCTCCTCCCCTTCTCCCGCCAGCACATATGGCTCCGACAGACGTTTCACAGAAACATCCCCATACTGTTCCACTGTAAACGGCGGCAGGTTCTCCAATACAACCTGGCGTGTGTACAGCATAAGGCTTCCCGTATCTATGTTGATAAATGCAAGCAGGTCGAAGGTATACGCGACCACATTGAGCAGACCCTGCTGTTCTCTCACAGATTCAGTAATATCCGTCCTCACAAGGCAGACCCGTCCAATCCGCAGATCAACCGCCGAAACCGTCATATTTTTCGTGCGGATATTCCCGTGTTCATCTGCCACGGAAAAGGAGAACGTATAAGAGCTGGTCTCTGCCAGCCTCCGGCGCACTTCTGCCGGATCAAGGGCTTTTATGTATTTCTCCCTGTCCTTGGGTAAGATCGCATTCTCGGTCATGAACTCCATCTGTCCGGAGTAACTGTTTCCCTTTGGCAGGAAATCAATATTTGTATTCCCCGCCAGGATGTGGAAGCTGTCCTGGTCCAGATCCACATCGATCACAAAATCATAGCTGGAGATCGTGAGCTGATGCAGGATCCTGTCGGCGATCAGCTCTTTTGTAATATCCGTAACGGTCAGTATTCCGGTGATATCTCCTGTATCCGGCTCCTTTACCAGGTTCATCTTAAACTGCACATAACGTCCCCGCCTGTCCCTGGATAGCTTAACAAAACAGTTCTGGACGACTTCCGTGTCTCCCCGTTCAAAGGCTGCAAGAGTCGGCGCGTTCAGATACGTTTCCAAAAAGGCCTTCTTCTCGCTATCCTCCACAATAAAACCTGAAAGGCCAGTAAAAAACTGTTCCCGCCTCATGCCAAAGGTCTGCAGCAGATGAGCTCCGGTCTGGTCATTGATCTCCTGGATCAGATTCTTTGTGACATTACAGTGGCCCAGGATCAGAACATCCGGCCCCGGCGTCTTATAGTGCTGTATGATCAGTTCTTTATACCGGCGGCGCAGCTCCGTCTGTTCTTCCCGCTCCCTTGTGACGTCATGGTAATTTGCATAGATCCTGCTCTCCCCATCGGCGCTGTGTATGACAGAAAGGGTATTTCTGACCCACAGATAATCTCCGAGCCCCTTTCTGATCCTGTATATGATCTCGCCATGGCTGCTTCCGCCTGCCAGGAAATCCGAAAGATACCGCTCCACTAAAGCTGTATCCTCCGGATGTACGCCTGCCAAAACATCCTGCCTGTAAAGCTCCCAGGCTTCCTCCCGCGTCATGCCGGTCATTTTCATAAAACCTTCCGACAAAAATTCCAGCTGCATGCTACCGTCCTGTTTGCAGCAAACCACGGCGGCGCCGCCGGGCAGATTTTTGACCAGCGTCTCAAAATATTGCTCCAGACGCTCCTTCTCTCTGCGGAGCTTCACTTCCTCCGTTACATCCTGAATATATTTCACATAGGCCGGGATACCGTTCCAGTTTGTTTCCCTAAAGCTGGTACTGTAGAACTCTCCGGTCCCCTTCATGTTCATTTCATGGGGCCTGCCGTCCGGCTCGTGAGTCTTCAGCGTACAAAATTCACAGGGTTCCTCTTTTCCATGCAGGGCCTTGTAGCATTTCTGGCCCACACAGCCTGAGGAATTCTGGAACAGGTCCTTTGCCTCATTCACATAGAGCAGGTCATAATTCTCCTTGTCGATCACATAGATCCCATCCGCCATCTCATTGGCGATCCCCTGAAAGAGCAGGGCTTCCGCGGACATCCCGGTAAATACCGCATAAAACCTCATGGTTTCCGTAAGCGGCCCCATCCGCCTGCCATTCAAATGAACCCAGATCAGGCTCCCGTTCTTATGCCGCATCCTGTAGGAGATGTCCAGGGTGTCTCCGCGCTCCACAGCCGCCCTTGCCGCTGTCATTACACGGTCTACATCCGCCTCCTATATGACGTCCAACGCATCTGCCTTCACCAGCTCTGCAAATTCTTCCCGGGTATGCCCTGAGAGAGCAAGCACACCGTCGGAATAGAATGTGGGGATGAACTTACCGCCCTCTATCCGGTAACTGGCTATCCCTCCCGGAATGGAATTGACCAGATGATCCAGTTCCAGCCGGGCCTCTTTCGAAGCAGTTATATTATGGAATACACAGTGGAGCAGCGGGCAGCCGCCCTCTTCCCCCAGCCATTTTACCTGTGCACGGACTCAGACGATCTCTCCGTTCCGGTGCTGCTTGCGGAATTCAAAGGTGGAAACACCACGGCCTTCGACCACCTCTTTCGCCTTCTCAGCCACCATCTTTCTGTCTTCCCAATAGACCATGCCCACTGCATCCCGCCTGGCCAGTTCCCGGTATTCCTCCACGGAATATCCGGTAAGCTCCGGCACCCCATCGGAAAAATACTGAGTCTCAAACATATCCGTGACCTTATAGATCGCAACGCCGCCCGGGATGGCATTGATGATATCCTGCATCTTGCTAAAGGTTGCCTTAAGCTCCCGGCTGAGCGCCTTTGTCCTCTCCTCCTCCGCATAGTTTTCTGTGATATCGGAGATATACTCGATATGCGCCTCCCTGCCGTCCCAGTCGATCAGCTTGCCGCTCAGACGGTAAATACGCCCGTTTGCGGGATGACGGAAATCACGGTCAAACAGCTCCGTACGGTTCATCCGGTCTTCCCTGCAGAACGGGCAGGGCCTGTCAAAGCCTGCCGCCTCGTAACAGGTAATTCCCTGGCTGTAGGGCACAGAGAAGAACAACTCCTGCGCCAGTCTGTTGACATAAAGCAGCTCCCAGCTGTCAGCCGCACAGACATAAACAGCTACGGGAGCATTGTCCAGGACAGCGGCAGTCTGGCTGGCTGAGATTACAGAAAGCGGTCTTTGCTCTGTCATTTCCGTTTCCCTCCTTCTAAAAACAACTCACTATGTCTAATCTATCATGTTTTGAACATTTCAACAACCGGATATCTTGTATTTTATCCCGGTTCTGGTATAATTGGCTGAAACCTGCCGCAAACCCGATATGCAGCGGCGGCAGATAAGGAGGAGCCAATGGAACCATATTACTACGAGCAGATGACAAAACCACAGCAGGCTGTCTACAGGGCCATGAAAAACGGATTAAAGAACCTGGAGCCGTCTTTTTGGGTCCCCCTGGCTAACGGCAGGGAGCTGTCCGATATTTTCTTCCGCCTGCGGCTGGACTGCCCCGAGATCTTCTATGCCAGTGGATTCCGTTACCGGTTCTTTCCTGACGGCACAAACGCGGAGCTGATCCCGGAATACCTCTTTGACAAAAGTAAAATCCAGGAACAGCAAAAGATCATGGAGGTCCGAATCGGCAAACTGGCCCGTCCGGCCCTGCACCTTGACGAAAAGGAAAAAGAATTGTATATCCATGATTTTATCTGCGGCAATGTCCGCTATGACAAACTGAAAAAAGCCTACTCTCATGAGATCATCGGCCCGCTGGGGCAGGGAGTAGGCGTCTGCGAGGGGATCGCAAAGACAGTCAAGGTCCTTTGCGACAGGCTGGGGATCTGGTGCATCATCGCTGTTTCCGAAGCTAATCCCCAAAAGAAGATCAAATACCGTCATGCGTGGAATGTGATCCGGACTGGCGGTGCTTACTACCACCTGGATGCAACCTTCGACAACAGTCTTGGCTGTGACAATGAGATCCGGTATGACTATTTCAACCTGGATGACGGGCGTTTTTTCCGGGATCATGAGCCGGTCATATACAAAATCCCCGCCTGCACTGACGGGGAGCACTCCTACTATCGGGAGAAAAAACTGTCTTTCACAAAACAGGAAGAGGTGGCAAAACGTGCGCTCCAGGCCGCAAAGAAAGGGCGCATGTTCACGTTCCACTGGCGCGGCGGTCATCTGACCAGGGAGTCACTGGAGGAACTTCTGGCGCTGCTTAAACAGGCTGCCATTCAAAAAGAAAAACATGTCCTGGTGCGTTTAAACTGGCCTCAGGCGGTACTCTCCGCCTCTTTTGTAAAGGATTTGCCTTTTGATGAGTGTACCGTGCAGGAAGCCAATGAAGGAGAGCGCACAGGACAGGCGGAGGAATCGCCGGGATCTGCTATTCCGGGTTCTGTCCCCCGATCCGATGCTGCACCGTCCGGTACGCCGCCGTGCTGACCAGGACTGCCACCAGAAACCCCACAAGCACATCGGTCGGGTAGTGGACCCCAAGATAAAGGCGCGAGAAGGCGATCATCGCCGCCAGTACCAGCGCAGAGATCCCATAGCAGCGGGGAAGCATTCTAAAGTAAATGAAGGCTGCCGCAAACGAAGCGCAAGTGTGTCCCGAAGGAAAGGAAGAATCCACCGGCCGGGGGATCAGCGGTATGATTGCCGCCACGGTCTCATAGGGCCTGGTTCTGTCCACCAGGTTTTTCAGGGTCAGATTGGTGATCAGGACTCCTAACAGCAGGGAACAGAGTGCAGTCAATCCCACCCTGCGGGTCTTTTTAAATAAAAACAACAAAACCGACGTCAGGATCCAGAACCAGCCCACATTTCCCAGGGAAGTGACCGCTCTCCAGAAACCATTTAAGGCTTCTGTCCTCATATGTTCCTGTATAAATAATAATATGGCTGTGTCCATATTCTGGATCCACTCTATCAGCATAAGCATTCTCCTTACCAGTCTCTGTCCATCCGGCCTTGCCGGACTTTACACCATAGTATAAATGCTGTCCTGTTTTTCCACAAGTATCCTTTGGAAAATTCAGGTTTGTTAAATTCAGTTTAAAAAATTCGCCCCGGCGGACATTGCATTTCCCATGATTCTGTTATATGATTTTAAGATACGACGCAGCTGTGAGGGTACCACACGGCTGCGATACGACAACAGGGAGGGAATGTTCCATGATTTACAGTTTTAATAATGATTACAGTGAAGGCGCCCATCCGCGCATCCTTCAGGCGATGATGGAAACCAATTTAGTTCAGAACAACGGATACAGCCTGGATGTGCACAGCGACCGCGCGAAGGAGCTGATCAGGAAAGAGATCCGCCGGGAGGATGCAGACATCCATATGATCGTAGGCGGCACCCAGACCAATCTCCTCGGCATCAGCTGTGCCCTTCGTCCGCACCAGGCAGTGATCTGCGCGGAGACCGGGCATATCAATGTCCATGAGACCGGAGCGATCGAGGCTACCGGGCATAAGGTCCTCGGACAGCCCACACCGGACGGCAAGCTGACTGTGGATGATATCAAAAAGGCGCTTGACTGGCACACGGACGAGCACATGGTACAGCCCAAAATGGTCTATATCTCCAACTCCACCGAGGTAGGCACCCAGTATTCCAAAGCCGAGTTAGAGACGCTCTCTGCTTTCTGTAAGCAGCAGGGACTCTACCTGTTCTTAGACGGCGCGCGTATGGGCGCGGCGCTGACCAGCCGGGTCAATGACTTAACCCTGGCGGATATCGCGCGCCTCACCGATCTATTCTACATCGGCGGCACGAAGAACGGCGCGCTGTTCGGCGAGGCGCTCATCATCAGCCACCCGGACTTGAAGCCTGATTTCCGCTATCTGATCAAACAGAAGGGCGCAATGCTGGCAAAGGGCTGGCTCCTTGGCATCCAGTTTGAAGAGCTGTTCCAGAACAATCTGTTCTATGATATGGCCTCCCACGCCAACGAGATGGCCGACCAGCTCCGCAGAGGGCTTTCAGAGTGCGGCTATCCGTTCCACTGGGATTCCACCACAAACCAGCTGTTCCCGGTGCTTCCAAACGATAAGCTGGAAAAGCTGGCAGTGGACTTTCTGTTTTCCAAACAGGCAGTTATCGACGAAGACCACACCTGCATCCGTCTCGTGACCTCCTGGGCCACCAGGCAGGAGGGCGTGGACGCATTTCTGGATGCACTGAAAAAACTGTAACACCAGTGATCAAAACTTGACAGGCGGTGTGCCGCGCTTTTCTTGATAGGCGGCATACCGGTCTGTTTTCCCTGCCCCTTACTGATCATCTCCTGACGCGCGAAAACGTGTGATCGCTGCCTCCACTGCAGCTTCCTCTACCTTCGTACTGTATTCCAGGGACAGGATCCTTTTGCGGTCCGAGATCACGAAGAGATCCCGTTCATTGCTGTCCCATTCCTCCATATACATCATATAACCGCTCTCTGCCTGATACCGGTAATGTTCCACGGTCACCCCATCCTCCCCCACATGTTTTGACTTCGTGACTTCCCAGACATTGCCGCGGTCGGTCGGGTACCTGCGCTTTGACCCTGCTATGATGGCCGGGACAGGGCTTTTATAATAGGTCATGGTCAGATGGCTCTCCTGCCCATCTTCATCCTGGCGCACTCCGGTTTCCGTCTGATAAAAAGCAAGAAAGGTCTCCTCGCTCTCCCTGTGCCATTCTTCTGTCACCTCATAGCCAAGCTCCTCAAAGGTCACCGGAAACGGTTCCTTTCTCACATAAGCTTCCGGTTCTCCCCCGCCTCCGTCTGGCAGGAAACGCTCCATCACCCCCGTTACCAGTGTGAACATCAGAAAAATAATGATAAAAGATCCCACAGCATATCCAGTGGCAGCCTCTCTCCTGTCCCCTGAACCATGCTCCTGGACCCAGGTGAGGACCGCAACTGCGATCAGGACTGCAAGGATCGATGCCCCCAGAAAGATCACTGCCGTCAAAGCAGATATCCCGGAACTCCAGAATATCGATATGATCAGGACAATCGCCGCCAGCGACCAAAGGCCGTTCCGAAGCTTCACTCTCTGCAGGGTCGGCACAGGCACAGGCCGCCCCTGCTCCAGGCAGCGCCTCGCCCTCTTATACCAGAACCATATGTACAGCATTCCCGCCGGAAATATCACCGCCAGCACAAGATGCACGATCATGCTGCGCAGTGTCAGAGGAGACGCAAGGTATCTTCCCGGATCTTTCAAAGCGGAAAGCTCCGAAAGTAAAAACAGGCCCGACAAAGCCAGGACCGCCGCCCATTTGCCCAGGGAGAGGGAATTCCCCTCCTGTGTTGTGAGCTGCAAAAACGGGTCTGTCTCCAGGGGCAGGGGGGGCACTTTCTCACTGTAAAACACCTGCCACAGCGTTCCCCCGTACTGAAGCTTCCACCCTGCCTCCTGGCAGAACTCCCGGAACTGGACCGCCTCCTCCCGGTACGGGCTGTCGAAACCGGAGCTGTCCGGCAGGACCGCCACGGAAAAGGTAAGACGGCGCGGCTCCCCGCGTTCAAAACAGAGCACGCTGTTACTGTAAATCTTCTTTAAGTACCAGCCCTTCCCGGCCATCTCTTCCAAATATTCTGCAAATGCCGCTGTCTCATACTCACGGAACAGCATGAGACGGATCGTTCTCCTCACCTTCATGTCATCACCCTCCTGTCTCTTTCAGATATCTGCCGCCTTCCTCCACCAGCCGGTTCAGCCGCCGGAACTCCTCCTTAAGCATCTCCCTGCCGCGGGGCGTCACCTGATAGTACCG
>ERZ791803.1490-NODE-1490-length-10785-cov-2.637185_pt1 | contig 10785 bp, 10 predicted proteins | sample MGYA00510307_ERZ791803 | MGnify/ENA primary metagenome ERZ791803 (study PRJEB30046, sample SAMN00791963) | human gut metagenome | study: EMG produced TPA metagenomics assembly of the A metagenome-wide association study of gut microbiota in type 2...
CGGTAATCCAAGTTGCCGACTCACGGAAACGGGTTGCCATAGAGCCTAGTACCGGACGCTGGCTTTTTCAAACGCAATAGCCCCTTTACCAGCGTACTTTTCCCCGCGCCGTTTTCCCCGACAATGCAAAGATAATCGTTCGGCTCTACTGAAAAATCCAAATCCTTTACAGCGGGAACGCCGTCATATACAAAAGATATATTCTTGCATGTGATTAAATTCATCGCGTTTCTGTAACCTCCATTCAAAAAACAGCAGCGGCAGTACTCACGCGCCGCCGCTGCTCATTTTAGTTTAAGGCAGCGCGCAGGCTGTCTACATTTTCCATCATCATAGACAGGTAGGTAGCCCCGTTCTCCATTTGCTCTTTCGTCATATTATGGCAGGAATACAGGGTCATCTTCTTCGCTCCGGTAGCCTCGCAGATAGAATCTGCGATTTTTTCGTTGGAAAGCTCAATGGTAAAGACAACTGGAATCTGTTCTTCCTTCACCTTATCGGTCAAAAATGCAACCGTTGCGGCGCTGGCTTCGGTTTCCGTCGAACAGCCTGTAAAGGCGGCGTAATAGCTAAGGCCATACTCGTCGGCAAAATACCGGAACGGGAAACGGTCGCCAAACAGAATCGTTTTCCGTTTAGCGCTGTCTACAACTTTGCGGAAAGAGGCGTCCAGCTGTTCCAACTGCTCTTTGTAATCGGCGCTGTTCTTTTCATAGGAATCGTCGTTTTTCGGATCTTTTCCGCAGATAAGAGAAGTAATCTTGTCTACAATTTCAATCGCATTTTTCGGAGAAGTCCACACATGTTCGTCGGTTTCCTCCTCGTGCTCGTGGGAGTGTCCTGCCAGGGCTTCTTTGATTTCGTCTGCTGTAGCGTCAGCAGCGTAAAACGTAGGGGCCCAATTTTCTACATCCATGAGAGCTTCCACGCTTTCATTACCATAGCGCAGATGGAAATGAGCGATTTCTTCTTCATGTTCCTCGTGTTCTTCTTCATGGCTGTCGGCGCCGGTGCCATGGTCGTTAAAGGCCAGATAAACCGGCGCTCCTGAATCAGGCGTTTTGGCTTGGAATGTATACCACACGCTGGTAATATCTCCATCGTCGTCTTTTACCGTCTGAAACCCCTGATATTCATACTCCGCAGATACAGTCCCGGAGGGCGTGTGGAAAGAAACGCTGTTCCCCTCAATGGAAAGCGTATTGTAATCGGATTTCCTCTTTTCCAAAAACTCCTGCTTCATTTCATCAAAGGATTTCTCATTTTCTTCGGCTTCTTCTGTGATATACTCGTCCAGCGTTCCATCCTCAAAGTAGGGAAGCACCGATTGAAAATCTCCGGCAAAATCAGAAAGCGGGCGGTCTTTTATTTCGCTTTCCACAATTTCCCCATGGTCGTGGTCATGCTCGTGCTCCATCCCTTCAACGATTTCTTCATTGACGGTGGGGACACAATCAATCAGACGCAGGGTGTCCGGCCTCTGATCGCCCATAGAGTTCAGAATATCGTCCACCCATACATCATTCTCGCCTCCGGTGTAGATGAACAAATCGCAGTTCTGAATCGTCTTAATATCCTGCGGGGTCGGCTCATAGGAATGGCTTTCCGCGCCGGGCTTCAACAGCATCGTAACGTCTGCCTTGTCGCCTACTGGCGGGTAAAATCATATTGGGGGAAAATCGTAGTTACAACAGACAGCTTCTCCGAATTATCGGCATCTGCCGGTTTATCGGAAGTGCCGCAGGCGGACAGGCAGGCAAGAGCCAGTACCGCCGCCAACAGAATTGAAATATATTTTTTCATAAAATTGAATCCTCCGTAAATTCGCGTATTTGCTTAAAAATGGGTGCAAAAATACAAGGGATAACCTCCCCGATTGGAAAATGGGCATAGTATTCCCTTGTATCAAAGGATTCTATTTAATTGTTCATTCTTACTTTCTGGCTGATAAGGGAAGCGACAGGTACAAACAGAGGAAGGCAAAGAAATGCCACAACCAGCGGAAACTGAGGCGCAAACGCCCCGGCCGTTTCAGACGAGCCGGTTCCGATCTGTTTTAATGTTTGTTCGGCCCGATGAATGCAGGCGCAGACAGGGCAATCCTCTCCTGTGCAGTCGTGATGGGCCTCTTTTGCGATGAAAAGAAGGGAAAAGAAGGCGACAATAACAAAGGCAGCACAGGTAAACCCGGCAAGGATTCTTTGCGCCTTTTTATCCATAACTTTCCCTCCTTCACAAAAATGATTTGTCCGTCAGCAGCCTGTTTTCCTGCACTCGCTGCAAATTCCGTAGAATATCGTCCGCAGAGAATCCATTTCAAACCCATGGTGCTCCAACATGTGCTGTCCCAAATGAGCGACTTCGCCGCACTGTACATGGAGCAGCTTGCCGCATTTTTCACATTTGCAGTGGTAGCAGCTCGGCGGTTCGCAGTTATCCTGTCCGCCGATATATTCAAAACAGGCGCTGCTGCTTCCTTCGATGATGTATTTTGCAACCACGCCTTGCTTTACCATGCGCTCCAAATGACGATACACCGTCGTCATTCCCACTGTGATGCCTTCCTTTTTGAAATGGTCGCAAATATCATTGACCGTAATATGGCTACCAGGGACGGATTTCAGAAAGGCAAGTAATTCAGCCATCTGTTTGGTTTGATACTGCGCTTTGCGTGCCACTGGATCCGCTCCTTTGAAATTGAAAACTGTTTTCAGTTTATTACAAAGTGTTTTTGTTGTCAATATAATTTGAAAACCGTTTTCAATTTTTGAGGTCTGAAATTCTATCACAAAACAATCCCCTACATCTCATGTGTCCCAGATGTAGAGGGTCGTTTTGGATGTACTGCATACTATGCTGTCTTAAAAATGGTGTTGTATATATTCTACACTTGAAAAAGCGTACAGCAACGCTTTCAAAAGCATAGTAGTTGCAGGGCGAAAATAAATTTGTTCTAACCGCTACACAAAAACATATGCGCTTCTGCCTTTGGGATATCCCATGCTTTGTGAAATGCTATACTTGGGCGGTGCACCTCTCAAGAGGTTTGCGTGGTCTAGCATCATGTGTCCTTCTATGAAAATTTTTTATGGTTTGCTGCATGTCTTTTCGCAAAAAGCAATGAAAAATAAGAAAAAAGATTTCAGAAGAAATATACTTATTTGTTTCTATAAATTTTCTTTGCGTGTACGTTACTGGAACCCGGGAATAGGATTGTAAAAACAGGGATTTTATTTAAAAGTGTGTTTGATTTAATGCTTGCGGAGCAATTCCTTGCCAATTTGAGGCTGTGTTTCTTGAAAAAATACATCCCGCATTTTTAACTTAAAGTGGAAAACAGCTACAGTGATTTTGAAATATGAACTTTAAAAATCGTTATATCTTGTCTTATCGCTTCGTCCCGTTCAACTTCCACTGGGCGCTCTGGCTCTGAAGCTCCACCATGTGCCGGTAAAGGCCGCCTTTCTGCATCAGCTCCGCTGGTGTCCCCTGTTCGGCCACATGGCCATTCTCCAGAACCACGATGTGATCCGCCCCAGCTACGGTGCGCATCCGGTGGGCAATGACCAGCACGGTCTTGCCCACCAGCAGACGGGAGAGGGCTCCTTGTACTTTGGTCTCATTCTCTACATCCAGGCTGGCGGTGGCCTCGTCCAGCAGGACGATGGGGGCATTCTTCAAAAGCGCCCGAGCGATGGAGATGCGCTGCCGCTCCCCGCCGGAGAGCTTCGCCCCGTTTTCTCCGATGGGGGTGTCGTATCCCTGGGGCAGACGGCGGATGAACTCCCCGCAGTTGGCGGCCTCCGCCGCGGCCCTCACCTCCTGATCGGTGGCTCCTCGCTTGCCCAGGCGGATGTTCTCCATCACGGTATCGTCAAAGAGCACCACATCCTGGAACACCATGGAGTAGTCGGTCAGCAGCGCCTCCGGGTCCACGGTGGAGATGTCCACGCCTCCTACCCTGATGGTGCCCTCCGTAACATCCCACAGCCGGGCGGCCAGCCGGGCGCAGGTGCTCTTGCCGGAGCCGGAGGGCCCCACCAGAGCGGTCACTTCACCCTCCCGGGCGGTAAAGCTCACACCGTCCAGTACCTTCTTCTTGTCGTAGGCGAAGCCCACATGGTCGAACACAATGTCGTGGCCCTTGGGCTCGAACACCTCGGCCCCCTCTGCGGTGGGCGTATCATAAATCTCGTTCATGCGGTCGGCGGACACCTGGGACACGAACAGTTCTGCGATGAGGGCCAGGCTCTGGTCGAAGGGGGCGTACACACGGGTGATGACCAGCAGGAACAAAAACAGCAGCATGAAGTCGATCTGCCCGGAGAGGATCAGGCTGGCCCCCGCCAGGATGGTGGTGGCTACCCCCAGGCGCATGATGACGCTGGCCGCATTGACAAAGATGCCGGTGCCCAGCTCGCCCTGGATGGTGACCTTCTCATGGTCGTCGATCTTCTGGTTGAGCCCGGCCAGATAGCGCGCCTCCTGGTTGGTGGCGCGGATTTCCCGGACATTTTCCAACGCCTCCTGGATGCCGTCGGAGACACGGACCGCGGCCTGTTTCGTCCGTTCCGAGGCACGGGCGGAGATCTTCCGGGTGCCGAACAACAGGCCGAAGGCCACCGGCACCCCCCACAGGCAGGCGATGGTCAGCCGCCAGTCATATACCAGCAGGCACACCGCGATAATGGCCGTGGAGATGTAGGCCCCGTACAGGTACCCCAGCACATGGGACCAGACGTGCTCCATGCGGTTCACATCGCCCATGAGAGTCTCGGTGAGATCCGCCAGATCCCGCTTGCCGAAGTAGCCCAAGGGCAGCTTGCGCAGCCGCTCCGCCAGGCTGAGACGGGTGGACTTCACCTCGTTATAGACCAGGCCGTAAGTGGCGTGGTACTGCTGCAGGTGGGTCACGAAGGACAGGATGACGAATGCGATTACCAGCCCAAGAAAAAGCGCCGGGCCGGGCAGCGGCGCTCCGTCCGTCAGGGTCCCCATCAGGCCGTACATCAACAGGTACAGGATGCCCATGCCGCCCATGACGACCAGATTGACAATGACCGTCCAGAAAGCGCCCTTTTTGGTGTTTCTCACGCCCTGGTCGGTGAGGGCGTATTTCCGCTGAAACTTTTTAGAGAACATTTATTTTGCCTCCCCTTCGCTGGTGATCTTCCACTGGACCGCCTGGTGGTAGTCCGCCCACATCCGGGCATAGAGCCCGCCGGCGGCGGTCAGCTCCTGATGGGAGCCCTGCTCCACGATGCGGCCCTCCTCCAACACCAGAATCTTGTCCGCGCCCACGACGGTGGACAGGCGGTGGGCGATCATGATAACGGTGCGGCCCCGGGTCAGTTCGGAGAATGCCTTTTGGATCAGCGCCTCGTTCTCGGGGTCCGCGAAAGCGGTCGCCTCATCGAGGACGACGATGGGCGCGTCCTTCAGGATGGCCCTGGCCAGGGCAATGCGCTGCTGCTCGCCGCCGGAGAGGTAGGTCCCCTCGGAGCCGATCAGGGTGTCCATGCCCTGGGGCAGCTTCTCCAGAATGTCCCCGCACTGGGCGGCCATCAGCGCCGCGCGCACCTGCTCCCGGGTGGCGTCGGGGCGGGCGGCCCGGACATTTTCCAAGATAGAGGCTTTGAACAGGCGGCTGTTCTGGAACACAAAGGCGATCTGGTCCATGAGCACATGGGGGTCGATCTGCCGCACATCCACGCCGCCCACCTTCACCGCGCCGGAGGTGGCGTCCCAGAAGCGGGGGATCAGGCTGGCGGCGGTGGTCTTGCCGCCGCCGGAGGGCCCCACCAGGGCCACGGTCTGTCCCGGCTCCGCCGTGAAGGACACATGGGAGAGGGCGGGCGTCTCTGTACCGTCGTAGGTAAAGCTCACGTCCTCAAATTCCACACGGCTGCTCTGGGGGGACTTGGGATGCTCCGGCACTTTCAGCTCGGGAGCGCCCATGACCTGATCAATGCGGCCCAGAGCGGTGCCAGCCAGCATAATGCCCGATGCGGCAAACATGATTTTGGCAAGGGCCGTGGAGATGATGGCGGAGAACACCGCATAAAAGGCGAAGTTCGTGACAAACCCCGCAAAGTCGCCCCCGGCCAGGGCACCCGGCGCCAGGAACAGGGCCGCCGGAACCAAGAACACAAAGGCCCCCTCGGTGAAGGTCAGGTTGACGGATTGGGGTGTCCGGCAAATATCCGCCTGGTAGTGCTCGGCCTTGGTGCTGTAGTCCTCAATCGCCTCCTGGAACGCCTTGAAGGAGTAGACGGTCTGCTGGAAGATCTTGACCACCGGGATACCTCGGACGTACTCGGTGCCCGCCTTGGTGATGCGGTCCAGGGCCGCCTGATATTCCCCCAGGATTTGGGCGTTTTTACCGCCCATCATGGAGAACATGGCCACAATGGAGATCACCGCCGCCAGCAGGCAGGCCGCCCCCATCCGCCAGTCAAAGACGAACATCATCACCAGCATGGTGATGAACAGGGTGATGGTGCCCACGATGTCCGCCAGATTGTGGGCCAGCAGGGTCTCCGTGTCGGCCGCCGCCGCGTCCAGCCGCCCGCGGATGAGGCCGGAGGCGTTGGAGTCGAAAAAGCCCAGCGGGGCCTTCATCACATGGGCCACGCCCTGCTTGCGGATGTTGGCCGCCGTGCGGAAGGCCGCCAGATGGGTGCACATCAATCCCGCGAAGTACAGGACGATACCGGCCACCACAAAGGCAAACGCCAGCCAGCCATATTGGGCGACGCTCTGCGCCGCCGTCCAGTCCGGCGCCACCGCGATCAAGTCCCGGGCCGCCAGCCAGATGCAGATATAGGGCGCCATGCTCAGCAGCATGGACACCGCCGACAGGGCCAGCCCCAGGAAGGTCAGCCCTTTGTGGCTGCCCGCGTAGTCCAGCAAGACGGCCACATCGCTCTTTCTCTTCTGCTTCATGAAAAAACCTCCTCTTAAAGTTAGTATAAACTAACCATATTTCAAAAAGATAGGGGATTATTCCCCCATCAGTTTTGACCAACCAGCGGTGTAAAACGCCCGCAACTGATCCACATCCCGCATCGCCTGATCCCGGGGCATATCGTGAACCACGATCTCAAAGATGCCATTGAACATCCCGCTAGCGATGATATGGCACAGGGATTTGTCCAGCACCGGGATGTCCCGGCCCAGGCGGCGGAGCACCTCCATGTAGCGTTGGGTGTACTCCACCTCTACCTCCACCATGTTATGGACGAAGTGCTCATAGCTGGTCCCCTCCGCACAGCAGAGCAGCAGCTTCACCGGCTCCCGGTGGGCGCAGATATAGTCCACCATCCAGTCCACACATCTACCGGACTCCAGGCCCATGTGCTCCGGCTGCTCCTTTTCCGGCAGCTCGGCAAAGGTAGTCTGTGCTTCCATAAAGCGTCCCATGAGGGCCGCGGCGTGGGGCTCCACGATGGCGTTGAACAGGGCCTCCTTGCTGGAAAAGTAGCCGTAAAAGGCCCCGGTGGTCACCCCGGCGTTCTTTACAATCTGCCGCAGGGAGGCTCCCAGAAATCCCTTGTCCAGAAATTCCGCCAAAGCCGCCTGCTGAATTTTTTCCAGTGTAGCAGTGGACCGCTCCTCCATTCAAACTTCACCGCCTTATAACAGTGTTATATAACGGTGTTATTATACCATTGAGCGGAAAGGGTGTCAACTTATCTGAAAATACTTTTTGTGATCATATCAGCTACAAAGTTGTAGGCGAACCGGCCCGCCGCTGTACTGTGACAGGACACAAGGTATACGGTATCGGGCACAGTGTGCCGCTTGTTCTATATAGTTACGAAGAGTTCTCTGTCCACTCTGCCGATGTTCTGCTGGAAAGGGATTTGACATGCAGAGTTTTTATACAGCCTTTGTTTTCGGAGGCAGAGCAGTATGGCTTTCCTGCTGGGATGGCTTTTGCTTAAAAATTGAGGGTTGACGATTGAAGAAAAGCCATATAAAATAATATCAAAAATATTTGATATGAAGAGGGCTTTATGGAAAGAGATTATAGGGCGGCGGCTCGGGTATTCAAGGCGTTGTGCGATCCCAAGCGCTTGGCCATTTTGGAGGAGCTGCGCGGCGGGGAAAAGTGCGCCTGTGTCTTGCAGGAGCCCATGGAGCTGACCCAGTCCGGGCTATCCTACCACATGAAGGTGCTGTGCGAGTCCGGCTTGGTGGAGAGCCGGCAGGAGGGCAAGTGGACCCACTACCAGCTGAGCAGGACGGGCAGGGAGTGCGCGGTGAAGCTGCTGCTGGAGCTGACTACGCCGGTTACAGAACAGGGGACACCGCTTGAATAGCGGGAGCGGAACGCGCCGTCACAGTAGATGGCGTGTTTTCCAGCAAAACATCAAAAAAACTTGATCTATAATACATAAAGGGAGGCGGAACGATATGGAGTTATGGAGCCTGTTTCAGGAGCAGATTTTGGGCATGAGGTGGCTGAACGAGTGGCTCGGACGCGGCCTGTCCGCGCTGGGCCTGGATATCCATGGACGGCTCGGCGGCAGTGTACAGTTTTTCCTGTATGACAGCTTGAAAATTACAGTACTGCTCTGTGTTCTGATTTTTTCTATTTCCTATATACAGAGCTATTTCCCACCGGAGCGGAGCAAGCACATTTTGGGCCGGCTCCACGGCGTGGGCGCCAATCTGGTGTCCGCCCTGCTGGGGACGGTGACGCCCTTCTGCTCCTGCTCGTCCATCCCGCTGTTCATCGGTTTTACCAGCGCGGGGCTGCCCCTGGGCGTCACCTTTTCCTTTCTGATCTCCTCGCCGATGGTGGACTTGGGCAGTCTGGTGCTGCTGATGAGCATCTTTGGGACTAAGGTGGCCATTTTCTATGTGGTGGTAGGGCTGGCGCTTGCCGTGGCGGGCGGTACACTCCTGGAGCGGCTGCACATGGAGAAGCATGTTGAGCAATTCGTCTTTTCGGCCGGCAGTATAGACATTGAGTCGCCCGAGCTGACAAGGCGAGAGCGGGTGCGGTACGCAAGGGAGCAGGCTGTGTCCACCTTCAAGAAAGTAGCCCCCTACATCCTGGTGGGCGTGGGGCTCGGCGCGGTGATCCACAACTGGATACCCGAGTCATGGATTGAGGCCGTTCTGGGCGGCAGCAATCCCTTCGGCGTTGTCCTGGCCGTGCTGGTGGGCGTCCCGATGTATGCGGACATTTTCGGTACGATCCCGGTGGCGGAGGCCCTGCTCGCCAAGGGCGCGCAGCTCGGTACGGTCCTGGCCTTCATGATGGCGGTCACCACGCTGAGCCTGCCCTCGATGATCATGCTCCGCAAGGCGGTGAAGCCCAGACTGCTGGGGCTGTTTATCGCCATCTGCACAGGCGGTATTATCCTCATCGGCTATCTGTTCAACGTGTTCCAATTCTATCTGATTTCCATTTAGGAGGTAACGAAACATGGGACTGTTCGGAAAAAAGAAAAAAGGTACGCTCCCGCCCTGCTGTGGCCGTACCCCTGAAACGGCGGTGCGGGTGGGAGCGGACAAGACCGCCGCCAGCGTCAAGGTGCTGGGCTCCGGGTGCGCCAGGTGCAGCGCCCTGGAAGCGGCCGTCCGTGCGGCTTTGGCGGAGCTTGGGGTGGACGCCGCCATTGAACATGTGACGGACTTCATGCAGATCGCCGCCTATGGGGTGATGACCACCCCGGCCCTGGTGGTGGGAGGCCGGGTGGTGTCCTGCGGCCGCGTGCCGGGCCAGGCGGAGCTCCGGGAGATGCTCCGGGAGGCCCTGGAAAAAGAAACGCTGGAACAGGGCCCTGCGGTGTGATATACTGGCCCCAGTATCACAATGGGAAAGAGGCTGGGACGAATGGACCTATCACCGAACCAAATGCTCAAGCTGGCCCCCAACAAGGTGGATTACCTGATCCCCGGGGGCGAGATGATCAACGAGTTTCTGGGGGAGGGGCCGGGGGCGCGGGTGTGTTCCCAGATGTGGATCGCCTCCCTGGTGACCTCCGCCCTCCAGCCCGGCACTGCCACGGGGCTGTCCCGGGTGGCGGGGACGGACGTTTTACTGCGGGACTGCCTGGCGGAAAACCCTGCGGCCTGGCTGGGGGAGGCTCACGCCGCGCGCTGGGGGGCCAGCCTGGGCTTTCTGCTCAAGCTGCTCCACTCCAGGGACCGCCTGCTGCTCCAGACCCATCCGGACGGGGCGCGGGCGCGGAAGTATTTCGGCCTGCCCTCCGGGAAGGATGAGGCGTGGTACGTGCTGGACACCCGTCCGGGGGCGTGCATCTGGCTGGGGTTCCGGCCCGGCGTCACGCCGGCGTATTTCCGGGGGCTGATCGAGCGGCAGGACACGGCGGCCCTGCTGGACTGCCTGCACCAGATCCCCATCCGTCCGGGGGAGGTGTACTTCATCCCGGCGGGCACGGCCCACGCCATGGGGAGCGATTCCCTGGTGGCCGAGCTGCAGGAGCCGGTGGACATCACCCTGCGGGCGGAGTACATCCGCCCGGACGGTTCCCGCCTGCCGGTGGAGAGCATGTATGGCCCCGCCGGCATGGACGGCCTGCTGGACTGCTTCCATTTTGACTGCCTGCCCCGGGAGGAGCTGCTGGCCCGGCACCTGTTCCGCCCCGCCCCCGGGGCGGAAGAGCCCTGGCGGAAGCGGCTGATCACGCCGGAGCAGACCCCCCGCTTCTATATGGATGAGGTGGAGCTGCGCCGGGAGGCCCATGGGAGCGCCCTCTGTGTCAACCGCGGGTTCCAGGTGCTCCTGGTGCTGGAGGGGGAGGCGGA
>ERZ791803.1491-NODE-1491-length-10779-cov-2.212514_pt1 | contig 10779 bp, 10 predicted proteins | sample MGYA00510307_ERZ791803 | MGnify/ENA primary metagenome ERZ791803 (study PRJEB30046, sample SAMN00791963) | human gut metagenome | study: EMG produced TPA metagenomics assembly of the A metagenome-wide association study of gut microbiota in type 2...
GCGGATCATGGACTCTTCCGGATAATGTTCTCCCCATTGATCCGGGTTTCCATGCTGTTTCATAAATAGCCTGGCACCAGAATAGAGAGCCATGATTTCATTCAGCTGTTCGATTCTGGATTTCTGGATTTTCATCATAGATTCCTTTCCCTTTAAAAAGTAATAAATTTGGTTTTGTGTATCTTTTGATGCAGACAAATCATGGGGATGAATTTATAATTCTAGATACAGTCCGGCCGGTTCAAAGAGTTTCCAGCGAACAGTATTCCGTTAGTGCAGGCAGATCCCTGATCTCTATCTGTTTCCGGCGGGGGAGAATAATTTCCTGCTCCCGGAGCTGTGAAAGACCGCGGGTTACATGGATACGACTGATTCCAAGAAGATCGGAAAGATCATCCTGCGTCATGTCGATGTACAGATCCGGATGATCCGTCTCGTTTCCTGTGAGCAGGTAAAGCAGATTGCACAGACGGGTTAAGGAACTGTTGTATTCCTGATGTGCTGTTTCATAGAGCAGACGATTTACATACGTGGAATACCAATCTACAATATTGGCGCTCAGCTGAGGATTTGTCTCAAACATCTGCCGGAATTGCTCTTTTGTAAATTCCAGAACGTTCATATCCGAAACTGCTGTAGTTATGAGAGATTGTTCGATTTTATAGTCATGCTGGTGATAACCAGGGAACACGGTACCCTCCCCGTGGAAGGATATAATTTTCCTGTGGCCGTTTTCGTGTTCCATATAGTTTTGGGCAGCGCCTGAGATTATGTAATGAATTCTTTGGAAGGGTTCGCCGCTCTCCCACAGAAATTCACCCTTTCGAAAGAAACGTTTTTTATGAGGCTGAGTGAGAAAGTAACTGTAAAACTGTTTGAAATCATTGGCAAAAAAGTACCGAGGGGTAAGCATACAAAGACCTCCTTTTGCTCAAAGTGGTTTTTTTATTTTAACACTTTTTTGCTAATGTATCAAAAATGATTGATGAGTCAAAAGGAAGGAGATTAAAAAATGAAAAAAGTAAAAATTACAGTCTTGAGAACCATGTTTAATGAGGACCTGGCTGCCGAGTACGGTGCAGAAGGGCTTGCAGCATGTCCTTTTCACAGGGAGGGTCAAGTGTTTTACGCCGACTATGCAAAACCGGAAGGACTCTGCGATGAGGCGTGGAAGGCTATTTACCAGTATGTATTTGCACTGGCCCATGGAGCGGGAAATGAAGTGTTCTATTACGGAGACTGGATCAGAAAGCCGGGCACTGCCATATGCAGCTGCAATGACGGGCTGCGCCCGGTAATCTTTAAGCTGGAGACGACACAAGAGGAAGAGTGACATTTTCCACACGATTTCCGTTCGGCTCTTAGAATGCCTCACTCTAATCATGTGGAAAATGAACATAAATTTTATAGGAGAAGCATCCATCGAACAAAGGGGGCTATCCAACGATTGTTTTCTATTCTTCTTTTATTTTGGCGATCTCTTTAGCCATTTTTTTCTTCAAAGTGAGATTACTCTGGCGTGCGATCATGATCCGCTGTGCCTGCGGTGACCCCGCACCGTGCATGGATTCTGTACGGTATCCGACGGCTGCGCTTCCAAGAGTCAGATTTTCAATCAGCCTCATGATGCGAAGTCTGTTTTCTGTGGAGACGCCTGACACTCCGCGGAGATACTTTTCAACATAAGCGCCCAGCTTCGGATCTTTCAGATCTTTTTCGGAAGGAGCGGTAACCATCAGACCTCCTGCGATATCTTCTGCAAGACGTGCGATTTCATATGGAAAGCGGGTAACATTCTGTTTACATACATTGGCCAGAAGCAGATCGATCAGATAGTTTCCGGACCTGGTGGCTGCACCTTCGGCAGAACATGCGATGCCGCAGCAGTACAGCGTCTCGTTCAGGTGGATCATCTCGATCAGCTTGTCCTTCACCGCGCTGGCCTTCTCCACGCCGTTGTACTCCGCTGCCAGCGCCGCAGCACCGATCAGCGTGTCGCCCACGCCCACCTTGCAGCCGCCGTAGCTCTGCCGGTGGTAGCCCGCGAACCGCTCCACCATCATGCCGGCGAACTCATACTCGCCGTTGAGGAAGATGTACTCGTTGGGGATGAACACGTGGTCCAGCACCACCAGGGCCTCCTGGCCGCCGAACTTGGCGTTGCCCACATCGATGGAGGCGTCCTCCTCCAGCTTGCGGGTGTCGCAGGACTGACGGCCATAGATCATGTACATGCCCTCGGCGTCGGTGGGGCAGGCGAAGGAGACGGCCCAGTCCTTATCAGCCTCACCCATGGAGATGGTGGGCATGAAGATGTGCCAGTGGGAGTTGATGGAGCCGGTCTGGTGGCACTTGGCACCGCAGACCACGATGCCGTCGGGACGGCGCTCCACAACGTGGACGTACATATCGGGATCGGCCTGGTCGTGGGGAGCCTTGGAGCGGTCACCCTTGGGGTCGGTCATGGCGCCGTCCACGGTGAGGTCGTTGTCCTGCACCATGGTCAGGAACTTCTTGAAGTTCTCATGATAGTGGGTGCCGTACTTCTCGTCCACCTCGAAGGTGGTGGAGAACACCGCGTTGAAGGAGTCCATGCCCACGCAGCGCTGGAAGCAGGAAGCGGTCTTCTGACCCAGCAGGCGTTGCATCTTCACCTTGTTGATGAGGTCCTCGGTGGACTGGTGCAGGTGGGTGAAGCGGTTGATGGTGTGGCCGGTGAGGCTGGACTTGACGGTCATGAGATCCGCATACTGGGGATCCTGGGCCAGGGCGTAGGTCATGGCGACGCAGTTGATGGAGGGACGGATCATGGGGTGATCCACCCAGTTCTCGATATTCTCGCCGAACATGTACACCCGGGTGTTCAGCTTGCGCAGGCTGTCGATGTACTCTTGCGGGGTCATCAGTGCCATTTCGTTATCCTCCTTGTGATTTCAATGCAGGAGCCCGGCGAACGCCGGGCTCCATTTGCTTTTATTGTGTGTTGTTGATTAGTCCTTTGCCAGGCGCTGATAGCTCTCCAGGCGCTCTTTGGCATCCCGGGCGGCCTTGGCATAGAGTTCCTGGGCTTTCTCCGGGAAGGCCAGCTTCAGGGAGGCGTAGCGGTTCTCGCCCAGCAGGAACTGCTGGAAGTCACCGGTGGGTTCCTTGGAATCCAGTTGGAAGGGATTCTTCCCTTCCGCCTTGCGGCGAGGATCATAGCGGTAGAGATGCCAGTATCCGCACTCCACAGCCTTCTTCTCCTCCAGCTGGCTCAAGCCCATGCTGGACTTCATGCCGTGCTCGATGCAGGGGCAGTAGCAGATGACGATAGAGGGACCGGGATAGGACTCTGCTTCGCGGATCGCCTTCAGTGTCTGATTGGGATCAGCACCCATGGCAACCTGCGCTACATACACATAGCCGTAGTTCATAGCCATCAGGCCCAGGTCTTTCTTCTTGGTCTCCTTGCCGCCAGCGGCAAACTTAGCGATGGCGCTGGCCGCAGTGGACTTGGATGCCTGACCGCCGGTATTGGAATATACTTCGGTATCAAGGACCAAGATGTTGATGTCTTTGCCGGAAGCTAGAACATGGTCCAGACCGCCGTAGCCGATATCATAAGCCCAGCCGTCACCGCCGAAGGCCCACACGCTCTTCTTGGTGAGATATTCCTTGTTGTTACGAATGAACACAGCCTCATCACTGTTGTTATCCGCAATGGCTTCCAACAGTGCGTCGCTGACGGCGCGTGAGGCTTCGGGATCATTAGCCCGCTCCAGATAATCCTCACAGGCAGCCTTGGCGATGTTCTGTTCCGCCAGAGCAGAGACGTTCAGTTCCAGCTGATGGCGGATAGCGTGCTGTCCCAGCAGGAAGCCGTAAGCATATTCGGCATTGTCCTCGAACAGACTCATAGCCCAGGCAGGGCCATGCCCTTTACAGTCGGTGCAGTAGGGAGAGGAAGGGGTAGAGCCACCGTAAGCGGAGGAGCAGCCGGAGGCGTTGGCCACATACATACGGTCACCGAACAACTGACTCACCAGCTTGATATAAGGTGTCTGGCCGCAGCCTGCACAGGCACCGGAGAACTCAAAGTAGGGCTTGGCGAACTGGGACGCCTTCACGTTCTTATTGCTGATAGCATCCTTCTTGATGGACACCTTATCCATAGCATAGGTCCAGTTCTCCGTTTCCTTAAGCTGGCTGTCCAAAGGCTTCATCGTGATGGCGGTATCCTTGGCCAGGCACACGTTCACACAGCTGCCGCAGCCGGTGCAGTCATAGGGAGACACCTGAAGCCGGTAAGTGTACTTGCCGTTCATACCCTTGGCGGGAACAGTGTTAAAGCCGATGGGCTTAACAGCCTCTTCGTCCTCGTTCAACAGGATGGGACGAATGGCGGCGTGGGGGCAGACCAAAGAGCACTGGTTGCACTGAAGACACTTGGCGGCGTCCCATTCCGGCACATCTACAGCGGCGCCCCGCTTTTCAAACTTTGAGGTGCCGGCGGGCCAGGTGCCGTCCTCCAGGCCAAATTTCATCATGGTGGACACTGGCAGGCTGTTGCCCTCCTGGCGGTTCATCACGTCCACCACCTCCTGGATGAAAGCGGGCTTATTTTTCTGGATGGGGGTATCCTCTGCAGTGAGCCACGCAGCGGGGATCTCCACCTTGTGTACCCCATTGAGGCCCTTTTCGATGGAGGCATTATTCATGTCCACAACGGCCTGGCCCTTTTTCTTGAAGTAGGTCCTGTAGATGGCCTCCTGCATCTCGGAGACAGCCTGCTCTACGGGAATCACAGCAGAGAGCTTGAAAAATGCAGCCTGAAGGATGGTGTTGGTACGGTTGCCAAGGCCCAACTCCCGGGCGATGGAGGTGGCATCGATGGTGTAGAAGGCAGCATTCTTTTCCGCCAGTGCCCGTCTCATAGAGGCGGGGAGGTGTGCCTCCAGCTCTGCATCACTCCAGCTGCAGTTCAACAGGAAGGTGCCGCTTTCTTTCAAGTTCTTCACCATATCGTACTTATCCACATAGGACGGAGTATGGCAAGCCATAAAGTCCGCAGACTGGATCAGATAGGGAGAACGGATGGGGGACTTGCCGAAGCGGAGATGGCTCTGGGTCAGGCCGCCGGATTTCTTGGAGTCATAGACGAAATAAGCCTGGCAATAGAGGTCCGTCGCATGGCCGATGATCTTGATGGAGTTTTTGTTGGCACCCACAGTGCCGTCGGAGCCCATACCCCAGAACTCAGCGCTGGTCTGACCGACGGGAGAGGTGTCGATGTCGCAGGTCACAGGCAGGGAGGTGTGAGTCACATCGTCTACGATGCCTATGGTAAAAGCGTTCTTGGGGATCCCTGCTTTCAGGTTTTCGAACACGTCAATAATCTGGCCGGGGGTGGTGTCTTTGGAACTGAGGCCGTAGCGGCCGCCTACGATGTCCATGTCTAGGCCTCTGCTCTTGTAGGTCGAGCAGATGTCCTGATACAGGGCTCCTTGGTGCGGTCCAGCACTGCCATACGCTTGCAGGCAGCTGGCACGGCGGCCAGGAAATGCTCAGCAGAGAAGGGACGGTACAGATGAACATTGATGAGGCCGACCTTCTCGCCCTTGGCCATCAGGTAGTCCACAGCTTCCTTGGCGGTCTCGGCTGCGGAACCCATGAGGATGATGACCCGTTCAGCGTCCGAGGCACCATAGTAATTGAAGAGTTTGTATTTCCGGCCAGTGAGCTTGCTGACCTCAGCCATGTAGTGTTCCACAGCGGCGGGAATGGCCTCGACCTTCTGGTTGCAGGCCTCACGGCACTGAAAAAAGATGTCAGGGTTTACGGTGGTGCCGCGGGTGACAGGATGTTCCGGATTCAAGGAGTGCTTGCGGAAAGCCCGCAGGGCGTCCATGTCCACCAAAGGGCGGAGATCCTCATAGTCCCACGCCTCGATCTTCTGGATCTCATGGGAGGTGCGGAAACCGTCAAAGAAATGGAGGAAGGGCATCCGGCAGTGGATAGCGGACAGGTGCGCCACAGCCCCCAGATCCATGACCTCCTGAGGGGTGGAGGAGGCCAGCAGGGAAAAGCCTGTCTGGCGGACGCCCATGACATCACTGTGGTCACCGAAAATGGACAGTGCATGGGAGCTAAGGGTGCGGGCAGACACATGGAACACACCTGGCAGCATCTCGCCGGCGATCTTATACATATTAGGGATCATCAGCAGCAACCCCTGGGAGGCGGTGTAAGTAGTGGTCAGGGCACCGGCCTGCAGGGAACCATGGACCGTACCGGCCGCCCCACCCTCGGACTGCATCTCCACCACCTGTACCGGCTGGCCGAAGAGGTTCTTTTTACCGTTAGCCGCCCAGGCATCCACATGTTCCGCCATGGGAGAGGATGGGGTGATTGGGAAGATGCCAGCCACCTCGGTAAAAGCATAGGATACATATGCCGCCGCCTCATTGCCGTCCATGATCACGATTTTCTTCTTCATATCTATCGTCCTTAAAATCAGCCTTTCTATGCGTTACAGCTCTTTCAGCTTTTTCATATCCAGCACGGCACCTTCTGCCCCCGAACCTGCCAATTTGCAGTAGAGGCCCAGCCAGCCCCGGGTGAATTTGGGCTCCGGCGCCTTCCACGCAGTCTTTCGGGCGGCCAGCTCTTCATCACTGACCAGCACGTTCAAAGAGCGCTGTTCCACGTTGATCACGATCCGGTCCCCGTCCCGGACCAGAGCAATGGGTCCTCCCTCAGAGGCTTCGGGGGAAATGTGGCCTACGAAGCAGCCATTATTCGTACCGGAGAAGCGCCCATCGGTGATCAAGGCAGTGGACAATGCCAAGCCGCGGCCATAGAGATATTTCATGGCCTTATACATTTCCGCAATGCAGGAAGAGCACCAGGTCGTCATTACATTCACCATAGTCAATTTGTAATCATGAAACACAGAGGTGTCCACCGAATTGCCGTCCAGATCCTGCGCGTGGAAATCCCCCAGGAAATTCAGCGCATCCAGGTTGCGGGCCGTATCAAAAACATCGAAAAAGTCCGGGCAGTCAGGCGCCTGAACATAGGGAGATACCTCGATCAGCTCCACCTCCATGCTCTGCCAGAGCTCCCCCAGCTCCGCGTGGTCCTCCGCAGCGACGCTGATATAGTAAATGAGCTGTCCGTCCTCGCTGCGCCCGATCTCCTTGTTTTCGGAGCAGCCGGTGATGGTTTCAATGGGATGCTCCTCCAGATAGTCTGCCCGGTATGCGCCTACGGCTCCGATGCGCTCGGTGGTATCCAGCCAGGCATTCCAGTCCACGGCATATTCCATATCCTCACAGTCCTCCGGGATATACTGGAGATACTGATAGGCATAATAAAACTGATCCCTTGTTTTATCGTCCGAGTTATACAGGGCTTCCCGCTGTAAATAGAGGCTTCCGTCCTCTATACCGGCTTGAAATTCCTCCGGCAGGAAAAAGCGCAGGCCCAAATATTCGTAAGTCGTTTCCGACTGCCAGGGCAGCGGATTCTTGTCGGAACGGACTATCCGGATGGGGCCGTCGCCCAATGAAAGTTCAGATGAGCTTTCCGGCTGCGACATTGTTCCGCCTCCACTCTGTCCGGCGCAGCCAGCCAGGGTCAGCAGGCAGAGGGCTCCGGCCACGGCCTGTTTCCAATACTTCATCGTCTGATTCATTTGTTATACACTCCTTTTCCAGTTGTAGGGAGAAATTCCCGCTTGTCGGAGCCATTATAACAAACAGGCTATAAAATTTTTGCAAAGAACCACTTTACAAAAATTTTATAGGCCATATGATAGAATAAGTAAAATATAGGAAAGGAGCGGCGGCCGGAATGCGTATTTTAGTAGTTGAGGATGAATTGGAGCTGGCGGAAACCATTGCCGAGGGCCTGCGGCTGGGTGGATACAGTGTGGATCTGTGCGGAGACGGGGCAGCGGCTTCTGAAACCGCCCTATTGGGGAGTTATGATCTTATTTTGCTGGATTTGAATTTGCCGGGCAAAGACGGCCTTCAGGTTTTGCGGGAACTGCGCCAGAAGAAAGCGGACGCAAAGGTGCTGATCCTCACTGCCCGCTCCAGTGTCCCGGACCGGGTGGCCGGTCTGGACTGCGGCGCTGATGATTACCTCGCCAAACCCTTTGTGTTTGAAGAATTGGAGGCAAGGGTGCGCTGCCTGCTGCGGCGTCAGTTTGTTCAGACGGATGTGCGTCTTTCCTGCGGGGAGCTGGAGTTTGACACCCTTTCCCGAAATGTGCGGGCCAAAGGCCAGCCCCTGTCGCTGACCAAAAAGGAAACCGCTTTGCTGGAATATCTAATGCTCCATACCGGGTGTCTGGTATCCCAGGAGGAACTGATTGAGCATGTATGGGACGACAGCGTGGATCCCTTCAGCAATTCGGTCCGCGTCCACATCTCCTCGCTGCGGCGAAAGCTGCGGGCGGTCCTGGGGTATGATCCCATTCAGAATCGTTCCGGCGAGGGCTATATCCTGTCCGGGGAGGGGATGAGGCCATGAAAAAGCTGTCTCTGCAATGGCGGCTCACCCTGTTGATCTCCGCGTTATTTTTAACCATGTGTACCGGACAGATGCTGGTCAACAGCTTTCTTGCCACCCGCCAGATGGAGAAGGTGGTCACCATGATGCGGCCTGTCCTGGAGGATGCCACCGTCCATGCAGAGGTCATCGACATCGGCCGGTATCACGCCCTGACCAGCCAGACCTTTCTTCAAAACTGGGGCGTCCTGACCGTCGTAATGGCGCTGGGCGCGCTGCTCACCTTTCTCCTGGTGGGCTACTGTCTGAGGCCGCTGCATGAGCTGACTGCCCACATCCGGGAGACCAACATGAGCAACCTGACCGCTCCGGCGGAGGTATCTGCCTCCGCCGATGAGGTCGCACAATTAACTCAGGCGTATCAGGAACTCTCAAGCCGTCTATCCCGGGCATTTTCGGAACAGCAGCGATTTTTGGCGGACGCCGCCCACGAGCTGCGCACGCCGCTGGCCGTCCTTCAGAGCAAGCTGGATGTATTCTCCAAGCAGCCCCACACGCCGGAGGAATATGAGATCCTGCTCTCCACCCTCCGGCGCCAGACGGAGCGGCTCACCGCGTTGGCCAACCAGCTGTTGGATCTGACCCGGGAGCGGACGCCCCACTGGGAGGTTTTCCGTCTGTGCGACCTGTGCGAAGAAGTTTTGTACGATCTGGAGGCAGCCGCAAAAGCCGGAGCTGTCACCGTACAGCAGCATATACCAGAAGATCTCACGGTAAAAAGCGACTATGCCATGCTGTATCAAATCGTATTCAATCTGGTGGAGAACGGAATCAAGTACAATCATCCGGGAGGCACCGTTAACATTCGTATATCTCAAAGCCCAGAACACTGGAGTTTAGAAATCCAAGATACCGGATGCGGTATCCCGCCCGATGCCCGGAAATCAATCTTCCAGCCCTTTTACCGTCTGGATGCTTCACGGTCACGGAAATTGGGCGGAGCCGGTCTGGGGCTTGCCATCGTCCGCTCCCTTGCTGAGCAGCTGGGCGGAACGATCCACGCGGCGGACGTGGAGCCATGTGGAACGGTATTCACTTTTGAAGCAGCGGAAACAATCCGCTCTCTGAACTGACACTATTTCATTCCCCAACCACATTCTCAAATTCTGAGGGGGAATAAACAAGAAAAGCCTTCCTCCATTTACAGATGCCCCATGCTCCGCTATACTAAGAGCAGAAAGAGGGGGAGGTGCGGCAATGGCGGGCAGACGGATCTGCGCCGGGTACTACCGGCGGTATGACAGGAAGGTGGTCTATGTGGTCTCTCTGGCCACCGATGCCGACACCGGCGAGGAAACGGTGATCTGGACCACCTACCCCTTCGCGGATGTCCCAAGGTACTATACCTCCAGCAAAAAATCCTTCTGTGCTTTCGTGGAGGTGAACGGCGAGCGGAAAGCCAAATATAAGCGGCTGATCAACATGAAGATATCAGGAGAGGCCATAGAGCGGCTGGAGGATGAGGGCTTCCGTGGACCGGTCCGTAAACGGCAACGACCACAGCCGGATGAAGCATACGACTCCCGGGAATATCAGCAGGCCGATACCTATTACACATACGCAAAAGACCTCTGTGAGCACTACAACTTCGACCGGAGTAAATACCGTCTCTGCTTGAAGGAAAGAAGATTCGTTGCCATCACCAGGAATAACTTCGCCAAACTGAAGGAGGACCTTCAGTTTCTGGACAATGCTCTGAAAACCGTGCTGTCGGAATACAAAGACTACTTCCGGGAGCGGTTCATAGAGGGCCTGTCCATCCGCAAATATGCCGAGGACCATCAGTTGAACCGGGGCAGTGTGGATTATCTGCAAAAGAAATTCTTTTCTGCTCTGGCCTGCCTGCTGAAAGAACGGGACGAGGCGGAGGGAATATGCCAACTGCGGAAACCAGTACAAAAGTGAATGACTGTAACCTCAAACGGAGCGTCTGCTACAAAGCAGGCGCTCCGTTTTTCTGTCAAAAGTGTGTCAAAGGAATATGGTCTCCCCAATACATAATGAAAAGGAACATCAGACGTCGCTCGAAAACTATGTCAAAACTATGTCATGTGCAAATACTATCGCCAAGAGAAGTAGAGGGGTACTCGTGCGAGATGGGGGAGGCCGTGTTCAGCAGACAAATCGCAATCGGAATGTTCCGCTTTCATCAGGTCGCAAAATTGATTCGGAGGTCTTACAAACAAGGGACACACAATGCGGAAAAATTTTGACAGGAGGTTG
>ERZ791803.1492-NODE-1492-length-10776-cov-3.639586_pt1 | contig 10776 bp, 13 predicted proteins | sample MGYA00510307_ERZ791803 | MGnify/ENA primary metagenome ERZ791803 (study PRJEB30046, sample SAMN00791963) | human gut metagenome | study: EMG produced TPA metagenomics assembly of the A metagenome-wide association study of gut microbiota in type 2...
CTTGAAACCATAGACTACACCATTAAGGTTGTTTCTCAAAAGGGCAATGAAAAGCTCATTCAGGGAACCTACGATAAAAAGGGGCTTCCGGACGATTGGGCGGAGTTTATGGAGTCAGTCTTTGAATTTATGTCTTTCTATGGGTGGGGCGAAATTATGAACCCATCTGTGTATGGGAAGGTACGGCGCTGTGACGATGATATTATCTATTGCAGCGTAGAGTTTGAAGATGGGTGCAAGAGCTACTATTATATTTCGGATGACGATTCTATTCAGGTGGGCGATTTCGTGATCGTTCCTGCTGGCAAAGATAATCACGAAGCAGTAGTCGAAGTCGTAAAGAAAGAATACTTTACGGAGGAAGATGTGCCTTTGCCGATGGACAAAACAAAACACATTATCAGAAAATGTACGGATGCTGATTTTGACCTTCCGGATGATGAGCCTGTTTGACCTCCTGATGACAACTAAAAAGTCCACCAGTCATGATGCACTACGCATCGTACTGGTGGACTTTTTCTGTAAAGATATAAAAATAGATATTCATATATCGCCATAACCAATGTCGTTATCGTAGGCATGAAGATCTTCTTTCAGGAAATCTGCTTTACGAATATACATCGAATTTACCAGCTCTCCTTTTTCGTGGAGCAGGCTGAATTTGTAGTCTAATAATGCTGCCGGTACATAGAGCATTTTAGCAGTTTCAAAAAATGTGTGTTCCGAAAGGCATTCCAGGACTTTCCCATCTTCTAACAGAAGCTCCGCCGCAAAGAAGTTTGCTTCATTTTCTTCGATTGATCTATCATCAAAAACTTCCATTTCTTGAAAGCCGTGCATCATAGCGATTTTTGTATGCAGGACAGCGTGTCCTAATTCATGTGCGACTAATATACGCTCCAGGATACCGTTCACATTGTGATCTATCACGATATTCTTTTGTCTGGACTGGTAATAGAAGAAGCCCTTCAATTTCTTCTGTAAATCGTAATAATGGATTTTGATACCTAACAGCTGACATAGCTCGTAAGGGTCTCTGGTGTGATATTTTCGCACAAGCTTATCGACAGTTTCAATGATATGCTCTGCCGTTTTCATTTGCTTCACCTCCGAATCGCACACAGAAAACATATTCTGTGCTTGAGGATTTTACTCTTTATCTTTATGCTTTCTGTATTTCTTCGGAGTGTACTTTTCCCGTGCTGTTTTCTTAGAGTCCATATAAACTGACATAATCGCCTGGAAGAATACATCTTTTGCGTCCTCGTCCAATTCTCCACCGGCAAACAGAGAATTTACACGCCCCAGCACTTCCTGAGCTTCTTTTGCTCCTTTTGAACCGAAGTTTTCCTTTGCCTCTAAAATAAACATATCCTGATCTATATGGCTCTGGCTATCCGTTTCAGATTCGTCCAAAAGATAGGACACAGAGATATGCAGTGCTTCAGCAAGTTTTCTGATGTTGCTTTTTCTGGGGAGTGTTCCGAGCTGCTCATAGGTGTAAAGGGATCTTTCGGAAATGCCGGTCATCTGGGCAAGCTCCGTTTGAGATAGGTTCATAGCCAAACGAGCTTCTTTAATTTTTTCTCCAAATGTCATGGTAGTATCCTTCCTTTCAAAAAATATTTATTCGTAACTTCCGATTATTTGTTGACAAACTTCTGGAAAATGCTATAATAAGAATCATAACAGAAGTTTTAATTCCACTTAATTATATATCGGAACTTTTATAAAGTCAAGAACTTCCGATTTCACTTCTGTTATTTTAATCAAATATCGGAAGTTATAGTCATTCTTGTCCCATGGTATTTGTTTCCCTTTAGCCAAGTGACAGGAGTTAGAAAGGAATTCTTATTTTATGGATTAGGCTGAAAGGAGATTCTGAATGAGCAGATATAATACACAGGTATTAAGCAGTATTCGAATGCTTTGCCGGATGCAGAACATTGACGAGAAGGTTCTGTATGAAAGAGCAAAGCTGATTTTATCCATATATCGAGAGGTGTGCTGGTCTACCATTGATCGTGCGAATGATGTATGTGATACCCTTATTTGTACTTACGGTGACAGCTTAGATGGTGCATTGATTTATCTGGAGAACTTTGCTCCGGATGAAGCGAGAGAACGATTTGAAGAACGCATTCGCAGCTTATTTGAGACAAAGTGGATCATTGAACTGGTAGATATGGCTATGTTGAAAATCAGAGAATATCCAGATAAAGGCGCTCTGTACTGTGAGATTATCTCAAAGGCATATCTCAACCGCTTCAAGTACAGGGAATCAGAAATGCTGGAGGTTTTGAATATGGAACGCAGCACCTACTATGACCGAAAGAAAGAAGCGATACTGTTATTTGGTCTGTCACTTTGGGGAACAGCCATTCCTAAATTGAAAGATTTCCTGGAAAGTGCCCGGGAGGAAGAAGCATTGTGTTATTGTGAATGCTAAGACAGGATTTTAGTCCGACTAAAATCCGATGAAAATACGACGGTTCCCCTACTGAAAGTCCGACTTGTCCAGTGTTAAAATGGCTATGCTGGGAGATAGCGGCATAAAATTGAATAGAGAGAGTTACGCCTCGTGCCTGTAATGGGTACGGGGCTTTTTTTATACCTGCCTATTTTCCCCCATAATTAACACAAAGGCATGAACGAGAGCTTGGAGTAATTTACTCCGGCTCTTTTTTTATGCCTGCAAGGAGGACAGGCAGATGGCAAAGGGTATTGAGAATCGGGCACGATCTCCTCCCGCTGTTTTTGATTTTGCAACTTCACAAATTCAAAAACACGGAGGAACGAAAATGTATTACGACTTGGTTGAAAGCGGAAAAAGAATTAAAGCCTTGAGAAAGGAACATGGGCTTACACAGGAACAGCTTGCGGAGCAGTTAGGTGTTGCCGCAAACACCATTGCACGAATTGAAACCGGCAACAGAGGTATCTCTATTGATTTGGCAATCGAACTGGTTGTGCGCTTTGAGACAACCCTTGATTACATATTTTTAGGTCGTGAATAACCTCAAAACTATACCTACGAGGCAATAAAAACTTGCATGAGGAACAGGTACAATTTAGATACAGCCAAAGAAAATCGGCTGCTTGATCCTTGAAAACTGAATACACAGTCATCGAATACGTTCCTGTTGCCGGTGCGAGAGCATCAGCCACATCAGCGGTACGCCGAGACGTATCGGATAGAGAAACAGAACGACTTTCTTCTATAAATTAAGCGCTTGTCTCTCTCCCGATGCCAGCGATCAATACTGGCTTGTAAATATTGGGTTGCTCCCAATACGGCCATGAAAGCAACAGGATTAAAGATACTTCTCTACGGAGCTGGCGGAGAACCCGGCAGAGGTTAGATTCCTATGGAACTGATTCGCAATCAGTCGTTCGGTGATTCCCTGAGGGCGTAAGCCCTCTTTCCCAGGGGTGCGTGGCAAATATGGGACACATAGACTTTTGGACTGACTGCCTGATTCCTTTCTGGCAGTCAGTTATTACATAGCCAACGAAAGGAGGTCATGGCACATGATGAAAGAAAATTGGGTATATTGCCGTGGTGATATTTATTGCGCCAAGCTGGACCCGGTAGTTGGGTCGGAACAAGGCGGCATCCGTCCGGTTATCGTCATTCAGAACGATACCGGTAATAAACACGCTCCCACATTGATTGTGGCAACGGTCACCACCAGAATCCATAAGAAAGCGAATATGCCGACGCACTTTGTTATTTACGACAATCCTGCATTCAAAGAAGCGTCCGTTGTTCAGCTGGAACAGATTCGTACCATTGATAAAAGCAGGATTGATAATTACTTAGGTAAGGTAACGCCCCGTGAAATGGTAGCGATTGAGAAAGCCTTATCTGTCAGCCTGGCAATGGAACAGCTGAAAAAGCGTTCCCCAAAACATAAAGCAAAGAGAGCGAAGGAGTGAACATAAATGTTTGAAGAAAGAATCGCTGCCATGAATCAGCGCACCGAAGAAGCGATGGCTGCTAACGCAGTTCAGTTTGATAAGAGAACCTATACGGTTGATGAGATTCAGGATATTCTGGGCATCAGCAGAACCAGCGCATACAACCTTGTGAAAAAGAAAGTTTTCCATAGCGTCCGCATCGGTGGCAGTATCAGAATCTCCAAAAAGAGTTTTGATGAGTGGTTGGATCATCAAATGTAAGATTTGTCAAGGGCGTCGTACAACCCGGCGACAAACTTCAAAACATATTGAGAGTTCGATAAAATGTAGCCATGACAAGAAACACATGGCTACATTTTTTACATAGGAGGTTGTACGATGGCGGAAATGAGAAAACGCACGAGTATGTCTGTTCTGGAAATGGGCAGGATGCTCGGTCTTGGTAAAACGGAGTCATACTGGCTCATTAAGAAGAATTACTTCAAAACCATTCTTGTCGGCAACACCATGAGGGTGATGATCGACAGCTTTGAAGAATGGTATGCCAATCAGTTCAAATACCAGAAGGTCGATGGAACCCCTCCCGGCGAGGAATTGAAGAAAACTACATATTCAATGGAGGAGCTTGGACAGCGCCTTGGGCTGAAAGAAGCGACTGCTTACGAGCTGGTTGCCAAAGGGCATTTTGATGTGGTTGATGTCCTGGGCAAGCGCAGAGTGACCAAGGAGAGCTTTGAAAGATGGTATGCTTCTCAAACCGATTACCGCACGGTAGAGGATCAGGAACTGGATGCAGATATTATGGCATCCACCTACGGTCTGCCGGAAATGGCAAGAATGCTTGGGGTACATCGTCAGACCATTTACTATATCGTTGCCAATGAAGATTTTGAGCTTATCAAGGTTGGCAGGTATAAGCGAGCTACCAAAGAGAGCTTTGAAAAATGGTATCACAATCAGACCCGCTACCAGTTAGCGGAAGATAGACAGGAAAGGAGCTGATTACATGGCATCTATCGTTAAGAGAAAAAAGAAGTATTCTGTGGTTTATACATACACCGATGAGAACGGCAACAAGCGTCAGAAGTGGGAAACCTTTGAAACGAATGCCGAAGCAAAGAAAAGGAAGTTGCAGGTTGAATATGAGCAGGAGTCCGGAACCTTTATTCCCCCTTCTGCTAAAACCGTCAATGATCTTTTGGATGAGTATATGTCAATCTATGGTGTGAACACCTGGGCGATGTCTACCTATGAAAGCAGAAAGAGCCTGATTGCAAACTATATTCGTCCCCTCATCGGTGATATGAAGCTGGAGGATGTCACACCGAGAATCATGGACAAGTATTACCGAGATTTGCTTTCTGTCAAAGCGGTTTCTTCTAAGTATGTAAAAGCCCGTACAGAATATCTGACTCCGCATACTGTCCGAGAGGTTCACAAGACATTGCGAAATGCTTTCAATCAAGCGGTCAAGTGGGAATTGATGACCAGAAACCCTGTGGAGCACGCTACGCTGCCGAAAGAAGAACACAAGACCAGGGATATCTGGACAGCAGAAGTGCTCCAGAAGGCTCTGGAAGCCTGTGACGATGATATTCTTCGTCTGGCTATTAACCTTGCCTTCTCCTGTTCCCTGCGAATGGGCGAGCTTCTGGGGCTTACCTGGGACTGTATTGACATTTCCCCCACCAGTATTGAACTTGGTCAGGCAAGCATCTTCGTTGAAAAGGAGTTGCAGAGAGTAAATCGTGAAGCGATGGCAGATCTGGACGGTAAGGACATCATGTTCAAGTTCCCACCGACCTTCGCCAGTACGCATACCGCATTGGTTCTCAAAACTCCTAAGACCAAAACAAGTGTCCGCAAGGTGTTCTTACCGAAAACCGTAGCGGAAATGTTGGTACAGCGAAAGGCTGACATCGAAGAACTGAAAGACCTTTTCGGTGACGAGTTCGTAGACTTCAATCTGGTTTTCTGTTCTTCCAATGGCAAGCCGATTGAGGGGCAGGTTATCAACCGTGCTTTCAATAAGCTGATTGAGGAGAAGGGACTGCCGAAAGTGGTTTTCCATAGTCTCCGACATTCCAGTATCACTTACAAGCTGAAGCTGAACGGCGGCGATATGAAATCCGTTCAAGGCGATTCCGGTCATGCACAGGTCAAGATGGTAGCGGATGTTTACTCCCATATCATCGACGATGACCGCAGACTGAACGCTGAAAGAATGGAAGCTGCGTTCTACTCAGGCAGACAGGCAACGCCTGAGCCGGTTCAACCAGCCGCAACGGAAAGCTCCGCTGATGATAAAGAACTTCTTCTGAAGCTTCTGCAAAATCCGGAAATGGCAGCACTCCTGAAGTCGCTGGCAAAAACATTATAGTAACTGCAAGGGCAGATCCTTTTACATAGCTACAATAGCTGTAAAAGGGTCTGCCCTTATTTTTTTGTTATGGAGGTCAACGAGTATGGATAGAATCTTTATGGACGAGTATTACGAGCATCTGAGAGCTGACAATATCGAGGCATTTTCCAAGGAAAGGAACGACGAATATGTTGGCAGAGCTGAGGAATACAAAGCAGCAAAGTCGGCATTGCTTGAAGGATTGGGACTTGAGCATTTGTTTGACCATAGCCATGAACTGACTCCGAAAGAGAAAGAAATATGGATGCTGTTCGATAGGGTTGATGTAGCAGAGCTTCTTGCAAGGGATGCTTTTGCCAAGGGTGCTTATATGCTCGGCGCTGAGGATAGAGAGATTATGCTGAAATAAAAAAAGACCTGCTTCGGCGGGTCTAAATTACATAGAATCATTGAGTCTGAAAAACCTTTGAAATTCTTAATAATTCTGGTTGAAAAATTCATTTTGAAATGATATATAAAACAGACTGAAATCTGTGTCTAAGGACACCCGCACCCTCACACGAGAATGAATAGGATTTCCTATCATTTCGCATCACGAGAAGTTACATAGTGACATTTACTTGCACTTGCAACGTCCACCAAAAATCGAAAGACTTGCTAATTTCGAGCCAATCGGACGGTGTAAAATCCCTCTGAATTAGCTATCACAGCGTAGTATCAGATGGGATTTGAAATGCTGAAAAACCTTGTATTTCCAAGCATTTTTAAGCATTAGATGCCACTTCCCGATGTCGTATCGGGTCTACTCCTAAGCGGAAGGCCAGCGGTTCGAATCCGCTCAGGAACATTGGATGAAACGCCGAAAGCCGGATTTTGCTGGTTTTGGGCGTTTTTGTTTTTGGTGAACCTTTTAAAATCTGCTAATAAAATTGTACCTGCTAATACGAGTTGAATGGTTTTGGGCAGTTTTTCCATCTTCAAAAGAGCACCCTTGGCGGATAAGGCGTACAAAAATAATTGTTGGGGAGAAGCAAATGGGAAAATTTGTAGAAGTACATGGATATAAAAACTTTGTATATTGTTATGGTCAAGGCTCTATTACCTTGGTGCTTTTGTCTGGGTCAGGAGTGCCTTTTCCGAGCCTGGAATACAAAACTCTAGCGAAAGCATTAGCCAAAACCTATCAAGTTATTGGGATTGAAAAGTTAGGTTACGGGCGTAGTGATTTGACCGAAAACAACCGGGATATTGACGTTGTTGTTCATGAATATAGAAGTGTGTTACAAAAGTTAGGAATCAATTCGCCTATCGTGCTAGTAGCGCATAGCATGGGATTTTTAGAAGCTCTCCGCTGGGGACAACAGTACCCTTTTGAAATTGCTGGTATCCTTGGCGTTGACCCTGCAACGCCAGATTGTTATAGGGAATTCGATGTGGAAGGAGCCACAAAAAAACTGAAAGAGATGTCAGCAGATGTAGTCTGCCGAAAAACAACCGCCAGCGCCTTAGTTGAGCAATTCTTAAAAGAACAAAAAATTTCCGAAAAGGAAAAAAATGAAATTGAAGATTTAGCATTTCGCAATTTAGCTAACCAAAATTGGATTAGCGAAGCTGAAAACTTGAGAAATGCGATTGGGCTGGTAGAACAGAATAATCCATATTTGCAGATTCCAATGCTATTCTTTTTATCAAACGGAGAGGGTACGACACTTAAAAAAGAGAGTTGGATAAAGTATGCTTTACAATATTTAGATAAGATAAGGGGTTCACAATACGAATTATTTGACTTTCCACATAACTTGTATAAGTTTGTATATCAGGAAATCGCCCAATTATCAAGAAACTTTATATCGAAACATATAGAATAAGGGGCAAGAAAAAGAGACGGAAAATTGTAACAATCAAAAGTTGTAAGGGAGGAATAATGTGGAACGCTTGAAAAGCTATTACGCAGATGTATGTTTTATAGATGGTTTAGAAACATTTATAATTTCCCCCTCGAAGTTTGATGATATTCTAAAAGATAACGAACTTTTAAAATACTTGAAAAAATCAAATAAGGATATAGTTCCTTTTATAAATATATCAAGGGAAGTTGGTACAAATAAAATATATCTTGCATTTGTAAATTTGCCCGCTAAAGTAGAACGGTTTCAATGGTTACCGGTACATTGCTATAAAAACGGAAATCAATTTTACCACGTTTATTATAGAAATACATGGATGTGCAGAGAGTGCAAACACATAATGAATAAACCAATCGTCATGCCAATGGTGGAGGCTGATTCAACAATTTACCATTATTGTGAAAATAAATATCCGGATATTCCTTTGATTTTCCAAAAAGTAAAATGTCCTAAATGCGGCAGGGTATTACAAAATCATTTGATTATTATTAAGTAGCACAACTTCCAGTTGTTAGGGGAATCAATCAGATCGAAATTGACTATTTCATTTTTAGGAGGATTTATATGGGAGCGAAACATGCGAGCATTCACTTGAGATGCGATGATAGCAATGAGGTTCTTGTCAGACTAAAAAAAGCATTCAGTAAAAAGAAAGGTCCCGGCAAAAAGGATATGATGGCAATTGAACTCATAAAAGCTTTTGCAAACAAGAACATCAGCGAGATAACGGACCCGACAGAAAAAGCGGAAAAAGAGGCGGTTCTGTCTGAAGCTATTGAGCGGACATTGAACGGTATGGGAACGGGAGACCCTGCTGTAATCGTTGTTCGGAAACACTTTGTCAGTATCTATTGGTATGACCATATCCGAAATGATAATTTACAGGAAAAAATGTTGGAATACGCTCAGCTATGCGGGGTTCCTGCCATGGGTGTGGGCTTATACGATGACACAAATTTTTCAATTTATGCTGTATGCAATGCAAAAGGACCTGATGCCCGGTGGTACAGCGGAGAATATTTGTTTGATTTCGATGACATTACCCCGGTAAAAGCAGAGGATATCTGCGACACAATCGACGCGCCCTTTTTCCTGAAGGGCCTGCAAAAAGTTTTGTCCCATGATAATGCCGAGGCTATGGCGGATACTTTTGAACAGGAAACCAAACTACCTATATTGATGTTTGATGAAGATTGCCGAGATATGGGTATGAAAGAGCTGCATCGGTGGAGCAGTGCAACTGTATATTGCGAAAAATACGAATAACAAATGAATTCCAGTTTTTGCCTACCCTTCGGGAGCAAATCCATCAGGATTTCTACGTTCAGGGAGCCGCGCCCCGCATTGGGCCTGCTTTTCCCTTTAGAACCCCGTTCCCAACGAAACGTGAGCGCCCGCCTCTTCCCCATCCTCCCGATGGCGTACCCTCGCCGCACACCTACTCATGCTCCTTACAGGAAATCTCCTCCACCTCCAGCTTGAACACGCACACCGCATCCAGCATCCCATCGGTAAAAGTCCAGTCAGACTTTCCCGTATTGTGCCGCATCAGTTCACACAGCGCTTTTCTTTTCTCTTCCGGTTCCTCAACAAGATCAACGCGGCCTGCGCCGATCACACTCTGGAAGGCTGCGGAGTAGCTGCAGGCGGTCTCCCCGGCGTGCAGCTGGTATGCCGTGTCCAGTTCAAATCCAGCGCGGTGATATTTTCGGATCAGCTCCAGCTTCCTCCCTTCTTTGGCCCCATGAAAATAGAAAACCTGTTTTTCCTCCTCCGAAACATATCCAAAATTCAGAGGGACGATATATGCCGTCCCTTCATCACAAAAACCCAGCCTGCAGCAATGGCATGAACGGATCATATCATCTATCTTTTTACGGTCCGTTATCTCCCTGTCTTTTCTTCTCATTCTCAGTCCTTCCTCCGGCGGACGAGACGCCGGTACCATGTTTTCTGCTCCATATCCGATTCCAGGATCATCCTATCCCATTTTGCGTAATTTTGTCAACTGGATTTGGCATGTCTTGTCGGAAAATGGCCAGAAAAGCGTTGCGTTTAACAGACTTATGGGGTATATTGGTTACAACTGGAATTGGAAGTGAGGATGGATATGACACACGAAGAATACGATTCCCTGCTCATGGACCGCAGCGGCTATCTATGCTATATCTGCGATACAGAGACTTATGAGACGCTGCATTTAACCAGGGCAGCAATGGATCTATATGGGCTAAAATCCCCAGAGGAATATACAGGCAGACAATGCTATGATCTTTTACAGGGGCTGGATTCCCCATGCCCGTTCTGCCCGAATTCCAAATTAAAGCACGGGGAGAACTACTGCTGGGAACACTATAACACCAAGCTTGACCGCTGGCTGGCGGCAACAGATACCCTTCTGACCATAGAAGGACGGTCATGCAAGATGGAAGTGGCCAATGATATCACGCAGCAGAAAGAACAGGTGTCACAGTTGTCGGACCGGCTGTCTATTGAGAGCGCCCTGATTGAATGTGTAGGCATCCTGGCCCATGAGAAAGATATGAAAGCTGCCATCAATCACTTTCTGGAAACCATCGGGCATTT
>ERZ791803.1499-NODE-1499-length-10749-cov-1.817281_pt1 | contig 10749 bp, 11 predicted proteins | sample MGYA00510307_ERZ791803 | MGnify/ENA primary metagenome ERZ791803 (study PRJEB30046, sample SAMN00791963) | human gut metagenome | study: EMG produced TPA metagenomics assembly of the A metagenome-wide association study of gut microbiota in type 2...
GTTACCATCCCAATCACCCTGTAAACAGACAAATGCGGACAAATGGAAAGGAAGGGGTGCAAAATGCCTTATAAGGTGATGCTGGTGGACGACGACAGCCTTGTGCGCCGCGGCCTGAAATCCTTTGTGGATTGGGAGAAAAAAGGGCTTGTGCTGGCGGGGGAGGCGGCGGACGGTGGGGCTCCGGTTTACTCGGCGGCATCCACTAAGCGGAAAGGCGGGGCAAAACGGGGTACCGCTCCAATTCTGGAAAACTGCTGAAGCACTTTTCCTTCATAACCGCTCAAAATCAGGCGTTGAGCGCCTGATTTTGCCTCCCGTTTTGCCCCGCCTTTCCGCTAAGTGGCTGCGAGCCTCCTAAAAGTCACCCCTCCATCCGCCGCCTCCCCCGCCCGTTCCCCTGAAGCTGAGGTTTTGGGGCGGTTGCTGGGGTTTGTGGGAGTGGGGAGAAAAAGAGGAGGGTTAGGGTTGGGGACTTATTTTGGCGAGGGTCCATTGGTCGATGCATTTGCGCAGGGCGGTTAGGTAGGGGGAGAATTGGACGTTTTCCTGGCCGTAGGTCAGTTGGAGGTCGTATTCCAGGGGGAGCCAGGTGGAGAGGTCGGACTCGTTGTGGGATATGAGCGCTTCCAGCTTGTCCAGGGCTTTGTAGGTTCTCGCTTCTTTGGTTTGTAATTTTTCCATTTCGTCCAGGAGAGAGAGCCATTCCTGGCGCTGGGGGGAGGGGAAGGTGTTGGCCCATGTGAGGAATTGGGCGTCCTCAGTCTGTACGTTTTGGTCGGTTTTTTCGAAGCTGGGGATGTCCCCGGTGAAGGTTTCGCCCAGATCGTGGATCAGACACATGCGGATCACTTTGTTCATGTCCGTGTCCTGAAATTCCGGCTCGCCGGACAAGAGCATGGCCATCAGGGCGATGCGCCAGCTGTGGTCCGCTACGCTTTCTTTGCGGTTTTCCTGCGTGTAGCAGTGGCGGGTTGTGGTTTTTAGAATTGCTGCTCTTGATAGGATGGTTAAAAATTCTTGGGGCGTCATGACGGGGTTCCTCCTGGTTTTGTTTAATTGCGGCTTTGTAATTCGGCGGCATATGGTTTCTGCTTTATTATACCTCCTGTAAACGTTCCAACACAAGCTGCATTGAATCAATAATGCTCTGATTCATAGACATTATGAACACCTGATCTGCCTGGCAACTATATTTTCCTGCTGATTCGTGATATAATTTGATGACAATATTTCATGTTTAGGAGGGGATTATGCAGACAATCATTATTGTGTTAGATCCTGGAGAACTTGTGCATCCAGACTTGGATTTGCGTTACTGTGTTCCGGATCGTATCGCAGAATTAACAAATAATGACATTCGGGACAACGGATATGACTACATCGATACTGTGGAAGATAAATCCAGTCCTTTAATGGGGATTTGGCTGGAAACAGAGGATGCTGGTGAGAATTGGCCTGCCGTTTTAAATATACTTCAAATGGAGAAATTTAGGGGTAATGATCTGTCCAAATCGGCCAAAATCTATATTTCTGATCATGAAGCGGACGATATTGAAAACTGTGTCCTGGTTTACCCGCAATAACAGTCTGTGGGATCATAATTAAAACATCAGGAAAAGAACCAGGTTATCAGCGCCTGGTTCTTTTCCTGTCTGCTAAAGTGTATTGGAATTCTGGGGGAGAAATATGGTTCCCGGCAGCTGCACAGCAACCATTATTCTCTATCAATACCCTAATTGTTCCAAAACATGTCCCACATTCAACCCGTATTTCTCTTTCACCAGCCCCGACGGCCCGGATTCCGTGAATACATCCTCCACGCCCACCCGCAGCACCGGCGCGTGACCCGGCATGTCGCAGACCGTCTCCGCAATCAGACCTCCCAGCCCGCCGATCACCGAATGGTTTTCAATGGTCACAATGCGCTCCACGGTTCCGGCGGTCTGCCGGATCAGATCGCGGTCCACCGGTTTAATAGAGAACAGATTGATCAGTTTTCCTTTTTTTCCTTTTTCGCGGCAGGCCGCAAAGCTCTTAAAGGCCAGCTCTGTGGCGGATCCCTCGTAGATCAGCGCGAAATCGTCGCCGTCGTCCTCCACGACCACCGCTTTTCCCATCTGCACCGCTTCTTTTGCCGGCAGGTTTGGCACGGCGTCCCGCACGCAGCGGATGTATACCGGGCCCTGGTGGGCGATGGCGATCTGCACCGCCGCCTTCAGCTCGTCCGGGTTGCTGGGCGCCAGGATTTTTAAGTTGGGCAGAACCCGCATGAGCGCCAGGTCTTCATTGGCGTGATGGGTGGCCCCGTCGTAGCCGCCGTCCATTCCCGGGTGGGTGGCAATCAGCTTTACGTTTAAATTGGCGTAGCAGATTTGACGCAGCTGGGTCCAGCAGGTTCCCGACACGAAGATGGCGAAATTTACATAAAATGGAATTCTCCCCTCAGTCGCGATGCCTGCGGCAATGGACATGGCGTTCTGCTCCGCGATGCCCGTCTCCACAAAGCGCTCCGGGAAAACCTCCTCAAACTGGTTGGTGGTGGTGGACTTGGCCAGGTCGCTGTCAATGACGTAGATATCCTTGTGCTCTCTTCCGGCTTCCACCAGAACGCCGCCCACCAGCTCCCTCAGGGTGATTGTGTCATAACTCATTGCAAATCTCCTCCTCCCTGGCGCTTAAATCTCTCATGGCAGTCTCATATTCCGCGTCCGTCAGGCCGCTGGAATGCCACTTGGGCACGTTTTCCATGAAGCTGACGCCCTTTCCCTTGACGGTGTTGGCCACAATGGCCACCGGACGGCCGCTCACCGTCCTGACCTCTTTAAGTGCGTTCACCACCTGCTCCATGTCGTTTCCGTCGATCACGATCACGTGGTAGTTAAATCCCGCCAGCTTGTCCGCCACAGGTTCCAGGTTGATAACCTCATTGGTGGGATGGCCGGAGGAAAGCTTGTTGTAGTCGAATATGTATACCAGGTTGTCCAGCTTGTAATGGGCAGCCATCATCAGTGCTTCCCAAATCTGCCCCTCCTGGGTCTCCCCATCCCCCGCGATGGCGTACACCCGGTGGGGATCCTGTTCACGCTTCTTGACCAGGGCCATGCCCAGGGCCGTGGAAAAACCCTGGCCCAGCAGGCCCGTGGTGGCGTCCACCTGGGGAATGTCGCAGGTGTAGGGGTGGCCCTGAAGCCTGGAGTTGATCTGCCGGAACGTGGGGAAATCCTTCTCGTCGATGATCCCCTTCTGTGCCAGCTCCGCGTAGAGGGCGGGTGTGGCGTGCCCCTTGGACAGTACCACGCGGGTCCGTTTTTCCTCATTAAAATCCACTTCCAGCTCATAGATGGCCGTGAGCAGGTCGATCACGGAGAGGGCCCCGCCCACATGGCCCACACCGGCCTGGTATACCATCTCCACAATCCGTTTACGATTGCGGTTCGCCGTCAGTTTCAGCTGCTTTATGTCCGTCATAATTTCATGTTCCTCCATTACCACTTGCCAAGGGCCTTTCCGATAAAGTTAAAGAAGATACCGATCAGGTTGAAGTCCGTTTCCGGGAAGCTGGTGCCGTTTAAGCCCACGCTCTGCATGATCGGGTAAATGATGGCCGGGCCTACGGAAATCAGTACGCCGGTCACAAAGGCGCCCAGCACGCAGCCCTTCCAGCCGCCTCTGGCATTTCCAAACACACCCGCGGTAGCGCCGATGAAGAAGAACGGGATCGCCACCGGGATCATAACCACCGTGTGGAGCGCGGCCATGATAAACATGCAGATCAGGCCGGCCGCATAGGCGGAAATAAAGCCTAAAACCGTAGCCGTGGGTGCGTAGGGGAACACAACCGGGCAGTCCAGAGCCGGTTTTGCGCCGGGGATGAATTTCTCGGAAATACCCACGAACGCCGGAACGATCTCACCCAGGAACAGGCGCACGCCGGTGATGATCACGTAAAGACCGCCGGTAAAGGTCAGCGTCTGCATCAAGGGGAAAATCAGCCAATGGGTACCGCCGGAGATGGCCTCAACCGCTTCTCTGCCGGCAACCGCCGCCGCGATGTAATAGATCACGCCGATGGACAGGGAAACAGAAACGATGTAATCCTTAAACATGGACAGCCAGCCGGGCAGCTTGATCTTCTCCGTGCTGTCCTCCGGGTTGCCCACCTTGCTTCCCAGCCAGCCGGAAAACGCGTAGGCCAGGGTGCAGTAGTGACCGATGGCGATCTCGTCTGTGCCGGTGACCGCGTTCATGGATTTCTGGGCAATGGCCGGATACAGAGCGGCCGCAAAGCCGTGGATCACAGAGCCGATCAGGATCGCCGCCACATCGGACAGCCCAAGGGCCTTCAGCAGAATCGCCAGCAAGGCGGACAGGAACAGGCTGTGCCCGCCGGTCAGGAAAATGTACTTGAACTTGGTAAGCTTTGCGATCACCAGGTTGCAGACAAAGCCGCCCACCATGATCAGTGCGATCACCATCGGGAACAGCGTCTGAGCCTGGGCTGTGATGGCCTCGGAAATCGGGGTCACGCCCTCCAGGCCAAAGGCCGTCACAAACAGGGACTGGAATCCGTTTAATGCCCCCTGTGCCGCCGAGGAGCCGATTCCGAAGATCAGGAAGCCCACGATGGTCTTGATGGTTCCTGCGATCACCTTCTCGGCGGGTTTTCTCTGGATCAGCAGGCCCACCATGGCCATGAGTCCGATCAGAAGCGACGCTTCACCTAAAATGTCATAAACCACAAATTGCAATACTGCCATTTTTTAATCCCCCTTTTCTGAATGTTACCGGTTTTCTTTCGCCTTTTCCAACTCAAAATACTTGTTCAGCTCCCCTTCCAGGAAGTTCATGTCCATGATGTCCTTCACCCCGATCACGTAAGCCTTGGAATTTTTAAACTCCTCGATCAGGTCCTCCATGGTGATGATGATGTCCACGTTCTGCTGGCCCGCAAAACCGCTGAACGCGTCGTGGGTCACATCCATCGGGTAGCCGTTCTTGTCGATCAGCTTGTCCACCTTAATTTTGAGCATCATGGAGCTGCCCATGCCTGTCCGGCACATAATCAAACATTTCTTTGTTTCCATATCAAAATCCCTCCTATTGGTTATTGGTTTCATTTTCTTTGATATATGATACTATGCTGCCGGCATCCCTGGCCGCTCCCAGGGTTTCTATAAACTCCTTTCTTCCCAGAAATTCCGCCAAATCCTGGAGCGCTCCCAGATGGGAATTGGCGTCGATGGTCGCCAGCATGAACACATATTTCACCGGATCGTTGGCCTTACTGCCGAAATTCACCGGGGTTTTCAGGCTGATAAAAGACATCGCCGTGCGATTTACCCCGATTTTGTTGGTGGCGTGCGGGAGCGCCACCCCTTTGGTGATGACAATGTACGGGCCAACCTCATTTACATTGTCAATCACAGCCTGTATGTACTCCTCCGTGATATCCCCGTTTTCCACCAGGATTTTTCCGGATTCCCGCACCGCATCCTCCCAGGTACCGCACTCCACGCCCAGGCGGATGCTCGTCTCATTGATCAACTCACTCAGCATATATTTTCCCTCAACCCTATTATTATTTTTATCCTGCAGCAACCTGCCGATCTCCCCCAGCAGGATTTCCTCGTCCTCTTTAGCGGCATACCGCTCCAACAGCTCTCTGAGCCGTTTGGCCGTGGCGCTCTCCCCTTCCCGGACGGTCACGGAGCGCTCGATGTTAAATCCCATGTCCAACAGCTGCTTGCTGACCCGGACAATATCGTCCCGCTTCAGCAGGGGACTAACCTTCACAAAGGTCTTTCTGGTCTGCAACGGTACCGTGGTAATGATCAGGTCCACATCCTCTTTTTTGAGGAACTTTTCCAGCTGATGCCGGGCCACCGTCCCCCTGATATTCAGTTTGAAGTTCCGGTTAAGCCCGGTCACCACCAGCTCCGCGGTGCCAATCCCCGTGGCGCAGACCACCACCACGTTCACCAGACGTTCGGCGTTCTGCTTTCTCCGGTTGATCGCCGCCGCAAAATGGAGCAGAATATAGGCGATCTCATCGTCCGTCGGCACGATGAGATTCAGCTCTCCCACCGCCGGAAATGTGTCCTTAATGGCTCCATACAGTTCAGGATAGTTGTGAATCAGCTCGTCCTTCAGCGGATTTTCCAACAGCATCCCGTTTTTGGTCCGGTAGGTGCAGGCGCTGATGTGCTGGATCAGAAATTCGTACAGGCGGTCGTCGCTGGTCAGATCATAACCGATCCGTTTGCTCACGCCTGCGATCAGCTTGATGCAGTAAAACTCCAGCAGCACGTCCCCGCTTGCCTCCTGTTTGGTGATCGCGCTGGACTTGGCGCCCATGTGAACCGCCACGTAGGATATCTCCGCGTCCGGCAGGCGTATCCGGAAGTTTTCGTTCACACGCCGCACAATCTCCAGTGCCATCTGATACTGCAGGCTGTCCCGATCAATCCGATCCGCGGCCTTAGGCTCACCGTACTCCTCATCCAGCCGGAAACGCTTGATGGACAGGGCGATGTGGATCACCAGCGCCTCGTAAGCGATATCGTCCAGATACGTTGCAAACGCCTCCTCCACGTCCGTGACAATGGCCTTGATCTTGTTCAGGCCGTCCTCCTCGAACCACTGGGCGTAAATGGACCGGTCGCACTCTGTGCGGTCCCCCGTCAGAGCGGTGAAATCCCGGATCACCTTGGAGAGATATTTCCGTCTGCCCACCTCGTCCGCGTCGATGCAGAGTCCTTTTCCCCGCTGGCTGATCAGATTTATGCCGTTTTTCCGGCAATACTCCTTGACCGCCACCATATCCGCGTTTACCGTGGTCCGGCTGACAAAATATTTGTCCGCGATGTCCTGGATGGTGCTGTAGCCGTTGGACCAGCACAGGTCAAACACGATCAAAAGCATCCGCTCCTCGCCGGTCAGACGGTCCGTGTAAAAATCCTTCACCCCCACCTCGGCCAGACCGGCCAGCTGTTCCTTCACATTCCCGTCCACCTGAGCCGTCTTGTTGGTTACGAAAATGCACTCCCGCCCCAGTTCCCGCAGCAGGAACTCGTTCAAAATTCCAATGTCGTACCGCACCGTGCGCAGGTTGATGGAAAACATCTCCGCCACTTTGGTCATGTTGACACATCCGTCAACCGCTAACATTTTCAATTCGTATTTTTGTCTAATATTCATATGTTTTTACCTGGCTATATTATCTATAAATTTCCGTTGTTTATCAAGTTCAATAATTTTCACTGAGATCGCGAAACAAATTGCACTATATTACCCAAAACGCGGAGGGGATGCGTTTTACAGGGAACGCCAAAATCCGCCGGGGTGGACGGCGGCCGCTCCGGCGGTCTGTGGTTGTTTTTGCAATTATACTTTGTCCTTGGGCGCTGGATAACGATACGTGGATTCCCTGCCATACCTTACCACCAGCCGCAGGTTGATGATCGATCGTTGTGGTTCCATATTATACCACATCCGCCCGGCTGCTAAAACGCCGGCTCCCATCCGCCAAATTTCTGCCGGATTCCCGTCAAATTCCCGTCCGCAGCATATTGTCTGTTGAAAAAAAGTGTGCTATGATGAGTGGCGTGCGGACGCGGGAAGGCCGCAGATATTTACATAAAATCCCAGGAAAGAATGGTAGGGAACATGAATCAAAAACGGCTGGGTTACCTCTATCTGGTAATCACATTTATCATATGGGGCAGCATCTACGTGGTGGCAAAATACGCGCTGGCTGTGATCCCGCCCCTGACGGTCCTCTTAGGGCGCTACGCCCTTTCTGTGCTGATCCTTTACGTGATCCTGAAGAAAAAGGGTATGAAAAAGATCGAGCGCGCGGACCGGAAATACTTCATCATCATCGGCGGCGTGGGATACTTTGTATCCATCGGGTTTCAGCTGATCGGAACCAACCTGCTGGACGCCTCCCTGGCCTCCCTGATCAACGCCTTAAATCCCGTGTTCATTCCGCTCATCGCGGCCCTTGTCCTGAAAGAGCGCGTATCGCTGCGCCGGATCGCGGGCATCGCTATCTCCGTGGCGGGCGTCTACGCCATCCTCGGCGTCGGCGGCGGAGAACTCAGCCTGGCGGGCATCGCCGCCTCCATCTGCTCCGTCACCTTCTGGTCCGTCTCCTCAGTGATGGTGCGCAAGGTGGCGGGCAAATACGATCCCATCCAAATCGCCTTTGTGGGCATGGCCATTGCCCTCTGCTTCAATATCCCTGCCTCCATCTGGGAGCTGTGCACAACGCCCTGCCGTTTCACCCTTCCCGCCGTGCTGTCCCTCATCTACCTGGCGGTAATCTGCACGGCCCTGGCCCACACGCTGTGGAACAAGTCCCTCCAGCTCCTGAGCGCAGGCACCTGCTCCATGTTATACCCCCTGCAGCCGCTGACCTCTGCGGTTCTTGGCGTGCTCCTGCTTCACGAGCAGATCACCACCGGATTTGTGATCGGGGCCGTGGTCATTTCCGCAGGGATACTGATCGCGGTGAAGGAGTAAAAATGGTATTGTCATCCGGTGTTTTCTGTGCTATATTGAAGAAACACCGGGCGCCGGGGAGCGTGCAAGCGCCTATCCGCCGGAACCATGACCAATCTGTATTTCACGTTTTACATTCAATTTGCCGCAAACGGCGGCTGTCGGTAATCACGTCCGCATCGGACGAAAAATCAGTTGAGAGACAATCTTCAATTCAAATAACGCGAGAGCCGGTTGCCTGGTGCAGGAATCGTTGTTATAATGTAGATAGGAGTTTGCGCGCAGCTTGCAGAACAAGGAGGCTGTGTGGAAAAAGAAAAACAGGAGATTCATCACGAAGATCTGGCGCTAAAGACGGCGGCCCAGTATTTTGGCGAGGAATTGATGCCGTTAATGGGAATCTCCGGAGCCATTGCGCTGATCGCTCCTACGGAGTCGGTAAAGCTGGAAGCACGTCAGATGTACCAGGACTTTAACTATGTGATGGCGGACAACGGATGGGTACATTTGGAGTTTGAGAGCGATTCCATCACCCTGGAGGACCTGCGGCGTTTTCGGGAATATGAGGCCGCAACCAGCCGCGCCCACAAAGTAGCGGTCACGACCTGCGTCATTTGCTCCTCCCGGGAGCGGCTTAAAACGGAGCTGGCAGAAGGAATCAACGTTTACCGGGTGCGCGCCATCCGAATGCAGGACCAGGATGCAGACCACGTATTTTCCCAGCTAAAAGAAAAGCAGGAACGCGGTGAGAAGCTGCGGAAAGCGGATTTGGTACCGCTGCTTCTCACACCGTTGATGTCCGGCCGGCTGAGCGCCACGGACCGGATTGTAAAAAGCCTGAAAATTCTTCAAAAAGAAGAATCCGCCGTAACAGAGCTGGAGATGGAAAAAATGCAGGCCGTTCTGTATACCTTTGCAGACAAATTTCTGAACGCCCGGGAACTGGAACGAGTAAAGGAGATGATTGCGATGACGAGACTTGGCAAGATGTTAGTTGAGGATGGGTTTAAACAGGGAGTGGAGCGTGGAATTGAACAGGGCATCGGACAGGGCATGGAACGCGGAATTGCTCTGACCAAACGGATTCTCCGCCTGTCGGCAAGCGGCTGCGCGCCGGAACAGATTGCCAGAGACTGTGGAATCGGTCTGAAAGAGGTAAACCATATCCTGAAAGAGGATGACGAGCTCTAAAATCCACAACTGCCGCCCGCGTAATCCCTCCAGATCACGCAGGCGGCAGTTCCTTTTCATTCTTCCAATTATTTACAAAACAATCCGGTAAAGCTTCAAGGCGTTCTCCCAGGTCACAGCCTCCACCTCTTCCCGGCTCACGCCCTTGATCCGGGCGATCTCCTCCGCCACATAAGGCAGATTCATGGACGAATTGCGTTTCCCCCGGTTGGGCACCGGCGCCAGGTACGGACAATCCGTCTCCAGCACAATCTGAGACAGAGGCGCGTATTCCACCACTTCCTTCAGCTTCTTCGCGTTGTTAAAGGTCACAACCCCGCCGATCCCCAGATAAAATCCCATATTCAGGTATTCCCTGGCCATCTCCTTCGCATAAGAAAAACAGTGAATCACGCCTCCATTTTCCCGGACGCACTCCGCCTTCATCAGATCCAACGTATCCCTAGCCGCGTCCCGGCTGTGAATCACCACGGGAAGCTTCAGCTCGCCCGCCAGAGCCAGCTGCCGGGAGAACCACTTCTTCTGAACTTCATGCTCCGGCTCCTCCCAGTAATAATCCAGGCCGATCTCGCCGATTGCCACCACTTTCTCACCGGCCGCGGCCTCCCGCAGCCAGCCAATCCCATCCTCCGACAGCTCCCCTGTATCGCTGGGGTGCACGCCGATCGCCGCGTACATCCACGGATACCGGGCCGCCAGCTCCAACGTCGACCTGCTGCTGGACAAGCTGGCCCCAATATTCGTCACGGCCCTGACACCGGCCCCGCTCAGGCCCTCCAGCAGCGCCTGGCGGTCGCCGTCAAAATCCTCGTCGTCGTAATGCGCGTGTGTATCAAAAATCATCTCTTAAACTCCCACTCTTCCCGTGATCCACCCCGCAAACAGATAAAGCGCCAAAAGATGCACCGGATAAATCGCGTAAAACAAATATTGAAACTCCTGCGCCCCCCGTCTGCCGTTGTACATCACAATCGGCACATAGGCCAACGCGGAAACACAGTAATAATTCAGACTCTCGGCAGCGGACAACGCCACGCCGCACACCAGCTGCCC
>ERZ791803.1509-NODE-1509-length-10683-cov-2.395653_pt1 | contig 10683 bp, 9 predicted proteins | sample MGYA00510307_ERZ791803 | MGnify/ENA primary metagenome ERZ791803 (study PRJEB30046, sample SAMN00791963) | human gut metagenome | study: EMG produced TPA metagenomics assembly of the A metagenome-wide association study of gut microbiota in type 2...
GCCCGCTCCCGCAGAAAAAGCTTCACATCCCGGTTGCTCATATCCGGATATTTTTCCAGGAGAAGCGCCAGCGCGCCGGATACGAATGGGGTCGCCATGCTGGTTCCGCTTTTGCAGGTGTATTCGCCGCGCTTGTTGGAGCAGCTGGTGATTGAGGCGCCCGGAGCGACGATGTCGGGTTTACAGATGCAGGCCCCGGTGGGGCCGCGGCCGGAATAGTCGATCATCCGGTTGCCCATCACATTGACCTCCTTGTGATCATCGGAGCATCCCACAGTGATGACTTTGCGGCTGATGCCCGGAGTGGTGATGGTGCCGGTCTTGGGCCCCATATTGCCCGCTGCGACTACCACCACCAGCCCGGCATCCCAGGTTTCATTAACTCCCCGCACCAGTGCGGAGTTCTCACCCATATTCCGGCGGGAAAAAGAACCGACGGAAATATTTACGATCCGGATATTGTATACATCGCGGTTTTCACGAATCCATCGGAGGCCGGACAAGACGTCTGAGGCATAACCATTTCCACGCCGGTCCAGGACCTTTACCGGGATCAGATGACAGCGGGGGGCAACGCCGCAGTATAAGCTGTTTCCGCAGCCGTTTCCGCCGATGATCCCGCAGACGTGGGTGCCGTGGCCGTTATCGTCGTAGGGGTCCGTGCGGCGCTGCACCATGTCGCAGAAAGCGGCAATTCTATTGTTTAGATCCTCATGGGGAAAACAGCCGGTATCCAGGACCGCCACGCCGATTCCCTTCCCGGTAAATCCGGCCGTTTCCTCCTCATGAGTCTCAATATCTGCCTGATTCACATAAATTACCTGTATCCTTCTTCTGTTTTCACTATTAGGGTATTCCGGGAAACGTGCTCCATTGACGGGTGGAATCTTAATAATTTCTTCAGAATCTATTTAAACAATATACACACTTTTTCTGAGGGGGTGTGTTATACTAAAGCCATAAGAGATGCAGAATTAAATCCTTAATCCTTTTTTGAAATCCGAATTCCGTAAGAAGAATGACCCCTGAGCCCCCCATCACGGCACGGGGGCTTTTTCTTTGTATTTTCGCTTGTCCGTGTACATATTGTGGTCGGCACGCTCTAAAAGAGTGGTCAGGCAGCAGTCGCTGCAGGCGGCGGACATGGCGTAACCGCAGGCATAGCTTAAGTGGACGCTGCCGCTGTACTGATTGAAAAGGGATATCGCATCCTGAATGTCCTTCAGGATGTTATGGACCTGGGCGGCTGAAGTGCCGCGGAGGATAGCGATGAATTCATCTCCGCCGTATCTTCCAACAAAATGTTCCTCCGGTATGGAAGTACGGAGGATGTGGGCGAAATTCAGGATCATGGTATCGCGGGCTATGTGTCCCAGCGTATCATTTACCTCTTTTAAGTTATTTAAGTCAAACATGATGCAGCAGGTGGGGGAGGATAAGGGCTGATGATCCGAGAAAAATTCCTCACAGCGGCTCTTGTTGGGAAGCCCCGTATGTAAATCCATATACGCCTTCTGACGCAGTTCCCGGTTGAACCGGGCCAGCTGCAGGGCTTCTAAGGACTGCTGCAGAAGGAGGAGCATAACAGCGATCGTAAGGACGATTGACCAGGTTTCGATATGTTTTGCCCGTCGTATGCATGTTTGGGAGTAGGTTTCCGCCGCGTTGACGGCGTCATCGGCGAGCCGGAAGTATTCCTCGCTCATTTCCAGAAGCCGGGTCTGCTCATAAGGGTGGGTGCGGGCAAGAGAAAGTTCTGTTTTTAAGTCATCCCAGCAGGCGGTCAGTTCGGTCAGGCTGTTGGAATAACCTGCATCTGGAAGCGCTGGGAGATGATGGATGCCGCCTCCGGTCTGGAGTGAGGTGATGATCTCATCCAGGGAATTTTCCAGGTCTGTGTTTTTTATACCCGCGATCTCGAGCTTTACAAGACGCTGGGTACCTCCGCGCACGAAAGAGATGTATTCCAGGACCATGGACGTTTCCTGGATCTGCTTCACATGGAATGTCATGGAGAATATGAGAAAGACCATACCGATCAGCAGAAGGCCCTGAAGGAGCTGTCTGATGTACCGGATATGGCCTGTATGAAAATGGATCACAAATATGCCTCCTTTCCCGCTGCCGCGCGGACTTTCCAGATTACAGGATTATTGTAAGTTCCCTGCGGATGGCTGTCAAGAAAAGGTCTCCGACAAAGATTGATAAAGATTGATAAAAAATGGCCCTGGTTTTCCCATTTTGCAGTTTGACACGTTCTCCATGGTATGATATATTGGATTTGCAGTTCAAAGGCAGTTCAGCCTGTTATCCGGCGTATCGCCAGAATCCCGGATTGGAATGTATTGCAGCTACAGGACCATGGCAGCCAGAGGCATGGTTTTTAAAGAATGGAGGGAGAGCTGATACTAAGCGGAGATTAGACGATGATTATCAGAGGACCAGTACAGGAAAAAATAAGTTGACAATTAACCAGGATTATACTATGATTAGAACAGAATAAGAACGTTTGTTCGCTTGGAGGATAATATGAATAAAGATGATAAGTTAAAAGCATTGGATGCCGCCATTACCCAGATAGAGAAGTCCTATGGAAAGGGCTCCATCATGAGGCTGGGGGATTCCGGCGCCAATATGAATATTGAGACTACACCGACCGGTTCCATCAGTCTGGATATTGCTCTGGGCCTCGGCGGCGTGCCGAAGGGAAGGGTGATCGAGGTCTACGGCCCGGAGTCCAGTGGTAAGACCACGGTGGCCCTCCATATGGTTGCCGAGGTACAGAAGAGGGGCGGGATCGCAGGCTTTATCGATGCAGAGCACGCTTTAGACCCGGTTTATGCGAAGAATATCGGCGTGGATATTGACAATCTCTACATATCCCAGCCGGATACCGGTGAGCAGGCACTTGAGATCACTGAGACGATGGTGCGCTCCGGTGCTGTGGACATTGTGATCGTAGACTCTGTGGCGGCGCTGGTGCCGAAGGCGGAGATCGACGGCGAGATGGGAGATTCCCATGTGGGCCTGCAGGCACGTTTGATGTCACAGGGGTTAAGGAAGCTTACTGGTATCATCAGCAAGTCCAACTGTTCGGTGATCTTCATCAACCAGCTGCGCGAAAAGATCGGCGTTATGTTCGGCAACCCGGAGACTACTACCGGCGGCCGTGCGCTGAAGTTTTACGCTTCCGTCCGTTTGGATGTACGTCGTGTTGAGTCGATCAAGCAGGGCGGAGAGGTGGTTGGGAACCACGTCCGCGTCAAGGTTGTGAAGAACAAGATCGCACCGCCGTTTAAAGAGGCGGAGTTTGACATCATGTTTGGGCAGGGCATTTCCCGTGAGGGTGATATCCTGGATCTGGCGGCGAAGGACAACGTGATCGAGAAGAGCGGCGCATGGTATGCGTATAACGGCGCCAAGATCGGACAGGGCCGGGAGAATGCCAAGAACTACTTAAAGGAGCATCCGGAGGTCTTTGATGAAGTGGAGCAGAAGGTGCGCGAGCTTCATGGCCTGCAGGGCGACAGCGCAGCAGCTGCGTCAGCGGCTCCGGCAGGGAAGACAGCTTCGGCAGGAAAGACCGCTGCGCCCGACAGTGGGAAAGCGAAGACCGCTGACCAGCCGGTAAGCGACGATGAAAAAGCATAAATCTGCGAGGGAGTGTGCCCTCTCTCTCCTGGAGTACAGGGACCGCACGGAGCAGCAGATGCGGCAGAAGCTGAAGGAGCGGGAGTATGGACCGCAGGAGATAGAGGAAGCGCTCTCCTTTTTAAAGGAATATCGTTATATAGATGACGCGGATTATGCTGAAAGGTATATCCGCGTTTATTCGCGTAAAAAGAGCACCCGCCAGATCCGGTTTGATCTGGAGCGGAAAGGGATTGCCCGTGATGTGGTGGAACAGTATCTGGAGGAATCGCCGGTGGATGAGGAGGGACAGATCCGGGAGTATCTGCTGAAGAAGGGGTGCAGGCCGGGGGAACGGCTGGATGCGGCGGTTTATAAAAAGATTACGGCGGGGCTTTGCCGCAGAGGATTCTCTTATGAGGTGATCCGAAGGGTTATGGACAGGATGCTGCGGGAGGATGAGTAGGAGAGGTGCATGGCTGGCGGAGGTACGCCATGCATTCATAATTTGGCGGGGCGGATGGATTGGTCGGGGGAGGGGATTTAGGCCGCCAAATTATTCATTACGGGCGTTCCGCCCTATAGAAATATGGAAAGGATTTTGCCTTTGTAAGCAAGCTTCCAAATTCAAAATCCTTTCCATATTTCTGCATGGCTGAATCTTGGAAAATATTGTCCAACAAAAAAGGAATCGGGAGCTAATAGACTTGACATTATGCATAAAACAGTTTAAAATTATACTGTTGTATTGGTGTACAATGAAAATTAAATAAGGAGGTGCTCCTGTGTCAACGATAGTAGCAGTTGTAGTAACACTGCTCGTTGTGGCGCCTATTACCTGGAGATTAGCGATCGTTCACCGGCAGAAAACTTATGAAGCCAAGATTGGGACCGCTGAGGTAAAAGCCAGGGAAATAATAGATGAAGCGTTAAAGACGGCAGAGACAAAGAAGCGTGAAGCTCTCCTGGAGGCGAAAGAAGAGTCTATTAAGACGAAGAATGAGCTGGATAAAGAGACCAAGGAAAGAAGAGCAGAGCTTCAACGTTATGAAAGACGTGTACTGAGTAAAGAAGAAAACTTAGACAAAAAAGCAGAAAACATGGAACGACGGGAAGCGAATCTTGCAGCCCGGGAGGAAGCCCTGAACAAAAGGAATGCCGAGACTGAGGCATTGTACGAAAAAGGGATACAGGAACTGGAGAGAATCTCCGGCCTAACCTCCGAACAAGCAAAAGAATATCTTTTAAGATCTGTTGAGGCGGAGGTCAAACATGACACTGCCAAGATGATTAAGGAACTGGAAAACAAGGCAAAAGAAGAAGCTGACAAGAAGGCCAAGGACTATGTGGTTACCGCGATCCAGAGATGTGCGGCCGACCATGTGGCTGAGACCACCGTTTCTGTTGTACAGCTTCCTAACGATGAGATGAAGGGCCGCATCATTGGACGAGAAGGGCGGAATATCCGTACTTTGGAGACCATGACCGGCGTTGAGTTGATTATTGACGATACCCCGGAAGCAGTAGTATTGTCCGGATTTGATCCGATCCGACGGGAAGTCGCAAGGATTGCTTTGGAACGTCTGATTGTGGACGGACGGATTCATCCGGCCAGAATCGAAGAAATGGTAGAGAAAGCGCAGAAAGAAGTAGAAGCAAATATGCGGGAAGACGGCGAGGCGGCCACACTTGAGGTGGGCATCCACGGCATCCATCCTGAACTTGTGAAGCTTCTTGGCAAGATGAAATTCAGGACCAGTTATGGACAGAACGCACTGAAACACTCCATGGAAGTAGCACAGTTGTCAGGACTTCTGGCAGCCGAGGTGGGAGTGGACGTCCGTATGGCAAAACGTGCCGGTTTATTACATGACATCGGTAAATCCATTGACCATGAGATGGAAGGCTCCCATGTTCAGCTTGGTTCAGACCTTTGCAGGAAATACAAAGAGTCTGCCATAGTGATCAATTCGGTTGAGTCCCATCATGGCGATGTTGAGCCGCAGAGCCTGATCGCATGCATTGTACAGGCTGCTGATACCATATCCGCAGCAAGGCCCGGTGCAAGGCGTGAGACTCTGGAAACATATACGAACAGATTGAAGCAGTTAGAAGATATCACAAACTCCTTCAAGGGAGTAGACAAGTCTTTTGCTATTCAGGCAGGCCGAGAGGTCAGGATCATGGTAGTTCCGGAGCAGGTAAGCGACGACGACATGATCTTGATGGCGCGCGAGATTTCCAAGCGTATTGAGGATGAGCTGGAATATCCGGGTCAGATCAAGGTGAATGTGATCCGCGAGTCCCGTGCGACCGACTACGCGAAGTAATTATACGAAAATGCAGATAAATACCCCAAATTGTATGAATCCAGGATTCATACAATTTGGGGTATTTTTTTGATCCCTTGTTCACTAAGCTCTTAAATTTGCCAGGTGAGTCAAAATAGCGGCTGAAAATGGCTGCAAAATATGGAAACTCAAGAATGATACATATTGCTTTTCTCAAAAAAGTTATGTATAATTATTTTATTTGTTATAGCTTGGCAATAGAAAGCAGCAGGCAGAAATAATTTATTTGAAAACTGTGTGTACTTACATACGGCTAGAACAAAAAACCAAAAGATAACAGGCTAAAGCGAAAACAAGGAGGATTCAAAATGAGAGTTCTGTACGAAGGCAAAACCAAGAATGTCCTTACTGATGACGAGACCGGTGCGGTCTATCTGTTTTTTAAAGACAGTGCAACCGGTGAAAACGGTGTATTTGATCCCGGCTCCAACACCGTTGGCGGAAGCGTAGAGGGAAAAGGAAAAGTTGGCCTTAAGATCACCAGCTACTTCTTTGAGCTTATGGAGAAGAACGGTATTCCGACTCATTACATCGGTGCGGATATTGAAAAGGGTCTGATGGAAGTGCGCAAGGTAACGGTTCCGCCGCTGGAGTTTGTGCTGCGTTATTTCACTGCCGGAAGTATGTGCAGGCGGTTTACACTGGAGGAGGGAATCCCGTTTGACCCGCCATATCTTGAGGTGACTTTAAAGGATGACGAGCAGGGCGATCCGCTGATCAGCGACCGTTTGTGCCAGATGAAGGGGCTGCTTGCACCGGGACAGTATGAGGAAGCTCTGGGCGTCCTTGAGAAGGTTGGTGAAGTATTAAGACGCGAGCTGGCTGGTATGGGCTATACTTTGATCGATTTTAAGATCGAGCTGGGCTATGATGAGACGGGAAAAGTTGTCGTAGCAGACGAGATCACACCGGATATCTGGCGTATCAAAGATGAGAACGGCAATATTCCGAACCAGATTGACTGCGCTAAAATGCTTCTGGAGAAGATCGGCTAATATAGAATAGATACAGGCATACATAAGAATACAGTTAATTTAGGCAGCAGGTGATTCGCGGGCGATAAGCGTACGCGGATTGCCTGCTGCCTTTATGTCATTCTGCTTGATATCCGCAGATAGGATAGATAGCCACTGGAGCTTTGCAGGGCCACTTTGCAGGCCGATAGAATTTTATTATTGACATATGCCGAAAATGGAGTATAATAAAAATATAAATGGCATATGCCATAAATGCCCGGAGGTGATACCATGCCAAGACCATGCAAGCGTCGCCGGATCTGTGCGGAGCCGGACTGTAACTGGTTTGGACCGCTGAGGAGCCAGGAAGAACGCCAGGAGGATGAGCCTGTGGCGGTCGTCATGACGCTGGATGAATTTGAGACGATCCGTCTGATCGACCTGGAAGGAATGACACAGGAGGAGTGCGCCAGCCGGATGGGGATCGCGCGGACAACAGCGCAGGCGATCTACAACAGCGCCAGAGTCAAGCTGGCCGAGTGTCTGGTACGCCAGCGTAAGCTCCATATAAACGGAGGCGATTATGTGCTCTGTGATGGGAGGGCGGATAACTGCGTACAAAAACGCAGGCACCATTGCTGTCAGGGATTTTTGGCAGACATGGAGATTGATGTCAGGAGGAAGAAAGAGATGAAGATAGCAGTAACCTATGAAAACGGACAGATTTTCCAGCATTTTGGACACACGGAACAGTTTAAGGTATATGAGATACAGGACGGCAGTGTGGCAGGAACCCAGATTGTGGACACCAACGGAAGCGGGCATGGGGCATTGGCCGGTTTTTTGAAGGAACATCAGGTGGATGCTCTGATCTGCGGTGGAATTGGAGGAGGTGCGAGGATGGCGCTGGCGGAGGCCGGGATCGAACTGTACGGCGGCGCCTCCGGAGATGCGGATGCGGCTGTGGATGCATTTCTTGGCGGTAGCTTAAGCTATGATCCAGATGTGAAGTGCGACCATCACGACCATGAGGGACATGCGGAAGGGCATGACTGCGGCAGTCATCATTGCGGCGGACACCATTAAGTCAAAAAATACAGATCTAGCGTGAAAAACCCGGGAACTGTCCTGTACATAATAGCACAGACGGTTCCCGGGTTAAATTAGTGGAAAGATGCCTGTACCTGCTCCAAAAAACGGTTTGCGGCGGAAGCACAGCGGGCAGTCTTTGGGCATCAGAAGGCCTCAGGTATCGGTGGCCGGAATCCTGATGTAGTCATATTTTTTCATATCTGCCGGTTCTATGAGGATGCCGAAGTCCAGGAGCCCTTTATCGAGCCGTTCTGTCACGTCGTCGGCATTGCCGCTGAAAATGTGGTAGCGGATGTGGGGACAGGTTTTTAAAAGGTCTGCGGCGATCCTGGCGATCAGTCGCATGGCGTCGGTTTCTCCGCCGCCGATGTAGATATCTCCGCTGACAACCTCGTCAGGAGCGGTCAGTTCCGCTTCTGTTTTCTCCAGCAGATCAATGATCTCTGCGGCCCGTTTCCGGAGCAGCATCCCTTCTTCTGTCAATGTGATCCTTCGATTGCTCCGTATCAGCAGTTTTTTGCCGATCTCCTCCTCCAGATCCATGAGCTGGCGGGAGAGGGTCGGCTGGGTCATGTGGAGGGCTGTGGATTGAATTACAATGTGGGCATAAGGAAAGGAGGGCTGGAAAATGACAAGAAAACGGGTTGGAATGACCGGGCTGACGGTTTTGACCGCTTTTGGGATCTTTGTATGCGGGACGGCGCTTGCAGAAGAACCTGGGGAAAGGCGGAAGCAACCAGGACAGCTGCGGCAGAAACAGAAATAGAACTCCAGATTGGGGAGCGCACGTTTTCCGTTATGCTGCCAGGTCATGCAGCTTCACGGCAGCTTATTGAGCAGATGCCCATGGAGATAACCATGAAGGAGTTGAACGGCAATGAAAAGTAATGCGTTTGCTATTGAAGCTACAGTCGCCGCATACACGAAAGGAGAATCGTGGCTGGACGGAATTTCCTGCGCATGAACGCAGCCTGTCCCAGAGTAAGGCTTTTGGACGGACTGACGCGGTTTAAAAAGGGGATAAAGGCCTATGCGGATTATGCGGCGGAAAGCTGCTGATTTTATGTATTGTGACCTGATTGACGGGATATAGAGAATCAAATGAAAACCGACATCATATTTGACAGAAATCAGAATGGTGTCGTTTTTTTTCTTACAATTTTGCTCGGAATTTTACAAATTTGGAAACTCACTTGACAGTATCGCAACAATGTAATAGAGTGAAAGCATGCAAGCGATGCAGAGATCAAAAAGTAACAGAACGGGGGATTTGACGTGAAACATGGAAAAAAACTGACCTGCCTGCTGGTATCGGCTATCATGATCGCAGGTATGGCGGCCATACCCACCATGGCGGCAAGCAGGAAAAAGATCAGCTCGGTGAACATATCTGTTGAGTCGGAGATAGAGCCGGAGACGAAATACGGGGAAGAGAATATTGAGGTGACAGTGAGGAGCAGCAAGTGTTCCTTTGATTATTACGACATTGAGAATGTGGGCTTTGAGTGGACAGCGGATGATGTGCCGGAGATCACCATCTATTTAAAGGCGGATGACGGATATTATTTCTCCCTGACGACAGCGAGCGCGGTGAAGCTGAGCGGGGCCACCTATGTGAAAGCGACCAAGCAGGATTCCTCTGAGACCCTGAAGCTGACTGTAAAGCTTCCCTCCCTGGCAGAGACCGTGGGAGAGCAGACCGAGATCACACTGACCAACAACGGTTATGCGATCTGGGACGACGTGCGGGGAGCCGGCAGCTACGAAGTGCGCTTATACCGCAATGGCAACGGGATCGGGGCCAGCGTCCTGACTACGAAGAATGCCTACTATAACCTTCAGGATATGATGACCCGCGCGGGCAGCTATTACGTCAAGGTCCGCCCGGTCAACAAGGTGAACCAGGAGAAAAAGGGCCCGTGGAGAGAGTCAGAGACCATCAGTCTGACCACGGACCAGGCTACGGCGATCCGTACCGGCAATGCCGGCGGAATGCCGGTGCGCGGCACCTGGCAGAGTGATGATCGTGGCTGGTGGTATCAGCACAGCGACGGCACCTATACGAAAAACGGCTGGGAAGAGATCAAGGGACAGTGGTATTTCTTCGATGAGAACGGATATATGAAGACCGGTTGGATCGACTGGGAAGGAAAGCGTTACTACTGTGACGATTCCGGGGCGATGCTCAAGGACACAACGACCCCGGACGGCACAATTCTGGGTTATGATGGATCAGTGAAAACGGATTAAGGTGAAGGAGCGGTACTGATATTCTGCTCCACGGCCCCGCCAGGAATGGCGGGGTCTTTCATTTGCCATACCCTGTAATATTCTTTGGTCTCCTGGTTCTTGACTGTCTCGGCGCGGTTTAAGGCCAGGAATTTGGTGATCTCATAGCAGTTGATCCAGATCTCATTGTTCCCTTCCTTCTGGGATTCGTCGAAGATCAGCTGCATACCGAAGTGCAGGTGGGATTCGTCAATATTATTGGTGTTCTCCGTGCGGCTGTAACCGGTGCGGCCCATATAACCGATCACATCGCCTGCCTGGACGATGCTGCCCTCCTTCAGGGATTTGTGATAGGGATAGTTTTTTCGCAGGTGGGCGTAATAATAATAGCGTTTCCCATCAAAGCTGCGGATGCCCAGCCTCCA
>ERZ791803.1511-NODE-1511-length-10680-cov-1.761882_pt1 | contig 10680 bp, 7 predicted proteins | sample MGYA00510307_ERZ791803 | MGnify/ENA primary metagenome ERZ791803 (study PRJEB30046, sample SAMN00791963) | human gut metagenome | study: EMG produced TPA metagenomics assembly of the A metagenome-wide association study of gut microbiota in type 2...
GGCCGTCTCCACAATAAAAAGAACCTGATGGAGGAATTAAAAAAGATCAACCGAATCATTGACAAGGAGTATCCGGACGCATACAGAGAGACTCTGGTCGTGCTGGACGGAACCACCGGACAAAACGCCCTGTCCCAGGCGAAGCAGTTCATGGAAGCCGCCGATATTACCGGAATCATCCTGACAAAGCTGGACGGAACCGCCAAGGGAGGAATCGCCGTAGCCATCCAGTCGGAGCTTGGCATTCCGGTGAAATATATTGGAATTGGAGAAAAAATCGAGGATCTTCAGAAATTTAATGCAAATGACTTTGTAAACGCCCTGTTTGAGAAGCCGGCAGAACAGTAAAAAAACAGAAGAGGAGAGGGAACGTTATGTGCGAAAACGAAAAGAAGCTTACACTGGAAAAATTTGAGGAAGCCACCGAGGTGGTAGGAAAGGTGATTTCTGAGACAAAGTTAGTCTACAGCGAACACTTTTCCAATATGACGGGAAATAAGGTCTATTTTAAACCGGAAAATATGCAGTACACCGGCGCTTACAAGGTAAGAGGCGCTTACTACAAAATCAGCACTCTGTCAGAGGAGGAAAAGCAGAAAGGACTGATTACTGCCTCCGCCGGAAACCACGCCCAGGGAGTCGCCTATGCGGCCAAGCTGGCCGGCATTAAGGCCACGATTGTCATGCCTACCTCCACACCGCTGATGAAGGTCAACCGCACCAGAGGCTACGGCGCTGAAGTAGTGCTGGAAGGAGACGTGTTCGATCAGGCCCTGGCCCATGCCTACCAGCTGGCAGACGAGCACGGATACACCTTCGTCCATCCCTTCAACGATCTGGACGTGGCCACGGGACAGGGAACGATCGCCATGGAGATTATCAAAGAGCTTCCGACGGTGGACTATATTTTAGTTCCTATCGGCGGAGGCGGCCTCTGTACCGGAGTGTCCACTCTGGCCAAGCTGTTAAATCCCAAGATCAAGGTAATCGGAGTGGAACCGGCCGGAGCAAACTGTATGCAGGAATCCTTAAAGGCCGGGCATGTGCTGACCCTGCCGGCCGTCAATACCATTGCAGATGGTACTGCGGTAAAACGTCCCGGTGAAAAGCTGTTTCCATATATCCAGCAGAACGTGGATGATGTGATCACTGTGGAGGATACGGAGCTGATCGTGGCATTCCTCGATATGGTGGAGAACCACAAGATGATCGTGGAAAATTCAGGGCTTTTGACTGTTGCGGCGCTGAAGCATCTGAAAGCAGAAGGAAAGAAAGTGGTTCCGATCATCAGCGGCGGGAATATGGATGTTATCACAATTGCATCTTTAGTACAGCACGGTCTGATCATCAGGGACAGGATTTTTACGGTTTCCGTATTTCTTCCGGACAAGCCGGGAGAGCTCACAAGAGTTTCAAAAGTCATTTCTCAGGCTCAAGGCAACATTGTAAAATTGGAACACAACCAGTTTGTAAGTATTAATAGAAACAGTGCAGTGGAGCTTACGATCACGATGGAAGCTTTCGGCACGGAGCACAAGAACAAAATCATAAAAGCGCTTCAGGACACCGGTTACAAACCGGAGATCAGAAGCTCAAAAAGTGTATTTTAGCAGTTTTTACAAAGGAAAAAAGAAGTTATCAAAAAAACAGTTTTTGCAGAAGACAGAAACTGTTTTTTTTGCACTTTTTAGCGCATTACAGTGTAACAAAATGTGCAAAATTAAGGTTAACAAAATTAACAAAAAAAGGACGGAAAAAGTGTATTAAATTTTGTACAATTTGTTGTATAAAGTCCCCTTTTTATGTTATAATAGGTTTATGAAACAGATGTCAGCAATTTGATCTTGTAAAGGACAGCATCGGTTACGTTCTTAGCTATTCAGAATTTGATTTTACGTAGATTAGGAAGTGTGATTTTGACCATTTGCAAGGACAAAATGGTGAAATTTGCACTTTTTTTATTAGCTTGTACATATAATACTTAGTATGTATTTGAAGGAGGAGGATTTATCCCATGGAAACAAACATTAGCAAAGAGGACTTATATTTATTTCAGACGGGAAAAGCGCAGAAAGCATATTTAATGTTTGGATGCCATTACTTGAAAGAAGCGGATGCCCACGAGTTTGTGGTATGGGCACCAAATGCCAAGTCTGTCAGTCTGGTCGGAGACTTTAATCAGTGGAATCCGCTTTCACATCCGATGAAGCAGACAGAACCGGGGATTTACTCGATCCAGGTAGAAGGACTGGAAAAAGGGGATTTATATAAATACTACGTGGAAGGCATGGACGGCAAATGCAGATATAAGAGTGATCCATTCGCATTCTATTCAGAGATGAGACCGGATACGGCATCTGTTGTGTGGGATGAGCTGGACGGTTTCTCGTGGAGGGACAAGCGCTATTTAAGCCGCAGAAAGAAAAAACAGGATGTCAGCCAGCCGATGTCTGTTTACGAGATGCACCTGGGCACATGGAAGATGCCGAAAGAGGAAGAGAGGGAGTTTTATAATTACCGTGAGATTGCAGACATGCTTGTTCCATATCTGCAGAAGATGGGGTATACCCATGTAGAACTGATGCCGGTGACAGAATACCCGTATGATCTTTCCTGGGGGTATCAGGTAACCGGATATTATTCAGTGACTTCCCGCTACGGCACACCGGAAGATTTTATGTATTTTATAGATAAGCTCCACCGGGCAGATATCGGTGTGATCTTAGACTGGGTGCCTGCACATTTTCCGAGGGATGAACACGGACTTGCACTGTTTGACGGGTCCCATATTTATGACCACGCAGATCCGAGAAAAGGAAGCCAGCCGGACTGGGGCACACTGCTGTTTAACTATGGAGAACCGGAAGTGCAGAGTTTCCTGATCTCCAGCGCCGTATTTTTTGCGGAGAAATATCACATCGACGGTATCCGGATCGATGCGGTCAGCGCCATGCTGTATCTGGATTTCGGCAAAAAGCCGGGAGAGTTTGTGCCAAATGAAGACGGCACCAATATCAATTACGAAGCCGTGGATTTCCTGAAAAATTTAAACCGCACGATGCGTTCTAACTTTGAAGGATTTATCACTGTGGCGGAAGAGTCTACCGCTTTTCCGAAAGTCACAAGCGCTGTTGACGATGAAGAAGGACTTGGATTTACATATAAGTGGAACATGGGATACATGCATGATTCCCTCTATTACATGGAACTGGATTCCCTGTTCCGGAAAGAAAACCAGGGAGCCATTGTATTCTCTATGGACTATGCGTACAGTGAAAATTATATCCTGCCATACTCACACGATGAAGTTGTGCACGGTAAAGGTTCCATGATCAACAAAATGTTCGGAGAATACGAGCAGAAGTTTGGGTCACTGAAAACACTGTATGGATTTATGTTTGCTCATCCGGGAAAGAAACTGCTGTTCATGGGCGACGACTTTGCGCAGTTTGTAGAGTGGAGAGACAAGGAAGAGTTAGACTGGTTCCTGATCGATGAATATGAGACACATAAAACCATGAACGATTATGTGGCGAAGTTAAACGAACTTTACTGCAGCGAACCGGCTCTGTACGAACTGGACAACAAACCGGAAGGATTTGAATGGCTGCTGCAGAGAGATGCAGATCACAGCATTGTAGCATTCATCAGAAAATCTAAAAAGCGCAGAGGAAAACCTCAGGAGCAGATTGTATGTATCTTTAACTTTACTCCGGTAGAGTGGGATAAGTATCATATCCCGATGCCGAAAGACGGAAAGCTTACAAAGATTCTGGATACCGGGGAGAAGGCTTACGGAGGATCCGGAGAGGTCAGCCAAAAGTCGGCGAAAGTCCGGAAAAAGAAGATCAAAGGAAAGAGAAACGCCTACGAGCATTATGCGGTCATCACCTTAAAACCACTCAGTGCTGTTATGTATAGATATACGCTGGAGGACACTCCAGCCAAGAAGAAGGCGGAACCAAAGAAGACAGAAGCAAAGAAGCCGTCACCGAAAGCAGCCGGGACTGCAAAAGCGGAAGCTGTAAAGACACCGGTGAAAAAAGAAGTTTCTGTAGTTACAGAACCGGCATCGGCAGCAGAGACAACCCTGAAGACAGCAGAAGTTCAGGCGAAAAAGGAGACTCCAAAAGCTGCCGGACCGGCAGCAGGGAAGAAAGCTGAAAAACCGGAAGCAAAAAAAGAACAGACAACAAAAGATATACAAAAACCTAAAAAGAAGGAGGCCGAAAAAGAAACAAAGCAGCAGACCGAAGATTCTACTAAAAAGAAAACAGCAGCGAAGAGTGCAGATAAAAAAGAAGAAACAAAATAGGCATTGTGAGAAGGAGGAAAACTATGATTACAAAAAAAGAGTGTGTAGCAATGTTGCTGGCAGGCGGCCAGGGAAGCCGATTATTCGCGTTGACCCAGAAGAAGGCGAAGCCTGCTGTTCCCTACGGCGGTAAATATAAGATTATAGATTTCCCGTTATCCAACTGTGCGAATTCAGGAATCGACACCGTGGGTGTCCTGACTCAGTATGAACCCCTAGAGCTTAATTCCTATATCGGAACCGGAGGGTTCTGGGATTTAGACAATATGAACGGAGGAGCCTTTGTTCTTCCGCCGTATGTGAGAGGCGAGCAGGGAAACTGGTACCGCGGAACTGCCGATGCCATTTATCAGAATATCAATTTCATTGACAATTATGATCCGGACCACATCATTGTATTGTCCGGTGACCAGATCTGCTGTATGGATTATCAGAAGATGCTGAATTACCATAAGAAGAAAGGCGCTGACTGTACGATCTCTGTGCTGGAAGTCACACTGGAGGAAGCGAAGCGTTTTGGTATTGTCATCACAGACGAGAACAGCAAGATAGTGGATTTCGAAGAGAAACCGGAGAGTCCCAGAAGCAATCTGGCCTCTATGGGAATTTACATATTTAATTGGAAAACCCTTAAGGAGGCGCTGATAGCCAGAGCCGATCAGCCCAATCTGGATTTTGGAAAACATGTCATTCCTTACTGTCACGAGAAGGGGGCACCCATGTATGCCTATGAGTTCAACGGATACTGGAAAGACGTAGGAACCATCTCCTCCCTCTGGGAGGCCAACATGGAGGTCCTGGATCCGGAACACAGCGGCATCAATCTCTTTGACGAAAACTGGAAGATATACAGCAGAAACAGCGGTATGACCGGCCATAAGATTAGCGGCGATGCCCTGGTGGAAAATTCCATGATTACCGACGGCTGCCGTATAAACGGTCAGGTCAGGCATTCCATCCTCTTCTCCGGCGTAAAGGTGGAGGCCGGGGCGCAGGTGGAGGACGCTGTTGTCATGGGCAGCACCACCATCAAATCAGGCGCCGTGGTAAAACATTGTATTGTGGCTGAGAACGTGGTAATCGGAGAAAACGCAGTGGTAGGGGCCATGCCCTCTGACAGTGAAAAAGGCGTGGCCACCATTGGTCCCGGCATTGAAATCGGGCCCGGCGCCAAGATTGGCCCCAGTGCCATGGTAAAGAATAATGTAAAAGGCGGTGAAGAACAATGGTAAATTCCAATGCAAATGCCCTGGGCATCCTTTTCCCCAACAGCTATGATTCCCTGGTTCCCGATCTGGTCAGCGAGCGCCTGATGGCCTCCATTCCTTTTGCCAGCCGTTACCGTCTGGTGGATTTCATCCTTTCCAGCATGGCCAACTGCGGAATTGACAATATTTCCCTGATTGTCCGCAGAAATTATCACTCCCTGATGGACCACCTGGGCTCAGGCCGCGAATGGGACCTGACGCGAAAAAACGGCGGACTCAACCTGGTTCCGCCTTATGCAGAAAAGACAGTGAGCATCTACAACGGCCGCGTGGAAGCCTTGGCCGGTATCCTGGATTTCCTGAAGGAACAAAAGGAAAAGTATGTGGTTATGGCCGATACAAACCTGGCTGTCAACTTTGATTTCAACGCACTGATTGAAGCCCATATGGCCAGTCATGCCGATGTTACCGTGGCTTACAAGGAGGAACCTCTTCCCATTGACCTCATCGAACACCGTGACATCGGAAAAAGCCTCTACTATACCCTGGCCATTGACAACGGCCGTGTTACCAAGATGTACATGAACTCCTCGGAACCGGGAATGCAGAATATCTCCATGAACATCTACATCATTGACCGGGAGCTCCTGATTAGCCAGATAAACACTGCCTATGTGCGCGGACAGGTATACTTTGAGCGCGATATCCTGGCGCCCCAGTTAGAAAGGCTGAATGTACAGGCATTTCGCTATGACGGATATGTGGCGCGAATCAGCAGCATGAAGAGCTATTTTAACGAGAACATGAAGATGTTAGACGATGTCAATGTGGACGCGCTCTTTTCCGCCGGCAATCCCATCTATACCAAGATTCGCGACGACAATCCGGCCCGGTATATCAACGGCTCAAAGGTCAGCAACATCATGGCTGCCGACGGCTGCATCATCGAGGGTGAGGTGGAAAACAGCATCCTGTTCCGCGGTGTCAGGGTAGGAAAGGGCGCCTGGGTAAAGAACTGTGTGCTCATGCAGGATACGGTGATAGAAGCAGACGCCGGCGTGGAGTATGTTGTGACTGATAAGAATGCGACCATTACAAGGGGCAAAATTATAAAAGGCACTGTTACGTTCCCGGTGTACGTGGCAAAGTATCAGATTGTATAGAAAGCAGCTGAATGGGCTGAAAAAGGAGGGTGTCCGCCCGGGTGGGGACATCCTCCTTTTATCTGTTTCTCCTTTTATCCGTTTCTCCTATTTCTCCTGCGTCAAAGCATTCATCAACTCCGCCAAATCCCTGACAATACATATATGGTTAAAGGGTTCAAAATCCCGGAATGACGTTGTTCCGGTCAATACGCCGGCAAAATCCACACCGGCTCCGGCCGCTGTCTTTGCGTCCACCACGCTGTCCCCTGTATAAAGGACTTCCTTCCGGTCCGCCCCCAGCTGCTCCATGGCATAAAGCAGTCCCTCAGGGCTTGGCTTCTCAGCCTTTACATCCTCAGCCCCCACTATCACGTCCACCAGGCCTGCTATCTGGAATTTGTCCAGTATCTGGTCAATCCTGTAATGATATTTTGTAGTCACAATTCCAATCCTGCCCCCCTGCCTGCGAAGCTCCTCAAACACCGGCCTGACCGCGGGATAGAGCCTTGTATGCTCCACCATCACCTGGTCAGATTTTTCTTTAAAATAGATACTGAACCGCTGTGCCTCCTCCTGGTCCCGGCTCCCTGTGAGACAGGCGAAGGTTTCTTTTAAGGACAGGCCTATGGTCTTTCTGATATCCTCCAGTTCCCCGGCCTCATATCCCATTTTCTTAAGCCCGTGGTTCACACTGGCCGCAATGCCCTCTGTGCAGTCTCCCAGGGTGTAATCAAAATCAAATATCACTGCCTTGTACTTCACTTTTGCTCCTCCTCATCACCTCAAAATCTTCTCCGGTCGGAATCTGAGATAATCCGATGAAACCAGCTTATACTCAATCCCGTCCACCTCTCCCAGAAAGCTGTCCTGATATCTGGCTTCCCCGTGGCAGTGGGAATACACCACCTGCTCTGCCCCGTACTCCTTTGCCATCTCAGTAAACCCGCTTTCCATCTCTCCGATACTGGTAGGAGGATAATGTAAGAACATGATGAATTGGCTGCAGCCGTCCGCAGCGGCCAGCTCAAAGGAGATGCGAAGCCGCTCCAGCTCCCTTTTCACCAGCTTCTCAAAATGTTCCGGTGAATCCTTTCCCTCATAGCAGTACCCCTTTGTCCCCACCAGGGCGTATTCCTTGTAGGCATAATAATTATTCTGAAGAAAGGATAGCCGCCCCTGAAACATCTCATTCAGACGGTATGTTTTCTTTGCATCCCAGAACATGTCATGATTTCCCCTCAGCAGAATTTTTCGTCCCGGCAGGGACTGGATGAAATCCAAATCAGCCAGGGCCTCCTCCAGATTCCGTCCCCAGGAATGGTCGCCTGTGATGACCACCGTGTCCTCTGCGCCAATCCTTCCCCTCCAGTTCTTCTCTATCTTCCTCACATGGTCTTTCCATTCCCTTCCAAATACATCCATGGGTTTATTGGCAGTAAAGGATAAATGCAAATCTCCAATGGCATACAAACTCATATTCACAACTCCCCGCTTATTTTCTCGTAAACCAGCAGCGTCCGGCTCAGGGGAAATCTGTTCTAAACCAGCTCCTCCAGTTTTTTCTTATCCCAATCCTGCATCTCATGTCCCCTAATACGGAAATATCCCTCCTTCTCCATCAGCTTCAGCTCCTGGTTCAGGGAGGACCTGCTGACATGGAGCATATTGGCCAGCATCAGCTGGGAGCCGGGCATGCGGATGGTCTCCGCGGGAGCGATGTTATGCATTCCCACAATCCAGTAAGCGATCCGCTCACGGATGGTCTGGTAATTGAGGCAGTTGAGATAAAGCTGGTTTTTAAGCCCCCGCTGGGAGACATACAGCAGCAGCGCATAGAGAAGCTGCCTGTCTTTCTCCAGCATTTCTTCCATCACCTGGACCGGCACCCACAACACCGTGGACCGCTTTTCAGCGGCCAGAGTATAACTGTACTCCTTTTCACCGGAAAAATACAGGAATTCCGGAAAAATATCCCTGGCCTCAAAATAAGCATGGCACATTTCCGCATCTTTTCTGGTGTGATCCACTGCTTTCAGAATTCCTGTCTCCACGATGCCGAAGCTGGTAATCTTTGTCCCCTGGGGATGGATGCACTGGGAAGCATCGTAGGTCTTTCTTATAAAATAGGTCCTGAATTCACTGTTTCTCCTGCAAAGGTCTGCAAAGGGAATCCTGCAGGACTCTCCGGGAATTGAAAAATGTTCATACATATGCCGCCTCCAAAAAACATGAAAGAGGGGCTGCGAAAAACAGCTCCTCTTTTTTTGATACAGTCTATGCCGGCGGCCGGTCCGGTATGTCACCAAAATCATCGTAATACTTTTCACCGTTAAACCGTAGGCTCCTCCCTGTTTACGGCATCTGTCTCATCGTCCGCGGCCACGCAGAGTGCTATACCATCAATAATACGGCAAAGTGCCGGCAACATCAACTACTTTTTTCTCCGAAGGGCCGTCTATATACTCCAAGCGTTCAAATTCCCACACAAACAAGTGATAGTTAAAACATACCGCTTCCAGAAGGGATCCATGTGTGAAAGCGCCCGCAGCGGGGCGGACTTTATGGAATTTTAACGAATGCTTTCGCCATCCACCGGAACACCCCCTGGGGCAGCTCAAACACAAATACAATCCCCAGCACAATGGCCACCGCGGCCTTCACAGCCTCATACCCCGTATACACAGCCAGCCCCAGCTGTTCCGTCACCAGGTAATAGACGGTCCAGTAAATTCCTGCTCCAGGCACCAGGGGAAATATGCCTGATATGAGAAAAATAGTGACAGGACAACGGTTTACCACTGCGGCTGCCCTGGACAGGAATATGACCACCACTGTGGCGGCAAAGGAGGCGCCTGCCCCGCTGACATAACCGGAAGCCAGCACATATACAGCCCACCCGGCTCCTCCTATCAGGCCGCACCAGATATAATATTTTCTCGGCACTCCAAAGAGCAGTGAAAATGCAATGGTGCCCATCATGGCTGCACAGACCTGTGGTATCATAACAATGTACCTCCCGTCACCCATCCTGCCAGTGAAAATCCCACGCCCACGCCAATGGCTATACAGAAAAATATCAGCAGCGCATCCATCATCCGCACTGATCCGGAAATGTAATCACTGTCCGCGATTTCCCGTATGGCATTGGTAAAGGGCACTCCGGGTATAAGGGGCATAATGGATCCGATTACCATGTAATTCAGATGCTGTCCCATTCCGGCCAGATACATGGTGCTGCACAGGATCGTCACCAGGGCACCCCCGCTTATGTTTCCCACTATTTTCGACAGATGGGGGGCGCTGACATAAAGCACGTAGATGTACAAAATGATACCGGTCATAAGCGCCACAGAGCTGTCCCATATACTGCCCCCGAACAGATAACAGAAGGCAGCGCTGCCGCAACCGGATGCCAGCACCTGCATGTATTTAGGCTTTCCCGGCATGCTCTTTATACATTCCAGCCTTTCAGCCACCTCTCTGACCGTATACATGCCTGCCTCTATCTCCCTGGAGAGCTGGTTCACAGCCGCCACACGGTCCAGATGAGTCCCGCTCACCGGAATGTGCTCCACCTTGGCAAAATCAGGCTCATTCCTGCTCCCCACTGTGACGAAGATACCGTTAGTGAGCACAAATGCATTGCCGGAACAGACGCCGTAATAGCGGCATATCCGTTCGATGGTTTCCTCCACCCGGGAAATCTCAGCTCCATTCTCCAGGAGCAGATGCCCCGCCTGAAGGGAAACCTCCATGACTTCCTTCTCTCTGTTATCCTGTTTGAAACTATTCTGTTCAGCATTCTGTCTTTGACTATTCTGTTCCTGCCCGTATATAACTTGATTCCCCTGCATTACCTGCTCCTGCCTGCTTCTCTTTTTTGGCCTGTTTTCTCTTTGTTCTGGCTTATATTGTTTCGTTTCCTCTCTCATTTTATCATTCCCTGGAAATGCTTACAACCCAGGAGTATAATAAGACAAAAATATTCAGGAACGTGCATGCGCAGCAAGTA
>ERZ791803.1512-NODE-1512-length-10678-cov-3.335687_pt1 | contig 10678 bp, 10 predicted proteins | sample MGYA00510307_ERZ791803 | MGnify/ENA primary metagenome ERZ791803 (study PRJEB30046, sample SAMN00791963) | human gut metagenome | study: EMG produced TPA metagenomics assembly of the A metagenome-wide association study of gut microbiota in type 2...
ACATCTGCAAACCATGTCTCTTTGTCTTTTTGCGAAACTTATTCTACCTGACCGTGAAGAACCGCCGATGAATCCGGTTTACAGGCGGCGGCCAGTTCATTGAAGGTTTCCGCTCTTTTCTGGTCGCCCAGATGGCTGTAACAGACGCACAGCTGGATACAGGGGAGATAACCATAGCAGTCCGGAGAGACAAAGCCGCCCCTGCGATCATCCCGGGCGCAGGTCAGAGCCAGAGCGTACCAGTAGGCAGCCTGCTGGTACCGCTCCTGCCGGAGGAAGCAGTTTCCGATCTCACAGCAGACCTCTGCCCTGGGTCGGTCGTAGGTGAAGCTGCGAAATAACGCAGCCAGCGCCGCTTGCTCATGGCCCAACTCCTTGTGACAGTAAGCGCAGTGGCAGCATGCGTCAATGTTGTTCTCCACCCAGCCCTGGCCTTCTTCCAAAAATCGCTCAAAGACATCCAACGCCTCCTCCCAGCGATGGTGGTAGTAGAGCTCACGGCCGTAGTAGAACTGCTGACGGGGTTCCAGCTGTTTCCCAGCAGCCAGTTGGGCCTGGTAGATACGCAGGTTCCGGTCTGGGTCGGAGGGGCGGGTCTTGCGGTGGGTGACGGCGAAATCCGAGTACAGGACATTCCCAACCGGCGTGACAACCTCGTGGACGGCTCCTACCCAGCACATCCCAGCCCGGTTTTTAATCAGCCTTTCCCGGTAGTAAGAGAAGGTCACGCGGCCGCGTTCGTCAAAGCCGGTGTGGTAGGGGGCCATGACCACCGAGACAGTTGGGTCCAGAGTCTCTTTTAGGTTGAGAAAAGCCTTCTGATCCTCCTCCAAAAATACGTCGTCGGCATCCAGCCACATGCAGTAGTCCATAGACGCATGGGAAAAGGCTTCGTTCCGGGCGGCGGAAAAGTCATCCTGCCAGGGAAAGTCAAAGATTTGATTGGTAAAGTGGGTGGCAATCTCCCGGGTCCGATCGGTGGAGCCGGTGTCCACAATGATAATCTCGTCCACGAGGCCAGCCACACTCTTCAGACAGCGCTCCAGCACATCTTCCTCATTCTTTACAATCATACACAGACTGACGCTTATCATAGTGGCGCTTCCTTTTGATTCATCATGATATTGTTTCCGCCGGTTTTTACCGGCGGCACTCAGCTCAGACGGATGATGGTCAGAGAGGCCCCCGCGCCGCCGCTTACCAGAATGGCGGTTCCGGCAATTGTGGTAAAGAGCTGCAACGTAATGGTGGAGTTTGCGGGCAGGGTGACCTTAATCTGGTTTTCAAAGTTAGAGGTTGAGACCACCGGGTTGATGGTAGAGGGGATGCTGTTCACCCCGTTGATCACCAGCCGGGTTCCCATCAGCAGGGCCACAGTGGTATTCACATGGTAAGATATCTGATAGGTGCCCGCCGTGGCCACGGTAAACACCGTGTTCCCGGTGTTGGCCGTGATGTCGGGGGACAGAACTTGGGCGTTGGGCAGGGGGATTGGGCTGCCCCCCAGCGCCACCAGAACGCTGCTGCCCTGGGTGTTGGCGGCAAAGTCGGCGGTGGAGGTAAGGTTGGGACCTGTGGCTCCAGTGGGACCGGACGCCCCCGTGGGACCGGTGGCGCCGGTTGGACCCTGCATGGGGGAGGCTGTCAAAGCGCCCTGCATCTTTGCTTTCAGAAAGAGCTGGTTCTGCGCCGCGGTTTCCAGCATACTGCGGACGCTCTCATTGGCGGCCAGCACGTCGCTGACTGTGGCGGGAGGGCCGCTGAGACCGGGCAGGGTTCCCAGAATATATTGCAGTTTCTCTCCTTCAGCGTTGAGAATATGGCTCAGGCCGAGTTCTTCCATCGCAATAGAAGAGAGAATTTGATTAACTGCGTCTTCCCGTTCAATGGGGGGATTCACTACGGGAAAGCTAGGCAGAGACATTATCGGGAATCTCCTTTCAAATTGAGAGGTACATACTAATATGCACCGGTGCGCTGGCGGGAGCGAGGCACTCCAAAACGTCGCGCTGGGACATTCTATGTATCTTCCAGCCAACAGGTTCCCGGTGGAACAAAACTGCCCCGGATGTCATAGGGTAAGACGGCGGCATGGATACCCTGCCGCACATCTTGGACCCGGCCCCGCCGGGACGAACTATGGAGTTTTAATATGTCTATGCCCTCCTTTCCACCCAACGGGGCGGATATGACCCAAGAGGAAGCTCTGACCATGATTATCGCGTCCATTGCCATGGAAGAGCTTGCCCTGAGTCATATTCTCAACGCTGAGGGTGAGAAACTACAATATATCCTGGGGACTCTGCCCGGCACAAGCCCCTGTGCCTGTCCCCATGACGTGCTGGCCGTCAACAAAAGCGTCACCGCCCTTGTTGAGGCAGTGACGCAAAACCAGATGCTGTTGAAAAACAAGCTGGCTCAGGTGCTAGAGTTTTGCCCGCTTCCATCGCCCCCGCCGCCAGCTTGTAAGCCGGAGCCGGGACCTACGCCCTGTCCTTCCCCTTGCCGGCCAGATCCCTGTGTGTCCCAGTGTCCGGTGTCCTGCTCCCCACCCCATCTAGTGTCTCATCAGGTACTGTCCTGTGAAAAAAGCGCTGTTCAATTAATAGGACTGCGGGAGAGAATGCTGTGGAATCCGGACTGTCGCCTGTGCTGGAGACAGCGAAGCCGTTCAGGAAAAGATATCTGTTTGGACGAACGTACCCCTGCTCAGATTCAGCTTGATCCAGGGAAAACCTACGCAGTCCAATACGCACTGAATGTCTGCGCTACATCACCGGAAGAGGGGACAATTCTCCTCAGACAGTCGCCCTGTGGTGCGTTTACAGATGCGCTGCCTCTGCATTTTTCCATAGGACACCCGGCACACGGCCAGCAGACATTGCACTATGTCTCTGTAATGCACCCCTGTATAAACAATGGATACAGCGTGAAGCTGTCCCTGATGCTTGACGCCAAAGCGCCTCTGTATGTGGAGCAGGCAGTGATGGATGTGGTAGAGCTTTGATGACATGATTGAGCATTTTAATAGCATGTAACGGCTCTGCCGGGCACAAGAGAATCCAGTACAAAGGAGATAAAACGAATTTTGCTGCCGGACAAAGAATGGCTGGAAAGCCAGATAAAAGCAGGTGTTATATTATGAGCGGAACCTCATGATAACCTCCGGCTTCACCTTGGATCGAGAACGACAGAATATACCTTACGGTAAAAATGACCATACAGCGTCCATCCTTATTGACCGCAATCGCTGTCAGAATGACCGCATTAGTTTGCTGATAGTAGCCGGAGAACCCACGTGGTCTCAGTTATATCCTACACACGCCGGATGGATACGCCGGCTAGATACATCTCGATCAGGGTTTCTTCACACTGCTCTCCCGGCAGCGACAGCTCACAATGGCAACCGTTTTAAAGGAAATCCCCTTGAGCTTGGGCACCTTGAGGGCGACTTCACCGGAAGTGGTAATGAGGCTACGGCTACAGTGGCCGCTGCGGTAGCCTTAGCGCTGTTCATTGCGCTCGTACCGAGAGCTTCTCCGCCTTCGACTTCCAATAACTCGTTGAGGGGAAACCTCCACGCTACCTCGCACCAATTCCTTGTAGGACTCTTAATTACTGCCTCATTTAGTTGTAAAATTTTTGGAACATGGTTTACAGACTTCTTTTGGGATGCTGTGTCGCAATTTCATTCTACGAGAGGCCTGCAACCCTTGTCTCATCTGATCCCTTTTTCAATGTGTGCATTTGGCTCATCTTTTCTGCGAAACTTATTTTACCTTATCCACCGCCAAGGAATGGTGAACAGATGAAGCAAAAGCACTATAAAGGACAGAACTACAGGGAATGAAAAAGCCGCCTGTTACCTCCGGGTATCGTGAAATCAACAGGCCGCTTGATTTTGTGTGCCTTGGTCAAATGAGGAGAGGGTTGAAACGCTCTGTCCCTCCAAAACTGGATTTCGTATCTTCCCAAACCATACTTTTTGTGTTGACTTCTTCTGAAACTATCCGAAATAGCAGAAACACCGCACTTCTCAGTGTTTTTGCTTATATATCTTGGAAGAGACGGTTAAAACCAATATTTATGAGTACCTGTTTCTTCCCCAGTCGAGACAGCATTACCCCTCAGAAGTGGATTTCAAGCGCGGCTTGGCCTCCTGCATCGAGGTTTATAATACACAGTGAATCTTATCGCACATTGCAAAACTGTACGCCATGTCGGGTGGAAGATGTATTCATGAGCAACACATCTCGATGACACTTTAAGAGTTCGAATCTCGTCGTATACACGTTTTACACTTTAATTTTACGCTGTTTGTATTTGATTGGTGACACAAAATGTTTCGCATAAAAAGGTCAAACCTCTTGCAGTCTAAGGAGTTCTGGAATGAAATGACCCTACCTCCTCTGAACAATGTCAGTCATTTGTTCAGAGGAGGTAGGGTCATTCAGTATGGTGCGGATGACGGGACTCGAACCCGTACGGCCATGGGCCACTAGCACCTCAAGCTAGCCAGTCTACCAGTTCCAGCACATCCGCATATTGTCGTCTCGAAAGACTGCTAGATTATTATAACGAGCCGTTACGGATTTGTCAACTGGAATTTTCCTCTCCGCACCAGAAAAAGCAAAAAGATCGAAAAAAGGAGTTGACAAGTGGGGGGACAGATGGTAATATAATCTTCGCGCTGCAAAGAGCGCTAAAGATGCGCGAGTGGTGGAATTGGCAGACTCGCTAGATTCAGGTTCTAGTGTGCATTACGCACGTGCGGGTTCAAGTCCCGCCTCGCGCACCATGTCGGAGCAAGCTATGGATCGCTTGCTCCGACTTATTTTATATGTCAGAGCGCGCTCACGCCGCTGCTCCTCCTTTCCAAACAGAACCAGCTTACGCTGGGCTTCGGTTTGGGGCCGCCCTGTGTGCGGCTTTTTTCTTGTCGGTTTTAACCGTCTGTTCCAAATTTGAAAGCCACGTCTTAGCCAATTGAGGCTGAGACGTGGTTTTTAAATTTGGAATACCTCTATGATATGCTGGCAATCAGTCATGCTATAGTGGTGTTTTACTACAAAATATTATCTGGATTTTGCAGGCGAAAGGAAAAGATATAATTTTGGAATCAGAGGATATGGCTGTAGCTTGTAATAAAGAGCGAAAATTGATTACAATTAGCATATAAGCAATTTTGGAAGGATTTTCTGTCAACATGAAGGGGGCATGAAAATTATATCTGAACAGCTTCAGCGATATAGTAACACCCACACCGCATGGTCTGGTGATGACCGGGACGCTGTTACAATGCTCCAGGCATTTTTGGGCTCGGGCGGAAAATCAGTGAGAGGTTCTCGACTGAAGACACATGGCCTAATACGGATGGGACGTTTGAATTAGTCCCGTCTCCAGAGGTGTCTAGGCGGCCAAAGCGGAGCTTTGTGGTCCAGAGTAAGGGAACCTCGACCCCGCAGATATCGCTGGACGGCGCTGTCCACTATCGGCTACGGGATCTTGCCTTCCCTGCATATGTGGCTTTGGAGGTTACGCTGGACCCCGGTATCTTGTTCCTGGTGTTAAATACGGGGAAGCGAGGGCAGGAGCGCGTATTCTGGAAGTACATTTCCCCCAGGTTTCTCGCGTCGCTCGATTTTAGCAAGGACTCCGCGGTGATCCGCTTTACCGGCGGGGACGAGATCAAAAACACGGAAGAGTCTGGGGATGACTTCGTCTGTAGCTGGACGGGATCTCCGACGACCACTCCTTGGGCTTTCGGTCGTCCCCTTTCAGTTGGCCTATACAGTCTCCATTCACAAGGCGCAGGGCCTCGAGTACAATTCCGCCAAGGAGGTCATCCCCAGCAGCAATTCCGAGCAGATCTCCCACGGCATTTTCTATACAGCCATCACCCGTGCAAAGGAAAAATTAAAAATCTTTTAGAGTGCGGATACAATCAATCAGATTATCGACGGGTTCGGCAAGGCGGCCGGCGGCCGGTTGGGTCTGAATATCATCAAAACACAATTTCTGAATGCCGAGGCAGCAGGACCGCCACCCGTCTCTTGACTTTTGGCCTGCATGGAGTATAATAAGGGTGCACAGCCAAGTTTATATGGAGCATCATGACTCTGCGCGAGTGCTGCCCTTCGGGCAGGCGCAGGGATGAGGGAAGCCGGTGGGAGTCCGGAGCTATACCCGTAGCCGTATGTGCTTGAGGTTGCCGTTCGAGGCGTGAGCCGGTCATTGGGGCAGGGCCCTGAGAAGGCGGAACGGCAGACGCAGGAGCGAGATCGCTCTGGAAAGGCACGAGCCGGAAGACCTATGGTGTTTGAGCGTGGGGCGCACGTCGGTGTGCGCCGGGAAAGCGCGCGGAAAAGCGGCCGCGGCGGATCATGGGATCTGCCGCGGCCGCAGTTTGCAGGAGACAGTGACGACGAGCAGAAAGGAAGGAGACCGCTATGCTGAATCTCACCTGGATCAAGAACCCCGACCACGTATCCTACTGTAAGGAGAACGAGGTGCTGCCCCGGTTGGCGCGGGAGCTCGGCATCGCCGACCTGGCACAGCAGGTAGAGGAATTCCGGACCCACCCCACGGCGGAGGGGGTAAATCTGAAAGGGAAGAAACGTACCACTTTGAAGCTGTTCATCCCCAACCTGACCTTCCCGGAGCCGGTGGAGATGGGGGAGAACGTGTGGATCTATATGGGGGAGCTGTGCCCCGCCTACTGTCTGTTTACCCCTTGGGAGACAAAAGAGAATTGACGCAACGGGAAGGAGATACGGTTATGGGCGAACAAAAAAAATACTGGGAGGGCAAGCACTTCGCTTTCTATACCAACAAGGAGTGCGAATATTACCCCTGCCACCCGGTGCCGGAGGGGACGGAGTTCAACTGCCTGTTCTGCTACTGCCCGCTTTATATGCTGGGGCGGAAGTGCGGGGGAAACTTCACCTATTTGGAAAGCGGCGTCAAGGACTGCAGCAAGTGCCTGGTACCCCACCGCCGGGAGAACTATGGATTTATTGCCGACAGTTTCCAGAAGATTGCTGGCGAGATGGCGGAACGGGAGAAGAAGGAAGGACAGTAAACGAAGGTTCCAGCCTATACATTCCGAGATGCACATGGAAAAAGCGCCCAACTGCTATGCGCAGGCGGGCGCTTTTTTAGGCATAGGTAGCCGTTCATTTAACAGGTAGCGGGGAGGCATCCTGTTTCAGAAGGGTGTTGCCCGCCATACTGCTGATGACCGGTGCGCCGATCCGGCGGCTCATGTCCAAAGAGGCCACGGTGCAGCGATCCAGATCAATGCCGCAGCCGATATCCATTTTGTGGAGTAGATTGACGAAATCTTCGGTGGGAATGTTCCCCTTGGCATCGGGAATCACGGGGCAGCCGCCCATGCCCGCCAGGGATACGTCAAACCGGGTAAAGCCCAACTCCATGGCTTTCACACAGTTGGCAAGACCAAATCCCTCAGTGTTGTGGATGTGCAGTGAGATCTGCTCTGGCCGGAAGCGCTCCAGAATTCCCCGCAGGATGCGCTCGGTGTGGATTGGATCGGCCTTTCCGGCAGAGTCTCCCAGTCCCAGGGAGGAGGCCCCCAGCTCCATGGCCCGCTGGGCGTAAGCCAGGGTTTTCTCCAGGGGAGTGGCGTCACCGAAGGGGCAGCCGAAGACCGCGCCCAGGGCCGCCTGTACCTGGAGGTCCGGGAGGTTGGCGATGGCCTCCAGGGTGGCGAAGGCCCTGTCCGGCGTGGAGCCGAAGCCCTGGCCGAAGGCGTCGCTGACGGAGAGAAAGAAGTCCACGTGGCGGATACCCAGCGCCCTGGCCCGTTGGGCGGCCTCTACGCTCTCCACCAGGGCAGTCACCTTGACTCCCCTCTCTGCGGCATAGGGGAGCACCGCCTGACAGAGCGGCTCCAGATCCAGGTACTGTCGGCCACGTACGGGATCTGAGCTGAAGACGCCGATCTCCAGCTCACGGGCGCCGTAGTCGATCATACTACAGATAAGCTCCCGCTTAACCTCGGTTGGAAGGACGGTCTTGAATTTCTGCCAGCCGTCCCTGGGGGCAACCTCCCTCAGGGACACCAAAGAGGGATAATTCATGGCGAAACACTCCTTTCAAAAGAAGAGGCACACCGCGGACACCAGAATAACCACCGCCGCATAGAGCAGCATAGCCGCGATACCGTAGGTCCAGATGAATTTGTTGTCCATGTTTTTCTGACTGAGCAGGATGGCGGCCTGACCGCTGGATGCGTAGGTGAGGTAGGCCACCATGGAGCTCAGCGAGATGGCCACGGCCAGGATGGTGATGTCATACCCTGCCTCCACCAGGGGACCGCTCAGGGCGGATACCAGGGAGGAGACCACCAGCAGGGTGGCTGTGTTAGAGAAGAAGTTGGTGAGCACCAAGGTAATAAGTACCGTCATGGCCACAAAGAGCAGGGGGCTGTGGTTGGAGAAGAGGCCACCCAGGGCCTGCGTCAGCCAGGCTTTGATGCCGTACTCGTCGGCCACCAGCAGGCCGCCGATAGCTGCCATGGAGGCAACGGCCATGACAATGGGCCAGCTCACTCCCTTGGTGAAGGCCTCCACAGGGCAGAAGATCTGTTCCCCGTCCACCCGGATAAGGGCCAGCACCGCCAGGGCCACTGAGGTAAAAAGAACGGTGTCCATTTCCTTTAGGGCGCTCAGCACCGGCATCTCAGGCCAGTAGGGGCTGGTGAAGGAGTGGAGGGCGATGATCAGAAAGGCGGCCAGGGGGATCCACTGCCTCCGGGTCAGGCGCAGGGGCTTGTCCGCCAGGGCCTGGGCCAGATCTACCCGGCCCAGGGCTCGGATGTCGCACCGGAAGAGGAAGCGCAGGGCCAGAGCGAAGACGGCGCAGAAGGCAATGAGAATGGCAAAGGCCTCCGCCACGAAGCGGAAGGTGACTACCTGCACCCCAGCAGCGGCCAGAAAGAACTGCCCTGCCGCCAGATTAAGGGCCGCCATGCTACCGATGGTCATAGGGCCGATACACATGGTGATAAAGGCGCCCAGGCATAGCAGGCGGGCTAGCTTGCTTTTGGGCTCGATACCGGCCTCGGCGTAGATTCCATCCAGCAGGGTGAAACCCACGATGAGGGCGCCGAACACCCCCATGAAGGCGGCGGCCAGGCCAAAGGCGAAGAGGAGCATCATCACCATGACCATCGGGTATTTTTGAGTGAATCTGCGGGTCAGGAGGAACCGGGCGATGACCTCGCCGGTGTTGTCCCGGATGATGACGTAGCACAGGGCATAGAGCACCACGATCTGCCACACATAGGAGGCGCCCATAAAGGAGCTGATTACCTGGGCAGGGGTCTGAATGCCGTTGATTACCAGGCCGCCCATGGCGAACAGGGCGCACAGGATCAGGTCGTTGGTGGTCAGGATGCCGATAATGGCACCCACAAATACGCAGGCGATGGACACGCCGGCGGGGGTGATCCCGTCAGCCCAGGACGGGATCAGATGGGGGAGCAGGAGCATGCTCGCCAGCATGGCCAGCGTCCCCAGGTAGTAGACCCACGAGCTGTGCTTGGGGGATGCGTTTGTCTGTTTCATCGTTCTTCCTCCTTCTGTCTTTGGTGCGGTTTCACCGCACACCTCTCTCCATGGCAACTATAACACGGGTCGGCTTATTTGTTAAATTCATGTTTTTCCTTTTTATTTATAAGGAAATGTTATATAATGGCCATACCACGAGGAGGTGGCTGTATGACTATCGCGCAGATGTCCCATTTCTATGCGCTCTGCCAGTCCGGAAGCTACACTCAGGCGGCGAAGCAGCTATACATCACCCAGCCAGCCCTGAGCAAAAGCATCGCGGCGCTGGAGAGCGAACTGAACCTCAGGCTGGTGGAGCGCAGCACACGGACAGTGGCACTGACAGCGGCGGGGGAGGAGTTCGCACGGGCGTGTGAGGAGATGCTGGAGGTATATCGTAAGGGGGTGAACAATGCCCGGACGGCGGCGGGCGACATCTCGGGCCTGGTCCGCTTCGGCCTGCCCCGGGACCGGGTCTGCGATACCTTTGCCGGCCTGCGGCGGCATATCGAGGAGGAATACCCCAACCTCCGGCTGGAGCTGCGCTTTTACAGCGAAAACGGCCTTCTCCGCGCCCTGGATGACCACATGGCAGACTTCGTCCTGGCTTTTGGCCGGCCCCGGGCGGACAACGTGGGGCGGCAGAGCCTGTCCGTCAGCCAGATCTGCGCCGTGCTGCCCGGCGGCCACCCCCTGGCTGGGGCGGGAGAGCTGAGCTTCTCTCAACTGCGGCATGAGGCGTTTCTGGTCCCAGACTACAAAATCTCCGGTGTGGAGTTTGACACGGTGGTAACTTATGCCGGCCGGAATGGCTTCTCACCCCACGTGGTCCAGGAGGCGGACTCCATTCCCCAAATCTTCACCATGGTGGCCTGCGGATGCGGGATTGCTGTTTTGTCTGAGCTCTATCGCTTCAGTGCCGGAGAGCACGTGGTCTTCGTCCCCCTGAGAGATATCCCGCCCAGCGAGGAGCATCTGCTCTGGCGGCAGCGGGATGACAAGTGCTTAAATGCCATTGTGGAGCTGGCCCGGCGTTACTACGGAGGCGGGATGTAGGACGCTGTGGAGAAAAAACAGGCCGGCCGGAGCGGGACCCCTCGCTCCGG
>ERZ791803.1513-NODE-1513-length-10678-cov-3.255389_pt1 | contig 10678 bp, 11 predicted proteins | sample MGYA00510307_ERZ791803 | MGnify/ENA primary metagenome ERZ791803 (study PRJEB30046, sample SAMN00791963) | human gut metagenome | study: EMG produced TPA metagenomics assembly of the A metagenome-wide association study of gut microbiota in type 2...
TTTTCGCTGCTCCCAAAACCTGAAATTTCTACTTGACTTTTGTTAGCAGGTCTTTCCGGCACTTGCTAGCGAAATTATATCATAGTATAATCAGTTGGGCAAGACAGCCCCCCTTTAACCCATTTTTAAGAAAGGGTAAAGTACCCTTCAACCCGCGTGTGGTATCCTTATGGCACAAGCTGGGGAAAGGAGCTAACACCATGGAAATTACCCTGGAGCAGGTGGAACGCCTGCGTGAAAAAGCCGACGTGTCCTACGGCCAGGCCAAGCAGGCCCTGGAGTACAGCGGCGGCAATCTGTTGGACGCCCTGATCTATCTGGAGGAGCAGGGCGCCATTCCCCGTCCCCAGGGGGCCTACTACTCCACACGAAATGAAACGCCTCCGCCGCCTCCCTCCCAGGAGGAGCTTGCCCCTCTGGGGGAGAAAACGGACGGGACGGAAAAAGGAAAGAAAAAGAAGTTTAAGGGCATGGGGGTGAAGGTAGTCAGCGGCAAGACCCTGTTCGGTACCCTGCGCCGCTGGCTCATCGACAATGAGCTGGAGATCTGGCGGCGGGGCCAGCCTGTGACCTCTCTGCCCATTTTGGTGCTGATTGTACTGGTGCTCTTTGCTCCCTGGGTCTCGCTGCCCCTGCTGCTTCTGGGCCTGTTTTTTGGCTTCCGATATCAGATCTCCGGACCGGATCTGGAGGATGAGACCATCAACGGCGTGATGGGCAGTGTGGCCGATACCGCCGCCGACTTGGGCCGCCAAGTGATGGAAGAGCTGAAAAACCAGCACGATAAGTATAACAACCATAAAAAATAACTATTTGGAATCAAAATTTTCAATGTAAGGGAGCGAACTCAATGGCAGAGAAGATCCTTCTGGTGGAGGACGAGGAGAAGCTGGCCCGGATGGTGGAGATGGAACTGCGCTACGAGGGCTACGAGGTAACCAAGGCCTTTGACGGGCGCAGCGGGCTGGAGCAGGCTCTGAGCGGCAAGTACGATCTGGTGCTGCTGGACATTATGCTGCCCCAGCTTTCCGGGATGGAGGTGCTGCGCCGCCTGCGCCGGGAGAGCGACCTGCCCGTTATCATGCTCACCGCCCGGGACAGCGTCATCGACAAGGTGTCCGGTCTGGATTCCGGAGCGGACGACTATATCACCAAGCCCTTTGCCATCGAGGAGCTGCTGGCCCGGATCCGGGCCGCTCTGCGCAAACGGGCTGTCCACACCGGCAGCATCCTCACTGCCGGAGAGCTGGCTATGGATGTGGAACGCCACCAGGTAAGCGTCCGGGGACAGAGTGTGGAGCTGACCAAGAAGGAATTTGATCTTCTGCACCAGCTGCTGGAAAACAAGGGCCGGGTACTCACCCGGGAGGCCCTGCTGGACAGCGTATGGGGCTTTGACTTTGTGGGAGAGACCAACTCGGTGGATGTGTACATCCGCTTTCTCCGCAGTAAGATCGACGAGGCCTTCGGCATCAAGCTCATCCACACCGTGCGCGGCGTGGGCTATGTGATCCGGGAGTCCTGACGCCACACAGAAAGGAAGTTATTGCAATGGTAATCGTCTACCAGTCTCACACCGGCTTTACCAAGGAGTACGCCCAGATGCTGGGCAAAGCAGAAAAGATGAAGTCCTACACCTTGGCTGAGGCGGAGCGCCAGCTCCTGTCCGACGCCCAGGTGTTTTATATGGGACCTCTCACCGCCGGACACATCGGTGGTCTGGACCGGTCTATGAAGCGCTGGAAGATCCAGGGCGTGTGCGGCGTGGGCATGTCCCAGCCCGGCGAGGGCACCATGGCCTCTCTGCGCCGGTCCAACTATGTGGGGGACGCGCCCCTGTTCTACCTTCAGGGCGGCTGGGCTCCCAAAAAGGTGGGATGGCTCAAGCGGCGGATGGTAAATATGGTCACCCGCTCCACCCGCCAGTCCCTGGAGGCCAAAGGCTCCGCCCGCACTCCCCAGGAGCAGGCCATGCTGGACATGCTCCTGCACGGGGGCAGCTTTGTGGCCTTTGAAAACCTGGACTCCATCCGCGCCTGGCTCAAAACCCAAGCGTAATCATCCTTTTTGAGAAAGGAGGGCCGTCATGGCAAAAAAACGGCAGCGCTTTCACTCTCCGCCCCCCACGGCCCCCATTTCCACCGCCCGGGACACCTCTCTGGCCTTTCGGCTGAATCTGGGGTTCTTCTTTCGCCAGCTGTGCATCTTTGTGGTGCTGGACCTGCTGCTGGCCGGTATGGCTCTGTGCGGGTTGATCCTCTACGGAGAAAACCGCTGTGCCGATGTGGCCGCCCTGGTAGATGAACGGGGCGTCCCCACCCAGGACGCCCTGGCCTGGATGGAGGCCAGCGACTACACCATCGCTCTTTTGAACGGGGAGCCCACAGGCTACCCGGTGCCCGTTTTCTCCTGGCTTCCCATCCGTGAGGAGACCGCCGACGGTCTGCGGCTTTGGGACTTAAGCCACTATTACCAGATTCAGATGCCCAGCGAGACCACCCCCTACGCCATCACGGTCAACCTGACCGGCATCTTCCAGACCTTGTACTGGGCGGGAGTTGTGGTGCTGGTGTTTCAGGGCATCTTCCTGCTCACCAGCCTGTTTGGCAACAACCGCTCCATCCGCAAGGTGCTGCGCCCCCTTCAGGAGCTGGCCGCCACCGCCTCCCGCCTCAGCTCCATGACCCACATGTCCCGCCAGGAGCTGGAGGCTCTGGCCGGGGAGCTGGAGAAGATCAATGCCAAGCACCTGGACAGCCGCATCGATCTGCCCGCCACCCAAAAGGAGCTGCGCTCTCTGGCCCAGTCCATCAACGCCATGCTGGAGCGCATCAACCGGGCTTACAGCGCCCAGGCCCGCTTCGTCTCCGATGCCAGCCACGAGCTGCGCACCCCCATCGCCGTCATTCAGGGCTACGCCGCCCTGCTGGACCGCTGGGGCAAGGATGACCCGGAGGCCCTGCAGGAGTCCATCAGCGCTATCCGCTCCGAGGCCAAATCCATGGAGGAGCTGGTGGAGCAGCTCCTGTTCCTGGCCCGGGGAGACAACGACACCCAGCCGGTAAAACCCAGTCTGTTTGATCTGTCCGCTCTGGCCGGCGAGGTACTGCGGGAGGAAGAGATGATCTGCCCCGACCGGGTGTTCCTGCCCCGCTGGGGAGAGGAGCCGGTCCCGGTACGGGCCGACCAGGGACTGATCAAGCAGGTCATGCGCATTTTAATGGACAACGCCATCAAATACAGCCCCCCGGGCAGCCGGATCTATCTGCGTCTCTCCACCCAGGAGCGCTATGCCCGTCTCACCGTACAGGATGAGGGAGACGGCATTCCTCCCGACAGCATCCCCCACATCTTTGAGCGCTTTTACCGGACCGACCAGTCCCGGGACCGGAAAACCGGGGGCACCGGACTGGGTCTGTCCATTGCCCGCTGGATCGTGGAGCGCCACGAGGGATGGTTTGAAGTGGTCTCCCGCCCCGGTGTGGGTACCCGCATCTCCTTTTTACTGCCTCTGGCGCCGCCGGAACAGGAGGCAGGATAATGTGGTATGTCTATCTGCTGCGCTGCGCCGACGACACCCTGTACGCCGGCTGCACCAACGATCCCCCGCGCCGCCTTCAGCAGCATAACGCCGGGCAGGGCGCCAAGTATACCCGCTCCCGCCGTCCGGTCTCCCTGGTCTATCTGGAGCAGGCCGGGGACCACGGCCAGGCCCTGCGCCGGGAGGCCGCCCTAAAGCGCCTCACCCGCAAGGAGAAACTGGCCCTGATCGCCGCCGCGCTCCCTCTTCCCGACTCACTTATACCCACTGAAAAAAAGACGCCTTAGGGCGTCTTTTTTTGCTTTCGTTTTTCAAACCGAGGCATGCGTTTTTTTCAAATGCTATTTTTTTGCAGAATGCCCTTCCTCTCTTGCTTTTTCCCTGTATCACTACTATAATGTATGCTGATTTCTTATCACATTCTCCGCACCCCCTTCTTACACCAACGACCGGAAAAGGAGATGCTTATCCGATGAAGCGCGCTGCCATTCCCCTGATCCTGCTGGTGTCTGGATTTGTTCTGGGGCTACTGTGTTCCGTATCGCTGCGGCACCCTGCCGCCGCCACGCCCGCTGCCGTGATTCAAAAGGAAGAAACTCCCTCGGAATCCGCGGTAAACACGACCAGCCTGCTTCACACTGCCGCCGCGGTCACCAACGCCTTACATGACCAGGACTATGAGACTCTGTCCACCTATGTGCATCCCACCCGCGGGGTGACCTTTACCCCCTACTCCACGGTAGACCTTCAGCGCGACCAGAACTTTACCGCCGATCAGATCAAGAATCTGTCGTCGGATACCAGCACCTACACCTGGGGCTATGAGGACGGCCGGGGCGAGTCCATCCAAATGACTATGTCGGAGTATTTTACCCGCTTTGTCTTTGATGCGGACTATACACAGGCCCCTAAGGTGGGCGTGGACCAGATCATCACCAGCGGCAACGCCCTGGAAAATCTGACCGAGGCCTACCCAGACTGCCACTTTGTAGATTTCTGCTATCCCAGCCGGGACCCTGCCAACGAGGGACTAGATTGGTGTTCCCTCAAGCTGGTGTTCCTGGGAGAAAAAACCTCCTGGTATTTGGTGGGTGTGGTCCACGGAGAGTGGACCATCTGATGCACCCGAGATCATCCTTCAGCCGAAGACGGCTTTCATATTAGAAAGAGAGGCTTGCCGATACTGTGAAAATCATCATTATAGGCACCGGAAAAGTCGGTTTTTCTCTGGCGGAGCAGCTTTTGAACGAAAAGCATGACATTACTATCGTGGACACCCAGGACAGCGCCCTGCGCCGCGCTACCGACGCGCTGGACATTATGAGCGTCAAGGGCAACGGCGTATCCACCGACACCCTGCGGGAAGCGGGAGCAGAGGACGCCGACCTGCTGGTGGCTGCCACCAACTCCGACGAGGTGAACATGGTCTGCTGTCTCACCGCCAAGCACCTGGGAGCCAAGTACACCATCGCCCGCATCCGCAACCCGGAATATAACCTGGGTCTGCACGAGCTGAAAAAGAACATGGGCATCGATATGGTCATCAACCCGGAAAACGCCACGGCGGTGGAAATTTCCCGCCTGCTGCGCTTCCCCTCGGCGGCCAACATTGAGACCTTCTGCCGCGGCCGGGTAGAGCTGATGGGCTTTCGCCTGCAGGAGGGGGATTTCCTGGTCAACCAGCCCCTCCACGCCCTGTCTGCCCAGGTCAAGCAGCTCTCCCTGCTGGTGTGTGCCGTAGACCGGGACGGCGAGGTCACCATCCCCAACGGCTCCTTTGTGCCCCAAGTGGGGGATAAGCTCTATCTCATCGGCCGCCCCACCAGCCTGGACCAGTTCTTCCGCCTGCTGGGCCGGTACAGCCCCAAGGTGAAGACGGTATTCATTGTGGGCGGCGGCAAGATCTCGGTGTACCTCACCGCCATTCTGGAAAAGATGAAGATGCGGGTCAAGATCGTGGAGCTGAGCGAAAAGCGCTGCCGTCTGGTCAGCGAGATGATGCCCCGCACCACCGTCATCTGCGGCGACGGCACCGACCAGGAGCTGCTGGAGTCTGAGCGCATGTCCGCCGCCGACGCCTTTGTTGCCCTCACCGACCGGGATGAGGACAACCTGATTATCTCCCTGTACGCCATGCAGCAGGGCATGCACAAGGTGGTCACCAAGTGTAACCGCCAGAACTACACCGGCATTGCCCGGGCTGTGGGTCTGGACAGCGTCATCTCCCCCAAGCTTATCACCGCCGCCCAGATCCTTCAGCTGGTGCGCGGCATGCAGAACTCCCAGGGCAGCGTGATGAACACCCTCTACCGCATTGCCGACGGCAAGACTGAGGCCATGGAGTTTACCGTTGGCCCCTCCACCCGCCATCTCAATGTGCCCCTGCGGGATCTGCACCTGCACAAGGGCATCCTCATCGCCGTCATCATGCGAGACGGCGAGATCATCATCCCCGAAGGTTCCTCCTGCATCCAGGAGGGTGATTCGGTCATCATCATTTCCCGTGACCGGCCCATCCAGGATCTCAATGACATCTATGCCGAGGAGGACGCAAGCTTTCTCCTGACTGGAGGCAAGGATGAACATTAAGCTGGTTTTTAAGCTGCTGGGCCGGATTTTGTCCATGGAGGCCGCCGTGCTGGTGCTGCCCATGGCAGTAGCTCTGCTCTACCACGAAAGCCCCATGCCCTTTGTCTGGAGCATTCTGGTCATTTTGTGCATCAGCCTTCCCCTGTCCTTCCTGCCCGCAGAGCGGCACTTCCACGTGCGGGAGGGCTTTGTGTCGGTGGGACTGCTGTGGCTGCTCACCGGCGTGGTAGGCGGACTTCCCTTCTATTTTTCCGGCTATTTCAACTCCTTTATCGACTGCGTGTTTGAGGCCTCTTCCGGCTTCACCACCACCGGAGCTACCATTCTCACCAACATCGAGGCCCTGCCCTACGGCATCCTCTTCTGGCGCGCCTTCACCCACTGGCTGGGCGGCATGGGCGTGCTGGTGCTGGTCACCGCCATCGTCCCCTCCCTGGGGGTGCGGCCCCACTACCTCACCCAGGCGGAGACCCCCGGTCCGGTCTTTTCCAAGCTGGTACCCAAGCAGTCTCAGACCTCCAAGATCCTCTATCAGATGTACTTCGCCCTCACGCTGGCGGAGGTCATTTTGCTGAAGATCTGCGGTCTGCCTCTGTATGACGCCCTCATTCACTCCTTTTCCACCGCCGGCACCGGCGGCTTCTCCAACCGCAATCTCAGTGTGGGCGCCTACGGTAATCCCACCGCTGAGATCATTATCGCCATTTTCGCTCTGCTCTTCTCCCTGAACTTCGGCCTGTACTTCCTTCTGCTCCAGCGCCGGTTCAAGGAGGCGCTCAAGAGCGATGAGGCCCGGTTCTTCCTGCTGCTGGTGGCGGGCTCTACCGCGCTGATCACCATCAATATCATGCCCATCTATGAGAACGTGTGGGACAGCCTGCGCTACGCCTTCTTCCAGGTGGCGTCCATCATTTCCACCACCGGCTTTGCCACGGCGGACTTTGTGCTCTGGCCCCACTTCTCCCAGATGATTCTGGTGATCCTCATGTTCTGCGGCGCCTGTGCCGGCTCTACCGGCGGCGGCATCAAGTGCTCCCGGGTGGTCATGCTGCTGCGCTCCATCCGCCGGGAGCTGCACCGCATTGCCCATCCCCGCTCGGTGGAAGTGGTGCGTCTGGACGGAAAGCCGGTGGATGAGAGCACTCTGCACTCCGTGCTGGTGTTTATCGGCTTTTATATCCTGATCATCCTCACTGCCGCTTTGGTGGTCTCTCTGGATAACGTCCCCTTTGACGTCTCCTTCTCTGCCGCCCTCACCTGCGTGAGCAACGTAGGTCCCGGTTTGGCAACCATCGGCCCCTCCGGCAATTTTGCCGCCTTCTCCCCGCTGAGCAAGGTGGTCCTCTCCCTGTGCATGATCATCGGCCGGTTGGAGATCTTCCCCATCCTGGTTCTGTTCAGCCGCCACACCTGGCGCCGCAATTAGCATTTCGCCTGTTTCTGCCCGCAGTGTTCTGCTGCGGGCATTTTTTATACCTCGAGACTGCGTTTTGCACAATCCGCCCTTGCATTCTATCCTTGGTATGGTAAAATGATGATAAGATGCCTGTAATTTCCTATATTTTTTGGTTGTTTCCAACAACCACAGGCTTCTATATCCAAAGAAAGGGCGTGTTTTCATGGAGAACCTGTACTGGCTGGGCTTTGCGGGCGCACTGGCTGCCCTCCTTTTTGCTCTGCAGCAAAAGGGACGGGTCATGTCCTATTCGGAAGGGACCCCCGCTATGCAAAAAATTGCCGGGGCTATCCGCTCCGGCGCCAATGCCTACCTCAAGCACCAGTACGCCACGGTGGCCAAGGTCTTTGCCGTGGTCTTTGTTCTGCTTCTGGTCATGGCCTTCGGCACGGGCGGACAGATGCTCTCCCGATTCACTCCCTTTGCCTTTCTGACCGGCGGCATCTGGTCCATGCTGGCCGGTCTGGTGGGCATGAAAATTGCCACCAATGCCAACGCACGCACCGCCCAGGCCGCCAGCGAGAGCCTGAACCGCGGCCTGCGGGTGGCCTTCTCCTCGGGCTGTGTCATGGGCTTTACCGTGGTAGGCCTGGGACTGCTGGACATCTCCCTGTGGTTTGTCATCCTGCGCCTGGGGGCCGGGATCGACGACCCGGTGACGCTGGGCAATATCATGGTGATGAACGGCATGGGTGCCTCCTTTATGGCTCTGTTCGCCCGGGTTGGCGGAGGCATCTACACCAAAGCTGCCGACGTAGGTGCTGACCTGGTAGGCAAGGTGGAGGCGGGCATCCCGGAGGACGACCCCCGCAACCCCGCCACCATTGCGGACAACGTGGGCGACAACGTGGGCGACGTGGCCGGCATGGGCGCTGACCTGTACGAGTCCTATGTGGGCTCCATCCTGGCCACCTTCGCTCTGGGGGCCAGCGCGGGCTATGGCTGGAATGGGCTGATTTTGCCCATCCTGCTGGCGGTGTGCGGCATTTTGTGCTCCATTGTGGGCAGCTTTTTTGTCAAGACCGAGGAGAACGCCTCCCAGAAATCCCTGCTGCGCTCCCTGCGCACCGGCACCTATCTGGCGGCTGCTCTCTCTGCCATCGCCGCCGCTCCCCTCACCTATTTCCTGCTGGGCCACTGGGGCATCTACGTGGCCATTCTGGCCGGACTGGCCGGGGGCTGCGCCATCGGTTATTTCACCGAATATTACACCTCCGACACCTATAAGCCCACCCAGCAGCTGGCTGCCGCCTCCGAGACCGGCGCGGCCACCGTGATCATCGGCGGCATCTCTCTGGGGATGCTGTCCACCATCGCCTCCATCCTGGTGGTGGCCATCGCCATCCTGGTCAGCTTCTACGCCGCCGGGGGAGCCGCCTCCTTTAACCAGGGGCTCTACGGCATCGGCATCGCCGCCGTAGGCATGCTCTCCACCCTGGGCATCACCCTGGCCACCGACGCCTACGGCCCCGTGGCCGACAACGCGGGAGGCATTGCCGAGATGTCCGGCCTGCCGGAAGAGGTCCGGGCGCCCTGGACTCCCTGGGCAACACTACCGCCGCCACCGGCAAGGGATTTGCCATCGGTTCGGCCTCCCTCACCGCTCTGGCCCTGCTGGTGTCCTATGTGAACATCGTACAGACCAAGACTCCCGAGGTGCTGGACCTCACCCTCACCAATCCGCTGATGCTGGTGGGGCTCTTCATCGGAGCCATGCTTACCTTTGTCTTCTCCGCCCTCACCATGAACGCAGTGCAGACTGCCGCCCAGTCCATCGTGGTAGAGGTACGCCGCCAGTTTAAGGAGATCGCGGGCATCATGGAACATGAGACCGACCCGGACTACGCCTCCTGCGTGGCTCTATGCACCAAGGGCGCGCTGCGGGAGATGGTGGTCCCCGCCCTGCTGGCCATTGTAGTGCCCGTGGTCACCGGCCTGATTCTGGGCGCAGAGGCCGTGGTGGGCCTGCTGGGCGGCGTCACCGTCACCGGCTTCGTGGTGGCCGTGTTCATGTCCAACGCCGGCGGCGCCTGGGACAACGCCAAGAAGTACATCGAGAGCGGCACCCATGGTGGCAAGGGCTCCGACTGCCACAAGGCCGCCGTCATCGGCGACACTGTGGGCGACCCTTTCAAGGATACCTCCGGTCCCTCCCTCAACATCCTGATCAAGCTGTGCTCCACCGTTTCCATTGTGTTCTCCGGCCTGATCACCAGCATCCATCTGCTGGGCTGAAAATCCTGACCTCAGCGCGCGGCATGCCAAAACATGCCGCGCGTTTTTTTACATTGTGACGATTTTGGAAAATTATACTTGACAAACTTTATCCAAAATGATATGTTGTAGCCAGACCAATCAGAAAGGAGTGGAGCGGCTGTGATTACCCGCGAAACCGATTATGCCCTGCGCCTGCTGCGCACCCTGCGGGATGGGGAGCGCCGTACAGCGGCGGAGGCGGCGGAGCGGGAGCTGGTCCCCCAGTCCTTTGCACACAAGATTCTCAAAAAGCTTGCCAGGGCCGGATTTGTGGAGGTAGCCCGCGGCGCCGAAGGTGGCTGTCGCCTGTCGGCAGAGCTCAACCGGGTCACTCTCTACGACCTGATGACCGCTATGGGAGAGGATTCCCGCCTAAGCAGTTGTATGGATCCCACCTATTCCTGTCCCTGGCGGGCCAGCCATGGCGGCTGTACGGTTCACTGCCATCTGACAGGCATTCAGGAAAAGCTGAATGCGGAACTGAAGGCCCACACTTTGGAGGACATTCTGGGTCCGGCAGACTGATTTTTTCGCCTACAAATTGGACTAATTTTATCCACTTTTAATTATGTGTAAGGAGGAAGCAACATGTTGTTCCAGACGACCCAAGCGCATGAACAGTTGCGCGCCAAGATCCGCGCCTTCGCCGAAGAGGAGGTCAAGCCCATCGCCTTCTCCCTGGATCAGGCCAATGAGTTTCCGGCCGAAGCCGTAAAAAAACTGGGGGAGCTGGGCCTGATGGGTATCCCCTACCCCAAGGAGTACGGCGGCGCGGGGCTGGATGCCATTAGCTACGCCATCGCCGTGGAGGAGCTGTCCCGGGTAGACGGCGGCAC